>ERZ773069.71-NODE-71-length-70939-cov-16.363975_pt1 | contig 70939 bp, 99 predicted proteins | sample MGYA00580619_ERZ773069 | MGnify/ENA primary metagenome ERZ773069 (study PRJEB29015, sample SAMEA2738007) | human oral metagenome | biome: human oral; feature: human-associated habitat; material: dental | place: China | collected 2108 ...
TATCTAATACTGCCTTGATTAAAACATCGTCAGAATCGCCTGTGCGGTCTCCTGCTAACTCACGCATGTTCGTACTGTAGCGACTGCCATCGGCAAGCTTGACTTCAACAACCGTCACAGTCTTGTCGCCCAAACCTCGTGTATAAGGCTTGCTTGCTAGTTCGTAATTACTAATTGCCATTTGTCATTTTTCCTTTCACTTCTTCAAATAGCTCTTTTAGAGCTGGGTCGTATTCAAGAACCTCTTTCATCGTATGCAGCTCACTTGCTACATACAGATAAAGGGCCTCAAATCTTGCTGAGTCTTGAACACTTACTCCGAACTTTTTTGTTAATGAATCAAGCATCAGTTGATTTACTACTTCATTTATGTTGTCATTCATGCTACTATCTTCTCCATTTCTTCTATTTTTTGATTTAACTCTTGAATAGACTTAATTAAATAAGGCACAATCGCTACATAGTCGATGTGCAAGTAATCATCTTCTTTTTCAGGATTTTTGGAAATCACTGACGGAAGTACCGATTCAACCTCTTGTGCGATCAAACCAATTTCTTCGTGCTTGCCAGTGCGTATGAAATCAAATGCAACCATTTTTAATTGATTGATTTTATTAAGAGCATTAACATCAGTATCAACGATATTTCGTTTCAAACGTCTGTCTGAAACATTATCAATCCAGTATTTAACCGTTCCATCTCCAATTTGGTTCCACCAAACAACCGCATTTCGACCGCTGCTTCGAGGAGTTGAACCTGTTCCATAAATTTCAGTACCACCACGCATATAGATGTCTTTGTAAAACGAATTGGTGCCATAAAAATTAACCGAGCTGGCGCTTGAAAAGTCAACTACTCTGTGAAATGTCGCATCGTTATTACAGTACATCTTGCCGTCAAGTGTGACGTACCAAGATAAAGGCCCTGGCTTGCCCCAACTGTTTCCCCAATTTGCCCAGAAAGCGGTCTGAAATTCTCGACCTCTACCATTACTCATACCAACCTTAAACTGGTCTAAGCCAGTCAACCAGAATGAACTTGGGTCATTATCATGTGTACCAATCTGAAATCCACCAATCCGACCTTTGTAACCTTCGAGCAAGGTCGCTGTGACCACGACAGAACGAAGTTTGTTGATGAAGGCTTCTTTAGCCACAAGCGTATCCGTGAAGAGGTCGCTTGATACAAATCGTCTGGCCATAGCAATATCCATGACCAGCTTATCTGCTGTGATAGAATTTGCTCGCAGAATATCCGTGTTAAGGGTCGCAAACGTACCCTCTCCCACGAATAAGCGTTTAAAGTATCCTTGAATAGCGGTTAATTCATCAAGTAAGGTCTTACCCTTTAATCGAATCTTCTCAGCTTCAATCAAGATTTGATTGTTAGTCGCATTGATTTGCGAAATGATTGAGCCTGCGCTGGTCAGATTCTGAACGGCCCACGACCCAGATAGTTGACTCTGAACCGAACGAATGGCTTCGTCTGTATCTTCAATAGCAGGACGAGCACTTGTTGCAAGGCTTCCTTCCTCTAATTGAGGAGCTAAAACATCGATATAGCCTCCTTTTGCGCCGTTTACTAAGTAAACGTAGCCGATTGATAATTTTCCAGCTTTTTTTCGCTCGCTGGAAAATGTCAAATATGTCCATTTATCATCTTTCAAGATAAATTCTGGACTTATACCTGTTGCATCGTCAGGCGCCCAATAGTTTTGTAACCTGACTCTTTGCCCGACTGAACCTTTTACCCAAACAGACATGGTATAGGTTCCTGACATAATTTCAAACCCGTCCTGAGCAATGCCAATTTGACCTTTTGGATCACTGGAAAGTATACGTACTGCTTTATTAAAACCAGGTACAGGACTATCCAAAACATCAATCGTCCGAATGCTTCCAGAACCTGAGCCTCGAAATGTCCCAGAATCCCATGAGCCTGAAGCTACACGCATCTCTTTGGTCCCTCGGATATAATTTCGACCACCTTTCGCAGCTTTTGAAACCTCAACCTGGAATAGCTGGCTTGTCATAGCCATTCGAGCGACATTGCCTACGATACTATTGTTAGTATTGCCTAAAATTCGCTCATAGAGCTGGCTTGTTTCTTGAACTCGCTGAAAGTCTATCTGATTGGCCTTGCCAGCCATTTGCGATGTGATGCTTGCGAATTGGCCATCAACCGTCTGCTTGTACTGAGCAATCTTTGAAACAATATCATTGTTCATCTGTGTGCTGATGGCGCTAAATCGACGTTCTAGACCTCTCACATCTTCCTGATAGGTTGCCTTTCCGACAAAATCACGAGTGACCAGCTCACGGACCGCTGTCGCTTGTCGTGCACTCTCTTCTCGAGTGTATCTTCTCAGCGCTTCTTGTCGCTGACCATCTTGACCAACATAGCTCTCGACTGCTGCTATCTTAGTAGATAGGCCATCAGCTGTCTTCTTGAACTCAGTTTTAGCAACTAAAAGTTCGGCTTCTCCATCTTCTAGAGCTGGTGAATAGTCTGTCGCTACACTACCAATTTCAACCTTAATTCCTGTGACCCACGCTGTACCACTTGTAGCACCTTCAAGATTGAATCGCAATGATGTTTTTAATTGGTCAAAATTTTGGTTCTCAGAGTAATCATAAGTGAATGTTATATACTTCCAATCTGACGATCCAGTATATACTCCAAGTGTAGTGTATTCTGGACCGTTCTGAATTCCAGTCTTACTATTTTTCCTAAAAAGATAATGTTTGAAGCAATTAAAGGCATTCCAAAAATTTTGACCTTGGACTACATTCTCGTACTTGATCCAAGCGCTAAAAGTAACTTTTTGATACAATCTAGAGCTAAAATCTGGTTCAATGATGAATGTTAAAGTAGAGTTGTTCTCTAGCCTATAGCATTCTTTTTGACCTGTGACGTGGTTTTCAGGGAATTTTTCAATTACAGCTCCAACCGTCTTGGATTTTATCCATAGATTCCGCCCACCGACCTTCATCTTAGCGAAGGTCTGAGTCAGCCCATCGATTCCCTGTTTAACCTCTGATTTCGTCGCAAATCCGTTCATCTGGCCAGTCATTCGACTAAGAGCCTCTGTGGTCGTTCTGCGGTACTCTGAAGCTTGGTTGACCTCACTTGTGACCGTCCGTTTCAGAACATCCAAATCACCCGACAGAGCCGTTTGAGTGCTTGTAGCCTGCGACTTAAATGCTTCAAGTCTAGCAATCGAATCCAGACCAATCCGTTTGGCTTCCTGAGCAAGTAAGCTGCTGGCGCCAGAGTTTCGCAACGCTTCTTCGGCTTTTTGCCTATTTTCTTGGATAGTTTTTTTAATTTCTTGAGATTTTCGATTGAATTCCATATCGAATTTCTCGTGGTCGAATTCCGTCGGTTCAAGCTCCCATTCTGCACCATTCCAAAAATACAGTTGTTTTTTTTCTCCGACGGTCAAAAACAAACGATCGCCTTTTCTCAATGTCCCTTTTGGCACATCTAAAGGCTTCACATCTCCGAAATAGTTTGTGTTTTTTCCATCTGCAGACACTAAAGCTCTTGTGGCCGTTTGTAAGGCACGTTCACTCCCTTCTATTGATTCAGTTAGCGTACGTGATAAATGGCTAATTTCACTTGTTGCGCGCTGAACTGTTCCAATATCATTGCAGATAACCTTTCGACTAATTAGGTTGCCACCCACATCGTATTCGCTAGTAAACGATACGATGCGGACTTTTTGACGAAATCCTAATGTTTCGTTAATGGCCATGATGTAATCCCCTGGATTCGGACGACTGATTCGATAGCCAGCCCGTGATAAGTCTTCCATATCAATTTCAATAGAAACCTTATACGACTTATCAACATTCTCTTTTAAGCGTTCTAAGAGCTTGCCAGTTTCTTTGTAGCGCTCATCTACAACAGGGTCTGCTTCAATTCGTCCATAAATTGCAGATAGTGGGCTCTCGTATGATGTTTCGTAACGACCTTTTGAGTGATCCTCGTCGTCTTTCCAAGCCCCGAGGCCACGTTGATAGGTTACAAAACTATTGATATCTTTTTCTATTTTCAGCTCGTTCATATTAAAGTCTTTACGAACGATTGTTGATAGATCTGTTCCGATTCGTTTTAAGATTCGGACCACATGGCCACGGACAGAAAATTCAAGCCCAGCAGTCTTGATGATATCGTTGAAAAGCGAGAGTCGAGACTTATTACCAAAATTCTCTTTTCGAATAGACCCGACCGTCGTTTCCAGATTATACGTATAGCCACTGTTTGAAAAAATCGCTTGTAGATATGTTTCAAACGGCTTTGAACCATTTAAAGTAGTGTAGACCATGGATTTTGACATGTCGTAGAAGAACTGATGCACTGCATCAAATTCGACCTCAATCTGTCTCCCTGTGTCGTTAGGTTTTGCGTAAGTAATACGAAAATACTCATCATCTAAACGAAAACGCCAGCCTCGACCTATACCGTGCAAGACTTTGTCGTTGGTATAGATTGTGCCTTTCACAGACAATTCACCATTGACCGCATTAGTTACAGAGTAAGCAACTAGAGCACTATGCTCTGTACCTTTTTCATCGACAAATGTAATCAATCTATCACCTCCTTACTTATATAGCTCTTTAAAACCTAGAATTTTGATCGTCCCTCTAAAATCCGTAGAATAGCGCACTTGTTTCTGCGGATTTGGTCGAATTACAAAATATTCGTAATTTGTTCGAACATTGATGTTCAAATCTGGCAATGCCATGCCTTTGTAAATTACATTTTCGACACCGGACAAGCGCAATTTGTCACCTTCTTTAATCGGTGTCGAAGCATGATTATAGATCCAGCGTCTACCGTCAATCTCCAAAAAGAAGCTTGTTTGGCTAGCACTTGCAGTCAATTCGACTACATAAGGCACTTCTAGCTGGCTAAGAGCTGCTGTGCCTTTATACGGAATAACTCCGCTAGATAAAACAAGGTCTCGAGGAGCAGTTTCACCAAATGGCAGTTCAGCAGTTATCAGTTCAAAAGAAATGTTATATTTCAAACCTGCTGCTGATTTGCCAATAAAACTATAGTCAATTTCGTTACTGATGTGCACCTTGTATCGATACTTCCAAGCTACATGCGGGATTTCTAAAAGGTTTAAATCCCCCGTTTTCGCTCCTGGTAATTCAAATCCGTACAAGTCATCTTGTACTGGGTGCATTTTAGTGATGAAATAAGGCTCATTACCATACAACCAACCTGCAAGTTCATCTTGTTTTTCCATAAATGCAGAAAGGCTAGCAACTGCCAGCCTTCCAGAAACTTTAATTGTTTTTTGGCGCAGGGTAACCCCGTCGTGAATATACCCGTTACGCCCTTTGACTGTACGCCTGTCCACCTCAACAGAAGGCGTACTATCATTGATTTTAATGTTATAAATGCCTAACTGAGACAATTTAGTCTCAGCATTAGCATGTGTAATCAGTAAATCCATTTCGTAGCCTTTCTATTCGTAGACAAAGTAGTCATCTTTGATACGGTTACGCGCTTCTCGCTCTTTAACAGACGTGTAAATCTTATCACCCACAATTTCGTTATGGATTTCAAATTTAGCGTTTGATAATTGAGAATTCTTCACATCATCACTTAGATTTTCTAAGCTTGATTTCAGACCAGTATTATTCACACTGGCCGAAGTTGTGATCAAGCTATCAACGCCATAACTTTGGTCTGTAATCGCCATCGCATACTGTTTCGCAACACCATTGATTCTGCGCACCCAATCAGACATACCGTTATACATCCCTTCGCCAGTGAAGCTACCAATCGCATCCGTGACACGAGAAGGTGAATGGATATCCAGAGCAGAACGCATCACGCTTGCAATGTTAGAAGCGATTGAATATGCGAGTGCATACAGACTGCCAGCCATGCTTGCTAAACCATTGTAAAGCCCTGAGCCAGAGTGAACACCTACAGAGTGCAAATGACTAGCTAGTGTATTGAATATGCCCACAATCTGACTATTTGCAGAAGATGAAACGCTGATAGCTTGATTCATTCCGCTATTAAAAGCTGATGAGATAGCAGACATGCCCTGTTGGACAGAACTCTTGACCTTATTCAGAGCGCTATCAAATGTCTGGGCCATCTTGTTCCCGCCTGAAGTAACAGCTTGGTCAACTTTATTCATGCCATCTGTGACGGCCTTAGAAACACCGTTCATGGAGTTTGTCGCAGCAGTTTCAGCATTCTTGAAGTTACTTGTGACAGCATTCGCAACCGCTTGAGAGCTACTTTCAGCGTTCGACTGCATAGTAGAAAATGCCGAGGTAGTAGAACCTTGCATGCTATTCGCTGAGCCAGTCGCATTACCACTCATGGTGCTATAATTACCTGAAACAGCAGCAGCTGTACTACTAGAAATAGCACTTGCATTACTTTGAACAGTCTGGAATGCAGTATTTGAGTCTACTTGAAGAGCTTGTAAGTAAGAGCTGGCACTTGTATTTAACCCGTTCAAATTACTTGACACATTCGCATTCATGGTTGCTGACTCTGTCGTTGCAGTCGTTTGGGCTTGTTGCATATTAGTAGACACATTACTACTAAACGTCTGCATGTTGATACCGGCAGTTGCTGCAAGACCTTGCATACTTGTATCGACATTTGTACTCATAGTATTAACCTTGGTTTGAGTATCAAGGTTCATTGCATCCATAGAAAGGCCAACATTCGTTTGCATGGATTGTGCCTGTAAGGTTGCATTCGTTGACATTTCTGCTGTTTTAGCAGAAACATGATCCGACATTTCCGTCGTCTTAGCCTTAACAACTTCGCTTCCTTCGGTTGTTTTTCCAGTAACAAAATCCCACATACCACCGAAGAAATCTCCTACAGCTGAAACTACTCCACTGATTGCTTCAGGAACGGCTGTTAACATCGCCTTACCTAGTTCAAAAATGATATTCGCTCCAGCTTCAAGAATTTTTGGCAAACCAGCTACTAAACCGACCACTAGTTTTGCAACTAGTTCAATACCACCACGTATGAGTTGAGGAATTGAGCTTGCTAACCCTGTGACTAATGTGCCGATGATTTGGGCAGCAGATTGAGCAATCTGCGGAAGATTATTAATAATTCCTTGAACTAGAGATACAATCAGCTGTATACCGCCACTAATAATCGCAGGCAAGTTAGAGACCAAGCCTTGGATAAAGGATGTGATAACCTGTACTGCGATTTGCAAAATCGTTGGTAATGATTGAACAATACCGTTAATAAGATTCTGTAAAATTTGGATACCATTCTGGATAATGTTTGGCATTTGTTGCCCAAGGCCAGCCAAGAAGGTCGTAACGGCCTGTTGAGCTGATTGCAAAATTTGTGGAAGATTGTTAAGGATACCTTGCACCAGATTTGCTAGCAATTCAACACCCATACCCAGTAACTGCGGAAGTGCACTAGCAATAGACTGCACAAATGTTCCAATCACAGTCACTGCTGAACTGATTAGAGATGTAGCGTTTTGTCCTACTCCTTGAACCAAACTGCCAATTAAATCAACACCAGCCTGTATCAAGACAGGAAACATGGTTGCAAAAGCGCTTGCGAATTTAGCAATCAAATCAGCTCCAGATGCTATTAAAGCAGGAATTTGACTGGTTATGCCTGACACAAGATTTTGAATGATTTGAGGTCCTTTAGTCATTACTGTATTTAATAACTGGTCTATTTGGGCGCCGAATTGATTGTTAATGATTCCCAATCCAGCTACTACAAGACCAAGGATTGCAGCGGGGCCGATAGCTGCCAAAGCAACACTCATGACCGAGCCGATCCCTTGTGACATCATAGATAAGACAGGGGTCACTCTGGATATAGAATTGCCCAAAACATTAGATATGTTAGCAATTTTAGATGTAAATGTTTCTACATAACCAGCAGCTGAACCAAAAGTGCCACCTATTTTTGAACCAAAAGCACCAATCTTACCACCTAAGCCACCTAATATACCTGTCAATTTTGTCAAGCCCTTAGTAGCAGGGCCAAAAGCTAGCAATCCACCGACCAGGCTTAAAATAGGTGCGGCTGATGCCATAGAACTAGTGAATTTATCCATGACACCATCAGCTAACTTCGTACCATTCAAGAAATGATCTAAGACTGGATTGATGTTCGCCATTGCATCAGTGAAATTTTGAAGCGCTTTAGATTGGCCAAATTTATCTACCAGCTTATCCACATATTTGACGATTGTTGTAAATAATGGCAGTACTGATTCGCCGAGTTTAATCTGCAAGGTCTCAAATGACCCGCTTAGACCTTCAACAGCTCCCTTTAAGTTGTTAAGCTTTTCGGCAGCAACCTGTGCAGCAGTAACCTTACTGATTTCCGCTTGCATCTTATTCGCGCCATCTGCCCCCTCATTCATCGCGATAGTTGCAGCACGAACCGCATCAGTACCAAATAATGTCTTCAAGGCTTGTTGTTGCTGTTGTTGTGTCAATCCGCTCAAGCTATCTTTAAGCACTTGGGAAATCTCTGCAAATGATTTTACCTTACCTTCAGCAGTAAAGAATTTATTTGCTCCATCTTCTGTAATGATACCTAACTGCCTCATTGCATTGTATTGCCCCTTAGTTTGAGGTTGTAAGTTCATCAACATTGTTTTGAGAGATGTACCGGCATCAGAACCTTTGAGCCCGTTTTGTGCAAACACCGCTAAAGCGTTAGTTGTATCTCTGAAAGAAAGACCTAGACCGCTAGCCACAGGGGCAACTGCAGAAAGGCCGTATTTTAATTCGTGCACATCTGTCGCCGATGCGTTTGCTGCGCCTGCTAATTGATTAGCCGCATCAACTACCGATAGATTATCTTTTTTAAATGCATTTAATGCTGTAGATGCTATTTCTGCCGCTTCTTTCAGGTCAAGCTCGCCTGCGGTTGCTAAGTTCAAAGCACCCGTTAGACCACCGTTTAAGATATCCTTGGTAGATACCCCAGCTTTTGCCAATTCCTCAATAGCATCTGCCGCTTCAGTAGCAGAAAATGCTGTATCAGCGCCCGCTTTAATTGCTGCATCGTGGAACTGCTTCATCGTTTCAGCACTAGAACCAGTAACAGCCTTGATACTACTCATGCGAGCTTCAAAGTCTGCCGATTTGGTAATGGCACCACCAATTGCATTCTTGATAAAGTTAAATCCTGCATAAGCTGCAGAAATACCAAGGGCTGTCTTGATGAGATTACTTGTAGCAGATGCAGCTTGATTAGTATGATTCACAATCCCCATCAAAGCGTTAGTAGCTTTACTACCTGCTTGTTGAAAAGCATTACCTAGACCACTGGAAATTTTGCTCGACAAGGCACTGACTTTGCTGATCAGCTTGCCACCTGACGTGTTCCCAACTTGATTTGTAAAATTATTTACTTTTCCTAAAGCGGAATTAAAGGCATTACCTATTGTGCTACCTAATTGTGAAAATTTATTTGAAATTGGAGATAAAGCACTTGAAATTTTAGAATTTAAACTAGTGAATGCTTGTGCTATTTTTGCTAAACCCGCTTGTATGGGTTCAGGCAATCTTTGACCGATGTTGGATGCGATACGTTGGATTTCGCCCAGAGCGATATTTAAACCGCCTTTGAATCCTTGGCCTATTTTTTGACCGATTGAAGCATTTGAAGTTGCGAGCTCATTCATCAATTGACCAATTTTTTGAATCATTTGATTTGAACTATTGACCGCAGCTTTTTGTGCATTATCAAATGCTTGTTTGGTAATTGATACAATTTCGTTCATTGATTTTTCATAATCTTTAGTATCTGCCCCAATATAAGCGTGAATAGAACCGTCAAAACTCATACATCCACCTCCTTCTGTTACTAATTTCTATTTGCAAACATCTGACTTGCTTTTTCAAGCAATGCTACAAAATCGTTTTTGTTTTTGATTTCTTTCTTTTTGTCTGGATGAAAAATCCTTCGAACTTTGTCCTTATCTCTCTTTTTACTGAGTTTCTTCGCATCGACTTTTTTAGCATTCAATGTATATCTCAGTTCAAGAGCTAGACCTGAAAGAGCTTCGCGCTCTTCAATTTGTTTGTAGTAAAGGCCTTCCAAAATTGCATCAAGCTCCCACTTATTACAAGACAAAATAGTTTCTTGATCAGTAAGACCGAGCTTGGCGCATTCTGTTAAGATACCGCGTTTTCCATCTTGCCAATAATTTCTGAAATTGCTTTGACTTGAGCTTCTGCTGTTTGATCCCCAGCTTCCGCTTGAGCTTGTGCCAACTCTTGTCCAAGTTTCATGCTTTCGATATATTTCAAAATCTTCTTCTTGAAAAAACCTGACTGTACCATTTCTTCTTCAATTTCCTGGAATAGTTCCTCTTGAGGGTCATCGCTTTCAGATTTTTCAAATCGTGCTTCAATAGCTGCCAAAGCTTCATCTTCAGATACTGCCTTACCTTTTTTACTTGCACAATATTGAATCAAATCAACAATCCCTTGATCGTCACGATTGACAATTTTAAAGAATAGCGCACCAACACCATTCCCAGCAGACTGACCGTTTGCATCTTTAGTCGCCATATCTTTGTCAATTTTGAACATTAAGCGATAATCAAATTTGATTTCAACGATTTTTTTTGCAACATTAAATTCCATGTATATACTCCTTTTACAAACAAAATAAAAAGGTGACCTTTAACAGTCACCCCTTCTTAGATAGATTAGCGCTGGATGTTATCGTAGTCACCTGTTGTTTCGCCTGGGTTTTGGTAAGCGTAGATGTTGTTCAATACAGCCAATTCCTCAGCAGAAAGTGGGAATTTACCATCCTGAAGACGTCCAACGATACCAGCTGTGTATGAAAGCTCGACAAATTCTTCTACTCCATCGTTGAATTCGACATCATCAGTGATTTTAGCATAGCCAAACTTAGCAGGGTAAGCATCCTTTTTATTTGGATCTTCGCCAATTTGAGTTTTGACACTATCATCGACAATAACACGCCAAATCTTAATTGACTCACCTTTGGCTTGAGCATCTAAGACAACGTTAATTGACGGATCCATTGGAGCAAAGTATTGAGTCAAATCGATTGAGTGCTCATCGCTTGATTTTTCAAGCAAGCGACCTTGTTGTGTTTGCTCATCTTGATACTCGCCACCAAGCTTTGTGCTTCCGTCTGTACGGTAAGCAGGAAGCAATGCTCCCTCGCCTTTTTCAGCGTGAATCGATTGGATGAAGTAGAACACCTTCTTACCAACGATTGGTTTTGCAGTTGTAATTTTCACTTGTCCTTTTTTATCCATTTAGCTAGGACCTCCTTGTTTATAATATTGTTTCGGTCGTTTTGATAACGATATGATAGACCTCACGACCGATTGAGTTGTCCATCAATATAGTTGAAGTAGTTCTTGTATTACGTCCTAGCAATCGAATAGCTTGCGACTTTACATCTTCGGCATACGCTCGATTTTTGTTACCAGGTAAGTAAATATCAATCTGAACCGTGCTATCTTCGATTATAAGCCCCGTCTGCGCCGTTTTCGATGTATCAGATGTAATTACTCCAATCACCAAAAAAGGCTCGGTTACGGACGCGTCAGGTAGCTTGAAATTGATTGGAACATTCATGGGTTTCAATTTATTTCTTAAGCTGTTTAATAATTCAGTTGTTGGAGAATTCATCGCCACCTACTTCCTAAACATTTTGTTAAGGTTATTCATCAATTTTGGATGTTCTTCTTTCAACGCTGGCTCCATGAACGGTTGGGCCATCATCTTGCGGGTTCCCAACTCGACATATATCGAATAAAAAACAGGTGAAATGACTTGATAACCAAGTATTTTTTCTTGCATCGAGTATATGCTTTCGCTTAACCAACCCGTATCCCAAGGCGCATACAATTTAGCCAAACGCTCGACACGTAGACTGGAACGATTCAATTCTCTATCAACAGCGATAGGGGCTTGTCGTCCTTTTCTCTGCGTCTCGCGCAGAAACTTATCCAATCCTTTTACACGATAAGTTATGCTCATAGATAAATCACCGTACTATTTTTGTGATATTTCTTTCCTTGGATGCTTCGACGCTTACCTTTGTAAATGACCTCCGAGAAACCAGTGTGGATTCCTTGAAGATGTAACTTAAAGCTATCCAGGTTGTACTTGCCAAAAATACCAATCTGTTCTGCATTTGTCAGAGAACTTTCCTGGCATGGTAAAGGGCCAATTTCATTTTGGGTTGTATCTCCGAAAAGCTCGTCCCTAGGCTCTACTTCTTTGATTAAAATGACTCTTTGGTTATAAATCATAGAACCACCTCCTAAATGAAGCGTGCGACTCCTCGAGCCTTCCGCTTGCTAGCTAAAGAAATAAGGGCTTGCTTATCATCGTCAGACAAGTAACTGTCTTCCCATGTAAACGCCCTTCCTTCTTCACTATCAGCCTTAGCGCCTTCAGAATTCAGCTTGTTAAATCGTTTGATAGCCACATCACGAACGATGTAGGCTGCATTGCTTGGAATTTCCGTAATTGATGTTTCAGAGTAGCGATTGATAAAGGCAAGGATGCGCTCTATGCTCTCTTTGATGGTCAAATTCAGCAAGTCATCCTGCGCAGTATCGCTTACCCCTTTTAGCAATTTGACTTCTTTTAAAATCTCAATCTTATCAATCGCCATCGATCATTAACCTCCTGGTACACCGGCTGCTGCAGGTTTTTCAATAGATGTTTCTACAACACCTTGAGGAATTTCAGCAAATAGCACGTTAGCACCGAAGAATACAGATTCGTAAGTAAGATTTTTCAAAGCACGATTACGAGCAACTGCAATCAAACCAGTTTCATCTGTGAAATCAGCAAACAATCCACCAAGATCACCGTTTGCAACGTTCAAGTTAGCAAATACAAGGTTTTCAATTGCCGTTGTATAAACCTTACCTTCTGGCACGCCGTTCATTACGATCACGTTTTGCATGCCAAGGAAATTTTTGAGCAATGTTAAACCAAATACATTAGATGCATTTGCACCAACACCTGCATCACCAAGATATTCAGCTGCATCAAGTGAATTGATAAATGAAACGATAGGTGAACCTTCGAACTCGTTAAATGTTGCAATTTTAGCCCAAGCTTGAGCAAGCGCACCTTGCAAGCCTTTGCCCTTATTTTTGGTTGGATTTGCTTTCAAGAATGTGAAGAATTGGTTTTTGATTCCGTTTTGGATTTCACGCATCAAACGTGTATCAGCTTCTGTGATTGCAACAGATGCTCCGTGACGTGCAATTGTTTCAGCAGATACTGAACGACGTTTTTTGAACCATGCCACTTCATAAGTATCACCTTTCGTGCGAACCACTTTTGACAAAGGAATATCTTCACCTTCACCTGGATTCGTTGCATCCACATCAGTAGTCCATTTGTAAGTTTGGATTTTGAGATCGTTTGTGAGTTCTTGACGACGTGTGACGCCCAAAAGTGTCAGCAAGTCATTGATATTTTTTGAAAACTTGTTAACAAAATCAATAGACTTGATTTCGCCCAAGTCAGCCATAGTAGTTAATTTTTGTTCAGTCATGTTCTAGCCCTTTCTAAATAAATCAATATTTTCAGCAATCGCGGCCTGACGTTTGTTAGTGTCCTCAATTGCCATAATTTGTTCTTTCGTGATTCCTGTTGTAGTACCACGACGTGGCGCGCTTTGAACTAGTCGTTCGTTTACGCGCTTTTCAACTTCGCTATCAAATACAGTTCGCAAAGCTGTGATTTTAGCTTTCACTTCTTCAGCAGTCGGAGCTAGCACATGATCCAAAAATTCTTGTGGTAACCCTTCGTCTGCCAAGAGCGATTGTGTTGCTAGTCTCATCTCACGTTCAGCTATATCCTGCTCACGCTTTTCCAATTCAGCGATTCGTTTCGCTTCTTCCTCTCTAGCGCGTTCGTCCTTAGTCAGCTTAGCTAGTCGTTCGCCTTCGCTTTTAGCCTGTTCAAGTGCTGTAGCTTGCTCAGTTTCCCACTTGGCGCGTTCGGCAGCTAACATCTTGCCAATTTCAGCGCGGGTAAAAGTGCGTTCGTGCTTCTCGCTACCTGCATTTGATTCTGTTTCTACTGTATCGCTCTGAGTGTCGACAGTCTCAGTTGATTCAATAGATACAGTTCCGTTAATTTCTTCTGACATGATTGTCCTCCAGCGATTACGTCGCCACTCGATAATCTCGCTTTACGTCCGGCGACGGAACAGTACAGCTTTTATTGTCATCGGCACAGTTTGGACAATATAAAAACCGTACGGGATTCCATACGGTTAGGTTTTATAGTTTAATTTCTTCAATTTTTGCGCGTTGTTCTAGGATTTTTAAATAATTCCACATGGTTGAACACTGACCTTTTAATAAATTGATCGGACATTTAGGTTCAAACTCTAGCTGTCCTTTTTCGTATTTTCCAATCATTATATCCAACTTCTGGAATCGTTCTCTCAATTCGTAGTATTCTTTTTTAAAGCGTTCTTTCCAATCTTCCATTGTTTTGTTTTCCTTTCTTCTAAAAAAACTGATTAAAAATACTAGTTTATAGCAATTTACAGTGATTTGCAGCAGTCTATTCCTGCCATTCAAGATTCTAGATCGCCTTCTTTCATTGATTTTTTAATTCCGTCAATCATCCCACTGATAATTGAATAACCTACAACTAATAAAACAAGCAGGACGATTGCGCCTGCTGTGATAGATACCAAATTCCAAATAAACATGTTTTTACTCCTTTCTGTTCTTCAGCTTATGCCTTTTTTAGATGTTTAGCGTTCTTTTTCACCCATTTTTTGAAATCGTCAAAGGTATTCATATTTTTAGATTCTAAATACTTCTCAATTTCTTCAATGGCTTTCTCGATTGAGGCGTCATTAAAACAATAGCCGTTACCCGATAAATCAAAAATTTTATTTTGGTTTTCCTTGTCAACAATCCATAACTCCTCACCATGCCAAGCGCTCTGTGAGTCGTAACATTCCTTCGATTGTATTTCAAGGCCATTATTTTCAATCAATTCTATCAATTTTTTGTACTTGTTCATAAAATTCTCCTTTCCGAGCACGAAAAAAGCACTTAGATTTCTCTAGGTGCTTTCTGTTTTCGTCATGTTAATGATTTCTTTTAAGCTTGGTTTAGTCTTCCTGATTCTGTCCCATGCTCTCATTTTTAAGAAAGTAGGCAAATAAATCCCATTTATTTTAGGCATTTCTTTAGATAAGTTATAATCTTTTCTGATTTTATCTTTATTATCCTCAACAAACTTGCTGCGAGGCAAAAAGTAAAAGAGCCCCTCGCCTAAAAAACTGATATCCTCATCAGATACTTTAATAAGCTCCTCGGGTTCCACAAAAATAGCTCTGTTCACTCTATCTTCACCTCGAGAAAATACTCTGTCTATAAATGTTTTATCAAGACCCATTTTCTAACACCTCCAAACCATAAACTAATAGTCCGTCTTTGCTTTCCGTTTTAGAGATAACGTTATACTTCAAATTCGGTTTCATCAGATATTCTTTTTCAGGACTAAAATCAGCCAACTCTGCTATGTAAGCACCTGTTTTCTGACCTTTCTTGACAGTAACTTCAAATAATACGTTTGCTCCGTCGCCGTCAAAAGCAAATTCCTTAGCGTAATTTCTGTCTAAACTGAATGAAGTAAATGTTTTATCTAGCTTTACCGTTTGGCCAACTTCGAGATCCATATAGCCTAAATCTTCACCTAAAGCGGATATAGACCCACTTCCGCGATAAGCTTTGAAGCTTTTTTCGGGCGCAAATTTTGAAATAGCCTTTTCTAAGATTGGAATATTCAATTCTGTGTCTTTCACAATATCTAAAGCAAAAGGCAAATCTTCTGCACTTCCGTCGTTTTCAAACCAGAATTTTTCCCGGATTTTCAGTGCTTCGTCAAGTCCATATCGTTTTATGTTGTTGAAATTATGATAGTTTTCTGTTGTATAAGAGTAGATAACGCTTCTTTCATCATCTGTAAGTTCATTATACCACTTTTGATATGATTTTTGATCTTTGAAGAAGTCATCGATTTCACTCGGTTTATCCGCCACAAAAACTTTATCCTCTTCAAAATTAGACGTTTTTTGTTCCTGCCCTTCGTTGTATCCTTCGTTTAATTCCTCTTCGTCTGGTATCACGCCCGACCGACAATTGAAGTGAAATGGCGGAGCATTTACCCCTGCTTGCATTTCATCAATCAGATACCGCTTGTCTTCTGCGTGGATTTTCTTACAAATTTCAGTCGTTCGATTGTCCAGATGAACCAGTATACGATAATATTTCAGCCCCGCATCCTTGTATCGCTGGACAGCTGACCGATTGACAATCATCGTTCCATCTGTCCGAATGAGCGTTTCAGCTCGACTGTTGGCTACTTTATACTTCTGCGCCAAATCACGCGCCATAGTGCGCGGATGATCCCCGCGAACAAAACCAGTCTTCAGGACTTTTTTTAAATCTTTGACAAGATTGTCTGTATTCCCCCACAATTGCTGACTGTAGTTGTAGCCGTTAAACGGCGTTTTTACCAGCTCTTTTAGTGCTGGTTCATTGATTGTACCAGTCCGACCGCTCATGGCCTTTTTATAGCCCATGAGAGCCATTTTTTGCAAATAACTTTCAAACTTCTCAGCAATGATTCCTCTTGCAATGCCTGCGCGAAAAAGCATATCAAGTTGCAATGACTCTAATCTTGTAGCGCGTGCGGTTGTGTACTGCTCATTCAACCTTTTAAGCAACTCTGGGTCTTTCTCGGCCTGCTCACGATACTTCTTGGCATTTGCCTGATAATCTGACAGGTCGGTGCCTTTCAGTCGTTGTAGCGCCTCCTGATAGCTCATAGACCCATTTTCAGAATATTTGCTAACAAAATCGTAAAAGGCTTTTTGCATTTCGTTAGCTTGTTCTTGATAGACCTTATTTAATTCGGCAAAAAAATCAATGTCCTTCCGGTCTAGATAGCGAAAAATTTCATCTGACCGTTCTGACCAATAATCAAGATGGTTTTGGTTCGGCTTCTTGCTCATCATCGACCACCTCATCCACTGGATCTAACCGTGGTTCTGGTTGTTCCAATGCTTCTTGCTCTTTCAAACGTTTCAGCTCATCTGCAGCATCCACACCCGTTACTTGATTCAACAATTCAAAAATAGTCTGGTCGCTGACAATTCCGTACAATGACTTAATCATCTCAACGATTTCTTTTTCATTTTGTGGAACGTTCGGACTAAAGACTACTGAGGTCTCGTTGATGAGTTCGTAAGCTGTGTTTTCGTTACCTTGGATTTTCCAGATGTTTACTGCTAAACGCAAACGACGCATAAGGCCGGCTTCAAATAGATCTTCTTGCTGCTCCCTGTAATTATCACTCGCCATGAGCTTGTACTTCATCGACTCGCCAGACTGCGTGCCAGCGAAGTTGTTATCGAGTGTGTCAGGCGTGAAAGTGAAACGCAAAATATCATTTACTAAGCGTTGCTTGTATGCCTCTGCGCCTGCACTATCATACGACTTAATCAAATAGCCAGCGTCAGGAGCTGCGCCGCCCGGGTTCGGGTTGTCATCCAAGATGAGAACTTGCGCTTTCTTGTAAGCCTGCGAAACATACAAACGACCGTTTGGATTGATTCGTCCGTCGTCCAAAAAGTCGTTTTCTTCCGCTCCTGTGTATGGATTGCCTTTGATCATCAAGATGGCATCGTTGCTATTTTGCTGGAAATTAGCAAGTTCAGACTGTGATAAGTCGTAAGCATCTATGTTATCCAAAACCGACTCATAAGAACCTAAACGGTCCTCGTTGTTGCTGTACTCGTTAACTGGAACAGCTTTGAAGTAGTGTTCTTGCTCATCCTTGAGCGCCATTTTATAGCTATCTGTGGATTTCCACTCATAGCTATAAATACGATCTGCGGTATAGACTTTGATAATCGTCTTACGCTTGCTGTCTCCATAATCTACATCGTAGTAGTTCACGGCCATCAGCGAGTTCTGCTCGTACGTGTCATCATAAATGACAAAAGTCTGCTCTGGACTGAGCTTATACAATTTAACCCACGCTTTCTTATCGCGCTCTGTGACTGTCAAAAGCTCGTAAGCACGACCGTACACACACAAATCTTTTTTGATGGAGGAGTTGTGCTTCTTCTCGTTGTTTTTAGCTGAAAAATTCTTGATATGTTCAAGAATGGTTTTGTTTTCGTTTTTGTATTCAACCGGATTCCCTAGCATATATCCTTGTTCAAAAATAGTAATATATTTAGCAAAGTCACTAGAAATGCGATTGTCTGCCGCAGTTTCGTCAGTTTTCGCAGGCCGATACTTAATGTTGTTGTCGCCCTTGTAGTAGCGCTTCAGCTCTTTCAACCGTGGCTGTTGTTCTGCTTTGTGACGATTCACATAGCGTTTTAACTGCTCGATCCAATTGTCAGAACCATATTCGATAGCTTCAAAGTCTTCAAGCATCATCATAAAGTGCTCGTTCGATCTACTGTCAAAGCGAGTACCATTTAAAAATTTAACTTCCAATTTTACCTCCTAAAATAATAAGACGCATTCTTCATGCGGTCTTGTGTTGAACGGCTCTGTAAAATCCTATCTTGTAAAGCGTATCTAATCGCATCAATGCAGTGATTGTAGCTATCTACTGGCTCGTTGATGTATTCATTAGTTTTCTTGTCCTTCTTCCAAGTATAGTTTTCGAGTTCTTCAATCAGCTTCACACATCGCTCATCAACTACCCAGTCATACTGCAAGAGATACTGGATTCCTTGCATGACTGATCCAGGACCTTTCTGCACATCAATAACCCGAGGGATGCCAAGATTTCGCAATTCCTGATTCGATTTCTTTTCAGCCGAATCTGCTCTGATTTGCTCTTTTGCATACCCAAGGGCCTTGATACTTTTTGCGATCTTGTCATTCGTCAATCCCTTTCTTACAAACTCCTCAACCACATACAACTTCCTATTTGCATCATCAATTCTAACGTGCATTAGAGCCGAAGGATCATTGATAAAACCGTAGTCAAGACCAAAATAAGCCGGCAGATGTGCCAGCTCGTCTTTATTTAATAGTCGCTTCTCATACTTTGGAAAAACCAACTTGTCGAGTGTTGCGAACTCACCCAAAGCATAAATCTTGTAGTATGCTTCGTTTCTGTTGGCTAGTTCTTCGATATTCTCTTTTGTGATATCATCAAGAAATCGATTATCTTTGTACGAAGTATGATAAACAACCGTATTTTTTGGTTTCTTCACAAAAAATGCATTATACGTCCAGTTAACCTTGGACACTGGGTTGAACATCAAGAAGATTTGCTTTTTCAAGTGTTTCTTATCCCGCAAACGTAAGGTCAACTGTGTGTAGTCATCAAGTGTAAATTCAGAAGCTTCTTCCATGACTACATCAGACACACCCTTAATTGACTTGATTTTCTCAGGGTTATCTAACCCTTTGAAAATAAACTGAGCGCCGTTTGGTAGCTCAATCCGATAAGCTGAATTGTTGACCTTGCACTTATCGAGCAACTGCCAGCTATCCAAACATTGCTTCACATCCTCAAAGATTGAGTCGTGAACCGTAGCGCCTACCTTACGCAAGAATAAAACCTTACGTGGATGCTTCCAATCTTGACATGCTTTGAATACAACTTTTTGAATTACACCGTGACTCTTACCGCTTGAAGCCCCACCATAGTGAACTTCTGTAAAATTTGAGTAATCTGTTAACTTGTCGTAGATATGCTTGTTAAATACTCGGCTAGGATATTGAATGACAATATTGATTTTAGGTCTAGTCTTCGTCAACATCCCAATCACCTACCTTGATTTCGATAGTTCGTTGAGTGATTTCTTGTTTGTCGGTCCAAAGCCTGTGACGTTTTCCAAGGAGTTCAGCCGCTTTGATTCGATCTTTCGCACCGACATCAATATCCGTAATCGTTTGACCTAGTTCTCCAATACTAATCAAGGTTTGTTCTTGTGTTTCTCCTCGCATGACTGAAGTTAGGTAAGTAAGCACCTCTTCCTGTGTTGCAATCTTCTCAGACGCAAGCTGAGCCAGTCTTTCATCAATATAGGATTTGATTGTAGTATTTTGTAGTAACTTAGATGCGTTTGTATTAGCGTATTTAGAGCTATACCCTGCCTTAATAGCTGCGTCTGTCGCATTTCCACTGATGATGTACTCATCAGCAAATCTCTGTTGTTTTAAAGTTAATTTAGCGATTTTCCATCACCTCCAATTTTTTCACAACACAAAAAGCCACACGATTGTGTGACTTAATGCAAGACCTCTCACAGACTTTGTAGGAATCGAACCCACGTTTACAGATTTGGAGTCTGTCGTGTTACCACTACACTAAAAATCTAAATAACGGCACCAGGGATTGAACTAATAATACAAAGAGGAAATCACCAGCTTGCTACCCCCTGATACCGTTAAAACATTAAAGGAGTCATCAAGTACTTACCTTACTCGTTGACAATACCATAATATCACTTTAAAAATTCCAAAGAGTTCCATTAGTTCCATTTTTTAGAAATTTTTTTCAAAGCGCTCTCTCTAGCCCGATGAATCGTTCCGCGCCCGCAACGTAGCTGAGCTTGAATTTGATTCCACGATAGTCCATCTATATACAATAACCGCATGATGATATTTTCTACAGGGTCGTCCAATGACTCAATCACTTGTACCAGCTCATCCCGTTCCCGATAGAGTTCTTGGATTTCCTGATACAGTTGTTCTGACTTATCAATAATCAGCACGTTCAATTCCTCAGAGCGATTAGACGAGTTTTCTGACTTTGGCATATTGTTAAACTGCTGCCCTCGCAAGATGCTTGATTTCAGACTGATGATTTCCTGGTGCTTCGACTTCGCTTTGATATCGATGTACTGCAAGGCCTTTAGTCGTTGTTTAATATTTATCGTCAATCGCCCACCTCCTCAACTTCAATGCCCGGACAATCGAATACCCAGCCGAATCCAGCTTCTTCTAGCTCTTTGCTAGTGTGAGTTCGACCTTCGACAATGGTTCCAATCGTATCAATCCAAATCCAACTATCGTTATGTTTGATGCGAGTCAAAACGCCTCCAGTTGAAGAAATATTAGGCATTACAACCTTATATTGTTTTTCTCGCTCGACCTCATAGCCATCAAGCCATGCACGAGCGAAGAGGTCTTGGTTGTCCCAGTTCTCTAGCCACTTATTGACTCCCGGACTTCCATAAACCATAGCACCAGATAAAGAGTAGACGGGTTTCGCTACCTTAATCCAATCTGCCACACACTGCGGCATTTGGACTTTCTGCGGTTCGTCCAACTGTCTAACCAGTCCTAAAACTTCGTTTCTTTCGATGTAATCTCTTGAACCGAATGCAAACAAACATTCAATCCTTTTAATCAATTCCTGCTTATTCATTTTCCTGTTCCTCCTGCCTGTTTTTCTAGCCAGTTAAAGAGCAAGCCGAACTGCTCCGTCACTAGCTCATCATCATTGTATTGTTTGCAAATTTCTCCGATAGACGACACGGCCCATAGCCAATAATCATCTGAACCGAAACCGACCTCTTGGCTCTTCTGATTGCTGCGCGCCATCCATTCCGGAATAACTCTGCTGAAGAAATCAATATAATTGATTTTCATGGCAATTCCTCAATTTTGATATAGATCCCGACTGTGTCTGCCCAGAATTTCTCGACAATCTCGCTGGCCACTTGCGCATCATCTTTCCAGTAGCCGAGCTTTGTCATGCAATCCTTGAGCAATTTCTGCAGATTATCTGTATCTGGCTTCGTGGTCTTGTACTGACCGTCGTAGCTTTTTTTGATACGAGGAAAGCACCACTTGACCGTCAGACGAATAGCTCCTTTAATTTTGTTCAGAGGGACATGCTGCGCGAGCAAGCTCTCAAATTTCGCTCTGGCATTTTTCAGATCCTCTGGCTCATAAAAGATTGGCTTCTCAAATTGGACATTCACCTTTTTTTGTTGGTGAGTCGTTGTTGGAATTTTTTGCATCGGTAAAAAGAATTCAATAGACATTTTTATAAATGCACTTCCTTTCTTTTTTAAATTTCGCTTTTAGTCCATGACCCTTGTATATGACAGGGTGCGTTTTAAGCAACCCTGTCTATACAGGTATGGACATGATGGACGACAGGACATTATCTATATATATAATATATAGGTGCTTGTCGTTCGACATGAACACATTTTTATGGTCTTGTCTGTCCTTTTTAGACAAAGACACAACCATAAATTTATGGTGTTGTCTCATTTTTGACACAAACGATATTTTATGGTTGTGTCGTATTTTCTTTATTTAAAATAGTAAGTGTGTTTTTATCGAGCCAATATTTTTTTGATGTTTTCAACCGTCTTTCGATAGTTTTTATAGACACTCCTAAATACTCAGCTACGTCTTCTTTTGAGGGTGGCTCGCCGAAGTTCGCATTTTCGATAGCTTCATCAAACTCTATGAGTTTTTGTTTTTTATCTTCCTTCGCATTCTTTTTACGTGTTTCTTTAGCCTTCATCCACCCTGGCTTATCATCGTCCAGCTTAATATCCGCAAGCACACCCGTTTCATCGAGCGCGTGTACTGGATAGCTGAACCACATGTTCACCGGCTTGAACTTGGCAAATTCTCGGAGCGTACCCTCGACGCGCCACGCAGTCGCTATCTGGATCTTATTGCGTACTTCCTCGAGCTCATCTGTGTAAGGGGCTCGAGTCATGACGTCGGGAATGCCTTTCTCAAAGTGTGTCCGCATTTGCGCAGGGCTTAAGAGGTCATCTAAGCCTACATTTTGCTGGTAATAAGCATTATTTCGCTCTTGCAAAGCCTGTTTGTATACTTCGCATGCTGCTTGATTTAATCGCTGGGTCAGCAATTCCTCAGATACTTCCAGCTCAACTAAGTCGATAAGTGCGTCAGGATCTCGAGCAAATACACCCGAACCACTAGCACGGTCCATGGATTTCTTGCCACCTTGAGAACCTTTCGAGTGGTGATGACAGTAGATAACACTAGAGCCTAACTCTGTGGCTACCTTATCGAATTGATTGGTAAAGTGTGCCATCTGGTCTGCACTGTTCTCGTCACCCGTCAAAACCTTATAAATAGGGTCAATGATAACTGCGATATAGTTCTTTTTCAAAGCTCGACGGATGAGTTTAGGCGCTAGCTTGTCCATCGGTACGGTCTTTCCACGTAAATTCCAGATATCGATGTTCTGGATGTTTTTTGGTGGCAATCCCATAGCCTGATAGACATCACGGAAGCGATGCAAGGCAGACGGTCTGTCTAACTCCAAATTGACATAGAGGACACGACCTTGAGTACAATCCCAACCAAGCCATTTCTTACCTTCTGCGATTGCAATTGACATCTCAATCAAGGCAAATGACTTACCGGCTTTAGAAGGACCGGCAATCAGCATCTTGTGGCCTTGACGAAGGACGCCTTTGATGAGTTCGGGAGCCAATTCTGGCAAGTTATCCCAACTGTCGGCCAATCCTTCAGGATCAGGTAAATCATCGTTCAAGTCTTCGATGTACTGATACCATTCGTCCCAATCGGCCTTACCAATGTTAGTATCTACCAAAAATTGCTTCTGCCCGTTTCGGATGAACCCTGGCATACGTGATAGCCTGCTTGGATTTTTATTTTGAGTATCAACTATGATCCCATTCTTCTGACAAATTTTATAAAGATAATCAACCCGATTACGATACTCTTCGTAATTCTTGGCATCTACTTTGACGATGGCATGTAGTGACTTGTTTCCGCTATGCACTAAGGCAACAATCGGCAATTCAAGTTCTTTATAAATGGCATTCTGCTTGTCAATCGGCATGCTGTCGGATTCAACTAAGGCATATCTGAAATCTGTCACGTTTTCATTTTTAGCGCCCTTTCCATCCATGGGATTGAAACGAATCCATGCGCCAGCTTCTTCGTGATAGTCACCAAGGACAGCTCCAATATCTCCATTACATTCTTGTAAGAGCTGAATCAACTCACCAGCTGTACGGTCGTAAGCTCCCTTTGTTGGCAACCATTTGACAATCTCGCCAGTTTCGTCGTCAGTCTTGGGGTAGCACTTGGTCACATAACCGACATTTTCGCCAGCTTCAAAAAGTGTTTCAAGGTATTTGATGATTTCTTGCACCGGATTCCAAATAGTCGGCTCATGGATTTCCTTTCCTTCAATCCAGTCTTTATCAATGACACGATAGTCACGGTCAATTGTATCTGTCCAACCTAACTCATGCGCATTCTCGCTGTCATAGCCAGATTGCGACACCCAACCATTTTCTTTCGCAAGTTGGGTAATAGTCGCACCCGTCACGATAGTTCCAGCTTCTTCGTTAAAAGTATCCCATTTCTTAAAGCATTCGAACTTTTTGTATCGGCTATCGTTTTGTGACCAGTTGTCCCAATCCGACGCGGTATATCCTTCATGTTTAAGGGCCATGCCCACATTTACCCATGTCTGGTAGTCTACCGTGGCAGGATTGATATAATCCAGCAACGGCAATAAGTTAAAATCATTCTCTGCCACTGTTTTCTCCTTTTTATTTAAACTCCTTTGCTATCGCAGCAATAACATTCACAGTTACGCTATTCCCTGCTTGTTTGTATAATTGACTGTTGCTGTTTACTTCTTGCGCCTTGTCAAACGCCCAATCTGGAAAACCTTGTAATCTCCAGCATTCCCTAGGGGTTAGCTTTCTAATTCTAAAGTCAGGCTCTACCACCCCTTGACTCTCTCCAGTTAAGAGAGTATTTGCTATCTTCTTACCTACTCGCCCTCTGCGTGTTTTAGAGTTAGGGTGTGACAAATTCACGCTATCCCCAACCTCTGCTTCTGCATAACCTTGAGAGGTTGCTTCTGTTATTTTCAAAACATTATTTTCGTGATAGCTGTTGCTAGTTAAAGTAGGAGCGATGTCGTGTTCTCCACCTCGATTATAACCATGACCACGTTGAATTATTTTAGGTTCTTGCCCACCACCTTGCATTGTGGATAGAGTCGGAGCTAGTCCATCTGTGTCATACACTCTTGAGTTTTGGTCATGATTTCCAGGCAATTTCCCTGCGATCATAATCCCATGCTTATCTTGACTTATTAAAGTAAACATAGGCTCTCCGTTTTCCTTGAATCTCCGCCCATTCTGCCTTTTTTCAGGTCTGTCTGGAGTCAATACAGGTATAGCTATCTTCAGCGGGTCTTTTTGCGTTGTCGTGGCGCATAAAGTAGGTGCGATGGAATCCGTTGAAACAACATCGCCACTTTGTGACTTTCCTTTCTTCCTAATATTGCCTACCTTCTTGATTTTTGATTGTTTACAATCAGTCTCTTCGTCATTTCCGCTGAGAGGAAAAATTCTTCTGGTACATTCTCCTCTAAGACGTCCGATAATGAACACACGTTCCCGATTTTGGGGGACTCCGAAATCCTTGCTGTTAAGCACTTGCCATTCCACATCATACCCCAATTCGTCCAAGGCTGAGATAATGGTCTCAAATGTAATTCCGTTTTCGTGGCTGAGGAGTCCTTTGACGTTCTCAAGGAATAGCAAGCGAGGTCTGAGAATAGATGCGAACCGTGCGATTTCAAAAAACAAAGTTCCTCGTGTATCTTCAAAACCTCGTCTGTTTCCTGCAATGCTGAAAGCCTGGCACGGAAATCCTCCACAGATAATGTCCACACATCCGATTCCTCGAATAGACTCATCTGTGACTCTTGTGATGTCATGTAGTTCAATTTCTCCTTTCGTATCGTGTATAGCTTTGTAGCTAGCTCTTGCAAATTTGTCTACTTCACAGAAGCCTATACATTCATGACCAGCGGATTCCATCCCAAGACGAAATCCACCGATACCAGCAAATAAATCTAAAAATTTCATACATCACCCCGGTACATATTCAGCGGGTCGTACGCCTGCTGGCAATCTCCATCCATTAGCGGCAATGCGATCAATCATATTTCTTGCGTGATCAAATTGCCACATACCAACATCCTTGAAGCCACGACCTTCCAAGAATCGAATCTGCTTTGGTGTAGTCAAGCCTTCTGATTGTCTCTTGTGCAATCTGTCTAAATATAAAGCAGCCTTTCCAGCATTCCCGATTTCGTCAGGAAGTATGCCGTATTTCTCAAGCGCTTTAATTTGCTTATCGCTAGCAGGCGCCATCTCCCATCCGAAATTGGGCACGTAGTTCGACAAGTCTTCAGCGTGGATAGACATTTCAAATTGCAATGGATCAACCAGTTTGCGTTTACGCTTACGCATTTCTTCCAATTGTTTGGCCAAAGCCTCTTCACGCTGTGCGACAACGTCCTCGGTTGCCTTGACTTCCATATCTTCAAGGTCGAGCATCACACCCGTCTGCTCTTCCATGTTCTCAACCATTTTCTGTGCTACTTCTGGAGTCTCACAAATCAAGTGAGCTGGCCGGCATAGTTCGTGGCGTTCCGTATGCCAGAGGAAGTCTAGCAAGAGCAATTCTTCCTTCCCTGGATGCAAGCGAGTCCCACGCCCCACCATTTGAGAATAGAGCGCTCGCACTTTGGTAGGTCGCAGCACGACCACACAATCCACTGACGGGCAATCCCAGCCTTCGGTAAGAAGCATAGAGTTACAAAGCACGTTGTAACGATCCTTCTCAAAGTCTTCTAAAATCTCGGCACGGTCCTTGGATTCTCCATTGACTTCAGCAGCGCGAAAACCTTTCGCGTTTAGGATGTCACGAAACTTCTGCGAGGTCTTTACCAAAGGCAAGAATACGACTGTTTTACGGTCAGCGCATTGCTTGACCATTTCGTCTGCTATTTGTTCTAGATATGGGTCTAGTGCAGTACCCACGTCACTGGCTTTGAAGTCGCCTGCTGACATACTGACATTTGACAAGTCTAAGCTGAGCGGGATTGTCAACGCTTTGATTTTCGATAGATACCCTTCTTTGATAGCCTGCACCAGCGAATATTCATAAGCTAAGCTTTCGAAGTATGAGCCGAGGTTCTTCATATCTCCACGATCTGGTGTTGCTGTTACCCCGAGGACGTTGGATTGCTCGAAGTAGCCAAGTACACGTTGATAGCCGTCTGAAATAGCGTGATGCGCTTCGTCAACTACAATCGTATCGAACCAATCAGGAGGGAATTGACTAAGTCGTTTCTCTCTCTGCATGGTCTGGACAGAACCAACGACAACGCGATACCATGAACCGATAGAAGTAGTTTCGGCTTTTTCCAAGGCTGTGCCAAGACCCGTCGCAGTCTTGAGCTTGTCGCTAGCCTGCTCTAAAAGCTCTGACCTATGAGCAAGGACAAGCACACGCTTGCCCTCTTTCACTTGGTCTTCAATGATTTTAGAAAAGACGATTGTCTTCCCGCATCCTGTTGGCAATACTAAGAGCGTGCGCTTGCGACCTTTAGCCCATTCAGCCTGTACAGCTTCCCGTGCTTCCTGTTGATAAGGTCTTAATTGCATCCCTTACCTCCTAGAACTGCCCAGCTTGGTATCCAGCTTGTGCTTGTGGCTGTTGTGCAAAATTCGGCTGTTGCGGTTGTTGATAGCTTGGTTGTGTAGTTTGTCCTGGTTGCTGGTTTAATACTTTTGTATAGTCTACGTCTTCAGGGTAGAGCATGGATTTGACTTCGTTGTAATTGTTGTTATTGTATTGTCTGGTTCCGACTTTACATACACCAGTTGCGCCTATGATGGTATTCCAGTTCATGCGAAGCGGTTCGCCTTTTTTCTTTTGGCCGATGGCCGCAAAGAAAGCAGATAACATTCCTTCAGTTGAGCTGTGTAAGAATAGGTTGTGGCGCAGTTCAGTTTCACCTTCATTTGCCACGATTTTGAGGCTGACGATAGCCTTATTACACGCTGGTAGTTTACCTGGATTTTGTGGATTTGGCGTGTGGCGTGTACGCTCCATACCAACGACTGTAAAATAGTACAATCCGTCAGGCAAGAGGACGAAATCCGAGTCTTTTTCGATCGTATCTTCCCAGCCAATTTCGTGATCAAAGTTGTTGTATTGTTGTGTCATGTTGATTTCTCCTTTAAGCTAAAATAGTAATTTTTTTGTTGCTAACAAGTTCATTTTTTAAATAATTTGCGATGCTTTCGACGGCTTCTAATTTCCATTTACCCCCATCTGCTTCAAAAAGTGCGAGATTCGCCGATTTGTTGATGCGGAAGACGAATTGACTAGCAGGCTGCTCTACTTCGTTGAAAGTACGATATGGTCGCAAGGTTACTGGATTTGGAGTTTTAGCTTGTGCTAAGCTTGCCACACCATCTCGAACTGTAGCCATTTGACTGATGTCATTGTCCTGTACTTCTGCACCTTTTTCGATTTTCAAATGGCTAGCAAAATCCAAAACCAAATTACGGTCTGCATCATTGATAAACATAGACTGCAGCATAATGTTGAATTCTTCCTGGTCACGCCAATTGCTAAAAGGAATAACTGGGACAGATGCTCTTACAGAAACAAGTTGAGGACGTTTACCATTTTCAAAATCAACTTGATCATATACAGATACCTTATGGAAACTGTCCACGACAACTACAAGTTTACGATCGCTGATAAAATCATTATCTGATTTGAGATAGTCAACTAGACTTTTGAGCGTCTGAAGCTCAAGGATAGGTGCGTACTTACGAGGGTTAAGTTCCTGTAAGTTATATTCATTGCTGTCAAAATATTCCTTCCCGGTTTCTGAACGAATGATTTTGTTTTCTTTGCCCGCTAGTTCGACTGCGTATGATAATGCATCTTTAATATTTTCTGTCATGGTTAGTTACCTGCTTTCTTTTGATTGTAATCAATGATTTTAGATTTTTCCTGTTGTTCCACTTTTTCGATGAGATCGCCAGTATCGGTCCGCATATCTCCGTTGTCATCAAAGTAAGAAAGTAAGTCTGACCAGGTATGCCGCTTTTGAGTTCGTTCGCGTGAATTTTACCAGTGTCATCACGACCGACAATAACAGTTGTTGCAACACCTTTCTACGGTGCTAAAGTAGATTTGACTTCCATGCCTGTCTTAACGACTGTACGTTCATCGTCTGTTGACATCGTTAGTATGATAGTAACCTTGCGAGTCGCTTTAGCTTCTGTATTGAGATCCAGAATATTCTCAAGGACTTTTTCAAGTTCTTTGTCAACCTTTTCTTGTAGGGCTGTATTTGCGATTTTTGACAAATCAATTTTAATAGTTTTATCTTTCATAGATACTCCTTGTTATATTTTGCTATGATTTCTAATTCCCAGAATTTACATCGTGAAGGGCAGTTCAGGGTCTGCTCGTACTTGATTTTGAATAACTTCCATAGTGGCTTGCCAGTGTGCCACAATCATATCCCAATAATCAGGAGGGAAGTTTTCAATCGGAGTTCCTAACGGGAAGTGCCCACGGATGTATGCTACCTTTTGGAGCTCTTCTTCTGTTACGTTTCCTTGAGACATGAGGTCCGTCAAACTCTTTGGCAAGCTTGCATGATATTGCGCAGGTGGTGTCTGAGGCTCGCTAGGAGCTTCATTTTGAGGCTTTTCAGCTACCTGCGACATATCGAGAGGCAATTCTTCTTGAACTTGCTCAGGGGCTTGCTGAACAGTCTGCTGAGGTTCTGGAGCGACTGCTTGAGGTTGTGGCGCAGGCGCTTGTACTTGTTGATTCGCAAAGATATGAGCAATGCCTGCGTAATGGAACGGCATTTCGTCTGGCAATCCGTGACGATTTTTGGCATCCCAAGCTGGTCGATGATTGGTATACATCACGCGCTCACCGCCCTGCGCCTTCTTCTTGCCATTGTCGGCCGTCATGACTAAGGTTTTGTAGTTTGCAAATAGAACCATGTCTGCCCATTCTTTTACAAGGGGCGCGGTCTTAGACCCTGTCTTTTGACCGAGCTTTAATTCATATCGATCGTACGAACCCATCTCGTCTGGTTGTTCGAATTTCTTAATTTGAGCGTGCGCAGTCAATACCACGTTGATGCCCATATCAACCAAATCAGATAGGCTATTCAAGAAACGCCCCATTTCTTCTTGGACATAAGTGTACCCCTTGCCCCAACCGAAATCTTCGATCCCTTGCTTGCCATGTTGCGAACAGATGTAATTAACTGCCAAAGCTTCCGCCCAGTCGATTGTGTCAATAACGAGTGTCCCACACTCAGTCGGATTTGCTTTGATAAAAGCAATCTCATTGATGAGCATGGTCCAACTGGTCGGCTTGTCTAATCTAGCCACATCCATGTTATCTGTCGAACCTTCTGTATCGATGAAGACAGCATTTGGAAATTCAGCTGCAAATGTGGACTTGCCAATTCCTTCAGGACCGTAGATAACTACTTTTTGAGCTCGTGCTCGTTTTCCTCTTGTGATTTGCATATTTTAAAATCCTCCTTGCCATGTAGTAGATGCTGCAGCGTTTGCTGCGTCACTCACTAAACCGTTTTGAGCAGCAGATGCAAAACTTTCAGGCTTCACGCTATACCCGTCTTCAATCAGGATGCTACATTCATCTCCTGTTGATACTCGTGTCGCGATTGCTTGCAAGCCTTCTTGCTCAAGCCATGCGCCAAATTCTTGCAAAGTCAGCTGATCCATTTGCTCCAACTTATCGATTAGGACGAATCCACACTCTGGCTTCAATTTGCGGACAATTGCAGTCGCAACTTGTAATTGTTGGCTACCAGACATGTTATCCCACCGCTGGCCAAGATAGAGCAATTCGCCATCATCCACGGATAATCCAGGCAACGGTAAGTCTGCATTCGTAAGCAAGTCTGTCTTCTGCTTGCGAATGTCATCAATCACATTATCAAGTTCTTTGTATTGCTCGCGATAGCCCTTAGCATCTTCTTCTGCCTTGTCCTTATCCAAGTTTGCTCGTACTTTACGATTGATTTCGTCAATCTCTGCAATGTTGTTTTCGATTTCTTCAGTTGATTCATCGAGAAGATCCATCGCGTCGGTATTCGCGATAGCCAAGTCTTGAGCTAACTGACTCTCTTTTTCTTTGGCATCGGCCAGCAGTTGTTCGAGCCTTTCAACTTCTGCAACTGCTGAAGCGTGCTGATTTTGGATAACTACCAAATTCTGTCGCTTACGGGCATTCTCACCGTTTTTGGCAAGTATGTTTTGTTGTTGCTGGATAAGTTCAGTGATAGAGACGAGCTCTTTTGGCGCGTCAGGGTAATAAGGTTGTTCTTTAGCGAACTTCTCCTTTTGGTCAGCAATCACACCGATTGCGTGACGTTCATCATATTTGGCTTTCTCCTGCATTTCCAGTTCAACCAATTGCGGACCAACTCCGATGATTTGTAGTAAAGTTTTTGCTTTCTCTTTGCTGGTCTGCTCCATGAATTTTGGTAAGTTGATGGCCAACTCTTCCACGAAGCTATCTAGTAAGTTTTGACCAGCTTTGTTGCCACTTGGGTCGATGACCTTGAGAGTGCTGTTCTTGCCGCTACGTTCCACAATCAATCCGTTTGATAGCGTGATTTTTAAGCTAGGCGGGATTGTACTGCCTTCTCGTTGTGCTTTGCTAGGCTTGTACTTATTGCCTCCTAGCGCCCAAGCAATCGCATCTAGTACGCTCGTTTTCCCCTGGTTGTTATTTCCACCAACGATGGTCAGACCAGTTGCTGACGGCTCTAGTTTGACCGCCTTCACGCGCTTGACGTTTTCGATTTCTAGTTTATTGATTGTTACCATCTTCTACCCCTCCAACTTTTAAAGATTTGACAGGAATTTGAATCTCTTCAACTTCCGCATGTTCAAGAGCAAAATCAAGCAGCTGGTTTAAAACATCAATTAATTTCATGTCACACTCATCTGCGAGATCTATAATACGCTCATAGTGTTCGCGAGCTACTCTGATACGTGGTGTTGGTTCTTGTGTTCCTTTAGTTCTATATTTTCTATTCATCTTTCTACTCCTTAACTAGCCCTACAGGCGGTTGCACGTCGTATGTAAATTGTTTATCTGAATTTCTCAGATTCATACGAGCGACATTGTTAGCTATTCGCTGACTATCTCGTTTTTTCATTTCAGCGTGGTCATCTAGTTTATTTACTAGAGACCAGAGCGCAATTCCAACGAGTGTTATCAAGTAAATGTATTCCATCATTTTGAGTTTTTCTTTTCTTTATAGATTGCCACAATGTTTTCAAGATCAGCAATACGCTGATTGGCATTTTGAAGTTTTTCTTGTGTTTCAATCAGTGATTGATTGAGGTCCAAGGCGACCTCTTTCCAGTCGAGATTGATTTCTTTGACCTCAACCTCTTTCAAGTCAGTGTCAGCTTCTTCGACCTCTTCCGAAAAGTAGTTTTTAATTCTTGCTAGTAGGTTCATCCGACTGACCTCATTTTCTTGCTTTTTACCATTTCTTTTTTCCAATCTCGACTGCCTCTGTATTGCAGGTAGGCATCAAAACCTTTAATCGTGACAAGTTGCCCATCATTCCTAAGATGTTTCTGTTGGCTAGGTAGCTTCTTCATCTCGCGTCTCATGTCTCCCGCTTGCCGTTTCGAGCATCCAAAGATGTGTTCTAATTCTTCATCATTAGCCGAAACCTTTTCGATGATCACATCTTTAATTCTTACAATTTCAACTGCTTCCATTTTTGCTCCTTTCGTGTTATAATTCAATTAGTAGTTTTTGATTAGCGCCTGATTTCCGTCAGGTGCTTTTTGTTTAGTCATATACAGTTACTGTATAGACTATCTTGCTCGTTCCATCGCTAGAATGTACGGTCAACTTTTCTACCGTTATATCTGTTGTGTCATTGGCCATTTTGAAGAACAAATACAACAAACATTCTCGTAAAATTTTTAATTTTAAAGGAACATGTAGAAATCGTTTGATTCCTAGTTCAATCTGAATAGGATTATTTGATAATGCTATTTCGTTCATAATATTCCTTTCTAAATTTGGTATAATGAAATCAAAAACGAGGTAATTCTAATGAAATTAAATCCTGACTGCATTCGTGACCTATTACTTGACGTCGAAGCAAAATCTACATTTGATAATGTTGTGATCTACAGCGAAGAAAAGGACGAACCTTTATTTAATAAATATGGAGTAGATACGGTTTTTTATCATATTCGTCAAGCAGACTACGCAGGATTTTTTATTGGAGAAGTAACTTACACTTTTGATTTATCCGTAATTATTATCGACTTATCTCCAGAAGCACACGAGTTCCTAGCCAACATTAGACAAGATACAAATTGGAATAAGACCAAGAGCATAGCTTCAAAAGTGGGTTCGTTTTCGTTGAATGTTTTAAAAGACATCTCTGTAGAAGTCATTTCAAAAGTTATTTCAGACCAACTCAACAAGTAAAGTAATTTTTAATTCAGAAAATTTTGTTGCTGTTTTTAGACTTTTCAATTCATAATTTTCTACCCCTGTTAATTCTTTGGAATCCAAAATCAATTTATTGTCGCGTAAGGACAATTTACTTAATCGTGGCCTTCTTGTGCCTCTTTTGGTAACATACGGCCAATGTTTCGGTCTTGGCATTTGTTTTTCCTCCTACTTAATCCAATGTTTTTACCGAATTTTAAAATCTTCAATAACCCGAGCAATGAACTGATTCGCTTGCGGATTTTTCAGCTTCCCATTCAGGATATTCGTTACATCCTGACGAGTCATGCTATACTGTACTGCTAGCGTCGCCATCGTCAAATTGTGTTCTTTCAGATAATCTCTGATTTTTTGACGTCCACCATCCATATTTGGCATATTTCTCTCCTTTCTTTTCTTTTTCTCTCCTCGCTTTCTGCTATAATAAAACTAGAAAGGAGGATCATATGCATAGAATAAAAGTTACTTTTTCAGATGGTACCGAAGCTATTTTCCATGAAGAACAAACTTTTCAAACTTGGAAAACTTCAAACAACTCAGTTTCATTAGGTGAGCTTAGTGGACTTTGGTATCATCATCACGATGGTTTGGTTCCAAGCTTTTTAGAAATAGTAGCAAACGCTCCATTTTTCTTCGATGTTGAAAAACCATCAACCATTTACGCTTCTGCTTCAATTGTTAAAGTCGAAGCTATATAATTTTACACATGGCTATTCAAGGCGCGCTTCGTGATTTCGGCTTGGATAGCTTTTGTCATCGCTAAGCCATGCTCTGAAAAACTAGTGTTTTTCGAAACTAGCAAAATTGCTTGCGAGTATGTCTCAGATTGTTGAATAGCTTCATCAGCGACCTTCTCAACAAAACTTTGAATATCGTTTTTTAGATTCTCTAAAGATATTGGAGACGCTTCTTTTTTCGACATTCATCTTCCTCCTTTCTTTGAAAAGTAAGAAAATGAGTTAGAAATTTTATAAAATACTTGACATATATCACCCAAAAGGTTAAAATGAAAGCATAATTAAAAGACTTGATAAAACAATATCTATCAACTTATTCGCTCGCCAAAGCTATTTTTATTTTTAGATAAGTTTTAGCTTCGTTTTTTACTAACTCATCAACTTACAAAAACTATTTTACACCTAATTGGGTGATGTGTCAACTATTTTCACCCAAAAAGTTGAAATATTTTTTGTTATGCTTCAGAAAGGTTGATTTAACAATGTTTCCGACATACGAAAAAATTAAAGAACTTGCTGATAACCGTGGAATCTCTCTTACAAAATTAGAAGAAGATTTAGGTTATAGCAGAAATACACTCTATAAGTTGAAATCCCAAAAGCCTAACGCTGAACGAATTTCAGAAATCGCCGACTATTTCCATGTGTCCACCGACTATTTGCTCGGTCGCACGGACAATCCTGTGATAGCAAATGATGATACAATCGCAGGGTATACATCAGATGACCTCCGAAAAATGGCAGAGAATGCCAAGACCTTTGATGGAAAGCCACTTACAGAGGAAGACATCGACGCCATCCAGAACATCATTGAGATTTATTTGAGAGGTAGATAGCCTATGACTATTGAAGAGTTGGTAGACTCCCACGGTGTCACTCTAGCTTATTTTGATAATGAACTCTGGCATAGACCAGGGGTCTACATCAAAGAAATCAATATTATTTTTATAAACCGTGAACTATCCGAAGACGCAAAAAAACGGGTCATATACCACGAATTAGGACATCTGGAACATTCTACTGCACTATATAAAAACAACCACACTAGATGCGAGAATGAAGCCAATAGGCACATGATCCATAAACTACTAGAAGAAGAACTCGCACTATCGGATGATCTCAAATCATTTAACTATCTACATTTCATGCAAAAACATGAACTTAGAACAGTCACAGACGAATTGATGGTCATTGATGAATATTATGAATTGATAGGATAAAATTATGGATTTCAAAAAATTAAAAGAATTAGCAAAAACTGCAGTTGATAAAACTGCAGAAGGATTAGACAAAGCTAACGAAATGAGAAAAAAAGCATCGTTAGAAACAAAACTCACATTACCAGCAGCAAATCAGTTCTCTAGCCCTACTACCGTTCGAAAAACAGTAGATGGTCAATACTACATTGGCATGTACTCGGAAGAACCTGTACTCTATGAATTTGAAAACTTTAGTTTTTCTGGTTCTACAATTATCGAGCGGACAACGACTACAGGGAAGACTAAACAAAAAGGGAAAAAAGCCAGCACGCTCGCTGGTGCTGTTTTAGGCACCGCTTTAGCACCAGGAGTCGGAACAATCGTTGGCGGAATGGTTGGCGCTTCTGGAAAGAAAAAAGGAACTATCAATTCTACGTCGGTTACTACACAAGAAGAAAAACCGGGATCAGCGTCGGTATTGCTCAGAAATATTGCAACTAGTGAAATTAAAACTATTCAAACTAAATTAACACAAGCACAAGCAAATAATGTCGAAAGATTTTTTGACTAAATAAAAAATCCCCACACTCAAATTTTGGTCGAGGAGAGTGTGAGGAAATCATGTATAAGAAAAACCATTAAAAAGGTCATTTTCTTATACCCATTTTATCAAAAAAGTGAGGTAAACGCAATGTGGATGGAAGAACTCCCCAATGGAAAATATAAATTTTTTGAGCGCTATAAAGATCCATACACTGAAAAATTGAAAAAAGTCTCAGTTACGATGGAAAAGAAAACACCTCAAGCACGAAATCAAGCTGCTATCTTGTTGCAAGAGAAGATAAATAAAAAACTAGAAGATAAAAATAAAAACATATCTGATATAACATTCAAAGAGCTTTATGATGAGTTTGAGGATAATTGGAAAAATGGGGTCAGAGAATCAACAATCTATGCAGCAAACCATGTAAAAAATGAAATATTTAATCAGATAGAGGGCGATTATCTAGTTAGAAACATTGACCGTAGATTGTTGCAGAAAGTCATAGATCAACTGATTAAAGATGGGCGCTCCAGAAATTATACCGCCAAAATAAAATTTAAACTCAATCAGATTATGAAGTACGCTCTTAGAATGAATTATATCAATAGCAATGAAATGCTTTTTGTCGAGCTCCCCCGTAAAATTACAACCTCCGACGACTTAAAAAAGAAAAGGACAAAATATCTGGATCAAAAAGAGTTCAACCTCTTTATTAAAACTTTACAAAAAGAGGCTTTACGTGATTATCGTTTAAACAAGTATATCCGTATAGCTAAAGTCCTTTTTCTAACTGGTATGAGATATGGAGAGCTTGCTGCCTTGAGTTACAAACACGATATAGACTTTTCGAAAAAGACAATCCACATAAGGCATACATACGATTTTAGACTTAAAAAGAGAACTGCACCAAAGACGGCAAAATCAGATAGAATTATAACTGCCCCTCAAAAAGTGTTAGATATTATCAAAGAGCAAATTATAGAGAATACAAAAAACGGATTTGATACTGATTCTATTTTCATCAACACTCTAGGAGAGCCAATAACAAGTGCCAGAGTTATTATACCTTTAAAAAAACATGGTAAAAAGCTAGGTATTAACAAAAATATCACTACTCACATGTTCAGACATTCTCATATCTCTTTACTTGCTGAACTAGGCATCCCACTAACTGCTATCATGGATAGGGTAGGTCATTCAGATTCAAAGACAACACTTGAAATTTATTCACACGTTACCCAGAAAATGGTATCAGATATATCCAGTAAGTTAGAAAAGATAAAACTATAAATTATGCCCCTTTACTGCCCCTTTTCCCCTCGATAAGATAAACAAAAACCCTTTAAACCATTGATGTTAAAGGGTTTGTTTTATGCACGAAAAAAGAGCACACAATTCACATCGCTTAGGGCTGCTGGATTCCTCCCCTGACCCGCTTCACGCAGAACTGTTGCTCCACTATTTATTATACCACATTCCCCTCTGTTTTTAAAGAGAAATTATTTTTTCCGTCGATTTCGGAAAAAGTCCTGCATAATCGCTGCACACTCACTCTCCAAAACTCCCATTTCGACCTCTACACGATGATTGAGACGCTCATCTGTCAAGATATCGTACAAACTTCCAGCTGCACCAAATTTCTGATTCTTAGCCCCGTAGACTACATTTGGAATACGGGCAAGTCCAATAGCCCCACTACACATAACACACGGCTCTATAGTCACAAAAAGTGTACAATCCAGCAAACGCCAACTCTCTTCACTCACGTTCGCATTCTCTATGGCCATGATTTCTGCATGCATAACCGCCCGTTGCAACTCCTCGCGCGCATTATGCCCACGACCAATGATCTCTCCATCCTTGACAATCACACAACCAATTGGAATTTCATCGTGTTCCAGAGCAATTTCTGCCTCTCTCAAAGCCTCTCTCATAAAAGCTTCTTTTTCTTCAACTGTATAATCCATAGTTTCTCTCTTTTCCTGCTTATCAATTCTATCATTATAGCATGTTTTCCTAGACAAAAAAAGAGCTCTATAATATTTACACTGACTAACTTTAGATAGTATCAAATCGCTGGATTGTAGAAATAATGTTTTAAAAAGAGTATAATATTAACAAAATTGATAGAAAATCAGAAATCATGAACTTAAAATAATGGGGATAACTGACATAGAAAGTTCAAGAGATGAATATACTGATATTTATACAATAAACAATATGAAAGGGTAAATGATGAAATTAGAGTTATTACTGGATAAACCAAAATTTACCTTAATGTTTCCATATAAAAATCAATTTAATAGAGCAGGGGGACCATTCATGATATCTTTATCTGTTATGATTCTCTGGATTCTAAAGCATCTGATATCTTATAATACCGATTTTACAGACAAGATTATTATAGCAATTGTACTGATTTATGTTCCACTTTTTCTATGGTTTATGGGGTATTATCTCTTCATAAATGGAGTAAAATTAGAAGTTCATAAAAACAATACTGTTCAGTATTATACCTATAGTAGCAGAGGCCTCAGCGTATTACATTATCAATTTAAACTTCAAGATATCGAACAAATAACCATTAAAAAACGTCCCTTTAATTGTGCAAAGTTAACCATGAAAATTAGAAATCCTATTTTTTTAGAAGGATATGAGAAAAATCTAAATAAGCTAATAAGTGTCAGTATTATCACAGATAAACTGAAAGCAGATGTTTTTATGCACGAAATGAACCAAATTCAAAATGACAAATCAGGAAACCAAGTTATCAAATAAGCTAATTTACAAAAAATTTAATTTTATCTAACTTATAAACTCTAAAGAAAATAGTTCACTGAAGAGGCTGGGATCAAAAATCCCAACCTCATTTTTGCTTAGTTGTAAACCTATAATTTATTAGTAGATTGAACTGTTTGTTGGTATTTTAGAATTCAAAAAGCTACTTTTACCAAAACTTCTTTTCTCCATTCACAACATTAACCAATTTACTCAAATGTTGAAATCTTACAGATATAGGTTTACCAAATCGAGACTTGGTCTAGAGATTTCTATCCCACTGTTTTTTTTCTTTATCTTAAAAAGTCATGTAGAAGCCTATATAGGACTTATGAACTAAAAAAGCCACCGAATGCGGTGACTTAATAGGGAGATTATTATGAAAAAGGTAAAATAAAATCTTATTAAATCAATGCTTTTGGAGGGTGTCCCCTCCAACTCCCCGACCTCTGGACAAGGTCTATTTTTTTTGAAAAAATTTAAAAAAACTTCATCAAAACGCTTGACTTTCTCGGTGTACCGTGATATAATATAATCAAGATAAGGAAAGGAGGTGAGGAAGTTGAACAAAGAAGATTGGCTTAGGTTACTTGAAAAGGCGATAGATAATATCCCTGAAACGGTAACTGCTATAGCAAGTCTGGTGACTGCAATAACAGTCGCAAGGCAAAACAAAAAGCGTAAACCCAACTCCCGCAAAAGAAAAAGGTAAACGCTAAGAGGTGGGGGCGAAAGCCCCTCACACCTCTATTTTATCAAATGAAAAGAGGAAAAGCAATGGTTAGTGCAATAGCTATTTTTATAATTGTGATCAATGTATATATCTATCTAAAAAATAAAAAGGACAAATAATATGAGAAAAGTTATTCAAGAATTACTTAACAGTTCTATTTCTACATCTGCTATTTCACAAGGCGCTGGAGTTCCTTGGACTACTGTTTCTGACCTTAGGAAAGGAAAAACAAGCATGGACAAAATGGCCCTTCTCACAGCAGAAAAACTTTATGAATTTGCTATAGCTGATAAGCAGTGATTTCGGTCACTGCTTTTATTATTGCAAACAAAAAACCGCAAGCTATTGCCTGCGGTTGGTGTAATCTAATTTGAAAGTCTTTCTGTTTTTATTTTTCTTCCTTTGGTTTATCGACGACGGTGATAAGCCCGTCTGGTTCTGTTTTGAATGCTGGATCTGTATGAAGTTCACCGTTTGCCTTCAGATAGTACCAGCCATCACCAGACTTGATAAATTGCTTAGATAGCATATAGCCATCTTTTTCTTCCATGAAGTACCACGTTTCGCGATATTTCACCCATCCGGTAGCCATACGTCCGTCTGACTTGAAGAAATACCAGCGATGGTTCAGGAACATCCAGCCTGTAACCATTGCCCCACGCTTATCAAGATAGAACCAATCTTTTCCATCATTGAACCATCGATTGATTAGACAATAGCCACGATCATCGAAGTAGAACCATTCGTTGTTGATTTTCTTCCATGAGTTCGTAGGATAAGAACCATCTTCCTCCCACCACCAGCCTGTGTCGTTGCGTTTCCAGCCAGCTTCAGATAGACCGCCTTCGATGTCTTTCTTGAATTGCTCGCGACTGATACCCCATTTGGCCAGGTAAGGGTACGGATCCACATGGTCAGAGTAGTTTCGAGGTTGATTGTATGTACAATACTGATGTGTCTTGATGCCTGCTAGGCTGTCAGAATCCAGCGTTTTCGGAATCCCTGCTTCATCAGCAAGGTTGCGCAATAGTTCAACATAGAGCTTGTAATCGCGCATGAACTCTTCCTTAGTAGCATGGCTCTCAATCAATTCTACTTGTCCGTAGCCTTCAACGTTCCAGCCACCTCCCACGTCGTAGGCACCCATATCTGTGTACCAGGTTTGCATCACACGGCCGTTGCCGACAACGTGCGAGAAAAATCCTGAATCAACAGGACGACGCATATGGTAGTCTGCTTCATTTTGAGCTGTTGAGTTTGGATTACCAGTTGAATGAGCATGAATCTGACGATATGGTTGCTCACCAACCTGTGGCAAATCAGTTCTTAGTCTACTTGTATCAATATCCATTATTGTTCTCCTTCGTTCTTGTCGTTTTTGTCACCAGATAAGCGCTCAAATGCCTTAATGATAGGCTGGAAGATAGTCACATTCCCTTTCAACTTACGATAATTTTCGATGAGTGATTGGAAAGTAAAAAGCAAATATCCGAGATAAATCGAATACAAGAATGCGAAACCTGTTTTTTCAGGTAGCAGGACAGACATCGGAATCAATACCATCAACAAGAGGACCCCTAGAATCTTTCGAATCAGGCCGTTAATGCCAATCTTACTCTTGTATTCAATTTCTGGATTTGCGATCGCTGCGAAGGTTCCTGACGCAAAATCTACGATTTCTAGAATCACAATTAAGCCTAGCGCATATAATACCAAACCATCTTCTGTTTGAATCAGGTTTCTAAAAAAGTTAAACAATTCGATTTTCATATATTCTCCTTTACTGAACAGGTTTTGTCTCTAACTCATTAGATGTTTGAGTCTGTTTGTCGTTTTTTGTTCCATCCCACTTCCAAACGGCAAGTAAACCATTTTGAGATGGTCCACCTTCAAGTTGCTGGATAGATTCGCCTTTGTAAGTAAAAGCCTGATTTGTCTGAATCAAGACATGCTTGCCTTCGCCATTCAATTCGACGTGTTCAGGATCTTCAATCACAAACATATCACCCGGTTGATAGACCTTGCCTTCCTCAACAAGTGGGAAGAGTTCGACAAGCTCCTTGTAGGTTGTCCCGTAGGCAATTTTCTCACCCATGATGGAATCTTGAGCCATGACACGCACTACTTTGTCGATTTTATTTGCAAGAGCAGAAAGTCTGTCCTGCTCGCTCTTGTTGTGTGCAATCTGTTGCTCAGCTTGTTCAAGCTTATTCTGCGCCTGCACAATTGCAGAGCTTGGGTCCAATTCAGACTTGAGAACATCCAACACCGCTTGAATCAAAACATCTTCTGACTCATTTGTCCGGTCTCCAGGAAATGATCGTGAGTTTGTGCTGTAGCGATTTCCTTCTGATAATTGAATTTCTACCACCGTCTCAACATTGGATCCAGAAATTCTTAAGTACGGTTTTGTTGATAAGTTATAGCCATTGATTGCCATGTCTATTCTCCTTCTGCTGGTTTAGTTTGTTCATCAAGCAGAGCTTCCAGCTCATCCACTCGTGCCTGAAGTCTTTGATTTTCTGCCACTTGCTCATTCAACTGAATGGTCAAGAGATTACTTGTAATCATCGAATTTGTTGAGGCTGTTGACATTTCACTAATTGTCATTTGTAAGGCTTGGTTAAGCTGTTCTGCGTTCATTTTCTAAGTTCTCCAATCTTTGTGTTAATGTTTTATTTTCAAGAGCAAGCTCCTGAATAGCTTTGAGTGCAATATTGGTCAATCTGAGATTGTCTAGGTTCAGCGTATCTCCATTCTCGTAAACAAGAGTAGGATCTACCGCTTGAACCTCTTGAGCGATCAATCCAATCTTCGTGTGTGCTTGTTGTGGTCTATCCTCTTGTTTCTTCCAGTCGTATTCCTTGAACTGGAATTGCTGGATATAATCAAGAGCCTTGTGCTTACATTCAACGATGTTTTCTTTCAGACGTCTGTCCGAGAAATGCTGATTGACTATTGTCCACAGACTGTACGCTTTACCGTTATAACTATAGTAGATATCATTTCCTGAACCACCAAAATCCAGAGAAACAGATGAATTCCAATAGCCAATAGTTGCTGTGCTTGATCCATCGATAGACCCTTTCCCGGTCTTAAACCAGCCAATTCCGTTCGCTTTGATGTATCCCTCTACTGTTAATAGGAAGTCATCACTTTTGCTTGCGTAACCGCCAGTAGTAAAATCCGAGTCCTTGTAAATGAAAAGCCCATAAGGGACATTTTCCCCACGACCATAAGACCCGATGAATTGAACGCCCAATCCATCTTTGGCATTATAGTCTCGTGGTACGTTAATCTGTAAACCTCCATTTACAGTATCAAATGAGCCATAAGAGCCTAGTTGGATTTGGGTGTGCCCTGTTAAGGTTCCCCCATATATGCTGGCCCCTCTAATGGTCCCACCGTAAATCCTATCACCACTTAAAATACCTGACCGAACCTGACTTGCATCAATTGCAACACTCTGCACACGGTTGATGAAGGCTTGCTTGGCAAAAAGTTGATTCAAATAAGCTTCATTTGCGACAAGCTTATTAAAGAAAGCCTGGTCAACTTTCAATTTTTCAGCCGTGACCGCTTCAGCATCTAAAACAACTGTGGTCACTGAACCAGCTTCAAAATTGGCTGTCTTCAGCTTATCAACCATAGCCGACTTGATAACTGCTTTATCAATCAGAGTCTCGCCAGTTATGTGGGTTAACTTACCAGTGATACGATTGTGACCATTAGCACCAAAATTGAGACCTGAAACTAAAGCCCCTGCACTCGTCAGATTTTGAACCGACCATGAGCCAGCCAGTTGACTTTGAACAGTGCGAATCGCTTCGTCGGTATCTTCAGGGGCTTCGGTGTACGGTGTTGCATACGATCCTTTTTCAAGCTTGAGGCCTGCAACGTAAAGATTTGTATATTGATTGAGGCGCTCTACACGAGGGAAGATAAATCCATTTGCAGTGATTTTGAAAGTAAATGAGTAACGTTTCCATTCACTTGTTATAGCGACCGATGTTTCAGATGGAACACCCCACCCCTTCTCAACAGAGCCATTCTTATTGACATAAAAATTTACTGTGTCGCTCTTCCAGTCACTCTTCATCCATAAACTGAATGTATAGATTTCGCCAATATTCGCATCAATCTCTTGTCCAATACCATTCCACGAATTGTTTTTAAACAAGACATCACATCCTTGATACTTGTCTGAATGTTTTTTCCAGCCAGCAGCCATATTTTTCCAATCGCCAGAAAAACCTTTTGTTCCTTTCAACAAATTTTGACCATTGCTAGCATTTTTCGCCACCTCAACCTGAAACAACTGATTGGTCAAAGCCATGCGAGCGACATTGTTAGCAATTCCATTATCTGTATTGCCCAAGATGCGCTCGTAGAGTTGACTTGTCTCTTTGACTTTTTGGAAGTCGGCTTGACTAGCCTTGCCAGAAATCATTGAGGTGATTTCTGTAAATCGTCCATCTACTGCATTTCTGTAGGTCGCAATCTGAGTGGCAATCGAACCGTTTTGAGGGTTGGTGATAGCTTCAAACTTACGTTCAATAGCTCTCACATCTTCCTGATGACTCGCTTTTCCTACATAGTCCCTTGTGACCAACTCACGGACTGCTGTCGCTTGTCGTGCACTCTCTTCTCGAGTGTATCTTCTCAAGGCTTCCTGTCTCTGGTCATCTTGTCCGACATAGCTTTCGACAGCTGCCATCTTAGTAGATAGACCGTCAGCTGTCTTCTTGAACTCAGTTTTAGCGACTAAAAGTTCGTTTTCTCCATCTTCTGGTGCTGGTGACCAATCCGTCGCCACACTACCGATTTCAACCTTGATTCCTGTAACCCAAGCTGTACCGCTTGTAGCACCTTCAAGATTGAAACGCAATGATGTCTTCAATTGATCAAAATTTTGGTTCTCAGAGTAATCATAAGTGAACGTGATATACTTCCAATCTGACGAGCCCTTATACATACCAAGCGTAGTATAATCTGGACTACTCTGTACTCCGGTCTTACTATTTTTTCTAAAAAGATAATGTTTGAAGCAATTAAATACATTCCAAAAATTTTGACCTTGAACGACATTTTCATACTTGATCCAAGCGCTAAAAGTGACCTTTTGATGCAGCCTTGAGCTGAAATCTGGTTCAATGTTGAAGGTTAGAGTCGAGTTGTTCTCTAGCCTATAGCATTCTTTTTGACCTGTGACGTGGTTTTCAGGTAATTTTTCAATTACAGCTCCAACCGTCTTGGATTTTATCCATAGATTCCGCCCGCCGACCTTCATTTTGGCAAATGTCTGAGTCAGCCCATCAATGCCTTGTTTGACCTCTGATTTCGTCGCAAAGCCGTCCATCTGACCAGTCATACGACTAAGAGCCTCTGTGGTCGTTCTGCGATACTCAGACGCTTGGTTGACCTCGCTTGTGACTGTTCGCTTCAGAACGTCCAAATCACCAGAAAGAGCCGTCTGTGCGCTCGTTGCCTGAGACTTGAACGCTTCTAGCCTAGCGATGGAGTCCAGACCAATCCGCTTCGCTTCTTGAGCAAGCAGGGTACTTGCGCCAGCGTTTCGCAAGGCCTCTTCGGCTCTGCGCTTGGCTTCTTGTAGAGGGCCATTGTTAAAACTATTGAAGCGCTGGTCAATAGTGTCAGACAGTTCTCTCTTGACTTCTTCAGCTCTGGCTTTGGCCAGTTCAATACCGTCAGAAATTTCCTGTCTAAGCAATCCAGCCTTATGATCAAAGTCTAAGTCTGCATTTTGAAGAGCCTTTTCAATGGCAACTTCTTGTGCAGATTCTGTTACTCCAAGGATGGCATCCGCTGCGCTAGATAAGCCACCAGAAGTCCTAGAACCACCAACTCCTGCCTTGTCATCGAACGTCAGAGAGATATATTCTTCCTTCAAAGCGTCGAACTCATAAGCAATAGCTTTCTTGAATGCATCGACATTGTGCTTCCAGCTCTTCAGGTTGACTGTATCACCCATATGAACCACTTGGCCATCAAGTTCATAAGCTTCAATCTTGATAGCATCAGAGACCTTGTCAATGCCCTCATTTGAGAACTTAGCCTGTGCCCACTTCTGCAACTCTTCAACGGATTTTGCGTTGTTGTTCTCATACTCTTTTTCGTTTATGTAAGGATAAGAATTAATAAGAGGACTATCTACAGTCACTCTGATAGTCGTTTCCTTTTCAGCACCTTCAGGCTTAAACGTCGACTTTGCATGGATTCTTGTGACAACATTCTGACTGTTTTTTGTACGTTGGTAGTCCTTCAGATTCTTATGCGTTGTAATAACAACACCACGATTCTCGCCACGGCTCTTCTTGACAGTCATCGCAAAGTTATCACGAACCAGCTCGCCTTCCCACGTACCCACAATGCTATGCTTACCGTCCAGCAATACAGAGTATAGAGTTTCTGTTTCAGTCGTGTTGAATGTCCTACGGTCCTGGATATCACTGTTAAACGAGAAGTCTCCAAGAGCCGTTTTGGTGTTTTGAACCATGTGAGAAAGAGCCATGCCACAGCTCTGACTAGTCACACTCATTGGTGTGATCGACCGTTGCATCACATCGTCTGAAATGTGATAGGCTGTGATTTCCAGATGGTCATTGTGCTCAACAGGTTTCTTGATGCGAAATAGCTGCGCACCAAGAACAGGAGTCGGAGCCTTTATAAGCATATCTTCTTGGATGAGCTGATAAATACCAGAGTCAGAAATAGGATATTTCACAGTTAAGGTGAAATCGCCATTCATGGTTTCTTTCACAATCGCCGAACTTGCTTCATGAAGTGGCTCCCCGTTCCACCGAACGGTTCTCACATCTTTATTAAGTAGATAAAGCAATTATGCCCACCCCCAAACCGTTTCGATTTCAAGCGATTGAATACCTGGACCTAAAACAACACCAACATTCTGCACTTTCGCTGGATCAACTGTGATAAAATCCCCTGACCATTTCACTGTCTTCCCTGTTGTCGTTCTGAAGCTAGGATTGTCAGGATTATTGACCATCACAAGCGACTCAGCTATCCTTTCAAGCCTAATGACCTGACCAGCGATTGTAAATGAAGTCTCAGAAGCGCTCTGGCCAACGATTGTAATTTTAGGAAATGCAAGAGCAGAACCTTGAACGGTCAAGGTCCCACTTCTTGTCAATCTCTGTGTATCGGTGTCTTTAAAGTATTTTGTAGGGTGACAAGTGAATTTCACATCTACCGTCCATGCACCAAAATCATCTTTAATAATTTTGAAATCATCCACTTTGTAACACCAATATTTCACGCTTGGCTCTTGTTCATTCTCCAACCAAAATTTTTCACGATTTAACAGAGAAGAAAAGCGGTATAAGTCTTCATCCGTTGGATTAATCAAGCTGATGTGGTAGCTTTTTTCAATCAACCTACGATGCCTGTTTGATTGAACAATTGCACCACTAATCCCATCATGTTCTAAAAGACTAGTTTTTGAGGAGGATACGATGACTTGTGGTCGTGTTTCAACCAGAATCTCACATTTAAATGATGATGTTTTCACTCCGTCGATGATTAACTCATTAATTTTTGTCATGCGAAACCTCCTCTCAAATTAGTTTTTCTTTGTAGTTCTTCAGCAATACGTGTTCCGACTACGTCAGCTAGTCTATTCAAATCCGCTTCTTCTCGGATGGTCACTCCTGAGAAGTTGACATTGATGCTATTCGATGTATTCATCGTATTAGCAATACTTTGTCCAATCGCACCAAGTGTTGACTTATTGAGTGGAAGAATTGCTTCCGCACCAGCTTCTCCACCAACCATTGCTCTATTTCCATTCATTCCAAATAAAGTTGGCTTGGTCATGATACCACCCTTCGCATACCACTCAATACCGATGCTTGGAACGCCCTGACTTAACCAGTCTAATGGATTGGCTGAACCACTTACATAAAAGTGGGGTAATGGAATGTGTGGCCAACTGATGTTGAAATTAAATAGATTCTTAATAGCTTGAATAGCGTTAGATACTGCATTTTTAGCACCATCAATAGCATTTGAAATAGTTGATTGGATAGAGTTCCAAATACTGCTAGCAGTGGATAAAATACCATTAAAAATTCCTGAAATCGTGCTACCCAAATTATTAAACAAATTTGACCCGGTTGAGACCAGTCCAGACCATAAATTGGAAAGGGTAGAAGTAAAACTTGACCACAGTGACTGAGCCCCTGAAATCAAACTTGAGAAAATATTGGACAAGGCGCTAGTAAAGCTAGACCACAAAGACTGTCCAGTTGAGGCTACTGAAGACCAAATTTCAGAAAGCCAAGCAGTGAAATTTGACCACGCTGTAGTAGCAGTCGTGACAATATTAGTCCACAATTCAGAAAGCCAAGCGGCGCAAGCATCCCACGTCGACTGAAGCCATTCGGATATAGCCCCCCAGTTCATGATGGCCTGAATGATGAGTGTAATAACGGCAATAGCAGCAACTATTGCCGCTACGACAATTCCAACAGGCGCACCTATTGCTCCTATAGCAATAACTAGCGGTGCTATTGCACCAAGCAGTAGCATTACAGCAGTTGTAACGAGGCCAAGAATCACGATAGTCTGTTGATCAGTTTCATTTAAACTGGTAAACCAATTGACAGCAGATTCAAGCATCCCCATCAAAGGTTCTAAAGCTGGTATAACAGTCTCAAGTAATTTACCACCTATCTCAGCAAGCCCTTCTTTCGCTTTATTGGAATAGGTTGTTAGTTTATCAATCGGATCTATTGTCTCATCAAATGTTGTTGCTACAGTTCCTGATGAATTTTGTGCTGCTTCAGCTAAATCATTAAAGCTAAATGCCCCACGTTGGATAGCATCTACCATACGTGGTGCAGCCTTGCTCCCAAAAACTTCAGAAGCAATTCTTATTGCTTCTGTCTTACTAGTAGCATTCTGAATTGCATTGACAGTCTCGTTCAACCCCTCAGTCAATGTCTTTCCGTCTTTAGCATAGTTTACTGTAGCCTTTGAAAGTGAAGCTAAAGCCGCAGAAGAGTCAATCCCGCTTTTTTCAAATCTACCAATTAATGTCGCCCCCTCTTCAAAAGATAATCCTAGCATCTTAATCTGAGGAGCTCCATCAATTGCTTTTTGAAAGATGGAGTCATAAGATTGACCAGTATCCTGACCGACCTTTGTTACTGAGTCCAATACTCTCGCTAGATCCTCATTAGATAAACCGTAAGCATCAATTGCTTTCTTGGCATTTATTGCGGAATTTGAAATATCTTCTCCAGTTATTTTCGAATATTTCAATAGGTACTCTGCTGCAGATTGCAAAGTATCACCAGTAAGTCCAAATTGTGTATTTAACTCACCAACTGCGTCAGCAGATTCTTGAAATGTAGTCGCTGGTAAGGATGTAGCGATTCCTTTTGCAATTTTCTGAAGTCCTAACAAGGCTTCGCCAGTAAGTCCAGTCTTCGTCGTAACAGTATCCATCGCTTCGTCGATTTCAGACCATGCATCTACTGTTTTTTTACCAGCATCAACCATTTTTTGACCTAGTTGTCCTGCCTTTTCAGCAACATTCATCATTACATCAGCCTTTAAATATCCTGTAGCTTCCTTGATGTTTCCTGTTGCAGAACGGCTCGAATCCCCTAGATTCCCCATGGCTTTATCTATCTTTAACACCTCAACTTCTGCTTGCCCAATTTCACTTTGAAGTTGTCGCCATTCCTCTGTTCCGATTTTTTCCTTTCCTAATTCCTCTTGTTTCCGTTTCAACTCCTGGACCTTATCCTTAGCTAATGAAGATTGTTTACCTAATAACTTCATTTTTTCTTCGGACAACTCTACATTTTTAGGATCTAATTCAAGCTTCTGGTTGACGATATCAAGTTCTTTTGCAACATTGTTGATTTCTTTGTTGAGATTTAAAATAGACTTTGGATTTCCTACATCTTCGATATGTTTTTTGGTTGAATTCATTGCCTGGTCAACAACCTTCATCTGTGATTCAACTTTAGAAATTTCAAGTTGAAGCTTATTCCACTGTGCTGACCCAACTTCAGATTCTCCCAATTCCTTTTGTTGCTTTTTGAGTTCAGCAATTTTCATAGCACCAACACGAGCTTGTTCCTGTAAATTGAGCAACTTACGATTCAGCAAGTCGACATTGTCTGGATCCATCTTCAATTGTCTATTGATGTTGTTGAAATCTTTTTTCAAACTAGATAAAGCATTATTGATACCTTTTACAGACCTGTCAAATTCAACAGTATTGGCACCAAATTTGACATATAAGCCTTCAAATGTTTCAGCCATAGATTTCCTCCTTTCAGTTTTAGTCAGACATTACATTTAGTAATTCTGCGTTTGATAAAGTTTTCTTCTCATTTTCATTGATACTCATCTGATGTAGTGTCCCCATCAAATAATTAAAGTGTTGACTTTCTGCCCAAAAAACATCCATCCGATTTTCAAAAACAACCTTATAAATTTTTTCAGAAGTTATGACTTCTGTTGAGGCTTTTTTCTATCTTGAGGAACCTTTGCTCTGCTTCGATTAAATTCATAAAAGAGGTCTGAGAAAAAACCAATATCGATCAAATCCCCAAACCAAGGAGCAAGAGAGGCTGTTTCAGCAGTCAGCTCATTCTGTACCAAGCGACCATTCTCAACCTCACCGTACAGACAAGGGATAACTTCAGTTAGGAAGTTCATGAAATCTGGCTCCATAAGTAATGGCATTAGTTTGACTTTTTCTTCATCAGTTAAATCAGATAAGCTACCATTTACACCAGTTGCAAGCGCAAGCTGTGTGTAAGCTGTGAGTGCTTTTTGGTTGTCATCAAAGAAGTTGCGACCTGTTCGCTGTTCATACATCTTGATAGCTGGTAAAGAGTAAAGAAAGCGCACTGTTTCAGTGTGCTCTCTTTCTTCACCATAACTATCAAACGCTGTGAATGATAGTTCTTTTTTAATCATTTTAGCCTCCTGGCACGATGGCTGTTGTTCCTAAAGCTTCATTGATAAAATCAATCAATTTCGTTGGGGTACTTGAAGCGAACAATTTATCAAATTTAGCACGGACAACACCCTTGTCTGTATCACGCCATACAATTTCTGAAACAGGTTTTTTATCTGAATCTAGAATGAAATTGTTAGGTGACGCAGTACATGGAATTTCGATTTCTTTTGGTGTAGCAGAGCTTTCATCTGTTGTAGCACTTCCTTTTGGAGCCGATGCTTTCACATTGGTCCAGATGTGGAACTCTTCAACCTCAGAACCAAACTCATCTGTAACCGTTTCAGCATATCCCCAAATGAAATTCGCATTCACACCAGTATCGATGAGCGCTGGAGGAGTTGAAGTTGTCAACTTTTTCCCCAAATGGTCAATCATGAATTGTTTAGGAATTTGATAAGTCGTAATTGATCCCTCAGTTGATTTCTTACCTTGAAGACGGACGTGCTCCACGTTATCTGCGTAGTATGCTTTTGATTCTTGTGAAGTTTCAAAAGATGTTTTTCGCATTCCTGTAAATGGGTATGGTGTTTTTAGATCGAGTGCCCCAGATTCTGTTTTTGAAATCTTAGCAAAGAATCCCATGGCATTACCATGAGTAACCTCTCGTGTGTCATATTTATAAGTCATTGTGACTCCTTCCTTAATTTGGTCTGATTTTTATTGATTTCATATTATTGAGAAAGATTTCTTTATTTTTGAGATAAGCTGGTCTGATGTGTTCTTGAGGTGCTACAAATCCACCATTTTTTGTTGCGTGGCCATTTTCTAACAAGTGAGCAAGCGACTTCTCTTTCCCGTTGTTATATACTACAGCGATATCTTCAATGGTCTCGTGAGTCCATCCTTTTTCATATACCCCGTTTCTTCTAGGACTTCCGTCTCTAATGTCTCCAGCGGTGCTTTTTCCTGCTTTTTCTATGATTTCTAAAACTTGATTCTGTATATCGATTTTTAATGTTTTCACATTAACGCTACCACTTCCCACTTGTGAATACCTCGATTCTGTAGGTTGTAAGTAAGTAATCTGTATCAGGCTGTTTTAGATTCAACTGACTAGGTTCACACATAAAATTAGACAACATCAATTCCTCAATGCTGTCTAGTTTCTTCTTGTGATAGTGACTGATTTGAATAGTCACTTTTCTCATGTGTACTGTGTCATCAGCAGTAATACTACTACCCGGAGTTAAACGATAGTAAAGAATAACGTTGTCAGGAGAGGACTTTTCCTCACGTTCCATATAGAACACTTTTGATTTTAAAGTGTTTTTTTCTAGGATTTCTTGAATTTCTTGCCTGGTGAAAAACTTCTTAGCCATTATTTCAATTCTCCTAATTCAATTATCGTGTAGTGGCCATCATCAGATTCAGTTCCAACATTTACCTTGTACTCTTTTCCTTTGTACTTCACGTAGTCTAAGGAATCTGTCACATAGTTCGAACGTATCCGAAATCTTGCTGTCAAAACTTGACCATCTGCCAAAGCTTTATCAAGCCTACGTTGGTAGATTTTCTCTTTTTCAGCTTTGACTTTCTTTTCTACAACTTCTTTTTCAAAAACACCTTTTTCGACCTCTGTGCGCTTATCGTAACAAAGGATGATTGATACTCTAGATGATTTCATGATTAAACTCCGTAAATAGCTTTTAATTGATAGAGAATATTTGTCAATTCTTCATCAATCCAGCTCATTGTTGTTGAGTTTCCTGTCATCAAGGATTTATCAAATCTCTGAACACATCTCAAATGTAACCAATCTAAAATTGTTTCTTTATCATCCTCTTCAATCTCATCCCATTCTGTCAATTCGCTTTCTTTATCGATGCGAGTGATAGGAATGTTGTTTCTCGTTAGATATGAAATCCCACTATTTATGTAGCTTAAAAGTTGAGTGTCGAAGATTTCTTCTTCGACATCAACTTCAACCATTTCTTTAATTTGATTAAGGATTGTCATTTTAGACTCCCCTTTCTATTTAAAATCAACCTTTTGTGAATTTCACAGCTGATTTGTACTGACCAAGTCGGCCACCAAGCACGCTAGCAAGTTCGATATGACGGCGATTCATCGTTACATCATAATCTTCAAAGCGATCAGCAGAAACATCATCACCAATCATCTTATAAGCCTTGTCAGCAAATGCGATAATTGGGTTAGTCGCATCTTCCATCCAGTCATAGACATATACTTGGTAACCAGCAATGACATTCCCTGTTTGTGAAATTGGTGCGAATGGTTGTGGATCAATGTAGCGTTTTTCGCCATCCTTAACCATTTTAAGTTTACGAGCAATGGTTTTTGAAGTTACCAAAATTGGAGTTGTATTTGCAGCAAGTTTATCAATCCCTTTTACAAGGTTTTCTAAAACAGTACTGTCAAATTCCCCTTCAACACTGATTTCTTGTGTATCAAAGAGTTGAGCAAGTGTTTCTTCTGCAATAGATTTAATTTCAGTGATTTTGTCATCATCATCACTATTTTTACCATCGCCGATAACAACAGCACGTTCAACTGCACGGATAAAGCCTTGGGCTAATTCATTCATCACATAGTTGAAGTAAGCACCTGTTGTATCCTTCTTCAAATCAGCATACTCAAAACTGTACTTGATGTAGACAGCTGCAGAGTTGATTGTATAATCGATAAATACAAAAGATTCATCTTTCTTTGTTTTGCCATTTTGATGGCCTTTAGCTTTTGATTGTTGAGTTTGAAGTGCAACACGTACTGCATAACGAGGATCTTTGGTTACATGGTTCAGGATACCGTCGTAATCATTAAATGCATTTTGGATTGCAATCAATACTGGTTCAGGTAAGATTTTGTTAACATCAGTTACACCTTTTTCAACCAGATTTGCTTCCCACGCTTTGCGGGCACTGTTTGAGCTGCCTTCGTTATCCATGAGGATTCGAGCGAAATCAAGTGCAGCTTCTTTTGTTTTTAAGTATGCCATTTGTGTCTTGCCTTTCTGTACTTCCTTGATAGATTTAGCAGCTTTATTGAGATTGTCTTCTTTTTCTTCAATTTCAATATCTAACTTAGAAATTGTGTTCTTGAGTTCCTCTGCTTTGGATACCAATTCTTCTGCATCTGATTTCAACTGTGCAAGTTCTTCTTCTCCAATAGTTGCTGACTTCAATTTCTCTTCGATTGAAACTTTTTTTAATTTGACCTCAGATAACTCATCTGCATGTTTTTGTCGTTCTTCCATCAATTCGACTAGTGTTTTCATTTTTTTTCTCCTTTTTTAAATCGTTGCAAGTTTACTCATGATATCTTGCTTCATGTTCGCCTGAGCGATTCGCTTGTCAACCACAGACATATCAAATCCCTTAATATTATCAACGGTTGCTTGAGGATTGGCTGGCACGGTCACGACAGATATTTCAAAGATTTCAACTTCTTTAAAAATCCATCCACCGTAAGGTTGCTTGGCGTCAACTGGCTCATAATCATTGATAAAAAATCCAATGCTCAGACTATCCAGTGCCCCCATCTTCATGAGGTCATAGGTTTTCTTAGCTTCTGGATCACTTAGATTGAATGTCGACCGTGTTCGCAGACCTTTTTCATCTACCGACAGCTCATGCTTACCGATGACACGATTACGATCATGGTTTAAGCACATAGGTACGACAGCTTTAGTTTTTAGAGTGTTATCAAAACACCCCTTGGCCATCACATCGCCGTCTCTGTCGGTATTGCCATAAGTGGAGGCATAAGCCTCAAAATGAAAGTCAGCTGACTCTTCCTCAACTGACTTGACGACAAAGGTTTTTAACTTTTCCATAGCCTACCTCCTTTCTTAAAATTTCTGCCAACCGCCCACCCTATTTTTAATTACCTTCACTCGATTCGATACGGACTGCATTTAGATTAGTTTCGAATACTTCTCCACCTTCATATCCTGGAAGCCCTAGATAGGTTTCACGGAATTCATTTGAATTCATCAAACCTGCGTATTTAGATTTAAATCCACCTTCTACTAGATCCTTGAATGAAATCATGTCAGCCATATCGAAGAAGACCAAGAGCTTGTTTCCCTGTGTCCTTGCCGTCTTCGTGAAATATTTTCTATTAATTTCTTCAGAGAATACACGTTGATATAATTTCATGACGCTAGAATAGTAAGCTCTATATTGTTCTTCTGTGTAGTCACAAGTAAACAATTTTTCATTAATCCCATGAGCATGATAAAGTTGAGATTTCAGAAACTCCATTTCTTCTTTAGAAGCGGTTGAGTAATCTTTGTTTAATTCCATAAACTCTTCACCCTGCTCGAGATAGGCAATGCCACCATTTTCAGCAAGTTCCATCATACTATCAACTCGACTCTTAGCTTGTTTCTTCAAATGTTCATCTGCTGCCTTAGTTGGTAGTTTTAAGAATCCTCTCAATTTTGAATTCCCTCTGCCTAACTTTTCGGTTAATGCATCAAGATTGATATCAATTAATTCTGTGATTTGATTTAGTTGACTTGTCACGTTTAATTTCGGATTTTCAAAAACCCAGACATCACTAAGAGGTAACTCAATCTCTACATCATCGATCATAATCTCAACTCTCTCTGCAGTCCATGATATGGTTTTCTTGGCAAGCCAAATTTCAATCAGTCGACCATTCTCCCAACGTGGAACAACGACTGCAACACCATCTTTCAGCATAGCTCTTGTTACATTTGCCCAAAATACAACTGGTATTTCAAGGGGATTTGGAGAGAAAGATAAAACATTTGCAAGATCACTATTTTCAAACCACTCCATCTTATCAACTCCTGTCGGATTTCGAGTGATTCTCACATGCTTAAATCGAACTTGTGCAGTATCTGTTGAAATCTTATTGTAGATATTGTCTAAGTAAATCGAATTTCTTCTCCAATAATTCAAATTTCTTTGTAAATAGGTTCTTGTGGATTTTCTATTACTTGGTCTGAAAATCCTAGCAAAGACCTCTCTTAGATTATTTATATATTTGTTCATTCTTCACCTCAATCAAAGTAGTAACTCAAGTCTTCCTTGAAATTTTCGTAGCAGATAAAAGCATCTAACTGACTAGCAAATACGTCAATCTTTTCTTTTGCCTTTTCTTTATTTGGAAATACATTGTTATTCGCATCTATCTTGACACGAACATTTGCGTGGTTCCAAGTTGCCACAGGATCGTCAAAGATGATTTTCCCCATCTTAGCTTTTTCTTTATACACTTTTAAAGGATTGGATAAGCTCTTGACCGTTTGTGGAATGTCGTGACATATATCTCCGTAGTAGTCATTAATTAAGCGGATAAGCTCTTTTGCATTCCAGCGGTCATATCCGACTGCAACTGGTAAGATTCTATTCTCACTCATAAACTGCCTTAACTCTTCAAAGATATAAGCTTGGTCATTGTAGTCCAACTCATGAACATGAAGATGTCCACTAAGCTCCCACTCAGCGTATTTGTCCCTCAGTTCTTTTGGAAGTCCTTCAATCGTATGACGTGGCATGAATTTCTTGTTCAAATACTGACGCTCTTCTCCACGCACGACCATAAATGAGACCGAACAAATATCATTGACATCCGACAAGTCAACACCAAGCACACAGCGAGCACTCCGTTCCTCATTTCCGACAAACAAACTCTTATCAAACTTATCTGACCAACCCTTACACTCTTCATTACTGAAGTAAGCAAGATAGTTATTAACAGGGAGATTAAATGTTTTAGCCATCAGCTCAGCCTGTTGTGCTGGATCATTCTTGCTCATTTCAATATCCTTGGCAATCGTCTCCTTCTCCGTCGTTATACCGAGTAAAGGCATAGCTTTCTGCCACATATCTGGATTGTGAATTTCAGAAACATCATCCAGCTGATAAATCCAAGGCATGACCGAATCATTGACAATCTTTTCATCAAGAATATCTACCCAGATGTTGTAATACTTATCAAAAAGCTTGTCCCGTTTCGTCCCATTGGTGGAGATGTACCAGGTTATCCAATTTTTTCGCTTACGACTCGAACCATCATTCACAACCTTGATGAAGTCATCATCATAAGTGTGCACTTCATCAAAAATATTGTAGTGAGCATTAGTACCATCAAGGCTTTCATAATCGGAAGTCTTGATTGACATAAGACTATTAGTTGTCTCGTACAAGATACCTTGTTTAGTTGACCGTAGTATGTCAGCCTCACGCATATAGTGTAGCAAGCTCTCTTCGTTCGACAGCATAGCTCTAGAAGCATTAAACAGATAGCCAGCCTGTTCACGACTGTATGCTAGAAGCTGAATATCAGCCCCCCACTCACCGTCAATAATCTGCCCAACCTCACCAATAGCAGAACCAAGGGTTGTTTTGCCTGTTCCTCGAGGTACAATAATAGGCACCTCATGAATGAGACGCCTTTCTTCAAAATCTTTATATTCTTCAAGTGTATCGGGATCTGTTTTTGTAACTTCAACTGTATGATAAAAGCCCCACGTTGTTTCTAGCCAGACCTTCTGAGGCAAAGCCAAGCGTAACTTGCCAGCAAGACCTTTAGTATTGCTGCACTCTTCCTCAATGAACTCAATCCGTTTGTCAGCTTCTTCTTGTTTAAAGATGTATTGCTCCTTGTATCTCTCTACTCGTTTAATCGACTTCATCGTAAGTTCACAAACACGAATCTTCCCTGAGTAGACCAGCTGAGCATATTTATCAAAATATCTCATCTCAACCATATCGAGCCAACTTCTCCTGAATCATTTCTTTGAGGCTATCACCCTGTGGACTTTGCTTTTCAATCGTTGACATAATCTGCATGTTTAGCTTTTGATACTTTTCCATTCCATCAAGTAAATACTTATCAGGTAGCTCACCGTCATTGATAACTTTATTGATTTCCAGCTGGAAGTTTTCAATCACTTTTTGATTATGATTGTATTGAGTTTTTAAATTTTTCAAACCTACTGAATCATTGTCATTGATTTCAAGCATTTTTTCTTTTGGAATCAACTTGAAAGTCTTACGAGATAGTTCAACACGTTCTTCTCTTGTATACTTTTGCCGTTGATTTGCCAGCTTTTCTAACTCTTTGAACTGACTTTTTGTGATATTCGACCGAGTTTCTTCAAATATGCCTAGCTTTTTTCGATACCTGGTGAGGGTAGCACGACTTATTCCTAGCTTTTCTAAAACTTCATTGATTTTCAAAATCATGCTCCTTTCTTGTATCAATTTTCGTCATTTTTGGGGGAGAGGTATATAAGAGGATTGACACCGTTATTATTTTGGGTGTGTGAAAATTTTAAATAGGGGGGATCTGATAAAAATCAAAAATCCAAAAAATAAAAAAATCAAAATAAATTAATATTCCGATTTTCTAAATTTAAATTTATTTTACTTTGAAATGTTTTTGTATTATGACACTCGAGACAAAGTAATTGCAGATTATCTTCGTTGAGAGTAATAGACTCATCTTGATAATTAGTTTCATCAATCTCTATAATATGGTCAACAATGCTCTTGCCATGAATTAAACGTCCACACACATCGCAGCGCATACGCTTTGTTTTTCTGATTCTATTTCTCAGAGTTATCCAAGGTTTTGAGTTGTAGAATTTAATCTGCCAAGCTCTGAACCAGTCTGAGTGTTTAGGATTTTTAAAGCCCACTACATTGACCCGAATGCAAAACTATTTCTTGCAATCTCTCTTGAAATTTGTCTAATCTCTAAATCTGCTTCACTTACTATTTTTTTGTCATAGTTGATTAACGGATTTAGAATATCATTTACCACACTTGGCTTTATTACGATTTTATTTACAGTCTCGTTAGGCTTAATATTTAAAGTCACCTTATATCCATTTGCAATATGTTCTAAGTCATTATTCGTGAGTTGGATCTCTAAAGTGCTACCGACTCCGAGACTAATTCCATCAAATGTATTTTCATCTTTCATAGCATGGTCTCCTCCGACAAAAAGAGAGCATGCCTAGGGTTGCTCTCTGGATTTTTTTCATGATACAAATATATCAGATTCATTTTGTCAATTCTATATCTTTTTTTGACAAGATTTATTTTTGGGTTTTGAATTTATGTAAAATATCCCTGTTGAATTAGTTATATCTTATATTTTATCCAATTTTGTTTCACACTCTAAAACTAGCACAGACAATGCTTCAGGCCCTCTTCAAAATATAAACTAGAAAATTCCTCATTATGGATAGTTGAAAAAATCAAAAAAATATTAGAGGCTAAAATTACTCATCTTAGTATCAAGTTCATCTTGCCTCACACAAATATAAATTAGTGTGACTGCTGGACTTGAATGATTGAATAATGACATCAAGTCTGCAACGTTCTTGTACTTCTTGTAGTAATGATAGCCAAATGTTTTTCGCATCGTGTGAGTTCCGACATTATCGATGCCTAAGTCTTCAGCAGCTCTTTTAAGAAACCAGTATACCGTCTTATAGCTGAGCGCCTTATTCTTTCCAACACGACTCTGGAATAGATACTCATGTAATTCTTTATCTTTGACAAATTCCCTCAATTCATTCTTGAGTGGCCTTGTCATTTTAATGCTCTTGTATTTCCCTGTTTTCTGTTCCCTAACTTTAATGTGCCAACCTTGAACATCTTTAACCTTTAGTTTGAGAATATCCCCAACTCGAAAACCTGTATTGATTCCCAAGAGAAATAACATGTAATACTTTTCATTCCAAGATGATAGATAGTCCTTCATGGCTTGTATATCATCCTTATCTCGTAACGGTTCAACAATATTCATAGTTTTGCTCCTTTCACAAAAAATAAAGCACTAAGATTTTCTCAGTGCTTTGGATAGTATCAATCTATCATATTCTTTTTGTCAATGCTATACTTTTTTTTGACAAGTTACATGAACAATAACTTTGCAAGTGTATCAAGAATGACTTCACGTCTTCTGTAAATCTGCTTACTGTGCCTGTATAGATACCCAGTGTCACCATTCTCCATAATATGCCAAACTTGAATCCAATCGTATCTAGTATGTTCTCCCCATCTCAAATGAAAGATTTTTTTATCATCAGGTTCAAGTGCATCAAGTAGTTTGGAAATTGCTGTTTGAAAGTTTTCCAGTCTTAAAACCATCGGATCGCTTGCGTAAGCAACTGCTAGGTTCTCAGACCTATTTACGAACGTGCCGCTTCCGCTTGCACCAGTATCATCAATACCAGGAACAGTGAGATGTTTCACTTCGTACAATCGTTCTAATTCATGCCTACGCTGACCAATAAGTTTATCAATCTTCAGGTATTTATCATCGAGTTCAAACTCAAGATAATCTCTCCGTGATTTTGTTAAATTCTTTTTGCCCAAACCTTACCTCCCATGTATCTTTTGGTTTTAACCCACTTGATAAGCTTACCATCATTATTGTTGTTGAAATAATCCGGCAATCTTGCCGTTGGGCTCTCTTTATAGACCACTTTTTCAACGACCTGGACTCCAGGCATCATTTCGTCATCTATCCACCCTACAAGCCAAGCAGGGTTTACATCATAGGTTTTAGCAATCATTTCAATTTGCTTAATAGATGGATATCCACCTCGCTCATACAAATGAATTGTATTTTGTGAAACACCTGTTTCTTTTGCCATCTGTCCTACAGAGAGACACAGGTCCTCTCTAAGTTCTTTCAATCTTAGCTGCATCTTTCAAATCTCCTTGCGTATTTCAAATAATCTTGCCATCAAAGACTAAAGTGATCGTACCTGTCCCGTCTTGATGCTTAGATACTAACGCTTGACAATCTGAACCGAGCTCGATTCCTTCAATCGTGATGCTGCGTTTTATATTATTAACATTGATGATTGATCCATTTTCTGTTTTAATCCTCATTATCCACCTCCAAAAGTTCCGGATTTTCGTAGATATTGCCGATGATTTCTCTTGAATTAGCCACACTACACAATCGTTCAAAATTGTTGTATCTAATCAAGCTATTTACAAACATTCCTAAATCGTCTCTATATTCGATAATTCCGTTTAACAAACCATCTTTTGTACCAAAAACATCTTTCTCGTATATCTCCCGTAAATTTTTGTCAAACATCCCTGTGAAACGTCCTACTGATTCTATATTTACAGGACACCAAGAACCTATAGTAATGTATTGTTCGTTAGCTTCTACCACTTCGTTGATAATAAATGCTCTTCCTCTATCTTCAATTAAATGTCCGTATTGCCATTCTCCTTTGCTATTTTCGTCAATGGATAACCCTCTAAATTTTGGTATCATCTTACACCTCTTATAATTCTCATAAATTTCGGCATCTCACCGTGATATTCTTCAAACAGAAAATATTTTCTGCAGCACTCAGCGTAGTCATAGGTTTTATTAACCTTTAATTTTTTCTTGAGCGTTTTCTTATATTTTTTCGGACAGTGGATAACAAATTCTTTAGTATTCTCGGAATAGTAAGCTATAAAATATCGATAAGAATATTTGTAATGTTTTCTTTTCTGTCTAAGATTCATCACTCCACCTCCTCATTTTTTTATTGATTCATACGCTCTTTTATAAGCATCCAAATATAGAAATACTATTTCAGACACTTTTTTACCAGCGAATTCAAGAGTCTCATAGTATTCTGAATCTTGTTCACTCAGGAATTCTCGAACAGTATCAGTAATGTGTTTGAATCCATGCCGATCATCGAAATATTCAAATAGTTCATCAAAATAATATCGATCATTTTCGTCTAAGTCTTCATATCGCTTATTATCAAAGAAATACTCAAGAATAATTTTTTTAGCTTCATCTTCATCATAAACAAAAAGATTTCGACTAGATGCTTTGATTTTTTCAATAAAATATTCAGCGCTGTTTGTGAAATCCTTATAGAAATCTTCCCAACTACCCATATTATTAAAATTTACTGCAACCAACTCACCGAAATCACCTGTGATGGCTAGAGATGAATTTTTGTTATCGAAAATATATCTTAGATTATGCATTAGATTATATTCTGGACTATAATAATCAATGATTGTAATATCATCTAATTCAATTTTTTTAGCAATGTGCTTGTTAAAATAGTGAGCAAATGATTCCATCACTCCACCTCCTCTTCATCGTACGGTATGTCTCCATTTGATAAGTACTTAGATTCAATCATCAAGAAATCATTGACACATTCCTGACTACAGAAACAATTTTCAACATCATTAAACAACGCAAGAATAACATGATTCTCTTGTACTACCAGAAACTCGTCTTCGAGTTCTTTACCACAGTTCGAACACTCATAACTCATCACTCTACCTCCTCAAAATAACTACGAAATTTGCTTAAATTTACAATAGCGACTTTTGATGGTGTGTATCGCAACTCAGGGTCACGAGTCAAGCGGCCTACTAAAACGACATTGTTAATCATTGTTTTCCTCTTTTCGAACTCCATAAATAAGATATACAGCTATTTCCATTTGCGCGATATTATAAGCGTTACCGACCCAATCATTAAATTCTTGAGACATCGGCAACCAATCCTTTGTAGCTCCGAAATCATAACTTTCGGGCTTTTTGTCAGCAAATATACACTCCATAATTCCCATAAATGTCATGCCATCTTCAGCCATGTCCCTAAAGTAAGCGACTCTACTTTTAACAGCATCTGGCAAATCATGTGGTGGCGCTATTATTTCAGCATTTTTAACTGTCCAGCCATAAATTCCTTGAATCTTTTTTTGAATTTGATCAATCATTCTCTATCTCCTTCTTCTTTTGTGAGTTTCATTATATGGGCTTCGTGGCTTTTGCCATTTATTTCAAGCATCTGGCAGATCCTCCTTAGATGAACAAACTAGCTAGCCACAGAATAAATGCAAAATATATAATCTTTGAAATTGCCTGGGTAAGTTTTTTTAAAATTTCTTCATCACTATAGATTGTTGGGTTTATGAAGCTTAGTAAAGCATCTACTCCTAAAGCTTGCCAAAACGAAATCTTTCCGACAGGGAGGATTGTCGTTACAATCTCATTCCAACCAAATTGAACAACAAACGGTGAGATAATTGTTACGAGTAATACACCAATAATAATTCCTAATCTTTTCATTTTATAAATCCTCCTTTTTAACGAACACCCCATCAATCATCTTACCTTTGCGGTCCTTGATGACTTCATAAGCTTCTTCTAAGCAACTTTCAGCTGTAGTGCCATTGCAAAATGAGACCGTACTGATCACACTGTCAAGAAACATCAAATCTGCTTTGATTAAAGGAATTTGTGTCTCATTATGACAGATATGAGCGTATAGCTTCTGAGCGATATTACCCAGACTAGACACCATCAGCAACAATTCAAGTTCCTGTTGATTGGCTGAAATCTGAGCACCGTTCTTAATTTGTTGCTCAAGTCCAATCAATACGACTTGAATATCACCAAGCGCATCATAAATCAGTTCAGATTTATCCTTTGCGATACCTTCAAACAATTCTCCTGACTCTTCCATCAACTTCAAGAACTGCTTAACTGGATTTGCTTCATGTAGGTTTCTGTCAACAAACCACTGTTGAACCTTTTCTTCCAAATTCATTTTTGTATTCATCTTACTTTTCCTCAACTTCTTTAAATGATTCCATTGTCTTAATAATTTTTTCTAACATAGATTTATGTAGCGTGATGTAATTATTTTTCTTCACTTGTTCACAAAAAATACAAATTCGTTTGCCAAAATAATTACAATTTTCAGTCGAACGGTAACTTTTATCTGCTTCAATTTGTTCTTTATTAGCTAAACTAACAAGAATTACTTCATCAGATTCGTTCCAATCAGGAATTCCCAGACATTTGTGTACATTTTCAAATGCTAAATCCGTTAAAATATCTTTAGCCATCATTCTCCTCCGTTTTCTTCGTAATCAAGTAGTAGCAATCAGCTGCTCCGTAATCAATCCTGATGTTTTCTCCACTCATGCTTTTCCGAAAGCGTGGATGGTTGATAGCTGAGTAACTAGCTTGATGTTTCTTTAATTCATTGATTGCGCCATGTATGTGGATAAAACTCCCAATGAGCATCTTGCGGTGTCCGTTGTAAATGAAATAGAGTTCAATCATCAATACCTCCTAAAATTTCATAAAAGCCATCCAGTGAGTTGTCCCACGCTGTTGCCCAAAAAGTGGTTTTTGTGGAACTAATTCCAAAATTTCCTTAACATTTACTTGAGCATCCGACCACTTGAAAATAAGTGTTCCACCTGTTTTCAAAACTCTAAAACATTCTTCAAAACCTTGTTGTAAATCTAACCTCCAAGTCAACAAGTCTAGTTGACCATATTGCGCACGCATGAACGATTTCTGGCCAGCCCATAAAAGATGAGGTGGGTCAAACACAACAAGATTGAATGTTTCGTCATCAAATGGCATATCTCGAAAATCTGCAACAATATCTGGCTTAACATTGATTTTCTTTTTGTGAATCTCAAATTTCTCTTCACGTCTATCCATGTATGTTGTATGTGGTTCTTGTTTATCAAACCAAAACATTCGAGAGCCGCAACACGCATCTAGTATTCTGATATCTTTCATCCCTTCACCTGAATCACATAAAAATTACCAAACGATCTCAGTGCCTTGGCCACCTGCATTGCGACCGCACGAGAAACAAACCGAATCGCTCCCCTCTCTTCTGAAAAAGAGATATCAATTCCAGTTACACCAATACTGGCAGACATCAAGTACGGTTTTTCTTCTTTTGTTCCATGTTTCAAAATAAACATCAGTTTTTTCCTTTCTCAAGTCTTTCCAACATTTCTTTCTTCTTTTGCTCAAGGTCCTTCTTGGTCTCCTCACTCGTAGTATTCACATAGTTAGGTTGTGACCATTCAGGAACATTTGATTTTGCTTGTTCTGATTGCTTGAAGTACTTACCCTCTTTATATTTACGGTCATCCTCATCCACCTGCTCAATCGACGTGAAGCCTTTCTTTTTCCAACTTTCAAGAATGGCTATTAGATAATTGAAACTAGGTTTGTGTGATCCGGAAGTTTTCTCGACTGCACGGTTCAACATATCGAAACTCATTCCATCAAGTCCCACATAATCAAGTAACTGTTGATGTGACTTATCGGTTAGATGGATTCCGCTATGTTTCAAATTTTCAGAGAGACTGGAACTAATCATCACCTTATTATTAATTATCTCTATATCTTTATCTTTATCTTTATCTAATTCTTTATCTAGTGCGTTACCGTCCGTTACTGTAACGTTACATGTAACGTTACCAAGAGCAAGATTTTTCTGCTTCTCTCGGTGTTTTGCCACACGATTCCGTGTTTGTTCCTTGATTTTTTCCATGCCATCAATATTTTGATGTTTTTCCCAATTTGGCAAAGTAATGACACCGTCAATAATCTCAATCATCCCAAATTGCTCAAAGACTCCCAGGGCCATTCTGACAGTATTTAGAGGCCTTTGAAAAATTGTAGCAAGCATTTCATCAGTGTAATGAACCTTATCTGACATCATCAAAAGCCCGTTGCGATTATGTTTGCCAGCGAGAGCTAGGATTTTAAACCATATAACTAAAATGGCATCATGGTCTGGTAGTGCATCAATAAGACGTATTTTTTCATCGTCAAAAATGTCAGTCGTAATCTTAATCCATTTGATTTCAGACATTACTCCCCTCCATTTCTCTACTAATCCACAAATGTTTCTTTTCGTGTCACAGGATCAATGTCAACACGTCGCCCTGTTTTAAAGTCGATAAACCCTTTTTCAACTTGTGGCGCTTGAAAATGAATGTTCTTTTTCTGTCTCATTGCCATTTTAAGCTTGATATTCATCATCAGCGATTCAATCAATACTACTGATACTACTGTGCCTACTGCGATAATTTGTAAATTGTTCATGTTTTTTATCCTCTTTTTGTGCTATAATATAGTCAAATAATTTTGCTAAGACCTTGTCCAGAAGCCTTTTAGTAAAGTTATTATAGTTGATTAGAGAGCCATTCTTTGATGGCTCTTTTTGACCATTTCTTACCAGGGAGTTCTTTAGGAAATCCCTTCATGTAACGATAATTATTTGAAAATGTGTCATAGTTGATTCCTAGAAAATCACAGGTAGTGCTCACATCCATCAGCTCTGGATAGTGGTCACTATCTTTTTCTATTTCAACCAATCTTGTGATCGTGTCCTTGATAATGGATTTAATCCAGTCCGTTAGTGAAAGTAGAACATTGTCCATCTTCTTCCCCTCCTACACCTCGTCAAATGCGTTCAATTTCATGATTTTCATCTTAGTATTGGTACTTGGTTCCCAAGTCATCCAATATTTCAATGCTGCTTCTGCGAATTTCTTTGGTAGTAAATCATAGCGACTGATATTAAAATGATCCTTGAAATCAATCTCAGCTTGCCTGAAGACAGATTGAGCGAAAATCTTATCAGCATAAGCTGGACTGTCAGTACCACCAAGGCAAGCCACAACCCGAGCCTTGCGCTTCTTCAGTAGCGATTGAGCATAGCTTGGATGAATCGGTTGCTCGCTCTTGAGATAGTCAATATCTTCAAGCATGGTCGCCTGTTGCTCACGCAATTTCTTCTGTCCGGTAAATAAAGCAATAAAGGCATCCTCGTCTAGATCCTCACGGATAAATCCGCCCTGCTTACGAATAGCCGGCAAGACCTCTGATGTAACCCAGCGCTTGAACTCTTTTGCTTGTGGAAGCTTGCTTGAAAGAATGAGAGAGTATAGACCAGATTCATTGATGATGATAGTTTCTTGAACCCTTCCTAAATTATCTGTGAGGCCCTGTTTTAGGGCGTCATCATCATCAACATGAAGAGCAATCGCATTTCTAGCCTTGCTATATCCTAGGATGTCTGCAACATCTTTCCCAACGAACCAAGGCTCGTCATCAATTGTCAAAGTACGGACTTCCTGCCCGTGAAAATTAAAAATTTCGTTCATAATATTCCTTTCTAAATTTGGTATAATGAAATAAAAACGATTGGAGAGAAAATATGACTGAAAAGATCTGTTTTATTGTAACTGCCATTGGCGAATCTGGAACACCTACCAGAGAGCGAGCTGACAATGTATATAAGTATCTTATCGCCCCTGTTTGTGAAGACCTTGGTTATAAGCCTGTACGTGTTGACCACGTAAACGCGGTAGATAACATCAACGAAACAGTTATAAACTACCTCAAAACTGCCCCTATGGTCATAGCAGATATGACTGAACATAATCCTAACGCGTTTTATGAATTAGGTTTCAGGCAAGCCCGAGAACTCCCTCTTGTACCAATCATAAAGGTAGGAGAAAGACTTCCTTTCGATGTTATGACGACCCGTACCGTTTTCTACGATACAGACGTATCAAAAATAGAAGAATCTAAAAGTAATCTTAAAGCTAAGATGCAAAGTTTCGAAAACTTTGAAATGCCTGAGAGTCGTGCCGAAAGAAGCCTTACTCTTGATGACCTCAATGACAATTTGACCAAAAAGCTAAACAAGATACTTAATCTGTTAGAAAAGCAACAGCCTTATTCTTCTCTCTTGCATACGCATAGTTTGGATTTTAAACAACCACAATTTGATTATCAGTCAGTAATTAAACGTTCTGAAGATAGGTTTACTCAGATTCAGAACCTGCTATCATCCCACGAAGATAAGAAATAAGTATTTCCTGCTGCTTTTGAATTTCAGCAATTTCTTCAATCTTCCCGTTTATAAGTATAATTGTCCTCAAAACATCGTTGAGGGCTTTTTTTTCAATTTCTTTCATTCTATCCTCCTACTCCAGCACTTTACCACCAACAGATAAACGTTTAACCACAACGTCAACTTCTTTAAACTCAGCATTTTCTGCACAATAGCGGACGCTCTCGCTGATGATGTGACAAATAGATACTCCGTACTCGTTCGCAAGTTCTGTAGCAATATCCCAGGCATCTTTATCAATCCGTGTTACTTTTTGCGCTACGTTGTTCATAATGTTCCTCTTCTTACTTTCCCTAGTGTTAAAATAGTTTCCCAAACATCTAGTCCCTCAAGACTATCGATCATCATCTGACTAAGTTGGTGATTTTTCTTCTGCCAATTCAGTATTATTTTTGCTTGCATGTATGGACCTCTCAGTGATTTCTCCAAGGATTCTCAATTCCTAGAACATCTGTGACTTTTTCTTTCACATAATCACTTCCTTTTCCATACTTCAGAAGCTCTGAAATAACTGATGGTGCGACAAATACTTGTTTTGCTAACTCAGCTTGAGTCATATCAAGCTCAATCAAACGACTTTTGATTTTAGTCTTGATTATCTTTAGTTCTTTACTCATTTTCTTCCTTTCTATATTTCTCTGCTTCTTTTGAAATTTTCAAAAGCATTGAAAGTCCCCCAACTACTCCATCTAGATACCCTCGCCCATAATCTGTCGCTAAGAGTTCCAATAATTCTTTCAGGTCTTCTTCGTTCATACCTGACCTCCTTTTTAAAAAATTATCTAAAAAGTTAGCGAATTTCTTGACAACTCTAGTCAAATGTTTTAAAATGAAAACATAGAGAAAAGACCTACTAAAAGTAAGGTTTACCTATAGAAAACGGACGCCAATCAGTTTACTAGGCTTTATTTTTTAGTTGTCTTATTCGCTAACTCTTTAGCTTACGATTATTATTTTAAAACATTTGACTAAATATGTCAACTATTTTCTACAAATATTTTAAAATTATTTTTCGTTTGCTTAGAAAGGTTCTAAAAAAATGTTCGTAGCATTCGATAAAATAAAGGAATTAGCTGACAAACAGGGGATTTCTATAAATGTTTTGGAAGAAAAACTTGGTTATGGAACTAACACTTTATATCGATTAAAAAGAAGCAATCCGAGTTCAAAAGTTTTAAAAGAAATAGCTGATTACTTTAATGTAAGTGCAGACTATTTACTTGGTCGCACGGATAATCCTACTATTGCTGGTGATTCAAAAGAGTATAGCTGGCAAGGGAAGACCCTAAATGTTGAAGAAATGGCATCTAATGTCATGATGTTTGGCGGTCGAGAATTAACAGATGAAAAGAAGAAAATCATCCAGTCTATCATTGAAGGTTATCTGAAGGAAGCTGGTGATTAGAGGTATTGCTTAGTGACTGAAAAAGAAATTATAAGTCATTTTCAGATTCGTATTATCGATTTTGATGGAGATTTGATGCCTGACGAACTTGGATTTTACGAAAAAGAAACCAATACAGCTTTCCTGTCGAGTAAACTTAGTAAAAAAGAGAGGGTTAAGGTCCTGCTTCATGAACTGGGACACAAGGACCATACACGCTCAGAGTACCAGAACGCTCGCCTACGATGTGAAAACGAAGCTGATAGGAATATGATCCATCATCTCGTAAAAGATGCGCTAGAAAGCTTAGACGACCCCACAGAGTTTGATTACCTCAAATTCATGTCTTACTACAATCTAAAAACCATGACAAATGAAATCATGGTAAAAGAGGAATATTATAATTTAGCAAATATAATTTAAGGAGATGTTATGAAAAAGGAAAAAGATTATAAACCTTTTTATAAAAAATTCTGGTTTTGGATATTGGTTATTATCTTAGCGATTGGTGGAGTAAATGCCATTACGAAGCAACAATCTTCTAAAAATAATCAGTTTAAAATGACAAAAAGTTTAGGTGAGGATTTTGCGTTATACTTTAAGGATAATGCTCAAATTTTTGACAACGGAAAAAAAGTTGATTTTATCCCAGGTGGAGATGATAAATTTGTTTCTGTAAGACTTGGAGAAGGTTGGAAATATGAAAGTATTAGTCGAAAAATTTATATCACAAATGAATTTCTGAAGGCTAAAAACACTCTTTTTGAAAAATGGGCCGAAGAAAAAGATTATAAAATTGATGCACAAAAAGACATTCCTGAACTACTCGTCTATGTATCTGATAAAGATAAAACTCAGATAGCCAGTGAGCATAAGGGTAAAATGAAAATATTCAACATAAAATAGCAAAAAAGCCCCACAATCACCCTCGCCAAAGTTTGATTGTGAAGCTTAACCTGTATAAAAATCAGCCATTAAAAAGGCTTCTTTTCTATACCCTATTTTACACCATGAAAGGGGTGATGTCAATATTCTCAATGTTTAGACCTTGTCCAGAAGCCGATAAACAAGGAGAATACAATGAAATATAATAAAACAAAATACCCAAATATCTATTACTATGAGACTGCTAAAGGTAAGCGATATTATATCAGACGCTCTTTCTATTTTCATGGTAAAAAGAAAGAGATTACTAAAAGTGGTCTCACAACTCTTCCACAAGCTCGTGCAGCCTTGACAGAGATTGAGCAACAAATCCAAGACCTGGAATTAGGTATCAATACGAATCTAACTCTTGATCAGTATTGGGATATTTATTCTGAAAAGAGATTGTCAACAGGGCGCTGGAATGACACTTCCTACTACCTCAATGACAATCTCTACAAGAACCACATCAAGCCAAAGTTTGGTTCTACCTTGCTTAAAAATTTGGATAGAAATGAGTATGAACTCTTTATCACTGAAAAGTTGCAGAACCATACCAGATACACTGTTCAAACCCTTAATTCCAGCTTTATGGCATTGCTGAATGATGCCGTGAAAAATGGGAATCTGCTCTCAAATCGCTTGAAAGGTGTCTTTATTGGCCAGAGTGATATTCCTGCAGCTAACAAGAAAGTGACTCTCAAAGAGTTTAAGACTTGGATAGCAAAGGCAGAAGAGATTATGCCAAAGCAATTCTATGCTCTGACCTATCTTACCATTTTTGGACTGAGAAGAGGGGAAGTCTTTGGATTGCGTCCAATGGACATCACTCAGAACGACAGCGGACGGGCTATACTGCATCTTAGAGACAGCCGAAGTAACCAAACCTTGAAAGGGAAAGGAGGGCTTAAAACGAAGGATTCAGAGCGATATGTCTGCCTTGATGATATCGGAACAGACCTGATCTATTATCTGATAGCTGAAGCTTCTAAGATTAAGCGAAAGTTAGGAATTATCAAGGAACAACAAAAAGATTATATCACCCTGAACGAAAAAGGTGGTCTCATCAATCCAAACCAGTTAAATAGAAATTTCAATCTAGTAAATGAAGCGACAGGATTGCATGTAACACCCCACATGATGCGCCACTTCTTCACAACTCAAAGCATTATTGCAGGAGTTCCACTTGAACAATTAAGCCAGGCGCTAGGCCATACAAAAGTCTACATGACGGATCGTTATAACCAAGTTGAGGACGAACTTGCTGAAGCGACAACAGACCTATTTCTTAGTCATATTCGCTAAAAAAGTCCCCGCCAATTCCCCGACCAAATTCCAAAAACTACCGAAATTTATCGGAAAACGATGTTTAGGAAACTCCCAAAAAGCTTGAAATAAAGCAAAAAAACTCCACCTGATTGGGTGGAGTTAAGGGAGATTATTATGAAAAAGAAAAGTTTAGGATATTTGTTACAACAAGTTAGGA
>ERZ773069.72-NODE-72-length-69953-cov-13.459441_pt1 | contig 69953 bp, 60 predicted proteins | sample MGYA00580619_ERZ773069 | MGnify/ENA primary metagenome ERZ773069 (study PRJEB29015, sample SAMEA2738007) | human oral metagenome | biome: human oral; feature: human-associated habitat; material: dental | place: China | collected 2108 ...
ATTGATTAAAAATAAAATAGAAAGACTACTTTCTGACTCAGAAGAGATAGAGAGTGTAGAACGCCTAGGTGGGATGACTAATAACAACTATCTAGTTGTAACTACGAATAAAAAATATATAGTGAAGTTCTTTGGAAAAGGAACGGATAAGTTAATAAATAGAATTAATGAAAAGTATAATTTGGCAAAACTTCGTGATTTAGAGCTTGATGTTGAAAATTATATTTTTGATATTGATGCTGGCATAAAAGTTAATGAGTATATAGAAGATGCGATTACTTTTGACGCTCATTATTTAAAAGCTAAAACAAAAGAAGTTGCTAAAATTTTACAACGAGTACATGGTTCAGGAAAAGAATTAGATGGTGAGTTTGATGTATTTTCTGAGATTGAAAAATATGAGAACTTAATTACAGAAGACATCAAGTATGCATATTATGATAAAATACGAGAGAAAATCTTTTCTTTAAAAAATCATCTTGAAGAATTAGGTGTAGATAGAAAATCATGTCATACAGATTTAGTACCGGAAAACTTTATTGAAGCACCAGATAAAAGAGTTTATCTTATTGACTGGGAGTATGCTGCGATGAATGATCCAATGTGGGATTTGGCAGCATTGTTTTTAGAATCTAATTTTAAAAAAGCAGAAGAAGGAGAGTTTTTCAAATATTATTATAGTGAAAAGACTCCTGTCAGTATTGCCAAAGTTATGATTTACAAGATTCTTCAGGACTTTTTATGGAGTCTGTGGACTATTTATAAAGAAGAACAGGGAGATGACTTTGGTAGTTATGGTCAAGACAGATATAATCGCTGTCTTAAGAATTTGAAGGAGTATTTAGCGAGTTATGAAAAATAAATCAGGGATATCATTTGGATTGTTTTCAGGCTTATTTTGGGGATTAGGACTCACAATAAGTGCATATATATTTTCTTTATATAATATTTCACCTTTTGTCGTTGCAGTTGTTCATGACTTTATTAGTATTTTTATACTTGCGTCAATTTTATTAATAAAGTATAAAAAGATAGACTTTAAAATATTTACAAATATTAGAAACGTAAGTGTTATAATTGGTGCTTTACTTGCAGGGCCGATAGGAATGCAGTGTAATCTTTACGCGGTGAAATATATAGGCAGCGGATTGACTTCATCAATCACAGCAATTTACCCAGCAGTATCTGTTATGTTAGCTGTTATTTTTCTGCGCCATAAAGTTTCTACAAAGACAATTGTAGGTATTGCACTAATAATAACAGGTATCTTTATTCAAAGTTATAAGAGTGAGCAGGTTAATTCTTTTTACATAGGATTTCTTTTTGCGCTAATTTGTGCAGTTGCTTGGGGGAGTGAAAGTGTCTTAAGTTCGTATGCGATGAGTAACCATTTAACAGAGATTGAGACGTTATTAATAAGACAAGTAACATCGTTTTTAGCTTATTTGGTAATTGTTATGTTTAATGGTTTTACTATAGGAGAAGTAGCGGATATTAAGCTGGGGGGGTTAATTTTCTTCTTTGTTTTAAGTAATATGGTATCATATATTATGTACTATATTGCGATAAATAGATTGCAACCAGCAAAAGCAACAGGATTAAATGTCAGTTATGTTGTTTGGACTGTGATCTTTTCTGCAATTTTCTTAGGTATAGGACTTGGCTTCCAAGTAATAATTACGTCATTAATTATTATCTTTGGGGTATATATAATTATAAAAGACTAGGTGAAAATTTTAGGAGGATAAATTTTGAGAGCGATAATTTTAGCGGCGGGCTTAGGTACTAGGCTTAGACCTATGACTAACAACACGCCGAAAGCACTTGTCAAAGTAAAAGATAAGCCGTTGGTAGAATACCAAATAGAATATTTAAAAGAAAAAGGAATAGATGAAATTATAATTGTAGTAGGATATCTACATGAACAATTTGATTATTTAAAAGAAAAATATAATGTAAAACTAGTATTGAATGATAAATATGCAGAATATAATAATTTTTATTCGTTATATTTAGTAAAAGATTATTTAGCAGATAGTTATGTAATAGATGCGGATAATTATTTATTTAAAAATATGTTTAGAACAGATGTAACACGTTCTACATATTTTAGCGTTTATCGTGAAGATTGTGAAAATGAATGGTTCCTTCTTTATGGAGATGATTATAAAGTTCAAGATATTATAGTCGATAGTAAAGCTGGTAGAATATTGAGTGGAGTATCATTTTGGGATAAACCTACAGCTGAGAAAATTGTTCGGTTTATAGACAAAGCATATAATAGTGGAGATTTTATAAATTTATATTGGGATAATATGGTTAAAGACAATATTAATGAGTTAGATGTTTATGTCGAAGAATTAGAATCGAATAGCATCTACGAAATTGATAGTGTTAAAGATTATAAAAAATTAGAAGAAATATTGAAAGAATACGAGTAATAAATTCGTATTCTTTTTTTAATATAGTTATAAAAGAGACTATATATGATTAAATTGGATATGCGTCAAATACCATTGTTACAGTATTTAATAGTGGAGGTTATTTGTAACCAAATTGTAAAAGGGTTAGCGGATAGAGTATGTTATAATTCTATATGATTGAAGAATAAACCAAATTTAATAATAAATTAAAAAATTAGTATATAAAGAGTAACAGTAGATTTAGGAGATATAACGACTATGAGAAACAATATAAAGATAGGAATAGGATTTTTAACAGTCTTAGCAACGCCATTCGTTATAGGAGAAGTATCTGGTAACGAAGCACAAGCAGCACAAGGCTGGGTACAAAATGGGAGTGCATGGTACCATTACAAAGATAACGGAAGTTTAACGAAAAACGCTTGGGTAGGAAACTACTGGTTAGGTGCAGATGGCCGTATGATAACAAACAGTTGGGTAGATAACAATAATTACTACGTAGGAAGTAATGGAGTATGGGTTAGAAATGCTAAAAAGACAGGTTGGGTACAAAGTGGAAGTACATGGTATTATTACAATAGCCAAGGTCAACTAGAAAGAAATAGATGGATAGGAGACTACTGGGTAGGCACTGATGGTAAGATGGCCACAAATAGTTGGGTAGATAACAATAATTATTACGTAGGAAGTAATGGAGTATGGGTAAAAAATGCTCAAAAACCAGGATGGACACAGAAATCAGGTTCATGGTATCACTACGATAATAAAGGTAATCTAACAAAAAATGCGTGGGTAGGAAACTATTGGCTAGGCTCAGATGGTAAGATGGCAACGAATAGTTGGGTGGATAATAACAACTATTATGTAGGTAAAGATGGATTATGGGAAAGAAATGCTAAGAAGCCAGAAGAGAAGAAAAGTGGTTGGGTATCAAATGGAGGAGTTTGGTATTACTACAATAAAGAAGGTCAAATGGTAAAAAATGCATGGGCAGGAGATTACTACTTAGGTTCAGACGGAAAGATGGCAGTAAAAAGTTGGATATATGACAATGCATATAAAGCATGGTATTACCTAGGAGAAAATGGAGTTTACAAACGAAATACATGGATAGGAAACTACTGGGTAGGAGCTAATGGAAAGATGGCGACGAATAGTTGGGTAGACAACGGACGTTATTATGTAGGGCCTAGTGGTGCTTGGGAACAAAGCACAGGTAAATCAGCTACTGGTAGGGCTAGTCTAGATAGTGTTCTAAACATTGCCCGCAATTATCTTGGTGTTCAATCAGGAAGTGAAGAACACAAAAAAATAGTTGATGCATATAACTCTGTTAATCCAAAACCTGTAGGCTATACTGCAAAATATTCAGACGATTGGTGCGATATCTTTGTAACAACGGTATTCCAACAAGCTGGACTTAGTCATTTAATAGGTCGTGAATGTGGAGTTCAACGCCATATTGGAATATTGGAACAAAAAGGAATCTGGAAAGGAAAAACACAACCCAAAGTAGGAGATATAGTAACATTCGACTGGGATGGTGGTGGTTGGGCAGACCATATCGGTATAGTAGAATCTGTAAATAATGGAGTAATTACTACTATCGAAGGGAATTCAGCTCAATATGCAGGAGATACAGCGCCAACAAAAGTAAATAGAAAAACTTATAACTGGGACTCTCGTTATATTAAAGGATATGCAAGACCAATGTACTAAAAATTAAGTTTTTTAAAATTAAAAAGGTGAATTTTGATTATTATCAAGTTCACCTTTTTCTAGTGACAAGAATTTGTTAAAAATTTGAAATCGTAGTATAATATAAAAATATTATAAAATAAATTTTAAATTTGAGAAGGTAGGAGGTGTACGATGTGAAGAAGTTTATTGGAATTACTTTTATTTTTGTTCTATTTTTTGGAAGTGCTACTCAAATAAAAGCAGAATGGTTAAAAGATCAACAAGGTAAATGGACTTATTATGAAAATATATCAAACCAACTTGTTTATGAAAATAAAAATTTAGTTGTACAACCTACTGAATTTCCACAGTACTATCAAGCGGATGCGCGTTGGGGCGATAAGAGATATGGGATATCTAATATGAAAATTACTGGTTGTGTGCCTACTTCTTTAGCAATGGTAATCTCTGGATTAGTGAAAGATGTTACACCTGTTCAGGTGGCAGATTATATTTATGATACTACTATGGAAATGAATACTATGTTTACAGGCACATCTAGTTTAGGTGCGCGGGATGCAATTACTTACTGGGGTTTAAAATATCAAGTAATTGATTCGAAAGAAGATTTGATAGCAGCGCTTAAAAGTGGGAAGATAGTTTACGGAGCAGTTGGTCACGGAATTTTTGTTAAAGGGTATAGTACACATGCAATAATACTTAGTGGCTATGATCACGGTAAAACAAAAGCGATAGATCCAGATAATATGAGTAAGACAAATCGTTGGTATAGTATTGATGATATTTGGAACGAACGCAGTCTAGAGCTAGAGGATAATGCCGTAGGTGGACCTTTTATGGCGGTTTACAAATAGATTTTAATAAAAAAAGCTTAGGATAATATTTAATCTATCCTTCAAAAGTTAGACTTTTTGAGGATTGTTAATTATCCTAAGCTTTTTATTATATTAATTTTAGTTATAAAATTTTTTATTCATCAAATCCGTTTGGATGTTTACTTTGCCAACGCCATGAGTCTTCACACATACGTTTAACATCATATAAAGCTTCCCAACCAAGTTCCTCTTTTGCTTTTGTTGCATCAGCATAACATGCAGCGATATCTCCTGCACGGCGAGGGCCTATAACATAAGGTAAGTCACGGCCAACAGCAGCTGAAGCACTCTTAACTATATCTAGAACAGAGTATCCAATACCTGTACCTAGATTATACTTAGTAAGGCCGTTACCTTTTTCTAATTTTTTAAGAGCAGCAACATGTCCGCGTGCTAAGTCTACTACGTGAATATAGTCGCGTACCCCTGTTCCGTCGTGAGTATCGAAGTCATTACCAAAGACATTAACTTTTTCTAATTTTCCAACAGCAACTTGCATAACATAAGGAAGTAGGTTGTTAGGAATTCCTTTTGGATCTTCGCCTAAATCTCCGCTTTCATGTGCTCCAATTGGATTGAAGTAACGTAAAAGAACGATGTTCCACTCGTTATCTGCTTTATAAATATCACCTAGAATTTTTTCTAGCATTAGTTTAGTACGTCCATAAGGGTTAGTTACTGATAATGGGAAGTCCTCTCTAATAGGAAGTGCATGAGGATCCCCGTATACAGTTGCAGAAGAACTGAAGATAATGTTTTTACAATTGTTTTTCTCCATAACACGACAAAGTGTAGTAGTTCCTGCAACGTTATTGTCATAATATTTAAGAGGTATCTGGCATGATTCTCCAACTGCTTTTAACCCAGCGAAGTGAATTACTCCAAAAATATTTTGTTCTTTTTCAAAAACTTCGTTTAATTTTTCTTCATCACGTATATCAACCTCATAAAAAGTTACTTTTTTCCCTGTAACTCGCTCTACTACTTCTAAACTTTTTTTACTAGCGTTGTATAAGTTATCTACAACAACTACTTCGTTTTCATTATTTAATAATTCAATACAAGTGTGAGAACCGATAAATCCAGCTCCCCCTGTTACTAAGATTTTAGTCATATCAATTTTACTCTCGTAAATACGAGTCCTTTCTATGATTTATATTTATAATTTTAAAGGAAGGAAGTATAATTGTCAATGAAAAGTCGGAGAGGTACAAAGATTATAGAGAATATAAGTATTTTTATGGCTTCATTTTAGTTTACAATCCTTATGAAGTATAGTAAAATCTAGTAGTAAATAATAGTGGTTATTTTAGGAGATAGACTAATGAGAAAAAATATAAAATTAGGAGTTGGGGTACTAACGGTATTAGCAACTCCAATAATAGTAAATATAATTGATGGTAATGAAGTGCAAGCTGAATATAGAGGTCAAGTATTTTATCATTTAAATAAACCAGCTAATTGGTGGTATAGTGATGGAGAAGATTGGTATTTTTTTCAAAATGGTAAAAAACATACAGGATTAGCAAGTGATAATTCAGGTGAGAAATATTTTGCTAATGGGAAATATGCCAACGGAGTATTTGAAGGAAGAACGTATAAAGACGGAAAAGAAGTAAAATCAACTAATAGTATACCAGTGAGAGGGTATTATAATGGTCTATATTATGCAGATAGTAAACTGGCGAATTGGTGGTATGATGACGGCCAAGATTGGTACTTCTTCAAAGATGGAAAAAAACACACAGGATTAGCAAGTGATAATTCAGGTGAGAAATATTTTGTTAACGGGAAATATGCCAACGGAGTATTTGAAGAAAAAACTTATAGAGACGGAAAAGAAGTAAAAACATCAGATAGTACACCAGTAAGAGGATATCATAATGGAATATACTATGTAGATAACAAACCAGCAAATTGGTGGTATGATGACGGCAAGGATTGGTATTTCTTCAAAGAAGGCGAAAAATATACTGGTTTAGCTAAAGATAATTTGGGAGAACATTATTATGTAAATGGGAAATACGCAAATGGTGAGCATAACGGCAAGAATTATGTAGGTGGTAAAGAAACGAAAGTTATAGAAAATGGTTATTCAGAAGGTATCTTTTTTGCAGATAGTAAACCAGCAAATTGGTGGTATGATGATGGCCGAGATTGGTATTTTTTCAAAGAAGGTAAAAAGTATACTGGTTGGGGGAGAGATAATGCAGGAGAGCATTATTATGTAGATGGGAAATATGCTAATGGGCAGTACAATGGTAAGAACTATGTTAATGGTAAAATTGATACAAACACCCAACCACTAAATATGCCCCAATACTATCAAGGAGATTCTCGTTGGGGAAGCAAACGCTATGGACTTTCAACTATGAGGAATGCAGGATGTGTACCAACGTCGTTAGCTATGGCTTTCTCAGGTTTAGGAAAACAAGTTAAACCTACAGATGTGGCAGATGTAATTTATTATAATACTAACGAGTTTAACAAGCGAGAAATAGGTACTTCAGGTAGAGGAGCAGCGTATGCAATTCGTCATTATGGGTTCAACTATAGTGTAATTCAATCAAAAGAACAATTAGTTCAAGCATTGCAAAGTGGTCGTCCAGTATTTGCAGCGATGGCGAATGGTTATTTTGTAAAAGGAAATTATTATACTCATGCGGTAATTTTAAGCGGCTACCAAAACGGGAAAACAAAAGCAATGGATCCGGATAATGCGTATACTACTGGAAAATGGTATGATGTAAATAATATTTGGAATCAACGTAGTTTTGAACCATCTGATACAGTAATGGGTGGCTCATTTATGATGATAGGAAAAAATTAGTTAATAAAAACTAGTCTAGAGTTTGATAAAAAACATCGTTTAAAAGTTATATTTTTGTTTGACTTTTAGATAATGTTATTAAAATCAAATTTTTAGGCTGGTTTTTATTTTGTATTAAAAGTAAGTATTTCCGCTACCTTTTCTATTTCGGTTGTTGCTAAATAAGGGTAAAATTGGTATACTATAGAGTATAGAATTTGTAGAGCGAAGGAGTGTGCTTAATTTATGGTATATAACCACAGAGTTATTGAGAGAAAATGGCAAAAATATTGGGATGAAAATAAAACATTTAAGACATTAGATGATCATACTAAAGAAAAATTTTATGCATTAGATATGTTCCCTTATCCATCTGGAGCAGGGCTTCACGTAGGGCACCCAGAAGGATATACAGCGACTGATATTTTAAGTCGTTATAAAAGAGCAAACGGATATAATGTTCTTCATCCAATGGGGTGGGATGCATTTGGATTACCTGCTGAACAATATGCACTAGATACAGGAAATGATCCAAGAGAATTTACAAAGCAAAATATTGATACGTTCCGTCGTCAAATCAAAGAATTAGGATTTTCTTATGATTGGGATCGTGAGGTAAATACAACTGATCCTAATTATTATAAATGGACACAATGGATTTTCAAAAAACTTTATGAAAAAGGGCTTGCTTATGTTGATGAAGTGCCTGTAAACTGGTGCCCTGCATTAGGAACAGTACTTTCTAATGAAGAGGTTATTGATGGTAAGTCTGAACGTGGAGGACATCCTGTTGAGCGTCGTCCAATGCGTCAATGGGTGCTTAAAATCACTGATTATGCAGAACAACTATTACAAGACTTAGATATTCTTGACTGGCCTGAAAGCCTTAAAGCAATGCAACGCAACTGGATTGGGAAATCTGTTGGTGCAGAGATTGATTTTAAAATAGAAGGAACAGCTGAAAGCTTTACAGTATTTACTACACGTGCTGACACTGTTTTTGGTGTATCTTACTGTGTACTTGCACCTGAACATAAACTTGTTGAAAAAATTGTCACTGAAGGACAAAAAGCTGCAGTAGATGAGTATTTAGATGTTGTTAAGCGTAAATCTGATCTTGAAAGAACAGACCTTAATAAAGATAAAACTGGAGTTTTCACAGGTGCTTATGCAATTAACCCAGTAAACGAAGAAAAAGTAGAAATTTGGATTGCTGATTATGTACTTGCATCTTATGGAACTGGAGCTGTTATGGCTGTTCCTGCGCATGATGAGCGTGACTTTGAGTTTGCGACTAAATTTAATCTAGCGATTACTCCTGTTATCGAGGATAATGGTGAAGTAGTAGTACCGTTCTATGGTGATGGGCTACACATCAATTCTGGGTTTATTAATGGACTTAATAACGAAGATGCAATCGCAAAAGTTATTGAATTTTTAGAAGGAAATAATGTTGGACGTAGTAAAGTTACATATAAACTGCGCGATTGGTTATTCTCAAGACAACGTTATTGGGGAGAACCTATTCCGATTATCCACTGGGAAGATGGGACTATGACAACGGTACCTGATAGCGAACTTCCACTATTACTTCCTGAAACTGATAATATCAAACCTTCAGGAACAGGGGAATCACCACTTGCGAATATCGAAGAGTGGTTGAATGTAGTTGATCCTGAAACTGGTAAAAAAGGTAAACGTGAAACTAACACAATGCCACAATGGGCTGGTTCTTGTTGGTACTACCTACGTTATATCGATCCACACAATGATGAAATGTTCGCGGATCCAGAAAAACTAAAATACTGGTTACCAGTAGATGTTTATATTGGTGGAGCGGAGCATGCGGTTCTTCATTTACTATATGCTCGTTTCTGGCATAAAGTTCTTTACGATTTAGGGTTAGTACCAAGTCGTGAGCCATTCCAAAAACTATTCAACCAAGGTATGATTCTTGCTGAAGGAAAAGATGGGCGTCCAGAAAAAATGTCTAAATCTAAAGGTAATGTAGTAAACCCTGATGATATTATCGTATCACATGGTGCTGATACATTACGTGTTTATGAAATGTTTATGGGCCCATTAGACGCATCTATAGCATGGAGTGAAAATGGTCTTGATGGATCACGTCGTTTCTTAGATCGAGTTTACCGTTTATTCGTTGATGAAGAAACAGGAAAAATAAACGATAAAGTTTTAGATAAAGATAATGCTGAATTAGAAGTTAGCTACAACTACACTGTGAAAAAAGTATCAGAAGATATCGAAGTTCTTGGTTTCAATACTGCAATTTCACAACTTATGGTGTTTGTAAATGATTGTTACAAAGCTGAATATATTCCACGTAAATATGCATTAGGATTTATTCAACTTCTTGCACCATTTGCACCACACTTAGCAGAAGAAATGTGGGAAATCTACGGTAATACTGAGTCAGTGTCATATGTAGCATGGCCAACATTTGATGAAACAAAACTTGTAAGTGATACAGTAGAAATAGTTGTTCAACTTATGGGTAAAGTTAAAACAAAATTAGATGTTAAAAAAGATTTGACATCAGCAGAATTAGAGCAAATTGTTCTTGCTGATGAAGAAGTAAAAGCTCTAATTGAAGGTAAACAAGTAATAAAAGTTATAGTTGTACCTGGAAGATTGGTAAATATCGTAGCAAAATAGGAGAGTAACAATGGAAGAATTAATCTATAATATTGTAAGTGAAATAGTTGAACATAAAGACGAAATCAAAATTGAAAAATTTGTTAAAAACGCGCGAGAGCATTATATACTAACTGTTCATCCAGATGATTGTGGTCGTGTGATTGGAAAAAAAGGAACAGTTATTAATGCAATTCGTACAGTATTAAACTCAACTACATTTAGCAAAAAAGTTTATTTAGATTTAGTCGAGTAATATAAATAGGTTTTATAATAAAAATCCGAAAGGCTACGAGTTTTTCGGATTTTTTGTTTTAATGGGATAAATAAAAAAGACAGAATATTTTTTCGTGTATAATAATCATTAGGAGTTTTTGGGAGGGTGTTATGAAAGTAAGAAAGATGATAGCTGCTGATGCAAAAGATATGGCAAAACTTCATATAGCAACTTGGAGAGCAACTTATAATAATATTATGCCAGTAGAGTTTTTAGCTAATCTCTCAGTTGAAAAAATGTCGAAAAATTTAGAAAAGATTATTGTTAGTGAAGATATAACGGCTTACGTTGTAGAAGATACTGGAGGTCAATGTTTAAACTCTGGGTATAGTATTGTTGGAGATATTATTGTAGGTAAAGCACGCGATGATGAGTTAGGATATAGTCATGAGATTTTTGCTCTAAATATTTTACCAACTCATCAAAAACAAGGGTTAGGGAAAGTATTATTAAATAAAGCGCTCGAAAACCTAGCTTTTTGTGATAAAATATATTTGAAGGTTGTTCTAGAGAATTATAATGCTCGAAATTTTTATGAAAAACAAGGCTTTGTCGATACTGAAAAAATAATAAAATCGAATTTCTCTAGTTTTATTTTGAAAGAATGTGTTTATGAATATAACTTTTTATAGGAGGCTGTATTATGCAGGAAGTTGCTAAAGGTTATTTGATAGAAGATGATAATGTAAGAATATTATTTACTAATAGAACAGTTGATGCTAAAAACACTACTGATGTTAAAAATCTTTGCGAAGATTATAATTTTAACTATGCTAATTTAATTTATAATACTCAAGTACATGGTGCAGCTGTAAGGATTATAAAGGCTATAGACGATAGAAAAAACAATGGTGAAAAAGCGGATGGGTTAGTTACTTCTCTAAAAAATGTACCTCTACTTATTTTCACCGCAGACTGTGTGCCTTTAGTTTTTTATGATAAAGAAAAAGAGGTTGTGGCGCTGGCGCATGCTGGCTGGAGAGGAACTTATGATAATATAGCCGAGGAAATAATAGAAATTTTGGTAAATGACTATAACTGTGAAAAAGAAAATATTAAAGTAATAATAGGGCCTTCGGTATCAGGAGATAGTTATGAAGTTTCGTATGAACTGGTAGAAAAGTTTGCAGTTCACAATATAGATAATTATTATAAAAAACTCGAAGATAAGTATTATTTAGATTTGTGGGCTATAAACAAAGGATTACTAAAACACGCAGGAATTCTAGATAAAAATATTACACTTGCAAATTTCTGCACAGTAAAAGATAACAATCAGTTTTTTTCGTATCGCTTGGACAATGCTACAACGAAGAGAATAGGGACATTTATAGAATTGAAGTAATATTATATATTAAGAAATGAGGAAATAGCGTGGATAAAGATATAAGATTAGTAGAACAAATAGCGACATTTAAGAGACTTCCGAAAGATGATAGTCGCTGGCGAGTAGCATTTTACTATATTGCAAAAGAATTTTGGGATTTAGAAGAAATTTTTGTAATAATAGATAAGGCGTTATATGAGGAGCAGGGGTTGAAAATTCCGGTATTTAGAGAATATAAAGAAGCTCAAGGATTTCAGATTTTCTCAAATTATAACAAAGCACATGAATTTGTTGAGAAACAAGGCGAGTTATTTGTGACAGAGAATAATAAGAAGCTAATTGGGCGTATACGTAAAGGTGCTTTTCATGAGGTGTTTGTTCCATTTTTTGCTGAACAAAAATTTAATTATCTTTTAAATGAAGAAGAGAGTTTATTTGCAGATACATTTGAAAGATTGTTGATGGTGATGGAAGCAGATGAGAAATATATAGTAGATGAAGAGCAAGAGCGATATTTAAAAGAAGGAGATATCCAGAAATTTTTTGCAGATATATGCGCTAAATATATAGTATTGGTCTAGAATTTTAGTGATAAAGAATAATAAACACCAAAAGTTAGATATATTCAAATAACTTTTGGTGTTTATTGTTTTAATTTTTTCTACTATCTAGGGCATAATTTATAGCGAATGCGATAGCGATAAATAATATAACGATATATAGTGTGTAGTCTGTGTAATTCATGTTTCCGTTTATATTTACTAAATAACTTTGAATGCTAAATGGTAAAAAGATTGAAATAACAAAGCTAACTGTTCTTTCACGCCAAAATATGAAAAATAGTATAGCAAAAATAATTATCGTAAGCATAAAATAAGCTATTCTTGGTATTTCAACAAAAAAGCTTTCTGGTTTTGGTAGAGGATTATAATAGAAGAAAATTATCCCTAAAATAACTAGAACTAATACTATACCATTACGCTCACGTTCCGAACTTTTTATTATATCTTTAATTAAAAATAGATAACCAGCAACAAGCAACGAAATAAATAATCCTAAAATCATAAGAAGATTAGCAATATTAAGTTTTTGATTAAGATCAAAATTTATATTGAATGTGTATAAAAACATAAAAATTAGAAATAATACCGAGAATACAGTAAAATATTTATTGATTTTCATAATAACCTCGTTAAATAAGTAATTTATATTTATATGTACAAGTGTATATAGTTACAAGTCTTTGCATGGAGAATAAGATAAGTTCATTATATATTTTCAAGAAAATAACATAAAAATAGATATATGTTAAACGACAACACTTTTTAAGTTGCTTATATGGATTTATTGCAACTAGGTTTCTTTTTCTCTATAATAAATATTAGGTATATTATATCATTAAGATAAAATTTAGACAAGGAGAGAAAAATGCTTCAAAATATTAAATATTAGAAAACCTATGTGCTGTTAGCTATTATTCAAGTTCTTTTAGTAATAATGATTTCGGGATGGTATTATTTTTCAGAAAGAAAAATGGGGATATTAAGACATATTCTTTTTAGAAATGTTTATAAGTTTCCTAAGTATTTTACAGATATTAATATAAAGATATTACTTGGAGTTATGGCAGTATTTATTTTAATCCAGTTAGTTTTAATTATATAGTCTAAAAAGTTTATTTTAACTTTCATAATAAACCTTGTTTTAATATTGATGTCAGGATATATAATATTAAATTATAATGTGGATAAAATATTTATTTATTATTATATTGTTAGTTTTTGCGGGTTATTCAAATTAGTTAGATTTTTTCAATTTTTAACACTCAAATTTAAATAATAAAAGTGGAGAACAACTTAGAAGCTAAAGAGTTGTTCTTTGCTTTTGTCTTATGAAAAACATTAAGTTAATTTAAACTTTCCTTTAAACTTTGTTTAAACTGTTATTGATAATATGTAATTGTAAATTAAGAATTTAATACAAAAAATTAATCTTATCAATAATTTAAACGTTTAAATACTTTAATTGCGGAGGGATACTAAATGGAAGATAAAAAAAATAATAATTTAGAGAATTATAATACATCAGATAATAATATAGATAATGAAGAGTTTGTTAACAATGATAATAAACAAGAGTTTCAAGATATAAACTATAATGATGCTGAATATACAGAAGCGGAATATAGGGAACTTGATGATAGGGTTGACTTTAGTGATAATCAACAACCAAAAGATAATAGAAACTACGGTAAATTGTTCTTAACTGTCTTTGCGGCATTCGCTCTTGGTGCAACTAGTGTTTTTGGAGCGCAAGCGGTAATGGGTACAGGGAAAGCTTTAACTTCTTCGGTAACAGCAACAAAAGAAGATAAAGATAATCAACAAACGACGGTTAATGCTATTTCAAAAGCTAAGGATGCTGTTGTATCTATCGTTAACTATCAAAGTGCCTCAAATAACAATTTAGACTCGATTTTAGGGGGTAATTCTTCTAAACGTTCAAAATATGGTTCTAGTAACAGTGACTCTAATAATTCTGGCGATTTAAAACCTGCATCAAGTGGGAGTGGGGTTATTTACAAAAAATCAGGGAATACAGCTTACATTGTAACTAATAATCACGTAGTAAATGGGGCTAAAAAATTATCAGTTATTTTAAGTGATGGAACTAATGTAACTGCAGAAGTAGTGGGTACAGACGTTTGGACTGACCTTGCTGTATTGAAAATCAAAGCTGATAACGTTAAAACAACTATGGATTTCGCAGATAGCGATAAAATAGCTGTAGGGGAAACTGCCTTTGCAATAGGATCGCCATTAGACGTAACTTTATCAAATACGGTAACTAAAGGTATAGTTTCAGCGGTGAATCGTCAAATACCTATGGATATTGATGGTGACGGGGTTAACGATTGGAATCAAACGGTTATCCAAACAGATGCGGCTATTAACCCGGGTAACAGTGGGGGGGCGCTGATTAATAATGAAGGTAAACTTATAGGTATTAATGAATCAAAAATTGCCAAAGCATCAAATAATGTTTCAGCAGAAGGGATAGGGTTCGGTATACCATCTAATGAAGTGAAATTAATAACAGAACAATTGGAGAAATCTGGTAAAGTTATGCGTCCAGCGTTAGGTGTGCAACTTGTTTCAGTTAATACACTAGATAGTGACACAGTGCAATCTCAATTAAACTTTAATGGAAAACAAGGTGTTGTTATTCGTTCGGTTGAAAGCAATACTCCAGCAGCGCAAGCAGGTTTAGAGAAGTATGATATTATTACTAAAATAAATGACCAAGAAATAAAAGATGTTGCGTCAGTAAGAAAATACTTATTCGAGAAAACAAAAATAGGGGATACTATAAAAGTAACGTATTATCGAGATGGGAAAGAGCGTACAGCTAATGTTATTGTCCAAGCGCTAAATACGAGATAGTAAATATTGATAAAGGGATATTATTTTGCTCTTTTCTGTTCGGAAAATGTTTGAAATTAAAACTAACTTGATGAAAAACACTTTAATAACAATGGTTAAAGTAAATTAAAGAATGTGCAATAATAGCTATAATGTTAGAAATATAGTTTGATTGACTTGTGAAATTTGCAAAAATATACAAAACGTGGTATGATAAGTCTGTTAAATTTTAGAAATATAGGTGGATATATGAAAAAAGTAAGAAAAGCAATAATACCAGCTGCTGGTTATGGAACGAGATTTTTACCAGCAACTAAAGCATTACCAAAAGAAATGCTACCAATAATAGATACACCTACTATTCAATATATAGTAGAAGAAGCGGTAAAAGCTGGGATTGAAGATATAATAATTGTTACAGGAAAACAAAAAAGAGCAATTGAAGATCATTTCGATAGAAACGTAGAGTTAGAAGTAGAATTAGAAAATAAAGGGAAATTAGAACTGTTGGAAAAAGTGAAATACCCAACAACATTAGCTAATATCCACTATGTTCGTCAAAAAGAAATGGCAGGATTAGGTGATGCAATTCTAACTGCGCGTAGTTTTATAGGTGATGAGCCGTTTGCAGTTTTACTTGGGGATGATATTGTAATTAATGATGAAAAACCAGCGATAAAACAACTTATAGATGAAAGTGAACGTACTGGTTGCTCTGTTATTGGAGTTCAAACTGTTCCAGAAGATCAGACGCATCGCTATGGTGTTATAGCTCCTAAAGGGCAAGATGAGAAACTTTATGAAGTAGAAACTTTTGTAGAAAAACCTGCTCCAGGTACAGCACCATCGAATCTAGCTATTATGGGGCGCTATGTTCTTAATCCAGGGATCTTCAAGCATTTAGCTAAAAAACAAGTTGGTGTCGGAGGAGAAGTTCAACTTACAGACGCTATTCAAATGTTAAATGAAGAAGAAAATGTTTATGCCTATGATTTTGAAGGCAAACGCTACGATGTAGGGGAAACTATTGGGTTTGTTAAAACTACTATTGACTTTGCGCTAAAAAGTGATTTAAAAGATGATTTAGTACCTTACTTAAAAGAAAAATTAGCAGAATTAGAATAATTAATATAAAACCAGCTTTTGTCACATTTGCAAAAGCTGGTTTTATAATAGTACCTACGAAAATATCGTAGGTACTATTTTACTATTTATAATCATTTTTAGAATCTGGTTTTGAACCTTTATCTTTGTTAATATCCACAGGAAGAGAACCGTCAAGTTGCCAGTCGTTCCAACCTCCATCATAGAAGTATGTATTAGCACGGCCAGTAAGTTGAGTCATAAACCATGGGATAGCGTTACGCCAACCTGTTCCACAGTAAAGAGCTATTTTATCTGTTTCAGCAATTCCCTGTCCTTTCCATAGGTTGTAGATTTCTTGAGGGTTACGCAAAGTACCGTCTGGATCCATATAGTCAGACATATCTCCTTTATTGTCACCAGCGAAACCGAAGATAGCCCCTTTAGGTTCACCAGCTTTTTCGATATAGTCATATCCACTAGTTTTACCTAAGTGTTCATCCCAAGCACGAATACTGACAAGTTTAATTCCTTCATTTTTTACTTTCTCAGCCATTTCTTTAGCACGAGAAATATTGTATTCTGGATGAGCTGGGATATTTACACCGAAGTTAGAAGCTGCTTTTGGTGTATTTGCTGCTGTTTCAGTTTTATAACCAGCTTCTTTCCAGTTTTTAAGGCTACCATTCATAATACGAACATCTTTTACTCCAGCCCATCTAAGTGCCCAGTTAACACGGAAAGCTGCTGAAGCGTCATCTGAATAAAGAATTATTGTTTTATCACTAGTAATTCCTTGTTTAAGAAGATTGGTTTTTATTTCATCGGCAGAACGCAAGTTCCAAACTGGTCCATCTTCTATCCAATCTGTATTAAAGTGATATGCACCTTTAATATGTTCTTTATAGTTGATTGCTTTATCTCCTTCTCCCCATGAAACTTCAAAGATTGAATAGTTATCTTTATTTGTATATGTTTCAGGAGTTTTGCCGTCTTGAATACTTTTTACCCATTCAGGCGAAACAAGATTTTGATATTCAGGATAAGTTACTAAATTATCCTTATTAGCATCATTATCAGCGAATTTTTTATAGTCTTCAAATTTGTAGACATCATAACCAAGTGTTGCTAGTTTATCAGAAACTTTTGCTACATTTTCCTTGTTTGTATCATAAACAACAATTTTTTTGTTTTTATCTAACCCTTTATCGCTAACAAATTTTGCTTCCTTATCTTTGTTAACTTTTCCTATAAATGAAGCGCTATATTGGATAGAATTTTTAAGATGTCCACCATTTTTAATGCCATCTGTTTTGAAACCGTTATATGCTTCATCGCTACGTGTATCAACAAATTGATACTCGCTGCTCCCTAAATTTTTTGTGAAATCATCTAAAGAAATAGTTTTAATTTCCTTTTTTTCACCTTGGCTTGTATTGGCATCTTTTGTAGAACACCCACTTAACACAAGACCGGAAGCAAGAAAAATCGCTCCTATTTTTTTAAAGTTTTTCATTATAATATATGCGACAACCTGCCGCTTTCCTCCTTTGGTTTGTCCAATTAATATTATAAATCATTTTATTAAAAATGTAAATATTCAAGATAAGTATAACACAGGAATACTGTTGTTATGTTATAACATTGAAGATAATGTATAAAACAGTTGCTATAGCTGATAAAGCGTTTAAGTGATAATATATTTCAATTAAAATACTATTTTTTAAATAACAAAATAATATTATTCGTGGAGTTAAAGCATTGAATTTATAATATTGGTGTTATTTTTTATCGCTTAGAAGAACAGAGTAGAGAAAAGAAAAATACATTTTTTTTAAAAAAACCTTTGCAAAAAAAGTGAAACTGTTATACAATAAATGTAGTAGAAGTTTTGAACTACTGCTTGTAAAGAATTTTTGAAGAAAGGAGGAAAAAAGAATGATAGAGTTTGATGTTGAAAAAATACACATTCCGTTAAAACAACACGTAGGTGGTCCATGTCAAGCAATAGTTAATGTGGGCGACCATGTTAAACGTGGGCAACTTGTTGCTGTACCAGCTGGATTAGGGGCTAATATTCACGCAAGTTTGTCAGGAGTTGTTGAAGAAATAACTGAAATGGATATAGTTGTGAAACTAGATAAAGAACAAACTGATGATTATGTGAGATTAGAAAAAACAGATGATTATCTGCAAAAAATTAAAGATGCTGGTATCGTAGGTGTTGGTGGAGCAGGATTCCCTACTGGAATCAAGTTTTCTACACAAATTCCTGGTGGATATCTTATAGCTAACGCAGCTGAGTGTGAACCAATTTTAGGACATAATGTTAAATTTATGGAAGAACAACCAGAAGTGCTTGTTCGTGGTATGAAATACATTATGGAACTAACTGGTGCTAAAGAAGGGTATATTGCTATTAAAACAAAATATCGTAAAGCATTATTAGCATTAGGTAAAGCATGTAAAGATGAGCCGAACATTAGCGTGAAAATTTTACCTAATATGTACCCAGCAGGGGATGAACGTGTTATCGTGCGTGAAACATTAGGTGTGATTTTACAACCAGGTCAATTACCATTAGAAGCTAATGCAATTATCTCAAACGTTGAAACTATTAAACATGTAGTAAATGCTATTGAAGAAGACAAACCACTTATAGATAAGGATTTAACAGTAGGTGGACGTGTTCAAAATCCAAGTATTTTTATGGATGTGCCAATTGGATTACCAATTAGTGTATTTATAGAAAAAGCTGGTGGATATATTAATCCGCATGGAGAAATAGTTCGTGGTGGACCATTTACAGGACGCCCAGCTAGAGAAGAAGAGCCTATTAACAAAACTACTGGTGGTTTACTAGTTGCTATGCCATACCCACAAGAAAAAGAAAAAGTAGGAATACTTATTTGTGAGTGTGGAGCTCAAGAAGAGCGTCTTCGCCAAATCGCCGATGGTATGGGAGCAGAAGTAGTTTCTGTTCAAATGTGTAAACGTATGAAACCTGATAAAAATGGAAGATTACGTTGTGAGTTGCCAGGTATTTGCCCAGGACAAGCGGAAAAAGTATTAAAAATGAAAAAAGATGGTGCGAAAGCTGTCATTGCTGGTACTTGTCAGGATTGAACTAACACCGTGACAGGTGTAGCTCCTAGGTTAGGAGTAAAAGTTTATCATAGTACCGACCATGTACTTCGTGCCACTGACCATCATTTATATAGAAGCTATAAAAGCTTAGAATTACACAATAAGAATTAATTTAGTTGGAGGTTAGAAGTAATGTCAATTACAGCAGAAACAGCGAAAGAACATTTAAACGACAAGGCGGTATTTTGTTGCAGAGCTGAGGAAGGGATCGTAATTGGTCCAGATAACTTAGAAGATCCAGGCCTATTTGATGATTTAGTAGATTCAGGTCTATTATCTTTCCCAGATGATGCATTAACAATCGGACAAGTATTAGGTGCGAAATTAATGAAAACAACAGACGCTCTAATACCAATTACACCAAGCATTATCGATGCAGTACAAGGTGGAGAAACAAAAACAGAAGCAGTAGAAGAAGTTGTAGAAGCAGCACCAGCTGCAGCGACTCCAGTAGCAGAAGTTGCACCAGTTGCAGCTCCAGTAGCACAAGCTTCAGCACCAGCAGGTGTATTCAAACTTCAAATCGGAAAAGGGGAAAATATCAATTTAGAAATTCCTCTATCAGCATTTGCTGGGCAAGCAACATCAGCAGCACCAGCGGCAGCTCCAGCAGTAGAAGCTAAAGCAGTAGAAGTTAAAGCTGATGCAGCGGTTGCAGCAGAAGTAAAAGAAGAAAAAGTAGAAGGTGAATCAAAGTTCATCCGTTCTCTACACACTAAACACTACAAAATTGATAAAGTAGTTTTTGGAGAAAAAACTGAAATTCAAGGAACAACTTTAGTATTAAGAACTCCAGAAGATTTATGTAAAGAAGCTGCTGAGTCAGAAGTATTAGTAGAAGATGTTAAATTAGAAATCATCACTCCTGATAAATATGATACTTACAGTGAAACAATCATGGACGTTCAACCTATCTGTGTTAAAGAAGAGGGAGAAATCGGACATGGTATTACTCGTGAACTTAAAGGTGTAGTAATGGTTCTTACAGGAACTGATGCTAACGGAGTTCAAATCGGGGAATTCGGATCTTCTGAAGGTGAATTAGAACGTAATATTATGTGGGGACGTCCTGGTGCTCCAGATAAAGGTGAAATCTTTATTAAAGGTCAAGTAACAATTAAAGCAGGAGCTAACATGGAACGACCAGGGCCATTAGCAGCTCACAAAGCTTTCGACCATATTACAGAAGAAATTCGTAAAGCACTTAAAGAAGTAGAAGATGAAAGCCTAGTAGTAGGAAACATCAATATTGAACAATACCGTCACCCAGGAAACAAAAAAGTATTAATCGTTAAAGAAATCATGGGACAAGGTGCAATGCACGATAACTTAATTTTACCAGTTGAACCAGTAGGAACACTTGGTGCTAAACCAAACGTTGACCTTGGTAACTTACCAGTTATGCTTGCTCCAACAGAAGTATTAGACGGTGGTATCCACGCATTAACATGTATCGGACCAGCTTCTAAAGAAACTTCTCGTCACTACTACCGTGAACCATTAGTACTTGAAGCTATGGCTGACGAAGAAATCGACTTAGTAGGGGTATTACTAGTTGGATCACCTCAAGCTAACTCAGAAAAATTCTATGTATCTAAACGTGTTGGTATGACTATCGAAGCTATGGATATCGATGGAGCTATCGTTACAACTGAAGGATTTGGTAACAACCACATCGACTTTGCTTCACACATCGAAGAAATCGGTAAACGTGGAGTATCAGTAGTTGGTATGACTTACTCTGCAGTACAAGGTGCTCTTGTTGTAGGTAACGAATACATGTCAGCTATGGTTGATAACAACAAATCTAAACAAGGTATCGAAAACGAAATTCTTTCAAACAATACATTATGTAAAGAAGATGCTATCCGTGCTTTAGCAATGCTTAAAACACAAATGGGTGGTGGATCAATTAAAAAAGCTGAAAGAAAATGGAATCCAAACGTTAAATTAAATAACGTAGAAGTTATTGAAAAAACTACAGGACAAAAAATAGAATTACTTGACAACGAACAAGTATTACCAAAATCTAAAAAACGTCAAGAAATCTACGAAAAAGAAGACTAAAATTTAAAAAGATAGGAAGTAAAAGTTATGATTGAAAAATTAAAATATGCATCTACAGAAAGAGTGTTCGAAGGGGTAATAGTTGATCATAACGATGCCAGTGTTACGATAGATATTAAAGGACGCTTAGGGCAATTTAAAATTCCTATGAGAATGCTAATTTCGGATTATCCAGTAAAAATCGGTCAAGAAGTTGCCTTTTTACTAAGTTATCCAGAAGTGCTTAGCGAAGAACCTGACGAACATTATGTAAATGCAATACTTAATACTAAAAAGTTAGAAGAAGAAGTAAAAAATAGAAAACAAAAAGAAGAAAAATAGTAGGAAGGAGAAATTAGAATGTCATTAACGATATTTGAAGGTCTACAATCAGAGATTTTTGTACCTATTACACCGAAACCAGTTTGGGCTCCAGTAACTAAAGAATTAAAAGATATGAAAGTAGCATTAGCTACAGCTGCAGGGGTTCACTTAAAAACAGATAAAAGATTTAACTTAGCAGGGGATACTACATTCCGTGAAATCCCGGATACTGCACATAGTTCAGATCTTATGGTATCTCACGGTGGTTATGATAATGCAGACGCTAACAAAGATATCAACTGTATGTTCCCAATCGATAGATTACATGAACTTGCTAAAAAAGGTTTCATTAAAAGCGTAGCAGAATTCCACTATGGTTTCATGGGTGGTGGTGGAGACCAAGAGGCTTTCACAAACTCTACAGGTCCAGAAATCGCTAAAAAATTAAAAGAAGAAAATGTTGATGCAGTTATCTTAACTGCTGGTTGAGGTACTTGCCACAGAACTGCCGTGATCGTGCAGAGAGCAATTGAGGAAGCAGGTATTCCAACAATCTTAATAGCAGCACTACCTCCAGTAGTGCGTCAAAACGGTACTCCAAGAGCCGTTGCTCCACTTGTACCAATGGGAGCAAACGCAGGAGAACCAGGAAACGTTGAGCAACAAACACAAATCTTAGAAGCAACATTAGAGCAACTAATTAAAATACCAAGTTCAGGTAAAATAGTTCCTCTTCCATTTGAGTACATCGCTCACGTGTAGGAGAATTCCGAGAAGAGGGGCAAATGTCCCTCTTCTTTTTTAAAAGAATATCTGTACTAGTGTACAGAAGAGGTGCTGTTACATTACAGATGAATAAATAAAAAGGGATGATGATTATGTCAAGTGAGAAATTACAAATAAAAGCATTCCATATAAAAGATGTTGCTTTAGGAAAAAAAGTAAAAATTGAGAATAATGAGTTAATTATTCCAACAGAAATAGAATATGATAAAAGTATTTTTAAGAGTGTAGAGGTTAAAATAATACGCCCTCGTGAACATAATTTTTATGTTAATACTATAATGGACGTTGTACCAATTTCGACAAAGGTTATAGGACGTTTAGGAGAAGGGATTACACATACTCTGACAGGTGTTTATATGATTCTTACAGGAGCAAACACAGAAGGGAAACAAATGCATGAATTTGGTTCTTCAGAGGGTATCCTACAAGAACAGTTAGTTTTAAACAAGGCTGGTTCACCAGCTGATGATGATTATTTAATCCATATTGATGTTATTATAAAACCAGAAGCTGAGTTTAATCGTGAACTAGCATTCTCAATTTTCGAGCTATCAGATGTTTATTTACAAAATATCAGAGAAGTTATGAAAGTTTTGAGTGGTCGTGATGCAGATGAAGTACATGAATTTTATAATAAACAAAATCCAGGAAAACCGAAAGTAGCTTTAGTGAAAGAGGTAGCTGGACAAGGCATGATGTATGATAATCAACTGTTCCCTATTGAACCTAGTGGAATAGATAAAGGTATTTCTATTATAGATATGAATAATATGCCCGTCTTATTAACACCAAACGAATATCGTGATGGTGCGATAAGAGCAATGGTATAGGAAGGGGTGTTATTATGGGTATAGGACCATCTACAAAAGAAACTAGTTTGCATCATTTTAGAGATCCATTATTAGATACTTTGGCAGAAGATCCGGATATCGATTTCCAAGGGGTTATAGTTGTGGGAACTCCTCAAGACAACAGACTAAAACATTTAGTTGGTTGGAGAACAGCAACTTGGTTGGAAGCGATGAGAACGGATGGAGCTATAATCTCAGCAGATGGTTGGGGTAATAGTGATGTCGACTACGCTAATACTATGTTTGAAATAGGGGAGCGCGGTATTACAATAGTTGGTTTGAAATTTATGGGTAAACATAAATTTGTCGTAGAAAATGAATATACAAAATTTGTTTTAGACTTTAATAAATCAGAAGAAGGCATAGAAACAGAAATAGTTTGCCAAAACAATATTGATTATACTGATGCAAGAAAAGCCTTAGCATTGTTAAAATTAAAAATGAGACAAGATAACAAATAATTTAAGGAGTGAATAATTATGAAACTAAATAAAATGATTTCAGTTATTGATACACATACAGCAGGGGAAGCAGCAAGATTAGTAACTGCAGGTATTCCAAAAATTCCTGGTAAAGATATGGTTGAGAAAAAACAATACTTCATCAATCACTTAGATGATGTTCGTAAGTCTGTTATGTTTGAACCACGTGGACACCAAGATATGTTCGGAGCATTCCTATTACCTCCAACAAAAGAGGAAGCTGATTTTGGATTAGTATTCATGGATACTGGTGGCTACTTAAATATGTGTGGACACAATACTATCGCGGCAGTAACTGCAGCTGTAGAAACTGGTATGGTTGATGTAGAAGAAGGCGCTACTGAAAAAGAAGTAGTAGTAGAAACACCAGCTGGACTTATTTATGCAACAGCTAAGTTAAAAGATAACGGAGCTAAAGTAAAAGAGGTTTCATTCAAAAACGTTGAATCATTCTTATACAAACGCGATGTAGAATTAGATGTAGAAGGAATCGGACATATCAAATTTGATATTTCATTTGGAGGAAGCTTCTTCTGTATCATCTCTGCAGATCAATTAGGATTAGAAGTTAAACCAGAAAATGCTTCTAAACTAAAAGAAGCAGGACTAAAAATTCGTGAAGCAGTTAATGCTAACATCGAAATTCAACACCCAACTTTAGAACACATTAAAACTGTAGACTTAGTTGAAATTTATGACAAACCTTCTCATCCAGAAGCTACTTATAAAAACGTAGTAGTATTCGGAGATGGAAACATCGACCGTTCTCCATGTGGAACAGGTACATCTGCAAAATTAGCTACATTATATGCTAAAGGTGAACTTAAACCAGGTGAACCATTCGTATATGAAAGTATCTTAGGTACTTTATTTAAAGGTAGAATAGTAGAAGAAAGAAAATTAGCGGGATATGATGCAATCATCCCTGAAATCACAGGTTCTGGATATATTTTAGGATTTAGTAACTATGTATACGATCCAGACGATGAATTAACTTATGGATTCTTATTAGGATAGGAGTGTAGAAAATTATGAACTTATTGACAGTATTATTAGCTATATTAGGGGCAGCAGGAGTATTCTTCTTAGTTTCATTCATTATGGATATCGTAAAACATAAAGATGATTTAGGAAAAGAAAATCCAGTTATCGGATTCTTTATCGGGTTAGTGACTGACTTCTTCGATACATTAGGTATTGGAAGCTTCGCGCCAACAACATTATTCTTTAAAATTACTAAATTTTTAGATACTGATAAAAAAATTCCTGGTACATTGAATGTTGCCCACACAATTCCAGTATTAATGGAAGCGGCTTTATTCTTAACAGGGGTAAAAGTAGAAGGTGTTACACTATTCTCTATGATCGCAGCAGCAATCGTAGGTGCGTTAGTAGGAGCAAGAATAGTAAACAAACTTCCTGAGAAAAAAATCCAACTTGTTATGGGTGTGTGTTTAATCGTAACAGCATTCCTAATGATGTCAGGACAACTTGGATGGTTGAAAGCTCTTGGAGCTGGTAACGAAGCTGTAGGATTAACAGGTGTTAAACTTATTATCGGTGTTGTAGGTAACTTCATTCTTGGAGCTCTTATGATGGCTGGTGTAGGATTATATGCACCTTGTATGGCTATGGTTTACATGTTAGGTCTAAGTCCACTTGTAGCGTTCCCAATCATGATGGGTTCTTGTGCTGGACTTATGGCTATAGGTTCACCAGAGTTTATTAAAGCTGGTAACTATACAAGAATTGGTTCTATAGCTATTGCTATTGGTGGTATTATTGGGGTAACAGTTGCTTATACATTAGTTAAGAGCATGCCACTTGAAGTATTAACATGGGTAATTATAGGGGTTGTTATTATAACAGGTATCTCTATGATTAGACAAGGTGTTAGTAAAAAAGCAGCTTAATCAATAAAATAAAAGCGGAGTTTGATTTGATATCAAACTTCGTTTTCTTTTTTGTAATTACTACCTAACAACAAAAGTCATCAGATTATCTCTGGTGACTTTTGTTTGCTAAATTATGTTTTTTCATTGAAGTAACTGCGGAATAACAGAATACAGCTACTGCAACCCAAATAATGCTAAATGAAATTAATTTTTCTACATTTAATTCCTCGCCATAAACAAATATTCCTATAAAGAACTGTATAGTTGGTGGGAGATACTGTAGTATTCCAAGAATATAAAGTGGAATATCAATTGCTCCTCTAGCAAATAATAGAAGAGGAATAGCTGTGATAGCTCCCGATAGAAGAAGAGCTATTAATGTTGTGGTATCTGAATTATAAAATGTTATATTATTAGAACTTCCTAAATATAGCATATAAATAATAGCTATAGGAGAAACAATAGCTGTTTCTATTAATAAGCTCGCCTTTGGACTAAGGATAATTTTTTTCTTGCATAGGCTGTATAGTCCAAAAGTCAGCGCAAGTAAGATGGAAATCCAAGGAAGAGATCCAAGAGAAATAAATAAATATAGTAATGAAATACCAACACAGATGCAAGCTATTGTTTGTACGCGAGTTAGTTTTTCTTTTAAAAAGATAACGGCGAGTATTATAGTAACGATTGGGTTAAGATAATAACCAAAACTCGCTTCTAATACATGGTTTGTATTTACAGCAATAATATAAGTTAACCAGTTTGCTGTAATAAGAAAAGAAGCAATAACAAGTAGTGAGAAATTTTTTTTATTCTGCCACAGTTTTTTTATTTCTTTAAAAATATTATTTTTATTTTTAGCTAGTAATACAACTAAAATCATGAAAATAAATGAGCATAGTACCCGCATAGCTAGTACTTCATAAGAATCAATGCTTTTTAGAAGTTTGAAATATATAGGAAAAAACCCCCATGAAAAATAGCATATAAGGATAGCTATAAGACTTTTTTTCGTATTATTCATATGATTCTCCTTTCATAATTTTCTTTCTCGTATTCTACTAGTATATAGTAAATATAGTTAATAATCAAACGAAATTTTACACTAATAATCAATTTATAAAATAAAAATATCCAGAAAATATATCAAGATTCAAATTTCTAATTATATCTCCTGGATGTAGTATGTATTACGTATTACGTAAGTTGAGAATCGTCTTCTATTATTTCTTTGACCTTCTGCATTTGGTTATCGAGTTTGGCGCTTATTTCAGCACAAAGTAGTAGTCGACGTTCGATTTCCTTCTCTTTCTCTTCGCTTAGATTTTTCTTATAACGTAGTTTATGTTCTAGACTAGCCCAAAAATCCATAGCAATTGTTCGAAATTGGATTTCAACAGCTACATGTTCAACCTTATCTGATAAAAAGATAGGGACTTTAACAATAAGATGATAGCTACGGTAACCATTATCTTTGTAGTTTTTAATATAATCTTTTTCGGCTATAATAGTTAGGTCATCTTGTTGTTTTAAGGCTTCTACAAGTTTATAAACATCATCCTTAAATGAACAAATAACACGTACCCCCGCGACATCATAAATATTGTTTTTTATCGTATCTATATCGAAAGGTAGATTAAGACGTTTTAATTTATTCATCAGACTTAGCGGTGTTTTAAGACGAGTTGAAACTGATTCGATGGGGTTACTTTCCCCGTGAAGAGAAAATTCCTTATCAAAAACATTAAGTTTAGTTTCTATTTCTAACATTGCGCATTCGTAGTGCATAAATAGCTCGACATAAGGCTCTAGTTCATTTATTAATAAAGGCTGGTTAGCCTCCATTGAAAAAAGTTGATCAGTTAATGTTTCTATTTGTGTTTTTTTCATATATTTTCTCGCTTTTAATTATATACTCAACTATATAATAAATTATAATGTTAAAATGTAGTTTAATTTTCTAAAAAGAAAAACTTAATTTTTTCAATAAAAGTGTTAGCTGATAGGGAACTTTTTAATTTTCACTTGTAATTGGCGAGGTTAACACTAATAGATAGCTGTAGTAAAAATAATATAGAAAAGAAATGGTACAGATAATAAATTTATTCAACGCAAATGCTGATTTATCAACGTTTTCTTCTTATAAAAGAGAAAACAGAGATTCTCAAAAAATTCACAATTCTCACAACAAGCGATATAATAACATTTCTGAATTTCCCGGAAATATTCGCTGTAGACAAGAGGTTGTATTTGTTATAATATAGTATTAATAGCGTCTTTATTATAATTAAGATTAATTATGAATTAATAGAGGATAGATAGGATTTTTGGGAGGGGAAAAAGATGCAAAGAAGTAATTTTTATTCTTATACACAGAAAAAGTTAGATTTGCTTACAAAAAATTTATTAGTTATAAAAAGAGATGGTCGCGTAGTAAAATTTGATGCTGATAAAATATACAAGGCTATTGAAAAAGCTGTTAACAGTGTGTTTGGAGAGAAACATAGTGTTAATATAGATAGTATCGTAGATAATGTTATTATAGAAATCGGAAATAGATTTAAGGATAATATAAAAATTTACGAGCTTCAAAATATAGTTGAGCACACATTGTTAACATTGGGAGAAGAGGCTATTTATGAGGAATATGTAGGCTATCGTAGTATGCGTGATATAGAGCGTGAACGTAGTCTTGATATCAATGTCGCAATTGAAAAATTAGTGAATCGTGATGAAAATGTTGTTAACGAGAATGCTAATAAAGATAGTTTAGTATTCAATACACATAGAGATTTAACAAGTGGTATTGTAGCTAAAGCTATTGGTTTAAAAATGTTACCTCAACACGTAGCTAATGCCCACCAAAAAGGTGAAATCCATTATCATGATTTAGACTATTCTCCATATCAACCATTGACAAACTGCTGTTTAATTGATTTTAAAGAAATGCTAACAAAAGGATTTAAAATTGGTAATGCAGATGTAGATAGCCCGAAAAGTATCCAAACAGCTACTGCTCAAATGGCGCAAATTATTGCAAACGTAGCATCAAGTCAATACGGAGGATGTAGCGCGGATAGAATAGATGAAGTATTAGCTCCTTTTGCAAAACTTAACTATGAAAAGAATCTAAAAATGGCTCGTGAGTGGATTGAAAGTGAAGAAAAACAAGAACAATTCGCTCGTGAAAAAACTAAAAAAGATATTTATGATGCGATGCAATCACTAGAATATGAAATAAATACTTTATATTCTTCTCAAGGGCAAACACCATTTACATCTTTAGGATTTGGTTTAGGTGAAGGATATTTCGAAAAAGAAATACAAAAGGCTATTTTAAAAGTTAGAATAGCAGGATTAGGAAAAGAAAAAAGAACGGCTATTTTCCCTAAATTAATCTTTGTAATAAAAGAAGGATTAAACTTAAAACCAGAAGATCCTAATTACGATGTAAAACAATTAGCATTAGAATGTGCTACACAAAGAATGTATCCAGACGTAATTATGTACGATACTTTAGTGAAAATAACAGGAAGCTGCAAAACGCCTATGGGTTGTCGTTCATTCTTACCTGCTTGGAGAGATGAAAATGGAGAACTTGTTGAGAGTGGCCGTATGAATTTAGGAGTTGTAACTCTAAACCTACCGCGTATTGCTCTTGAATCAAATGGGGATAAAGAGTTATTCTGGGAAATCTTTAAAGAGCGCTTAGAAGTGTGTAAAGATGCTCTAGATTACAGAGCTAAAAGATGTGGAGAGGCGAAACCTCAAAATGCACCTATTCTTTATATGCATGGAGCTTTTGGGAAACGTCTAAAACCAGATGATAGAGTTAAACAACTTTTTGATAAACAAAGAGCGACATTATCTTTAGGATATATCGGCCTATACGAAGTTGCTAGTGTTTTCTATGGTGGAGAATGGGAAAAAAATAAAGAAGCCAAAGACTTCACATTAGACATTATGAAACATATGAAACAATGTGTAGATAAATGGACTAGCGAAGGTGATTATTGGTATAGTATTTACTCTACACCGAGTGAGTCATTAACAGATAGATTCTGTCGTATGGATACAGAGAAATTTGGTATGGTGGAAAATGTTACAGATAAAGAATACTATACAAACTCTTACCACTATGATGTACGTAAAAATCCAACACCATTTGAAAAATTAGACTTTGAAAAAGATTATCCTTATTATGCGAGTGGAGGGTTCATTCACTATTGTGAATACCCAGTGTTAAAACAAAATCCAAAAGCACTTGAAGCGGTATGGGATTTTGCTTATGACAAAGTAGGGTATTTAGGAACAAATACACCAATAGACCGCTGCTATAGCTGTGGATTTGAAGGAGAATTTGAACCGACGAAAAAAGGATTTAAATGTCCAGAATGTGGTAATAGAGATCCAAAAAGCTGTGATGTCGTAAAAAGAACTTGTGGTTACTTAGGTAATCCACAAGCACGTCCTATGATAAAAGGACGTCACAAAGAAATCGTAGCAAGGGTAAAACATTTAAAATAATAATTACTAAATAAGCTTTCTAGAAATTTTAGAAGGCTTATTTATTTTTTAATTATTAATAAGTAATAATGGATAAAATAAGCTACTTTATACAGCTCCAAACTCTTTACATCAACATACTTTTCTGATAAAATCAATATTGACAGAATAATCAGGAGGACAGAAAAATGGGTAAAATTTTCAAAGGATTAGTATTAGGTGCGGTTAGTGCGGTAGGAGCGTACTATTATAAAAATCCAAAAGAATTAGAAAAACACAAAGAATTACTTAAGAAAAATACAAAAGAAGGTTTAAATAAATTAAATGAGCTTGTAAATGAAGCAGTAGGTAGCGCAGTGGTGCAAGAAGAAAGTGATATTGCGCGTGAAAAGTTAGAAGAAGTAAAAGCTTATGAAGAAAAACTTGAAGATAATTTTGTTGAACTAAGTACGGATGCAGATAACGTGCTAGAAGAAGTTCAAGAAGATGTGGCAGAAAAAGTAGAAGAGGCAACGGAAGAGGTAGTATCGGTTGTAGAGGATGTTCAAGAGGAAGTAGCTCCTGTAGTTGAAGATATCCAAGATGCAGTGGCAGAAAAAGTAGAAGAAGCTCAAGAAGTTGCGGAAGAAATAACTGAAGAAGTAGAACCAGTTGTGGAAGAAGTAAAAGAAGAAGCTGAATCAGTACTTGAAGAAACACAAGACGCAGCTGATGAAGCAAAAGAAGAGGTTGTGGACAAAGCTGAAGATATCCAAGATGTAGTAGAAGAAAAAATAGAAGATGTATCTGAATTTGCGAAAGATGCGCAAGAGGAAGCTCAAGATATAGTTACTGCAGCAGGAGATAGATTGGATCTAGACAAACTGACTTATGAGGAATTAGAGGCGTTAGAAGCGGAATTAGCAGTTCAAGCACAAGAATTAGAAGATTATGAAGAAGTAGAAGAAAATCAAGACGAAGAGCAAGAAGAAGCTCAAGAGGAAAAAGGGAAAGCTAAAACTACTCTAGACTCAATCGTAGCGCTATTTTCTTCAAAAGATGGGAAAAAATAAATTTTTAATAATCTAAACTAAATAAACTATAAAGCTTTGATTTTGGAATCATCTAATTTCAAAGCTTTTTTATATTATACTTTATAGAATTGATATGCGTTATCAACAAAATAAAAAAATTTTTGAAAAGAAAATTTTAGAGAAAACAGCATTGTTATATATTTATTATATAAAATGAAATTTAAGGTTTAGTCATTTTCAAAGAAAACTCTTGATTAAAAGAATTAGTCTGTACTATACTAGTATATATTCGGTATAAATTAAAAAGGAGAATAATAATGTCAGGGAAAAAAACAAAGTTAGTAACAGCAATAGTATCTATGTCTATGCTAAATTCATTAGTACCGTTAAATAACATAGGGAATATATATGCTCAAGAGGGTAATTCAGGTGTAACTGTCAATGGAGATATTAGTAAAGATGAGGCGGTAAAAGCTCTTATACCTGAGAATGAACTTGCTCATAAAGCTGATGACAAAGAAGAAGTAACTATTCCAGATTATAACTTACGTCGTGGTATTTGTGATCTTCTAGGTTATAAAGATATAGATAATGCCGTAATAACAAAGAGAGATATGAGAAGAATCAAATATCTTTCGCCAGAGGTATGTCAAGCTCATGATAGTACAGAGCATGGAGTAAGGGTAAAAAATATTGAAGGATTACAATATGCGGAGAATTTAGAAAAACTAAGCATGGTAAACCAAGCGTTCGATGATATAACTCCATTAAAAAATCTAGTGAAATTAAAATATATCGACCTGCGTAACGTAGCGAAAAATAATCATGGGATAAAAGATTTATCACCTTTGAAAAATTTAGTGAAGGTAGAATACTTAAATCTGTTCAAAGCAGAACCTGCTAATGTAGAGGAACTTAAAAACTTAGTTAACCTAAAAGTGTTAAACTTAGGTGGATCAAAAATTAATAGTGTTGAATTTGCAAGAAATATGGTGAATTTAGAATACTTAAATTTAGAATATAATGAATTTACAGATATCTCACCATTAGAAAACTTAGTGAATTTGAAAACATTATTATTAGATTCTACGATAAAAACATGGAATTCTGAAGGTAAAGTAAAAATAAAAGATATTTCAAAACTTAGCAAGTTAACAAAATTAGAAGAGCTAGGTATCTCTAATAATGATATCGAGAGTATAGATGTTGTAAAAAACTTTAAAAAACTTAATAAGTTCCATGCGACAAACAATAGCATAGAAGATTTTGAACCTTTACTTGCTTTATCAAGCTTAAAAGAAGTTTGGGTACAAAATAATAAAACTGATATTGTAAAAACAGACGAAAATTATCAAAAAGCAAAAGAACTATTTAGAAAACTTAATAAAGACAACTACACTAAAGAAGATGGAGAGCTTATAGATAGTTTATTAAGTGGTGATGAAAATGTTAAAAAATTCTTTAATAAAGAAACTATAAGAACTTTAGAAGCTTATAAAGAAGAGTTGAAGAATAAGGATAGCGTTAAAAATAAACTTTTTGAAGATATTAGACTAGCGCAAATATCAGGCACAATAGAAAAAATAGCTAAAGTAAAAGATATCGAAATGAAAGTAGGGGAAAATCTAGAGGACAGATTGCCTAAATTCGCTAAAGTTCGTCTAAAAGTGGACAAAAAAGAAGCTCAAGGAGAACTTGTAAAAAATTCTACATATGATTTATTAAGAATAGCTGTTGTAAATAGCGAAGGGAATTTAGTTACTGAGCCACTTGAACTAGTTTCAAATACAGGTAAAAAATATCCTGTTAAAGATGGATTTATTGAAGTTAAAGCTAGTGATGCAGTTGTTAACTACTTAACATATTCACTTAGCTACAACGGTAAGAAAGTATTTGAATTTTATAACACTAGAGTTAATCGCGTAGGAAATATTGTAGGAGCTAACGGCACAGTTGATGCAGAAAAAACAGAAAATATTGCTAAATACCTAGTTGCTAATATCGATAAAGGGTTAGAAAGTAAACCTAGCGAGACTCCAAACCCAACGCCAACGCCGACACCAACCCCTGAGCCAAAACCAAATCCAGGAGATAACGGTAACGGTCAAGATAATACAGCTGGTGTAGGAATAGTTAATGATGAAATTATCTATAAAGTAATAGATGAGAATGGAAAACCTGTAGAATTAGATCAACCAATAGTAGCTGATGGAGACTACGATTCTAAGAAATCTACTTACGAAAATGGTGTTTATAAATTTAGAAGTACTGGAGAAGATACAGAATACAGTCTTAAATTGAATTCGACAAGATATCAATTAGTAGGGACATATTCGTTTGCAACTAAATATAATTCTAAATTAGCTAATAAGAATAGTTTTGATCATGTTGCTAAAAATGGTAAGAGAGAACGTCTAGGATTAGATGGAAAGATAAAAGATAAAGAGCTATTTGTAATTACAGTAAAAGATACTAAAGCAAGTATACCAGAAACACCTAAACCTGATACTCAACCAACACCTCCTGTAACTCCAGAAATTGGAGCAGATGCAAGAGTAGGGGTTAAAAAAGATAGTAGAAATAACTTTAGCATAAATTATAAAGTTGTAACTCAGGATGGTAAAGAAATTACTGATCCGCTTACTCTAAGTGTAGTAAGTCCGAATAATCAAGATATCGCTTTAAAATACAATAATGGTATCTATACTTATGCATCACAAGGAATAGATGATACATTTACTGTAAAACTAAAATCAGATAAATATGAATTGGCACATAGCTATGTATTCAGAGATAAATATAATATGAAAACTTTCAAAGGTGAAATTTCTAGTGTTCAATTTGATACAGAAGAAACTACGAATTTAGAAAATGCTTCTTCAAAATTCTTCACATTAGTTGTTACTGAGAAAAAACCAGTTACTCCAGCACCTCAAGGTGTTACAGGGTTTAGAGCAGTAGGTAATCAGGCGGCTACAGATACTGTTGACTTGCAACTACCAGTAGAATATGATTTATCTACAGTAAATACAAATGTTCCTGGAGAATACGAAATGGTTGGACGTTTAGTTCACAGCGATAATATCAAAAATCCTCAAGGATTAGTATCTAAAATAAAAGTTATCGTAAAAGCTAAAGATACTGCTGAGCCAAACAAACCAGGTGATGTAGGAACTACAGAAAAACCAGGAAATCAAGGAAAGGACAATACTTCTTCATCAGGTTCTGAATACTTTGAAGGAAATAATGAGTTTTCATTCAATGGGAATTCTGGCAAAAATGATAATAAACCAAGAAAAGATGTAAATAAAAATGGTGAAAAACTTAAAAAATTACACGCTACAGGACAATCTACAAAAGGATTGGTAGGATTAGCAGGTCTTTCACTTCTTTTAGCTGTATACCTTACAAAGAGAAAAAGAATTAAATAAAAGAAATAATAAAAAGGAGAATTTTTAAAAATTCTCCTTTTTATATTTATAGATTTTTAACTATGCTTTCTTGAATTTTTTCAAAATCAGCAGGTTCTAATTTTTGAGGCGGCCACGCGATTTCCAAATTGTCAAAGTTAGTATCTTTGTCTTTGTAACGTGGAACTATGTGGAAATGAAGGTGGAAAACACTTTGCCCAGCGTATTCTTCATTATTTTGGAAAATATTAATACCATCGCAATTATAAGCTTCTTTTACCGCATTTGAAATTTTAGGAAGAACGCGTCCAATATTTGCTGCTGTTTCAGGATCACAATCCAAAATGTTACGGCTATGTTTTTTTGGGATAACTAATGTGTGGCCTTTTGTAATTGGGAATACATCTAAGAAGCTGTAGACATACTCATCTTCATAAATTTTATAGCTAGGAATTTCACCGTCAATAATTTTTTCAAAAATAGTTTTTTCCATAGATAACACTCCTTATTTTAAGTTTTCTAGTGTTTCAATTAGTAATTGTTTAAGATTTATACTAATTTGTTGTGCAGTTTTAAGGACATGCTCATGGTCGTGTTTTCTTTCTTGAACCCCTGTTGCCATATTTGTAATACAAGCAAGAACTGCTACTGGGAGTCCGGCATGGTTGGCTGCAATAACTTCTGGAACAGTAGACATCCCTACAAGGTCACATCCCATAGTTTTGAATGCTCTAATTTCAGCACGTGTTTCAAAGTATGGTCCTTGGAAGAAACCATAAGTACCTTGAGATAATTTGATATTTAGTTTTTCTGCAGAATTGTTAAGATTTTCTACTAAATACGGATCGAAAGGAGTAGTCATATCAACGAATCTTTCTCCAAGACGTGGATCATTTTCGCCTCTTAGTGGATTATCGCTAACAAGTGAGATGAAGTCATCAAGACAAATAATATCTCCTTCACTAAAATCGGTATTAATAGCGCCGCAAGCATTAGTAATAAATAATCCTTTAGCTCCTAAAAACTTAACAACATAAGTCATAAAAGCAACATCTTTCATACTATATCCTTCATAATGGTGAAGTCTACCATTTAAGACAAGGACATTTTTTCCAGAGATTTTTCCAAAAGTAAGTTTATTAGCATGCCCCTTTACATGGTTAGATCGCTTATTTCCTGGGAAAAGTGGGATAGCTTCATATCCTAATTCTTGTTGGTCTTCTAGCTCAAGTGTAATACCGCTACCTAAAACTACCGCATAATCGATAGGTTCATTAAAATATTTTTTAATATAATTTGCAGTTTCAACAATATTATTGTAATACGTCATAAAAAATTCCTCCTGAAAATCCTTTATCTAATAATTATATCACATATAGTAGAAAAAATGTAATATTTTCAAAAATTGTTACAAACTATTGAAATCGATTGCCAAATATGATATTGTAGTTTCAATAGAGATAAATTTAGGAGGTAAATTATGAAAAAATTACGTACTCTATTAACAATTTTAATAACATTGTCACTTGTGGTTGTAGGATGTTCATCTAAGAGCAAGAATGACAATAAGGCGGACAATTCAAAAGGCTATAAAATAGGAATTGTTACTGGTGAAGGTGGAGCAAAAGATAAAAGCTTTAACCAAGCCAACGTAGAAGCGATTCAAGCATGGGTTAAAGAAAATGGAGCGAAAGATCCTGTTGTTATCGAAACTAAAACACAATCGGATTTATCATCTAATGTTCAAAATGCAGCGAAAGTTTCTGATATAATTTCAGTTGCAGGATATGAGTTTGAAAAAGAACTTACAAAAATTTCTGCACAATATAAAGACAAAAAATTCTTGTATATTGATACTTTTGTAGAAGCGCCAAATATTGCATCGTTGATATTTAAAGAACAAGAAGCAGGATACCTAGCAGGATATGCAGCAGCATTAAAATCTAAAACTGGTAAAGTAGGATTTATCGGTGGAACAAAAATCCCACCAGTAGAAAGATTTGGTATTGGATTTGTTCAAGGTGCTAAAGCAGCTAACAAAGATGTTAAAATCATGTATAACTACAGTGGAACATTCTCAGATACAAATAAAGGTAAAACATTAGCGGCAACTATGTATGATTCTGGAGCAGATGTTATCTTTGTTGCAGCTGGGAACACAGGTAATGGTGTAATCTCAGAAGCGAAAGAACGTGGTGTTCTTGATATGTCTAAAAGTGGAGAAGTTAATCACTGGGTTGTTGGTGTAGATAAAGACCAATACGAAGAGGGTATCTTCAAAGGTAAAGACAAAGACGGTAAAGAAGTTCAAAAATCTGTTGTTTTAACATCAGCTGTAAAAAATATTGAAGTAGCAGTTACTAAAATTTTAAATGAGATTAAAGCTGATAAATTCCAAAACGGTAAACATATATTTGGTATTAAAGAAAATGGAGTAGGTATTCCAAAAGAAAATCCAAATTTAAATGATGATATAAAAGGAAAATTAACTAAAGCAATCGAAGAGTTAAAATCAGGGAAAGTGGAAGTTGTAGCTACTGGAGACGAATTGAAAGCAAAAGGTTCAGTAACTAACATTGAAGGTGAGCTTTAATATTTTCAAAATACGGAGTCAAGGATGTTGTTTGGCTCCGTATTTTTATAATTTATGCTTATATTCAATAACCGAACTATAAAATTATTCAAAAAAATAATATGATGAAAACGCTGATTTTACAGTCGTTGTTGTGTTGGTTTCGTTTTATTTAATAATATAATATAACTAAATGTTCGGGCTTTATTTTAATAAAAAATATGAGGGAAAAGAGAAATTTAAAATGCTAATTTAAAAGTTATGAAAATGCTTTAAAGAGATGTGAGAAATTTTGTTATCTATAGGGTAATAAGAACGATAAATCATAAAAAAATAGAAAAAAGACACTTTTCTCCCTAAACACGAACTTTCTAAAAAAATATATTTGAAAAATAAATAAAATATTGATATTTAGAAGATAATGTGGTATTATTTAAATATAAAATATATAATAACAAAGGAGACTTTTTATTTATGAAAAAGGTATTTTCGTTAATAGCAGTTGTTTTATCAGCAGCATTAATTTTCGTTGGATGTTCTTCTAAATCATCTAACAACAATTCTAGTTCAGATAACAAATCTGATTTAAAAATCGGAGTTGTAACTGATGAAGGTGGAGCAAAAGATAAAAGTTTTAACCAAAGTAACGTAGAAGCTGTTCAAGAATGGGTTCAAAAAAATGGTGGTAAAGCACTAAACCCAATTGAAACTAAAAACCAAAGTGATATTGCAGCTAACTTACAAAACGCTTCAAAAGCAGCAGATGTTATTTCTCTTGCTGGATTCTACTTTGAAAAAGAATTACCAAAAATTGCAGATTCATTCCAAGATAAAAAATACATCTTTATCGATGGATCAGTACCTAACAAAAACGTAGAATCAGTATTATTCGCTGAACAAGAAGCAGGATACTTAGCAGGATATGCAGCAGCTCTTCAATCAAAAACTGGAAAAGTTGGATTCATCGGTGGAGCTAAAATCCCAGCGGTAATCAAATTCGGTTTAGGATTTGTACAAGGTGCTAAAGCAGCTAAAAAAGATATCAAAATCGTTTATAACTACAGTGGTTCATTCAATGATACTAACAAAGGTAAAACTTTAGCAGCTACAATGTTTGACGCTGGAGCAGACGTAATCTTCGTTGCAGCTGGTGGAACTGGAAGTGGATCAATCAAAGAAGCTCAAGAAAGAGCTACTAAAGATCTAAAAGAAAGCGGAGAAGTTAAACACTGGATCGTTGGTGTAGATAAAGACCAATATGCAGAAGGTGTATTCAAAGCTAAAGATAAAGATGGAAAAGATGTAGAGAAATCTGTAATCTTAACTTCAGCTGTTAAACGTATTGACGTAGCAGTTAAAAACATCTTAGATTCAATCAAAGCTGGTAAATTTGAAGGTGGAACTACTAAAACATTCACAATCAAAGAAGACGGTGTAGGACTTCCAGCACAAAATCCAAACTTAAGCGATGCAATTAAAGCTAAAATCGATGCAGCTGTTAAAGATCTTAAAGAAGGTAAAGTAACAGTAGCATCAGAAGCTGCTAAAATAACAGATAAAGCTAATATTGACGGAGAACTATAAGACTAATAGTTTAGTCATAGAAAAAGGCCTAGTTTTACTAGGCCTTTTTTCTAAAATATAGATAAAATACTTTTGAAAAGTAAAAAGAGTTCTTAATTATTATTTAAGTAGTCGCTAAGTATAAAAAAATTTGTTTTAAATTAATATAAAAAAAGAGAATATTATATCAAATTAGTTATGGTAAATAAGAAAGTTATAATTAATCTTTGTCATTAAGAAATATAGCTAAATAGTATTAAAATTCAAATGAAAAATTAATAAAAAACGCTATACTAGAACGTAAAAATTTAGTATAATATATAAGTGAGATTAACAAAAAAGAGAGGTAAAGATATGTACGCTATAGAAATGCTAAACATAACTAAAAAGTTTGGTGACTTCTACGCAAATAAAGACATTACTATTCAGGTTAAGAATAATGAAATTCATGCTTTGCTTGGAGAAAATGGTGCCGGAAAATCTACATTAATGTCAGTTCTTTTTGGGATGTACCATCAAGAAGCAGGTGTGATTAAATTAGATGGAAAAGAAGTAGATATTAAAGATCCTAAACACGCGAATAAACTAGGAATTGGTATGGTACACCAACACTTCAAACTTATTAAAAACTTTACTGTTGCTGAAAACATTATTTTAGGAATGGAAGAAGTAAAAGGTGGAAAAATTGATTTAGAATCTGCTGCAAATAAAATTTCAGAGCTATCTAAGAAATATGGCTTAGAGGTTAACCCTAAAGCCCTTGTTGGAGATATAAGTGTAGGTATGCAACAAAGGGTTGAAATTTTAAAAATGCTATATAGAGATGCTAACATACTAATTTTTGACGAGCCAACAGCGGTGTTAACACCAGCAGAGATTGAAGAATTTTTAGCAATTCTTAAAAATCTTCAAGCAGAAGGAAAAACTATTCTATTAATCACGCACAAACTTAACGAGATTATGGCAGTAGCTAATCGTTGTAGTATTATTCGTCGTGGTGAATATTTTGGAACTGTAGAAGTTGCAGAAACAACTAAAGAAAAACTAGCAAGCCTTATGATTGGTAAAGACTTAGAAATAATCAAGTATGAACGTTCTCGTGAAGGGAAGAAAAAAGTATTAGAAATATCAGGTATTTATGCGGATACTCAAGAAAAACAAAATATCTTACATGACTTTAACCTTGATGTACATGAAAGAGAAATCTTAGGAATTGCTGGGGTAGATGGTAATGGGCAGCAACAATTTGTTGAAGTACTGAATGCTTTACTTAAAGAAACAAAAGGTAAAATCATTTTTGATGGAAAAGATTTACATGGAATCTCTACAGCCAAACGTAAAGAATTAGGTCTTGAAATTATTGCAGAAGATAGACATAAAGACGGTTTAGTATTAGATTTTAGCGTTGAAGAAAATTCAGTATTAGAAAATTACTATACAGAGAAGTTTTCTAAAAATGGATTCCTTAAAAAACCTGTAATTTCTAAATTTGCAAAAGAAATCTGTGAAAAATATGATGTTCGTAAAGCTGGGGATGAGAAAATTTCAGCACGAAGCATGAGTGGTGGTAACCAACAAAAACTTATTATAGGGCGTGCATTAGAACTTGATCCTAAACTATTAGTGACTACTCAACCGACTCGTGGGCTTGACGTAGGGGCTATTAATGGTATTCACAAAATGCTAATCGACTACCGTGATAAAGGTAATAGTGTTCTACTAATTTCATTCGACTTGGATGAAATTCTAACTTTATCAGATAGAATAGCAGTTATCCATAACGGTAATATTATTGATGTTGTAGATAATGATGAAAATGTAACAAAAGAACAACTTGGTCTGCTTATGGCAGGGGTTAAGAAGTAGAGAGGAGAACCTATGTTAAAGAAAGTTTTAACTAATGCGGTGCTACCGATATTAGCTTCATTTATAATTGGAGCAATTCTTATTTCAGCGATAGGAGCAGCGCCAGGAGATGTATTAGGGGTTATAGGAAATATTTTTACCGACCCTAACAGTATAGCTGAAATTTTTGTATCGACAATTCCATTAATTTGTACAGGATTGTCAGTAGCCTTTGCATTTAGAACAGGATTATTCAATATCGGAGCAGAAGGACAATTCATTATGGGTGGGCTTTTTGCAGGTATTGTTGCTATTAAAATGCAAGGTATGAACTTTTATGTAGTCCTAATCGCAAGTATCTTAGCAGGTATTATTGTTGGTGGACTTTGGGCAGCTATTGCAGGGTATTTAAAAGCTAGATTCAATATTAGTGAAGTAGTTGTAACAATTATGTTGAACTATACAGCTTTATACTTTGTTCAATTTGCAGTGCCAAAATTTATTCGAGGAACTAATGATATTATTTCTCAACCACTTGTAGCAAGTGACGGTTCAGGATATTTAAAAAATGATTTAATAGAAGGTATATTCAATAACCATCGTCTTGGAACAGATTTATTCCTAGCTATTTTTGCGGTTATTATATTTTATATCGTTATGGAAAAAACAGTATTCGGTTATGAACTTCGTTCAGTAGGATTTAATCCATCAGCATCTAGATTTGTTGGTATGAAAGTTAATAGAAACACTGTTCTTTCAATGGCTATTTCAGGAGCCTTTGCAGGTCTTGGTGGGGCGCTTTACAATATGGGACCTGTTGGTCAAGTAGTTGCAGGATCTACATTCCAAGGATTTGGATACATGGGTATCGCGGTTGCACTTATCGGAGCGAATACAGCACTAGGTTCATTCTTAGGGGCATTGTTATTCGGATTCCTAGGAGTGCTCACTCCACAATTAGCGTTTATCGGTATTCCAAAAGATATCGCGAATATCTTAATTGGATTAATCGTATTATTTGTTGCGGCGAAAGCTATCTTCGATAGCAAATTACTAGACAAACTAGTTAGTAAAAAGAAAGGAGAAAAATAAATGGATACAGTATTATCACTATTAGACTCAATGTTACAATATACAGTACCTATTCTAATAGCAGCCATCGGTGGTTTCTATTCTGAAAAGAGTGGGGTTGTTAACATTGCACTTGACGGTTTCGTAATTTTCGGTTCATTTGTTGCTTCTTTCATAGCTTTAACAGCATTCGAAGGTGCGCCAACTATGCTTCAATTAGTTGTATGTTTATTAGCTGCGACAATATGCGGAGGACTACTTTCACTTATCCACGCATTTATCAGTATTAACTTAAAAGCTGATCAAGTTATCTCAGGTACAGCGATTAACTTAATTACACCAGCTATCGCGTTATTCTTAGTTAACCACTTTAATGGAACTTATGAATTACTATTAGCAAGTGGATTCCCTAGATATACAGTTTTTGGTAAATTTACAGTATATCCAACGATTATTATAGCAATAGTATTAGTAGCACTTACTTACTATATTATTTACAAACGTCCATTTGGACTTAGACTTCGTTCTGTTGGGGAAAATCCTCAAGCCAGTGACTCACTAGGGTTAAACGTATTTAAATATCGTTATATTGGGGTATTCATCTCTGGATGTCTAGCAGGACTTGCTGGAGCAATTATTGCAACTACATTCAGCCAAGGGTTCAACGCAGCAATTACAGTATACGGTTTTGGTTACTTAGCATTAGCAGCCTTAATCTTTGGTAAATACAACCCAATTACAATCACACTAGCAGCATTGTTCTTCGGGGGAACAAAAGTATTTGCAGAAAAAGTATCTATTCTAGCACCGGATCTTCCAATTCCAGTATCATTCTGGAACATGTTCCCATTCGTAGCGACAATTATCGCGCTTATCGTCTTTTCTAAGAAAACTTCTACACCAGAAGCGCTTGGAGTTCCTTACGATAAAGGTATGAGATAAGGTTGAATTAAAAGTAATTTAATCAAAATATATACAATAACACTTAGAAAGTTAATCATTCTGAGTGTTATTTTTTAATTTGGAGAAAATGTGGTATAATAATGTCAAAGAAAAATAATAATCAATAAAATATCTTACTTTATTGATAAAGGAGAATTTAGATATGAATAAGAAATTACTTATGGTTCTTGCGGCAGGAGCGTTAGTTCTAACAGGTTGTGCGGTAAATGAAGCCAATAAAGAAAAAGAGGATAAGAATAAATCAGAACAAAATAATGCTTCAAAAGAAGATAAAAAATCAGAACAAGATAAACAAAAAGCTTCTCATGATTTAACAGAAGCAGAAAAGTTAATAAATAAAGTGGCGATTTCAGGAAATGATTTATCAAGACTAAAGGCACAAACGAATTTATTAGCTTGGATTACACAAGATAAAGTGAAAAAATCGAAATCACCTAATGGAGATGAACTGTTCACTATTTCGAAAGAAGATTATCTAGATGTTATCAATGAATATTCAGATAAAACTTACACGATGAATGAGGCGTTAGGTTTATTAAAGGGGCCAAACTTTAATGAGTATGAAGTTGAAGCGGCAAAATCGCCATTACATCCAACAAAAAATGAAATTCACTACTACAAAGGTGATGATAAAATCGTCTTTGTTGGAATGCCTTTAACAAATAAATACCCGCAAGAAGTTGAAGCAAAAGATAAGTGGAAAGTAGAAGGGGATAGTATAAAAATAAATGTTCTTGATGCAATGACTAAGACAAATATTTCAACTATAACTTTAAAACTTAACAACAAAGATTATAAAGGTGGAAATCAAAAATCTAAATACTACGTTGAAAGTGTAAAGTATAATTAGGATTAGAGGTTTGAAAATATAATAAAGGATAACTAGAAATAGTTATCCTCTATTTTTTGTTGGTTGCAAAATAGTTGTATTTATGGGAATCAAGTATTGTTGTAAATTAATTATATTAGTGATTTGATTAGAGTTTACTGTTATTTTTATTGATAAAAAATTAATATGTAGAATTATTTTCTATAATCTTTATAGTAGAATTGACAAAAAGAAAGTATTAGTTTAAAATTAGGGTATAAGCAAAAAGTAAATATAATTTGCATAGAGAAAAGACAGGACCGTGAATCCTGTCTTTTTTTATTGGCTCTATGTCAAATTTATTAATTCAGTAAGAAATACTAACTATGTTAATATTAATTTTGTTTGTAGTAATCTAAAATTGAATATATAGAAATTATTTCTTGAATTAATATATACTTCTTCATAAATTCATAATTTATAGATTCATCTTCATTTATCGGTAGTAATATTTTCTGTCGTTTCAAGCGTGCTGTTCCCATTTTATATCCATAGCCGTATTTTTCTTTTTGACTAGAAATCATAAACGAGATGAATTTTGCTACGTGAGCGTCTTCGTATTTTGGAATTAATTTTCTCGTATCATTTCCGAAAAGTGCAGGGTATGAATGATAAAATGAATATCCAACCGAACCGTTACGATTAACCGAGATACATTTTTCTTGCAGAGTTGCATTAGTGTTAGAAATAAAATATCCTATACCGTTGTTGTTTGCTGTTGCTGTAACGTACGGTGTCTGTCCTTCAATTCTATCACGTTCGTAAATATCTTTTCCTGATTTAATTTCACAAATATCTTCGATAAAAAATTCTTTCCATAAAGTGTTTTTCAGTAAATATTTATTTTCAAGTTTTTTAGCCATTATATATATATATATATGATTAAGCGTTTTCTCTATATTTTCTTTTTCAAGTTTTTTAACAAAGTTGCTCATATATTCCCAATGAGGTTCACCGTTTTTGTCGATGGGGAGAAATAGTTTTTCCCTTGAAATTCTCTTATCATTTATTTCACGATTAAAAGAATATTTTTCTTCTAATCGACTAATAATCGTTGACATGAATTTATAAATATATTCATCTGCATGTTCCGAAGTTAATGCTGTTATATGATCGCTTGCTATATATTCATAGTTATGATAAAAACAAGAACCTACACTTCCACTATTGGCTAAAGATAAATTATTAGCATACTTTCTAACTTTTTCGTCATTACCAATAAAATTATCAACACCATTATTTATTCCTGTTGAGGAGATGTACGGTGTATCACCATCAATTTGATTGCTTTTGGTTAGTCGTTTCCCACGTTTAATCTCTTTAAAAATATCTGTAAAGAAAAACTCTTTCCATTCGACTTCTAAGTCGAGTAGTTTAAAACCTAATTTCATAAGTTTGTTTTCGTAGTAAGTAATTACCTTCTGACTTTGCTCTCTCATTTCTTGCTTAATATAATCTTCCATAAATTTCCAGTTAGGAGAGCCTTCTTTATTTATCGGTAAAGATAGAGTTTCATTTTTTAGTCTTAACTCATTTCTCTTATATCCAAAATTATATTTTCCTCTAACAGTATCTGCAACAGTGGATATGAATAGCCCATTAAATTTGTTTAAGTATCTATTTCTTCCCACTTTAATAGTGGTCGTGCCTATAAAATCTTCATTTTTATAATACGAATATCCCATTGAGCCTTCACCATCACAAACAAAAACCATACAATTTCCTTTAGTAATTAGATTGTCATATTTTTTTAAATATGATATTGTTCCATTATTTTGATTAGTTGCTCCTACATAGGGAGTCATTCCTTTTTCTAATCCAAATACTTTTGAACATTTACAATTTTCGACTTTAAATATCTCTTTTAATCTAAAAACACTCCATTCAACATCCTCTAAAGTCAACTTATTCATAATCCCCCTCGCTTTCAGCTACCTTTAAAACTGTTTCTTTTATTTCATATTCTTCCTCATTATCTTCTATTCCAAATAAATAACCACGCCCATGAGTTATCATATTTACTTCAAATGTTAAGTAATCGGCAATGGTTTTTCTAAAATCTTCTTCGCTTGGAATTTCATCATTAAAATAATAGAAAGAATGTAACCATTCATCAGTTGCTTCAACTGTTGTTTCTACGCAGAATTTAGTAGGCGCCTCATTTTTCCCAAACCATACATCAAGTAAGTGTTGTTTTTTATCTTTATGTGAACCATCATCTATAAGACCAATATGCTTACTTACTATATATCCATCATTTTCAAAGTTTATAAACTTACATATTTTATTTTTAGGGTGTTTATTGTGTGCTGTAAATATTGCAATACAAGGATTAGTTCCAACACCGTAGAAAGTATTTTTATTCAAGGTGATAACACCTTCTAATGTATGATTTTTTAAAATTTCTTCTTTGATTTTTTGTTCGTCTTTTGTTTTTCCAGTGAAGGTACTTTGTGGAACGATAATAGCAGCTTTCCCGTCTTCTACTAACGAATCTAATAGATGTCTTGTGAAATTAATTTCGTATAAATTAGGATTTTGTTTAGATCCCATCGAATACGGTGGATTCATCATACCGATGTTACAACCTTTAAGCTGAAGTTGCGCTGGATTTTCTGCTAAGAAGTCTCCGTTTTCTAAGTTACTTTTACCATCACCACGTAAAATCATATTCGTAGTGGCGATAGTAAACATATAAGATTGTTCTTCGATTCCAAAAAGTTGGTGTTTTTTAATGTGTTTGATTTGACCCTCATCATCTGTCTGACTCACCATATTGTGCATGGCAGCAATTAAGAATCCTGCCGTACCACAGCATGGATCAAGTATTTTATCACTTGGTTTCAAATCTAACAAATCACAAAACAGTTCCGTAATATGTTTAGGAGTTAGTACAATTCCTAAGTTTTGCCCGTCTCCTCCACTATAAGACATAAACTCCCCGTAAAAACGTCCAAGATAATCTTCAGAAGAATTGTTATACTTAATACTATGATAAATACTTTCGTATAAAAACTCTGCAAAATGTTTTAACGGCGTCTTTCCTAAATTTGGATTTACTTCATTAATTTTTACATTATCACGGATAATAGAAAATTGACTTAGCAATTTATTTTTCTTAACTTGTGGCGAAACATTTGCACGCCCCAAGTTTGCCTCAATAGCGTCATATATTTTTTGACCATCAGTTTTTTGTGTATCTCCAATTAAACTGTCAATACTGAAATTTTTATACTCAACTTCCCTAAGTGCAAGAAGTATTCCAGATACAACTAGTGGCTTATTTTTCTCCTCTAAATTCCCGTAATTTCTCAAATCTTCATGAAGAACACTAGCATCTTTCAAAATTTCTGCTGTTTCTTTTTCTTTTTGAGTGTCCTCTTTTAAAATTTCTTTTGTATAGTATTCATCAATATTTTTCTCGCTGAATGAGATTAGAGTTTCTAAATCATCAAGAACTTTATAATTTCCTCTATCGTCTATATAGATAGGTGTTATTTTATGATTTTTTTCATTACCACTAATCCCTAAAGCAATAATTTCTTTATAACTTGTGTTTTTAGCAAGGTGCTTCCCATAAAACAACGCACCATTTACTGCATAATCACAAATACTAGCTACTTCTTCACTGATTATTTCTTTATCTGTTAAATCTATATGTTTATGCGTATCAGCTTTATCTTCTATTACTATTAAAAAATTTTTTACTACACCTACATATTCAGGAAATCCTACTTTACCAGTTCCACGCTTTGACGCTGTTTGCAATGCTTCGTGAATTTCTTTTATATTACTACCTTGTGCAGTAAACTTATCATTTATTTTCGCTTCTTTTAATAAATCATAAACCCAAAGGTCTGTATTTACTTCTTTTTTTGCCATTAATTCCTATTCCTTACCATAATTTATTGTACTTTTTTATTATACCATAGATGATTAATACTGCACTATATTTTACAGAGCAAAACCTACAAGAAAGAAAATTTTATCCAACTTGTAGGTTTCACTTTTAGTTTATTTTGGAGACACTTTGGAGACAAGCCAAAGTGTTTTATGTTGTTTTAAGTCTATATATAACTTTTAAAATGCTGTTTAAATAAGGTTTCTCGGGTTGAGTTACCTTTTTAGTTATAACTAAAATAAAACCCCTTATAAATTAGGGGTTTTATATATCTCACTATGTTAGCAGTTAGAACTAATAATTTCTTCCTCGCGTTGCTCGTTAAGATTAAAGTTCTTGTTGCATACGCTGTATCTAAGAATTATGTCGTCGTTATACTCCTAATAATTCTAAGTTACACCGCATTATTCCCACTCTTCATATAAAACCTGCTAACTATTATAAAATAAGCATTTACAAGACTTTCATTTGCACCCACTACAAAATTTCACTGATTTTATAGGTATATTTTTAACAAAATACCTCAAAAGTACTTCATAGAGCTTTTAATCTCCATTGATATCTTCAATAATTGCATTTTTAATTTTATTAAAACTTTCAGGATAATTCCTAGGCTTTAAGTCTTCTATTATTTTTAAGATATTTTCGCGTTTTTTTATAGCTTTATAATTTGCTTCTAATAGAATCTTTGTATCCTGAACGCCAGAATCTATATTTAAAATATCATAATATTTACTTTTAGCTACTGACGAACAAACTAAATCAATCTCTAAACAATACATCGAGAATATCATCTGTATTGCATTCCTTCCAGTTTATTGAACCGAGTCCTTTTTTAATCTTGAATTGTCCATATTGCATTTATTTTCGTCACTGCAATTACACAGTCTGAAGACAAACTTATTGTTTATTTTGCAATAAATATACATTATCATACACCCTGTAAACATTAGTATTATTGAGAGCACGGCCCCTTCCAAGCCAAAATTTTTATCAAAGGCAAAACTGCTTTTTGCGGAATTTACATCCATCATAAAAAGGGAATATTTAGATATTGTTCCACTATTTGGTAACCCTAATAGAATGTTTTGTGTAAAGTTCCATGTTGTATGACATGCCATAACAAGCCAAATACTGTCAAATGCACAAAACATTAAACTAAAAAATACACCGGAAAGTAGTATATCTATAAATCCAAAAGCTGATATTCCATTATTTCCCAAGTGGAGTAATGCAAACAATATTGAGTTTATGATTATTGCAAATTCAGTGTTCTTATATCTATTTTTCAGTCTTTGATAAATAAATCCTCTAAAAATCAATTCTTCGCTCGAAGACTGAATGAAAACTACAATAAATAATAAAATTAGGTTCACTATTTCAAACTTGTAAAAAGTAAGCTTAATATCCCCGTGTAAAATTGCAACTGTTGCACAAAATCCATTCAGGACAAAACCTGTCAAAAATCCCAATATCAACATTTTAAAATTATTGCAAGTTCTGTTATATTTAATAGAGTTTAAAATTACTTTGTTCTTCTTCTTGAAAATTATACAGAATAAAATAAACGCAATCCAAATTCCCCAAAAATTAGCGTATATATTAAATGTAAATTTGAAATTATTATTGAAATAATTCGGAAGAGGAAACGGATCGATGAAACTTGAAATAACTTGTCCTGCAAATAATAATCCAATCCCTAAAAAACATATCCATATTAAATTGTCCCTTAACAGCCCCTTTATCGATGTCTTCATAAGTTTTTCAATCTTTCTATTCCCACTCTATAGTAGCTGGTGGCTTACTTGTAATGTCGTAGACTACGCGGTTAACGTGTGCTACTTCGTTTACGATACGTGCTGAGATTTCTTCAAGTACTTCAAATGGGATATGTGCCCAGCTTGCTGTCATACCATCGATACTTGTTACGGCACGAACGGCAACAGTGTAGTCGTAAGTACGAACATCTCCCATAACTCCTACTGAACGAATATCAGGAAGACATGTGAAGTATTGCCAGATTACTCCTTCTAAACCACGTTTAGCGATAACATCGCGTAGGATAAAGTCACTATCGCGCACGATTTGAAGTTTTTCTTCTGTTACTTCTCCAAGAACACGGATACCTAGTCCTGGTCCTGGGAATGGTTGACGCCAAACTATTTCATGAGGAAGACCTAGAGCTTCTCCTAATGCACGAACTTCATCTTTGAACAATGTGTTAAGAGGCTCGATAAGTGAAAAACGCATATCTTCTGGAAGTCCACCTACGTTGTGGTGAGATTTGATAGTTTGAGCATTTTTAGTTCCAGATTCTATAACATCTGTGTAAAGAGTTCCTTGTGCTAGGAATGGAACATCATGTAATTTCGCGCATTCTTCATCAAATACATATACGAACTCGTTACCGATGATTTTACGTTTTTTCTCTGGATCACTTACACCTTTAAGTTTTCCTAGGAATCTTTCTTTTGCATCTACTTTAATCAGGTTCATGTTGAAACCACCATCGATTTCTTTACTAAAAGTTGACATAACTCCTTCGGCTTCTCCTTTACGAAGTAAACCGTGATCGATAAACATACAGATAAGTTGATCTCCAATTGCTTTATCTAAAAGAGCTGCTACTACAGAAGAGTCTACACCACCAGATAGGGCGCAAAGAACTTTTTGATCTCCAACTTCTGCACGAATTTCTTTGATTTTGTCGTCGATAAAGTTTTGGATAGTCCAGTTTTCAGTACAGTTACAAACGTTTCTGATAAAGTTTTTAAGCAGGTCATAACCATATTCTGAATGACGAACTTCTGGGTGGAATTGGAAGCAGTAGAATCCTTTTTCTACGTTTTCAGCAGCAGCGATAGGGCAGTTATCGCTAGTTGCTACTACTTTGAATCCATCAGCAAGTTCAACAACTTTGTCAGAGTGACTCATTAATACTTGTTGAGTAGTAGGTGTACCTTCGAATAAGTGAGCTCCTTCAACTACATCAATATTATGTGCTCCGTATTCACGGCTAGTCGCTGATTCTACGCGACCTCCAAGTTTGTGTTGCATTAATTGCATTCCGTAGCAAATACCAAGTACAGGAATACCTAAGTTGAAAATTTCATCATCAATTGTTAGAGAATTTTCTTCGTAAACAGAGTTAGGCCCTCCAGAAAGAATAATTCCCTTAGGATTCATTTTTTTAATTTCATCAATAGAAATCTCGTTATCATGTAGTTCAGAATAAACACCAAGCTCACGTACACGACGTGTGATAAGTTGGTTGTACTGACTACCGAAGTCAAGAACTAGTATAAATTCGTGTTTCACAGTTGTCCTCCTAAAATTTGCATAATAATATACTTTATTATATCAAGAACGGGCTCAGAAGTAAAACTTAAATTATGGAAATAGAGAACAAAAACGAAGTATTTGTGATTTCCGATAAAATCAAGGTTAATTATTATGAAAAATATTTAAAATCAAGGAGATTTACTAGGAAAGTGCAGGTCGGTAATAGAGAAAAGTTAATATATTATACAAAATAGTGATAAATGGTATAATAGGTGTTATAAATGATGAAGTGATAGCTAGGAGGAGAAAAATGGTAAGAGCATATATAGGAACATATACGAAAAAAGAAAGCCAAGGAATATATAAAATAGAATTATCAGAAGAAGGTACGGTATTAGAAGTAGCATCAGTTGCTAAAGTAGAAAATCCAACGTACTTGGCACTATCAAGTAATAATAAAAATTTATACAGTGTATCTAAAAAAGAAGGGAATGGTTCGGTTACCAGTTTTAAAGTTTTGGAAGACGGGAGACTCGAAGAATTAACATCAGTTCAAAAAGAAGGTAATCCTCCGTGTTATGTCGAGGTAAGTCATGATGACAAGTACCTGCTATCAGCAAATTATCATACAGGAACGGTTGATAGTTATTTAATTAATGATGGAGCTTTAGAAACATTATTATCGACTGATACTCACGAAGGAAGTGGTGTCCATCCACGTCAAGAAAAGCCTCATGTTCATTTTGCAGGTTTTGCTCCAAGTGGTAATTATGTTTTCACATGTGATTTAGGTACGGATGAAATTACAACGTATAAGTTAAACGAGGGTAAATTAGAAAAAGTTCAAAATGTAAAAGTAAAAGCTGGTAGTGGTGTTCGCCATATAGTTTTTAGTTCAGATGAAACAAGAGCTTACGCTATGACTGAACTGACAAGTGAGGTAATTGCTTTTGATTATGATGGTGATGGAAATTTAACGAATCCCGAATACTATTCGACATTATTAGAGGATTTTCCTGTTGAAAATAAAGGAAGTGCGATAAAAATTTCTAATGACAATAGGTTTATCTATGTGAGTAATCGTGGGCAAGATACTATAGTTGTCTTTGAGAATGTAGATAATAAGTTAAAAGAGATTCAGACTATTAGCACAGAAGGTGCGGATCCTAGAGATTTCGCTTTATCAAAAGATAATAAGTTTGCTATAGCAACTAATGAAACATCAGGAACGATAACTGTATATGCAGTTGATCAAGAAACTGGTGAGCTAGATGTTGTTCAATGTGGTGTTGAAGTACCGGAAGCAGTTTGTGTAAAGTTTGTTTAGAATATAATAAAAACTATTTGACGTAAGTAACGCCAAATAGTTTTTATTTTATCGTTTTTTAACTACAAAAAAGGGCGCTCCAAAATTACAATATTCTAAAATATAATCTTCTAGATTATTGATATTTTTTGGATTGTTATTGTCTTTTGTCAGTGTGAAGCCACTAAGGCGAAGTTTGTCATGAGAAATATCGCCGACAATATAAGGTTTATTTTTTAGTACATCAACTAATTTTTCCTCGAACCATTCTTTTTGGAAGGCATCTTTAAAATTGTATATAAGCTCATAGATAATCCCATCAACTTCAAATACTAAATTATTTTGCTCCATAATTAATCCTTTCTAACAACTTTCTTCATAATGTAGAATGCCATAAATACTAATGAATAGATAGCTAAAATACCAGTAGCAAAGTACTTAGTACGATCGATAACTATAGTAGTTTTTTCCAAGTTGTCTTTTTTGTCAAAATTAATATCATTAATGAAATTTGTTTTTACTTTTGTCAATACACCTGAAGTATCGTTTGATGAAAAGTCGGCAAAAACTGTACCTGCATTAGCAGAGATTGTTTCGTATTTTTGAAAAAGTAATATTTTTTTATTCATAAGTAGGTATGTAACATCTTTTATAGAATGTTTTTCATAGAATAAATCATAAATATCTTTATCAAAAGTAATGTTTTCGTTATTTATTTTATAACTACCAGCTTTTAATGCAAGTTTGTAGCTATAATTGCTAAATAAATAGTCATAAGTTTTTTGCAGTTTATCAAAATATGTAGCCTTATCATCAGTTTGATTTAAAATTGTAATAAGTAATTTTGTATCTCCGCTATAAGCGAAAGTAATACTATTTTTATTTGCGTGATTAAGTCCCAACACTCTAAACTTATCTGATTCGGTAAAAGAAACATTGTTAGTTGCTTTTGAACCAGATGAAAGAGTTACTTCTGGGTTTTTAGTAATCTCAGTAAGTTTTGGGTAATTTCTCAAAATCATATTCGTTAAATACGACATATTTTTTGCCGTACTCATATTTTTTTCGTCAATAGTTAATGAAGCTAATGTCGTATCGTTAAGTGACATTGAGCTCAAAATATCTTTTGCTTTTTCGATTGTTAAATCATATTTTGTAAAAATAGCCTCTAGTAGAGCGTCAGATTCTTCATTTTCAAGTAAGAATAAGGCATCTTCAACACTAACAGAAGAACTAAGATTATATTTATTTAAGATAGCATCGCTAGTAGTAATTTTCAATTTTGTATCAAGTGAAATTTTGTCATTTTTTAAATCATTTGTTAGTAAAAATAAGGCAAGATGATTTGGTAAGTTGCTCACAGATACTTGTTTATTTTCTCCACGTTTAGAAATTATTTTTCCAGTATTAAATTCCGAAACTACAAGATGTGTGTTGATATCGCTAAAGTTAGAGATTGCATTGTTGTCTAAAAATAGTGTGTCTGCTTTTGCGAGATTCGGTAATAAAAAAACTAGAAGAATAGATAAAATACTAATTTTTTTAAGTCTCATTATAAAAAAATCCTTTTAATCAAAGTTTTGGATAGAGAAACCAGTGAAAATTTTGTTGAAAAAAGTTCAATAGTTCTTCTAAAATATATACCCTTTAGTATAGTACAAAATAATAAAAAATTCCAATAAGAAGAAATATAAAATTAAAATAATTTTTAAATAATAGTTTTTAATAAAAAACGTAGGTTGGAAAAATTTTAGAAGAAAAAACTAAATATATTTGACATATGATTGTTTATTCATGTATAATACATATGAAAGAATAATCATATATTAATATTTTCAAGAGGAAAGAGGGGATATAGTATGTGTAATAATATAAAGGGTGTTGATAATATTCATAATAATGAAAAAAAATGTAATCATGCTCATAAGTATAATAGTAGTAATATTAGTTCTCATGCTCATGAACACAACCCCAACCACAATCATAAACATAATAATTGTCATGAACACAATCACAATCATTGCCATACCCATAGTCATGGTGGGAAGTTTCCAGTATTAATGTATTTTACGGGTTTATTTAGTTTTATTGTTGGTTATTTATTGGAAAATAGTTATCCAATGTATTCAAATATTTTATTTATAGTGACGGTTGGGATAGCGGGATATCATGTCATTTTTGAAGGATTAGGAAATACAATCCAAAATACAAAAAAAGAGAAACGATTCTCTCCTAATGTTCACTTGCTGATGACTTTAGCAGCTATAGGAGCTATTTTTATCGGTAATTATGAAGAAGCAGCTATGCTTATAGTTATTTTTGCGGGGGCTCATTTTTTAGAAGAATATGTTGATGAAAAAAGTAGAAAAGAAATTACAAATCTATTGAATCTAAATCCGACACAAGCGAGGCTAGTTTTGGAAGATAATAATACAAAGATTATTTCTATAGATAAGGTTGAAGTAGGAGATAAACTACAAGTTTTAAATGGAGATCAAGTACCAACGGATGGAATTATTTTAAGTGGGACAACGTTTATCGATGAAAGTTCTATTACTGGTGAGAGTGTTCCTAAAGAAAAAACAATAGGAGATGAAGTTTTTGGGAGTACTATTAATGGAGAGGGAACTTTTATTATGCAGGTTACTAAAGAACCTAGCGATACAGTTTTCGCAAAGATATTAGGCTTAGTCAGTGCTTCGCAAAATAGTTTGACAAAAACTGCAACATTACTTCAACGTTTGGAACCTAAATATGTAACTCTTGTTTTAGTTCTATTTCCAGTAGTACTTCTTGTGAGTAGATTTATTTTCGGGTGGAGTTGGGAAATCAGCTTGTATAGAAGTATGGTTTATTTAATTGCAGTATCTCCGTGTGCTTTAGCTGCGAGTGCCATCCCAACGACACTAGCGACTATCTCTAATCTATCAAAACGTGGTGTTCTTGTTAAAGGTGGAGCATACCTATCGCATCTGAGTAATATTAAGGCAATTGCTTTTGATAAAACGGGGACATTAACTAACGGAGAACCAGTTGTTACAGATTATATTTTTGAAGAAGATGAGGAAGAATTGTTAAAAGTAGTTGTCTCAATGGAGAAGCAATCTAATCATCCATTAGCACGAGCTATCGTAAATAAGTTTCCTAATGTTGAACCTATAGAATTAGAAGTTGAGAACAAAATAGGTATTGGATTAGTAACGACGTATTTAGGGACAGAGTACTGTATAACAAAGGTAACTGCATTTGCTAATGCAAGCGATGCTTTAACTAAACAGGTGGAGTGCTTAGCTAAAGAAGGGAAAACTGTTGTTTATGTAGCAAAAAATTCTAAAGTAGTTGGATTATTGGCTTTTATGGATATCCAAAATGCTAGTGCTAAGATGGCTGTAGAGTATTTTAAAAAACAAAGAATACACACAATGATGATTACAGGTGATTCATATTTGACGGGGGAGGCTGTAGGAAAGATTGTTGGAATAGATGAGGTAAGGGCGAATGTTATGCCAGAGGATAAGGCGCAGATTATAAAAAATCAAAAGGAAAAATATGATAGTGTAGCTATGTTAGGAGATGGTGTTAATGATGCACCAGCACTTGTCCTTGCTGATGTAGGTATAGCTATGGGAAATGGTACTGACGTTGCGATGGATGTTGCGGATATGATTTTAATAAAAAATGATTTATCAAAACTTAGCTATGCTCATAAATTAAGTAAGAAAATGCTTAAGATAACTTATCAAAATATTATCTTTGCGATGTTTATTGTAGTTGCTTTAGTTGTTTTAAATTTTCTAGGTAAGATGGATATTACCTTCGGGGTTATTCTCCATGAAGGAAGTACACTAGCAGTAATATTAAACTCACTTAGAATGCTAAAAGATATAAAAGAGTAAGAGTAGAGGATAGGCACGGATTTACAGAGTTGATTTTTAAAATCATAGTTGTTAATCCCAAGCCTATCTTTTGTTTTAATAATCTTGCTTTAAATAGTGAATATGGTTATAATAAAGTATGTTAAGATGGAGGGATTAGATGAATACTTTAAAAGTGATAGAAAATATACCAGAAGAAAAATTAGATAAAGTTTTAGCATTATTTCATTTGTTACGTAATAAAACTAGATTTAAGATTTTATTATTATTAATGGAAAAAGAAAGAAACGTTAGTGAACTTGAGGAGATTATTGGTGGTACACAGTCTGCAATATCTCACCAATTAGCAGAGCTTAGAAATATGAAGTTGGTAAAAGATCGCCAAGAAAAAAGAATGAGATACTATAGTATATATGATAGTCATGTAACATCGATAATAGAAGCGGCAGTAAGTCATATAAATGAGGATTGTTAGAAGAAAGGGAGTAGTTACATGAAGTATGATGTTATTATAATAGGTCTTGGAAGTGCAGGGCTTATGGTTGCTGATAGGTTAAATGACAGTGGCTTACGTGTTTTAGTCTTGGAGCAAAATAAACGCGCAGGGGTGAAGTTACTTTTAACTGGAAATGGCCGTTGTAATGTTATGAGTAGTGATAATGCTGAAGATTTTGTTGCTGCTGTTCATAACGGACGATTTTTGCGTAGTGCATATCATAAATATAATGTGAAAAAGTTCTTTGATAAGCACAATTTAAAGCTAAAGCAAGAAAATAGAAGATTGTACCCAGCTAGTGAAAAAGCGCGTGATGTAGTTAATACATTTAAAACTGATCACGCAAAAATAAACTACAAAGAAAAAGTTGAAGATTTGATATTTGAAGAGGATAAACTAGTAGGAGTTCGTACTAATATAGATACATATTATGGGAAAAATGTAGTTATCTGTGCAGGAGGAAAAACTTATCCACAGAGTGGAAGTGACGGTTCTCTCCATAGAGTATTAAAAAAACACGGTGTAAAAATTACAAAAATATATCCGAGTGAAGTAGCATTGGTATTTGATGATTTTAAAGAATTGTCAGGAGTTGCGCTTCAAAACATAAGAATGTTTCATAAAAAAAATGAACGCACAGGGGACTTACTTTTTACGCATAAAGGATTAAGTGGACCATTATCTATTGCGATGGGTGAATTTGTAGCTAGATTTCCAGAAGATAAGTTTTACTTAGATTTTTATCCGGAATTAAATGAGGATGAGTTATTTGAGAAGCTTTGGCAGGATAATAAGTTTTTAAGTGGGAAATTACCGAAAAGTTTTTATAATTTTATGTTCGATAAGTATTTCCCGGAAAATGTTAGTAAAAAAGAACTTAGAAAGTTTGTTTCAAAGATTAAGCGATACGAACTTGTAGGGATAAAAACAATGCCATTGGAATATGCCTTTACAACAGCTGGAGGGGTTGACTTAAAAGAGGTTAGTCCGAAAACATGTTCTCATAAAAAACTAGATAATTTATATTTTGCTGGGGAAATTCTAGATTTACACGGAGAAATTGGGGGATATAATCTGATGATTGCATGGTTTACAGGTATGATAGTTGCAGATGCTATCAAAGAAAAATTTGGATTGGAAGTTTAAATAAATTTTTCAACTTGTAATTATATAAAAAATACACGTAAGATATTAAAGTGATAACAAAATAAGGACAACGCTAATAGGGATATTAGAAATCTCTATTAGTGTTATTTTTTATTTACTTTTAGTGGTGGAGGTAGTATAATAAGGGGTATGTTTTAATGAAAGAAAGGATATAGAACAGTGAAAAAACATTTCAAAAAAATATTATTAGGTATTCTTGTGATTTTAGTAGTTGCCTTTGGCTTTACAGGGAATTATTTTTATAATTTTGCTTTGAATCCGAAAGTAGATAAAAGTGCAATAGTAAACCAAGATAGCGATGGTAACAAAGAAGATAAGAAGGCTGTAGAAAATTGGTTTGAGACTACTAAAAAAGAATTGACAATGGATTCTGTAACTAAAAATAAACTGGTAGGATATAAATTTGAAAATCCAGGTGCTAAAAAATGGGTTATAGTAGTGCATGGGTATACAAGTAGCTCATTTAAAATGGCAAACTATATTAAAAAGTTTTACGACATGGGATATAATGTTTTTGCTCCAGATTTAATCGCTCACGGTAAAAGTGAAGGAGAATTTATTTCTATGGGAGGTTATGATTCAACTGATTTAGTCAATTGGATTAAGAAAATATCGGAAGACAGTGGTAATGCTGATATAGCGTTATTTGGTATAAGTATGGGAGCAGCTACTGTTATGAATTCACTAGGCAAAAATCTACCAAGTAATGTGAAAGTGTTTATAGAAGATAGTGGTTATGTGAATTTAAAAACAGAATTTACATATCAATTGAAAAAATTATTTAATTTACCGAGTTTCCCTGTTATTCCAGCAGCAAATACAATGACGAAATTGCGTGCAGGTTATTTCTTCGGAGATGTTGATGCAACTGAAGCATTAAAAAATACTAAACTACCAGCTTTAGTATTACATGGAGAAGAGGATGGTTTTGTACCTATAGAACATGGTAAAGCAGCGTATGAATTAATCAATTCTAAAAAAGAATTCCATAGTTTTCCAGGTATGAAGCATGTTCAAGCAGAGAGAAAATTTAGAGAACAATATTGGAATATTGTTGGAGAGTTTTTAAATAAAAATTTTAACAATTAAATTATAAAAAATAAGAAGCGATGTATTTCTCGCTTCTTACTAGAAAAAGAGTATCGCAAGATACTCTTTTTTCTTAAGTAATTATTCTCCGATAACTACTAATTCTTTGTTAAGTTTGTTTAATATTTCGCAACCATCTTCAGTTACAAGTACTAAGTCTTCGATACGAACTCCAAGTTCTCCAGGAAGGTAGATACCTGGCTCGATAGAGAAAATCATACCTGGCTCGCATTTAGTTTCGTTAATACTAGAAATATCTCCGTATTCGTGACATTCAAGACCGATGTGGTGTCCTGTACGGTGTGTGAAGAATTCTCCGTATCCTTTTTCTGTAATATAGTCACGGCAAGCTGCATCTATATCGCAGAATCTAACTCCAGGTTTAACTAGTGCACAAGCACGTTTTTGAGCTTCTAAAACAGTTTCGAATACTTCACGTGCTTTTTCGCTTGGTTGTTTCCAGAATACTGTACGAGTCATATCAGAACAGTAGTTATCTTTGATTCCACCCATATCAACGATGATAGAGTCTCCAGGTTTTAGATATCTATCACCAACTGTACCATGAGGGTTAGCCCCGTTTGCTCCGTATCCGATAATTGGATCGAATGATAAACCTTCAACTCCAAGGTCTTCGTGAATAGCAAGTAAGTCTTTAACTATATCTTTTTCAGATTTTTCAGCTGTGATGCTGTTGATAACTCTTTGACAAGCTTCATCGTTTAGAAGAGATGCACGACGCATAAGTTCTTTTTCCTCTTCATCTTTAATCATACGAACGCGGTCAACGATTAGAGATACATCAACGAATTTGCTGTTTGGTAAGTATTGCATAAGTGGTAATAAAAATCTAGCTGGAAGAATTTTATCAATACCTACAACTGCTCCATCAGAAATAACCTTAGATAGTGTCTCGATTGGATTGTCAGTATCAGAGTACACTACTTTTTCTAAACCTAAATCATTTTCGATAGGGAATAGAGCATTAACGAAAAGTTTGTGGTTACCATTTTCGTCAAGCAGTACAGCGTAAAATCTTTCTCCTGGATGTTCCAGGTGACCAGTTAAGTAGAAAATTGAATAAGGATCACTAATAATAGCTTGATTGATACCTTGTTCTTTCATTTTAGATAAGATTTTATTAGTTCTTGAAAGTTTCATATTTATACAACTCCTTTAAAATATTCTGAACTTTAATTTAATTATAGCACTCAATGAAAGCAAATACAATACTGATATTAAAATATTTTTAGTGTTTTATTGAAAAATAGTTGTGTGAGGAAATACAATGTGATATAATATAGAAAAAAATGTGAGTTATTCACAAAAAGAAAGAAGGGATTTATTATGTCAGAAGTAGCGGTTAAAAATCACAAACCGTGGAGTTTTTATATGAGTTCTATCACTTTCTCATTCGAGAGAGCGGCGTATTATTCTTCTAAATGGCTTATCATTATCTATGTTACAGCTGCTGTAATTAGTGGTGGTCTAGGAGAAAGTGGTCTTGGACTAGGTAAAGTAGAAGGTGCAGCAATGCAATCTAACTTAGTAGCTTTTACTTATCTTGCCCCTGTATTATTAGGGTTTATTGCGGATAAGTTGATAGGTGCTAGATATCTTATTCCTGTAGGGTTACTTTTAATGGGATTAGGATATGGTTATGCAGGTTACGTTGGTACTTATTCTTCTTTATGGACAATGATCATCTTAGTTTCTGTTGGAACAGGATTTTTCAAAGGTAATCTTCAAGCGGTAGTTGGAGAAATTTTTAAAGGTGATGAAAAACGTAAAGACGATGCATTCTCAACTATGTATTCATTCATTAATATAGGTTCATTCATCGGAACTACTGCAGTAGGGCTTTTATATGTTAAACTTGCTACAGCAAGTGCTAACGGATACCTACAATGTTTCAAAATTGCTGGATTACTTTGTATCATTGGTGCAATTTGGTTCGTTTTAGGTTATAAATCTTTAGGAGATGTTGGTAAACATCCATTCGCTAAAGGTGAAGAACACCATGAAGAAAAAGTAAAAGTAAATCGTCCATTAGAAAAATATGAAGTTCGTCGTGTGTACTCAATCGTAATTATTTCATTATTATCAGTTATCTTCTGGATTTTCTGGTATTTAACATATGTAATTCTATACGATTACATGCCTAAGTTTGTCGACGATAAAATTGGAACATTTACAGTGCCAACTTCATGGTTAGACTCACTTAATGCTTTTGCGTGTATAGCTTTAGGGCCAATTTTAGGTGCTTTATGGTACAAACTTGCTAGACGTCCACAAGGAGACTGGAGTTTATACAAAAAAGCTTCAATCGCTTTATTCTTACTAGGTGTAACTTTTGGAATCTTAGCTTTAACTGAAATAGTTCGTGGAGTAGGTGCTCCTGAGACTCAAAAAGCTAGTATTCTTTGGGTAATTCTATTCTTCATCGTAATGAGTTTAGCAGAAATGTTCTTCTCTCCATTAGGAGCATCATTTGTTTCTAAATATGCACCAAAACAAATTCTATCTATAATGATGGCGGTTTGGATTGTAGCAACATTTGGTGCTGCTAAAGGATATAGCTACTTGTATAAATTAGTAGCTGAGCTTCCAATAGTAAACGTAGCTTTAGGTATTGGTGGTGTCTGCGTAGTAGTAGCATTATTAGTATTCATTTTTGAGAAAAAACTAGCTAGCTTAGTAGAACTACGTGAAGGTGAAACTTTAGTAGAAGAATAATAAGAGAAAGGTAAAAGAGTTTACTCTTTTACCTTTTTTTAATACTGAAATATATTTTCATTTATAAAGATTAATGTGTTGTAGTAGAGTTTTTGAAAAAAATATTTTTAATATTGAAAATACTATAAAATAGAGATTATTCTGTTGTACAATGATTCTTTTAGTATTTTTATCAAAATTTATTAAAATAAGAAGTTTTATTTTGCATTTATTAATGAAAAAATTTATTTTTTATGTTAAAATAAGGTTATAGAAATAAAATAAAATTAGGAGTGATAAAGATGAAAGGACTTAGAACTTTATATCCAGAAATTCCAGCGAACTTTACTAAAATGATGAAAGCTGATGATACTCATACAATTTATTATGAAGAAAGCGGGAATCCTGATGGGATACCTGTAATTTTCTTACATGGAGGTCCAGGGTGTGGAACAGCACCATCGTGCAGACGTTATTTCGACCCTGAAGCATATAGAATTATTTTATTTGATCAACGCGGAAGTGGAAAATCTACGCCACATGCTTGTCTAGAAAATAATGATACATGGCATATTATAGAGGATATTGAAAAAATCCGTGAAGAACTAAATATTGACAAGTGGTTGGTATTTGGTGGTAGCTGGGGTTCTACACTATCATTATGCTATGCTATAAAACATCCAGAGCGTGTTTTAGGGCTTGTTTTACGTGGTATTTTCCTAGGGCGTCGTGAAGATATACTGTGGATTTATGAAGAAGGTGGAGCAAGTAATATTCACCCTGAAGCATTTGAAAGATATCAAAGTATAATTCCAGAAAAAGAGCGCGGAAATCTTATTGAAGCTTATTACAAACGTCTAACAAGTGAGAACAAAGAAGAACGTGAACAAGCAGCAAAAGAATGGAGTATGTGGGAAGGTTCTCTAGTAACACTTCATCCAGATCCAAACTTAGAGCAAAGTTTTGGGGAAATTAATTACGCTATCTCTATGGCTACTATTGAATGTCATTTCTGGATGAATAATATGTTTTGGAATGATGATGAGTGGATTTTAAATAACATTGAGCCTATAAAAGATATTCCAACATTTATCGCTCACGGTCGTTATGATGTTGATTGCCGTGCTATTGGGGCTTGGGAACTAAGTAAAAAACTAAATAACTGTGAACTAGAGTTCCTAGTATGTGGACACTCTTCAGGGGAACCTGAAATTATTGATGCATTAGTACGTGCAACAGATAAATTCAAAGAAGTTTTAAAAAAATAAATAGAAGATACAGTGGGAGTTTATGGAGAAAAATAAAAGGAGTGCAAGTGAAATGGAAGTAAAAGAAAGAGTTGCTAAACTTAGAGAATTGATGGAAAAAAATGGAATTGATGTTTATATGGTTCCGACAGCCGACTTTCACAATAGTGAATATGTAGGGGAACACTTTAAAGCTCGTGCATTTATGAGTGGCTTTACAGGTTCAGCTGGAACACTTGTTGTTACAAAAGATTTTGCAGGTTTATGGACAGATGGTAGATACTTCTTGCAAGGGGAACAACAATTACAAGGTACAGGTATTGAACTTCAAAGAATGCGTGAACCAGGAGTTCCAACCATAGCAGAATTTATCGTTGCTAATACACCTGAAAATGGGGTTTTAGGATTTGATGGTCGTGTGGTAACTTTTGGAGAAGGTAAAGATTTAGCGACTAGATTAAAACGTAAAAATGCTACTGTAAAATATGAAGTGGATTTAGTTGATGAAATTTGGGAAGATAGACCGCCGTTATCAGAAGCTCCAGCATTTTATTTGAACTTAGAGCGTGCAGGAGAATCGGTAGCTTCTAAATTAGAAAGAGTGCGTCGCGAAATGGCTGAATGTGGAGCTAATATTCATGTAATAACAACTTTAGATGACATAGGTTGGTTATTAAATATCCGTGGTATGGATGTAGATTTCTTCCCGTTATTACTAAGTTATGCTGTTGTTTACGAAGATAAAGTAGATTTATATGTAGACGAAAGAAAACTTTCTGAAGAAATTAAAAAACATTTAGCAGAGGATAATGTAAATATTAAACCATATAACGATGTATATGAGGACGTTAAAAAATTCTCTGGTAACGATGTAGTACTTGTTGATCCAGGATGCTTGAATTACGCTGTGTTTAATAATATTCCAAAAGAAATCACTCTAGTAGAAAAACGTAATCCTACTGTTTTAATGAAAGCTGTTAAAAATGAAGTAGAATTACAACATACAATTAGAGCTCACGTGAAAGATGGTGTTGCACATACGAAGTTCATTTATTGGTTAAAACAACTGGTAAAACAAGGGATTAGTGAACAAGAAGATGAATTGTCAGCTTCTGATAAGTTGGTAGAATTCAGAAAAGAACAAGGTGGATTTATTTGCCCAAGCTTTGCACCAATTTGTGGGCATGCAGAAAATGGAGCTATTGTTCATTATTCTTCTTCTAAAGAAACATCTATCCCACTACGTACAGGAACATTCTTCTTAACGGATACAGGTGGTCACTATGAAGAAGGATCAACTGATATTACTCGTACAACAGCTATGGGTGAAATAAGTGATCGTTTGAAACGAGATTATACGAAAGTATTACAATGTCATTTACGCCTGTCAAGACTTAAATTTATGGAAGGTGTTTGTGGAGCGAATGTTGACTTATTTGCTCGTGCTCCATTGTGGTATGAATATGAAAACTTCAATCACGGAACAGGTCACGGAGTTGGGTATTTAGGAAATATCCACGAAGGGCCACAAGGTATTCACTGGGGAATTTACCGTGCAGCTGAACCATTTAGAGACGGTATGACTATGACTAATGAACCTGGGTTGTATATTTCAGGATCTCACGGTATTCGCTTGGAAAATGAACTTATTATCCGTAATACCGTGAAAAATGAATATGGTCAATTTATGGAATTCGAAGTTATGACATTTGTTCCTTGGGATTTAGAAGCTGTTGTTGTAGATATGCTTACAAGCGAAGATAAATATGAATTGAATAAATACCATGCAAAAGTATTTGAAGTTCTTTCTCCATACTTTGAAGGTGAAGAGTTAGAATGGTTAAAAGAAGCTACTCGCGCAGTCTAGTCGAATAGTAATTTATAAAGGAGGTCTCAAGGTTTCTTGGGACCTCCTACTAATATATTGAAAAAAGTGTTATAATAGAATCGTAACTAAAATTTATTTAGTTTAACAAGTAGAAAGTGTTTCAATCTTAATGAAATTTATAAATAAAGGAGATTGTCTATGGATTTAAATACACAATTAAAAAATTATGCAAAACTAATTACGAAAGTAGGGCTTAATATTCAAAAAAACCAACCGGTTTTGGTGAGAGCTAGTACAGAAACTCGTGATTTTGTGGCAAAAATAGTGGAAGCTTGTTATGATCTTGGTGCGAAAAAGGTAGAGATAGAGTGGCGTGATCAAGAACTTACTAAATTACATCTTAAATATCAAAGTGAAGATATTTTAAGTAGTGTAGGTCAATGGTATATTGATAGATATCAAGAGAGTTTAGAAGAAGGAACAGCATATCTTTCTGTTATTGGAGATGATCCAGATGGATTAGCAGGGGCTGATAGTTCGAAACTAAAAGCATCGATGATAGGTCGCTCAAAGGCATTGCGTAATTATATGAAAGCAATTATGAGTGATGAGTGTCCGTGGTGCGTTGTTAGTGCTTCTACTGTTGGATGGGCAAAACGTTTATTCCCGGAACTTACTGATGAAGAAGCGTATTTAAAACTTTGGGATCAAATTTTAAGTGCATGTCGTGCTAAAGGAGAAGATCCGGTAGCAGACTGGGAAGAACATATTAGTATTTTAGATGAGAAAGCTAAATTCTTACATGAAAATGAACTTGTAAAACTACATATTACAAACGAACTAGGAACAGATCTTTATGTAGGGCTTCCTAAAGGACATATTTGGCAAAGTGCAGGAAGTTATGCAAAAAAAGCTGACCGCTTTGTAGCTAATATCCCAACTGAAGAAGTATTTACTATGCCGCATAAAGAGCAAACTAGTGGTATAGTTTACAATGCTAAACCTTTAAATTACAGTGGTGTTTTAATAGATAACTTCTGGTTGAAATTTGAAGAAGGGAAAGTAGTAGACTTTGGAGCTGAACGCGGATATGACGTTCTTAAAAATTTATTAGATACAGATGAAGGCTCAAGAAAAATTGGAGAAATGGCGTTAGTTCCATTTGATTCACCAATTTCAAATACAGGAATTTTATTCTTGGAAACTTTATTTGATGAAAATGCAGCTTGCCATATTGCTTTAGGGAAAGCTTATCCTACTTGTGTGAAAGGTGGTTCTGAAATGAGTGATGAAGAACTCGCCGAAGTTGGTGCGAATGATAGCTTGATTCATGTTGACTTTATGATTGGAGAAGCTACAACAAATATTGTAGGAATAACAGCTGACGGAAAAGAAGTTGCTATCTTTAAAGATGGTAACTGGGCATAAGCATAAAAGAAGGTGGGAGCGAGAGACTCTTGCCTTTTATTTTTTGTAGTTAGATTACAAAAAATAGAAATTATAAATATTTGCGAAAAACAAATAAATATGTGATAATAAATAATACTAATATGTAGGGGTGATTAAATGCGTTTGGATAAATTTTTAAAAGTATCGAGAATAATAAAAAGAAGGACGATTGCCAATGAGATTTCTTCAGAAGGACATATAGCTATTAACGGAAAAAAGGCTAAGCCATCAAGTTCGTTGAAAGTAGGCGATCAGATTACTATTTATTTCGCAAAAAAAGAAGTTGTCTATGAAGTGTTAGAATTAAAAGATAGTACAAAAAAAGAAGATGCAACTAAAATGTTTAAGGTACTATCAGAAAAGGTGAGAGTAGAGTAATATGGCTACGCAAAACAATCAATTTCGAAAAGATGTTCTAAAAGCTAAGGCTAAGTACAGAAAGCGTCGAAAACTTCTTATTTTATCGGTTATGAGTATGGTTTTGGCAGTTACTTTGATTCAAACATATATGTATATTCGTGAGAAAAAGCAAATAAGTAATCAACTTACAGAACAAAATAATACTATAGAGAAATTAGATAAAGAGAATAAAGTTAATGAATTAGTAATAGATAAATTGAAAGACCCCTATTTTATTACTGATTTAGTAAGACAAGAATACGGTCTTAGCTATCAAGGAGAGATAATCTTCAATTTACCGTTGCAGGAAAGTTTTTTACAGACAACTATAAAATCTATTATGGATGGAGATCTTCAAAAGGTTGAAGATAATCATGGAAGAATAGATGATAGTAAAATTCCGGAGTTATCAAAGAATAATAATGATAAAAAAACTTCTTCTGAAAAAGGCAATAAATCTAAAAATAAAGATACTGATAATGAAGATGAAAAAAACACTTCTGAGCAAAATGTGACAAGACAAACGACAAATCCAAATACAACTAATCAAAGAGGGAATAGAGGTTAAACTTCTATTCTCTTTTTTTGTTGAGGAAGAGAGTAGCCTGTAAGAATAAGATTACACAATAAAAACAAATATTTGTGAAAAGGATACTAAAGTGCTAAAATATAGTTAACAAAATAAAATTCGGAGGGAATTATGAATAAATATATAGGGGATGCTCTGCATACCGATTTATACCAAATTAATATGGGGTATGCTTACTTTAAGGATGGAATACATGAAAGAAAGTCATATTTTGATGTTTATTTCAGAAAAATACCTTTTGGAGGAGGGTATGCAGTTTTTGCTGGACTTGAAAAAGTAGTTGAATATTTAAATTCATTTGAATTTACTGATAGCGATATTGAATATTTAGCCGGATTAGGGTATGAAGACTCTTACTTGCAATACTTAAAACAGATGAAGTTTACTGGTAGTATTCGTTCAGTACGTGAAGGTGAGATTGTTTTTGGTAATGAACCATTGATTCGTGTTGAAGCACCGTTGATTCAAGCTCAAATAATAGAAACAGCGATTTTAAATATAGTTAATTATCAAATATTGATTGCGACAAAAGCTGCAAGAATAAAACATTTATGTCCTAATGAACCTTGTATGGAGTTTGGAACACGTCGCGCGCATGAATTTGATGCTGCGGTATGGGGAGCTCGTGCAGCTATTATAGGTGGATTTGATTCAACAAGTAATGTGAAAGCTGCGAAATTATTCGGAATTCCATGTAGCGGAACTCATGCCCATTCTTTTGTTCAAGCCTATGAAGATGAAAAAGTGGCATTTAAAAAGTATGCAGCAGCGCATAAAGATTGCTATTTCTTAGTTGATACTTACGATACTTTGCGTTCAGGAATACCAACTGCAATAGAAGTAGCTGATGAATTGAAAGATAAAATTAATTTCCTTGGTATTCGTTTAGATTCTGGAGATATAGCTTATTTGTCAAAAGAAGCAAGAAAGATGCTTGATGCGGCAGGATACCCTAATGCTAAAGTGGTAGCATCTAATGATTTAGATGAAGCTACAATTACTCATTTAAAACAAGAAGGTGCTAGAATAGATGCTTGGGGAATAGGGACTAAGCTGATTACAGCTTATGATAATCCTGCGCTAGGTGCGGTATACAAATTAGCTTGTTTGGAAGATGAGAATGGAAATATGGTAGATAGACTAAAAGTATCAGAAAACCCTGCGAAATTAACTATTCCTGGTATTAAAAGAGTATATAGAATAATAAATAAAGAAAATGGTATGGCAGCGGGGGATTATATCGCATTAGAATCTGAAGATGTTAGCAAGGAGAAAAGTATAAAACTATTCCACCCTACTCATACATATTTGGAAAAAGAAGTTGAGAATTTTGAAGCAAGAGACTTGCATGTTGATGTCTTTAAAGATGGTCGACAAGTCTATGCTATCCCGAGTGTTCAAGAAAGTGCGGAATACTTCAAAGAAAATAAAAAAACATTATGGAATGAGTATTTAAGATTATTAAACCCGGAATTTTATCCTGTGGATTTAAGTACGAAATGTTGGAAAAATAGAAATAATATTTTACGAAAAGTAACTAAAAAACAAAATTAGTAGGTGAAATTATGAGTTTGCAACAGGAAATTATCGCTAGATTAAGATGTAAACCGGAGATAAATGTAGATGAAGAAATACGTTTAACTATAAACTTTTTAAAAGACTACATTAAAAAGAATAGTTTTGTAAAAAGTTTAGTATTAGGTATTTCTGGAGGGCAAGACTCTACGTTATGTGGAAAACTTTGTCAGATGGCGATGACAGAACTTAGAGAAGAAGCAGGTGAAGATTATAAGTTTATAGCTGTTCGTTTACCTTATGGAACGCAATTTGATGAAGATGACTGTAATGATGCGTTGAAATTTATTGGACCTGATAAGGTGTATACTGTAAATATAAAAAAAGCTGTAGATGCCAGTGTTGAATCTCTAAAAGACGCAGGTGTGATAATAACAGACTTCGCCAAAGGCAATGAGAAAGCTAGAGAAAGAATGAAAGTTCAATATTCTATAGCAACCATGAATAGTGGAATTGTTGTCGGTACAGATCATGCAGCAGAAGCTATAACGGGTTTTTATACTAAATATGGCGATGGTGGAGCAGATATTATGCCGTTGTATAGATTAAATAAGCGTCAAGGAAAAGCATTGTTGAAAAAATTAGGATGCCCAGAACATCTATATCTTAAAAAACCAACTGCAGATTTAGAAGAAGAAAGACCAGCTCTAGAAGACGAGGTAGCACTAGGGGTAAGCTATGATAATTTAGATGATTATCTAGAGGGGAAAAAAGTCCCAGAAGAAATAGCGAAAATAATAGAAGGTCATTATCTAAAATCAGAACACAAACGAAATATGCCTGTTACGGTATTTGATTTCTACAATATATAGAAGAAAAAAATAATAATATTATAAAATTGCTGGATAAAAGATACTTACTCAGCAATTTTGTTTTCTGCTAAGCTAAGTATTTCTATATAAGGTTTCAAAGAAAACGAACAATTACAAAATTTAAAAAGGTGAATGTTAATAAAATGAGAAAAGCTATTGACAAAAAAGAAAAGAGATGATAAAATAATAACCGTCTTCTACTTTAACAGAACTACTTAAAATTATATTTAGTGGCAAGGTTAAGAAGTTAAGAAACCACCTTGACAAAGGGAAAAGTAGATGATAGAATAGAAAACGTCTTGAGAAAGACAA
>ERZ773069.73-NODE-73-length-69493-cov-17.726749_pt1 | contig 69493 bp, 65 predicted proteins | sample MGYA00580619_ERZ773069 | MGnify/ENA primary metagenome ERZ773069 (study PRJEB29015, sample SAMEA2738007) | human oral metagenome | biome: human oral; feature: human-associated habitat; material: dental | place: China | collected 2108 ...
TTCAACTATATCCATACGAACACCTCCTTTACAATAGGAAAAGAAAAACACCCACGATCGCACCAAGCATACCTGCACAGACATCGAGCCAATCGAACTGCTCCTTTCTGTAGTAGTAATCGACACTCTCTTTTCCAGTCATGATGAAGAATGCTGGTACCAATGCGAAGATTAAGTACACATCAATGGCATGTAAGGCTTTGCACACAATCATAGAAACGACAAGACCAGCAAACATGTGCAGATACTTATCGCTACCGATAGCAGCGAGCCTTCCGAAAATCCTGTAAACACAATCTAAAAAACTTTTCATATCACAATTTTATTTAATTAAACATCCATATTAGGTGCTGGTATAACAGCAGGTGGTTCATCGCCATTCGATGGGTTGATTAGATTCCCACCACTATCAGAAGAGAAGTTATTTCCGCCTAATTCCGAAACATACGACTTAGCAACGACGGTGTCGTAATAAACAGACCGCACAGAGTAAGATATCTTTTGAGCTACAACCGCACCTCCACTTGTAGAGCCTATCTCGAACAATCCACCATAAATCATTTCTCCACTCTCTCCAATCTTAAGTGTGATAGGAGTTGTAGCTGCTATTATAGCCTTATTGTCATCTGTGTATTGCTGTCCTAACTGTAAGGTTATAGATTCATATGACTTATCATCAAGCGTAGCAGTCAACTTAATATCACCACCGCCATAAGTATTCTGTTGAAAACCTCTATTGGTGATTTTCACAATGATATTAACACCGAGATAAGCCTTACCATCACGCTTGCTAACGAAGTATCTGCTGGCATTAATCAACTCCATATCTACTCCATACTTATTCACTATACCACGATGATTAAGCATTATCTGTGGCTGTCCGAGTTCATTCGCAAGAATGATGTTCGGATACCCATCAACTTCACCGAAGTAAATTGAACCGTGTTCACATCGCATACGTACACGAGAAGCATCAATCGTTCCATCTGAAGCTACTAACGCAACCTTACCATCTGTAGTCTGAACTGTAAACCTATCTGCAACGATGTCAAAGGTACTATTCTCACCATTCAAGTGCATACCTACTTTTTCAAGACCAGTACACAAGTCTGTCACGGCAGCAGAGATTGACTTATAACCAACATCCAATGAGGCTTTAAACTGCTTCGTTGTAAACTCCTGTGCTGCTTGCCAATCCTTAATACTAAACTCTTCACCCTTTTTCTTTGGCTGAATACAAACGAGCAAGTCGTTTTTATACTCATCTTTATAAGTAGCGTTACTCCACTGGTCGCCCTTATCATACGGAGGAACAGGCTGCTCACGCACGAACATCCTACGCTTTCCATCTGCTGTGTCCTGTGCTCGCTTTGCTGCTTCTAATGATTTGAGAACATCAGCATCTGTAATCTCGTGCCAAGAGAAAGAGCCATCAGGGTTCCGCTCGAAAGAATAAGCACGACCTCCACCTGTCTCAACGTATGAGCGATTGTAGTAGATATCATGCACGTGCAATTCCTTTGTAGCATCGTCCGCCCATTCGTTAGCAGGTTCAGTGGTGAGCGTTGGAACCACGTCACCAAACCAAAAAACAAGCTGCTTATCTGACTGCTGCATAACCGAACTAAGACGTCCCTGCATAGACACCAAGAAATCTTGCAGGAGGATATACTTACCACGAGTAGCAGGGTCCTCAACCCTTATCTCGAATTTCTGCTTATCAAAAAGGAAGATAGGGTCAGGAAGGGTAAAGCTATTAATACCTTTTATAATCTTAAAGTACGGTGAACCCTCTCCTGCTGCTGATTGTATGATAGCACTCTGTCTATCTTTTATAGTGAGGTTACCAAGCTGCACAACTTCATCACCCACCTGTGGAATATCACTACCACTCGCATAGTTATCCGCATTCGTGTTATCTGCAATGTCGACATAATCAGTACCGACAGCGGTAACACGTCTATACCAGTAGTGATTAGACAGCTGTCCTCCAGCATCTATCAAGTTGAATGTCTCGCACAGTGCAAGGTCATCCACTTGCATAGAGTTATAGATTCTGCGTCCGTCAGCATCTTCCTGACGGAAGTAACATCTCCAGGCATCTACAGTCCTCTCAATCTTAGATACCACGAAACTACCAGCAGAGTTCACAATCTTACCCTTGATGTGTGAGGTCTTCATAATCTCAACCTCCTCTGCAGTGAGCTTACGATGTACGTGCAGATACTCTGCATCGAGATGCCAGTTCCCTTCTTCATCCTGGTAGATGGATATACCTGACTCACCACGAACCGACTTACCAAACACGATACCCTTCATGAAAGTAGTCAGTGAGTTAACGATGGAGTCTTGATCGGTGCGAACAATCTTCTCCCAGTCGACACTCTTAGGGTCAAGCGAGCGAGCAGACTTAGCTTCATCTGCAAGGCCAGCGAGTATCTTCTGCGCATCCAAGGTGAGGTAACCACCAATGCGGTCGAGCGCACGCAGTACCGACATGTTGTCATGATGATGTCCAAACGCACCATCACCCTTGTAAGCGGTGGTGACCTCACGAGAAAACCATTCAAGGATAGCTGCTGCTGTGGTGATGTTCCACTTGTCAGAGTAAGGACTCTGCACAGGAAAGAGAGCCCCACTGCTCAGCGGTAGTCGCTCAAGCTCAACTAAGCGTGGGGCGATGGTAAAAGACCCTACATCAGGAATCTTGATATCCAACATTGCAGGTGCAGCGTCCTCTGACCTGGTAATATTCAGGTAAGGACGTGCATCTGCGTACTTATAGGTAAATGTATAAGATGAAGGGAGGTCTTTTGTCTGCCAACTCACGTCGCTCTCTGTTACTACAATGCGACGCACATAGTTACCTATGTAGAGGAATTTGCCCAATGAAGGGAAGAAGTCGAGCAACCATTTGCGTTCCTCTTTGGAGAGAAAACCAGTATTCTTCTTGTATTCTCTGACGGTATCGACACGATACTCTTCCGAGTCATTCTCAATCTCAGCTACATTGTGCGTGTGTTTCGCTGTATTCTCTGCATCACCATACGCACGGAAGGTGTCGATACCACCCAGAGAGTTCTCGAAGAGTACCCACTGTTCTTCCTCACTTCGAATATCTGAAGCATAGTATCGCTGAATGTAGGTGAGACGAGTACCAGCAGTGTCTTCCACCCAAACGTCATAATAGCTTGGCATCTTGCCGAGCTTACCAGCGATGACTCCATACTGCATTGGCATTGTCCACACCTTACCGTGAGAGAGAGTTCCGAGTTCGATATCAGTCTGAACATAACTACCATTCTCTTCTACGTAAGCACGACACTTCGCAACACAGTCCTCAACAGCGTAGTAGCTAAGGAACTCTGGAGTGTAATAGGTAACAGGCTTCACCGTAGGCTGCCACGTAAGGAAGTTGCGCTTCAACCAACTTGATGCAGACTCGGAGAACTTATCTATACCAGCACGGAGTACCGTGAATTGCCAAGACTCTTGTGCAGCTGTCTTATCTTCGATGAGATTAACTAAGAACTCACGAGCAATGTTCGGTTGACGATAAATTGTAGTCGACTCCTGGATCTGAAATGACAGCAGCGGAGTGATGATATTCTCCAAGTCTATCTCTATGCGCTTAGCCTTGTTCGGTGTATAAATGTGCTGCACAATGATCTCATTCGAGTCTGCATACTTCAGAACGAATGTGATTTCTTGTGTGCTTGATATGATAAAATGATTCATTGAGCCTGTCAGGCTGAGCGAATCAGGTTTAAGAATAATATCCATGTGCGAATTGTTTATCACAAAATTACCATATATATAGGAAATAATAAAGGACAGGTTTTATCCGCAATTAAATCGGCACGCATTCCAACCACACCTCTGTTCGAGTGTATTCGTACTCTCCATGTCGGAACCAGCCACCTTTCCTTGTTATTCGCTCGGTGTAAGAACGCTGCTTACCATATTGCACACCAACATACTCAGCAGAAGGTAGAGGAGGGTAGACCGTTACGAAGGTCTTGTTTCGCTCTCGATCAGCTGATTTGTACTCTTCCCATGTAACCGATGTCTGTTTCTCTTTGCCTATCCATTTATACTTTACATCCATCGCCTTGAGCTGCTCATTGATAGTAGGAGCAGTAATGGTAGGCTGCATGAGAGAAACCGTGTAGAGTTCTGATTCTACTGGCTCATTCTTACCACCAAGTGTGAACTTGAGTTTGTTGAAAAAGAAAGGCACACCACGAATAACGACCTTAGCATAAGAGGATAGATTCTGTTTTTGCGACTGAGAGAGCAGTAGTTTCACCTTCATATCGTGAAGAGAATTGCGCAGTAGCAGGTCGTATTCACGGTAGAACTTTTCAAAGATGCCTTGTGGACCATTGTAATGCAAGGCGTAATCGAAAATGCGAGGATGTGAAGGTGCATTCACATCGTAAGCAGAGATAGTTCCTGCTGGACGACCGTCTGAAAGATAACTAAAGGCGAGTATCGTCTTTTGTTTGTTGGCAGATTCAGAAGTGTTCTCCTTCGGTTCTGTTGCAACGACCATCTTCGAGTTGAGCGACATGTACGAACCTACGTAGAGGAACTTACCCATATCATAGGTGAAGTCTTCCTCCTTGATTGTAGCCTTATAGCTAAGCATTCGCAACTCTGGTATGAGTTCAGGAACCTTTATCTCTTTTGCTTCAAGTGTTTCTCCTGTGTTGTAGTCTTGCGAAGCTTCGCCTATCTTCACCGTCACTTGGAAGTCACCAGACCATCCAGTCTTATAGATAGCCCCATCGACAGGGTCGAAGTAAGCGGTCGGATTCGCCTTGACTAAGCTGTCTAAGTCGTCGTAAGAGTCAGAAATTTCAGAATCAACCTTCTCCTCTGCTGAGAGAGTAATACGCTTGTAGTCGTTCTCTGACTTATAAGAGAGTGTAGGTTCTTGCGTTACGCAATGGGTAAGGTCGGTATTCGGAGTTTCGTTTAGCGCATCACGCAAGAAGATGATATCTGCAATGCGCTTACCTTCATCAGAGGTGAACTCACAACAGAACTTCTTACGAAAAACAGAGATAAAATCTGCACAGGTAACATCAGGAACAAGGTCAGCAATCTTTATCTTTCCATTCACCAACACGTCCATCACATTGTTTACGACTACCATTTTATTGAATGGTTCTGTACGAGTAAAGAAGTTCTCTTGCAGATCATACCCAAAGTAAGCAAAGACACGCTTCAGAAGGTAGTTCGCACGGATGAATGGTGACATATAATATCCAGGTGCGAGCGTGATTGGTATGTCATCGACATACTCTGTACGCTGCACTGCATTATAGAAGTCACAGTCATCACCGCTCATATCAGGGTGAAAGGAAGTAGCTGAAGGTACCTCTGGAAGGAAGTCGTAGATCTTGTCGTATCTCAACACCTTTTCCTTACCAAACCCATTTAATACCTTATAATTAAGACCTGCCTTTTGTCCAGAATCGTCCGTGAAAAGCACAGGAAAGATGCCGTAATGCTCATTAGAGTTATTGCGAAGATTACGACAAAAATTAATCCCTTCTTCTACAGTATTCACACCTGGTATGAATTCGCCTTTGAAAATATCCTTCAGCTTTACTTTCTGAATTCTTGAATAGAAAGAGCCGTCATTAATATAGAAGGAGGTTGAGATTCCACCCTTGTATTGAGCAGACAGTACCACCTGCCTACATTGAGCGAAGTACTCTCCATCTTGTATCGCGACATCGGTAGCAGTCATCTTCACACGTCGACCGAATGAATCAGGGAAACCGAGTATCCTGCGGTTACGCTCTGACGATGGCAACTCGAGTGGTGTAGTCTGTTCGCCATAATCATTAAAGAACGGATTGGTTCGTTCAACTTGTATCTGTGTGTCGGGCTTGAGGTTGTAGTCTTCGCCCTTCTCTATGTTAGTTATCTTCATTACTATGTAAGGTGTTAAGTCTATTTACTTCCGAATCTTCGTGCCTTGTCTTGTAGCTGCTGCTTCTGTTCAATCTCATTAAGAGAAACAGATGCTGGAATACCGTCAACAGACAATCGGTCAAGAACATCGGTTAATCGCTCAATGAGTGTATCCCTATAAGAATCCTTAACCACGCCACGCACGTCATTAACTGTTGGCGTGACATATCCACCAGAGGCACGACCTTGCGCCTGCTGAATGAGAAACTTATTCATGTCGAGTGTGCGAATAGTTCCTGCACGCTGTGCACGGTCGATAATATCAATGAATGGAGCTATTGTAGGGTTCTCAACAGCAGCGTTCGAAGCCACCCACTCTTTGCTGTGACCATACCCACCTTCTCCGACGAGAACGGTTGGTTTGTCGATAAACCCACGCTTGTCTGGGTCGTAATCAGCACGGAACATTTTGCCATCCTGTCTACGCTCGACATCGATACTACCTCCCGACTCAAGTCCAGTGGCAACACGTGCGCCTGAAGCAGAGGCGGAACCGCCTGCACCATTGAGCGACATACGTTTAACACGCTGACGCTCCGCATTCGCTGCTGAGAGTTGTGCAACACCAGTCACACCCATCAAGGCAGCAGCGATAGAACCTGCGATTGGTCCAAGGTCTGCATAAGCCTTCATGATTGAGGTTGCTGTGTCAGCTATAATCTGAGAGGCTTTGATTGCGAAGTTAACATCAGCATACTTTTTCTGTATCTTCAGTTTCTCATCCGCTTTCTTCTTTTCAAGTTCCGTGGTATCTTTACCTGCTTTCTTTGCTGCTTCAATCTCCGCATCATACTTCGCATCAACGTTCGCTTCCTCTGCTTGCTGTAGCGCCTGAACAGCACCGCTGGAGAGGTTAGAGTAAAAATCGAATGCCTCCTTCATTTTGGCAATCTTCATATTCTTCACTGCCTCTTCATATTCTTCTTCAGATATCTCTTTATTCTGAAGGTGCATCTTCAACTGATTCAACTCTGCATTATAGATTTCCTGCTGTGAGACAAGACCATACTGCTGACGTATCTGAAAGCGGTGTTCTTCTGCCTGCTGCTCAAGATTAGTAAGAGCCTGCTGTCGTTCCTGCTCATTGAGTACACTATCATCTTCTATCTTCTTGCGACGTGCGGCATACTGGTCTTCGAATGTGTCAAGCCCATACTCCTGTCGTGCTTGTGCCTTTTGCTCTTCTGCTTTCTTCGCATAGTCTACGATGATAGCAGCCTTAGCAGCTTCGTAAATCTTTGCGACTTCTTTCTCACGCTCGCCATTCTCTTTTGCTCGCTGCAATGAAGCTTTGTAATATCCATCCAAGAAGAGCAATGTTGCATCACATTCTTCTTTTAACGTCTGTGCCTTATTAGGTGCTAACTGCTGTATCTTCTCAAGCGATTCGTAGTATTCTTTTTCAGCCTCGATATAAGCGGTGTTTGCTGCCTGCTGCTGATCAGCGACAGCTTTAGCTTGTCCTTCCTGCAAGGTCTTCTTTTTCGCAGCATCCTTAAACACTAAGTTTTCAGAGCGTTGCAAATATGCCTTCTCTATGTCGAGAAGTTTGTTCTGATGCTGAATATTGAGAGCAGCCACGTATGCGCTGTATTGCTCTTGCGTAAGACTCTTTTTAGCAAGAGCTTCTTTCAGAGCATTCAAACTCTTATCGTAACTTCGCTTTTCTGCATCGAGGTCCTGAGTACGATCATGTGTGAAATCTTTTGTTGCCACATCGTCTGGATTAGGACCTTTGTGAGTTTTTGTTTTAGTCTTTGTCTTCCCTGAAGACTTACCATATTCTAAACTGCTCTTGCGCTTTTCCAACGCTGCGATTTGAGCATCAATTGCTTTTAGCCCTTTCGTATCACCAACCTTAATAGTTAGACGTTTTGCTTTCAAAGCCTCTATTTTTGCAGAAATAATATCTAATTCTGCACCAACAGAGCCAACAGGGGAACCGCCCTGAGGTTTTCCACCTGATTTAAATTTCTGATTGATACCACCATTCTGCTCAATAACTTTCTGTAAGCGGTCGTTTTGTGCAGTGTACTGCTGCACTTGGTCTTGAGCCACCTTCTTTCTCGCTCCGAACATATCGCCCCATTCTTGGTCTTTCATAATAGGGATAGCTTTATCTTTACTTATCTCTCGGAGGACCTTTCCATTTTTGTCGACAACTACATAATATTCATTAGTCATAGCAGAGCCAGGGGTAGCACCTTCGAACACTTGCGTTTTCTTCTGCACACGTTCTCCTGCTGCAATATTAATACCCCTACGTTGTGCGGCATTACTAACGTTACGCCCCTTTTGGCTTGAGTCTGAAACGGTATCTTGGGCATCAAGAATCTTTTTCTCATTATCTTTCATCTTCTCATAGGCAGCTTCAGCACGAGCTGCACGACGGAGATTTTGGATATAGATATCTATAGCTTTAGTATTTTCGTTAAAAAGCCTACCTTCTCTTGATATCGTAGCATGGTAACCAGGAACAATAGCCTGCATATCTTGAATGGCTTTTTTCCGCTGATTATATGATTTAGAGGTGTCATGTATTGTTTTTTGCAATAACTTTATTTTTGTGATTTCTTCAGCTGTAGAGTCATTGACAGACTTCTGAATCTCTTTATTCTGTTTCTTTATTGCAGCTGTGGTGCGTGCATGTTCTAAATTGAAATTCACCATAGCTACTTTCACCTTATCCACGCTACGCATGTATGAGTAGAGAGCAACTCCTGCTGCAACTATTGCAGTAACAAGAAGAAGAATAACATTTGCTTTACAACTTAGATTGAAAAGTCGCATCTGAGCCGTAGCACGAATAGTATTACCTCGCATGACATTAATAGCAGCTGCAACAAGTAAATAAACACCTTTAAGTGTTGTTACGGCAGAGGTCCATCCTGCTATAGCTACCTTTGCGACTGCTGTTTGTGCTATCCAAGTCCTGAAAGCAGTATTAAGAACTGTCATACTGATAGTGAGGCTCGTAATAGCTAAGCCAAGTGCAGCTGAAGCTTTACGATGATTCATAAGCCAGACAATACACTCCATGATACTAATCTTCATAGAGCCAAACGTATCTACGGCTTTCTCCTTAAGAGGGAGTAAGGCTTCTCCTAATTGTAACTGTTTGTTTTCGAGTTCAGTAGTTTTTTGAGCAGCGCGATCAGCAGCAGAGATGTAAGTTTCTCCTGCTGACGCAACATTTTTCTCGACGATAGAAGCTACCGCCTTCATAAAGTCTCCAGTTTCTTTTGTCTTTTCTGAGATTTCAGCAGCAGACAGTCCGAGATTGTCAAGAATCTGTGGAGACTGACGCCCAAGACCCGTTACGATAGAATCCACCATATAGTCAAGCGATTGTCCTGTCTGTTGTGCTTTAAGCTGAGCGAAGGTTAGGTATTTACCAAGATCTTCGAGAGGGATACGGAAATCCTTAGCTTTGACAGCTGCTTTCATTAACTCTATATCACTAACAGTTCCTTTGGTAGCTTTTCGAAGGTTATCAAGAAGCCCAGGTTGATTAAGATTGCGGAAAGCGTGGATAACACCATCAGCAGACTCTGCCATACTGATGCCTTCAGCAGCAAACTCTTTTACCTTTTGGAGGGCTTTTCCTACCAGTTCTGCAAAACGGACAAATAGTTCACCATGGAGGAAAGACATGGCTTGTGGGTTGGCGTATTTTTCAACAAGGCTTTTTGAAGCATCGGAAAGTTCACCCATACGATCCCTAACATCAGAGAGTCGGCTGGAGAGTTTTTTCCAATCTTCTGGATTAATAGTTTTAGACGTATTGTCAAGCTGTCGTTGAAGACTACGTGCTTGTTGACGTAGTTGTGCCATAGTGAGAGCATTAAGGTCAAGTGCTTTCGTCTCGGCAGCAATCTGTTGTTTGAGGTTACGGATCTGTGCTGCATTCTTGCCATACTCTTCACGTCGTTGTTTCCACGAATCAGTATTCTTTTTCCCTGCAAGTTCGAGAGATTCCATTTGACGTTGGAGTGACTTATTGCGCTCTCCAAGGTTATCAATTTCCTTAGAGAACTTACGAATATTCTGCTGCGCCTTGTCTGCCTTAGCATTTACAACGAGTGTAACTTCGTCTTCAGATAAATGTTTTGCCATAAATAAAATTGTCTGTTATTACCTTTTATAAACAAAGTTAATAACAGACAATAAAGTAGGAAAGGACAAAACTGTTTGTCTATCTGCTGAAAGCAAAGAGAAAAACGGGGATTCCTACGAGGGGTGTAAAGAGCATGCAGCAACCAATGTAAATAAGGCAAGCTCTCCAGCACCAATCGTCAGCCTTTATAAAGAAGGGCATTGTTATGAGTGTTATGATTATTTCGAGAAATATCCACATAGTTTTTGTTTTTAGCTCCTGCGACAAAGATAAGCAATATCCTTGAAACGCACAAGTGATAGTCTGATTATTTACTTTCTATTGCATGGGACAATTGATTATGTAGAGAGTTGCGAACCTCGTCGGTAAGCCCATAGCGTAGTTCTGGAAATACGTGCTTATAAAGGATAGGCCAGACAAGTTTATTATAAAGATTAGACTGTCCTTGTGCTCTTTTCCCTTTAGGTTTTCGATATTGAATATCAAGAAAACGAAGGTGTAAAGGTATAAACAAACGTAATTCATACGAACCATCAGAGATTTGCTTTGAAGAAGCTCCGCTTTGAGCAAAGCGTTGAAGTTCGCCTGAACGTACCTGAAAGACTGAAACGGCTGGTCTCCATGCTGCATAGAGACGATTGACAGCATCTGTCATTGTGTTATGAACGAATTTCTTTCGTATAAGGCTTTCTGTAATCATAAAGCAAAGATAGTTGATTTATAAAAGAGATTAAAGGACGAGGAACAGCACGCTTCACAACGCACTGCCCTCTACGAATTTAATAGAACAAACATTATATTTCACGGAACATCCACTTGAACTCTAACGCTTGCGCACCAGGACGATTGCAGAACTTATATCCTGCATCGAGAAGAGCTTTGGTTATTTGCTCTGCACACACCTTAGCAGAAGGGTCTAAATTGCGAATAGCATCTATTACCTCGGGGGTAGAGAAGAAGTGAGTAGCTTCTGCTGGTGTCGACGCTGGACGGTATGTCGCTGATAAAGCAGCTATGTATATACTGATGTCAGTTATAGGCTGCTCGTCGTTTTCTTTCTTCGTTGTCATTGTCTTAAGGTTTTATTGTTTTTGATTATCGGTATCTCCGTGCGGGTCAACCGAGGTGAGAAATGAGTTGAGATCCCTACGCAGTGAGCGTAGAGTATCGAGGAATGTGAGGACGGTGTCAGACTTTATATTGCCAGCATCCCTCCATTGATCAATAAGAAAACCCTCGATGGCTTCTAAGCGTTCAGTGCGCTCAGAGATATAACCAGGGTCGAGCATTGCTCGAAGGGTCTCAGTTGTTTGTTCGTCGAGATTAACGATAGACGCTTTCATTTTGTATTTCATTTTAAATCAATTATTTTCTTTACTTCTGACAGAGTTTTATAAGAACTCTTAAGATTATTCACACGCTCTTCCCATCTATCCATAGCTGTTTGTTGACGTGAAGAAGCTTCGCCTGCCTCATGAATACCTCTATAATAGTCGAGATAAGATGTCGCCTTCGTGAGTTGACGCTTAACATTATCTCTTAATGACTTTATCAAGCCTGGTGTTGAACAGAAGTCATCTAACGGTATGAATAAGCCTTTTTCAGCATGGTAATCATAAACAGCTGGGTCGGTTATGATCTTCATTTCTCACCCCCTTTCTGAACACTATTTTTTATATCTTCAGGCAAAGAGTAATATTCGTCACCATCGTCTGGTACTGGCTGAATAGACTCTTGAGAAGAGTCGAAACCAAACATACCATGTACTGGTGTGAAATAGATGCGCAATACACACTTCTTCGTAGAGTTGTTTCTGCGAACAGAGATAACTCCGATAGGATCTTTGCTAACCTTGAAAAGAAATCTTTCTTCAGCCTTTGGAATAGCACGATATTTTTCTTCCAAGTCTTCAACAACCTTGTTGAATGCTTTTTCGTCCGCTACAAGAACTCCTTGGTATTTCTTCAGACAGTCAGCAAGCGGTGCGAGCTCTTTTGAGATTGAAAAATCTATAAGGCAATAATCAAAAAATATCATTTCTCACCTCCTTTCTCAGCCACTTCATTAAGGTTCTCACAGAGGTTCTCGCTGAAACCTTCCAAAGAAAGAACCTCTTTATAGTGAAGACGTATAACGGCTTCAGTGAATTCGTGAGTAGTAATGATATGAATATAGCCTTTATCGACTTTGATTTTATACCTTTCCTTTGCCTTTGGAATGGAATTCAATTCTGATGTAAGTTCTGCAACAAACTTCTTTAGTGTCGAGTCATCTGCCATAAGGACTTGGTAACGTCGCTCCATACACATAACAACAGGCTCAAGGTACTTCGGGGTAGAATGTGCCTTGAAATAATAATCAAAGAATATCATGCCTTGCCTCCTTTCTTAATTATACTTTTTAAATGATCTGGGAGAGTGAAAATTGCTTCACCTTTATCGGGGACAGGAAAAATCTCAAGGTTCTGCTGTTCGCACTGGGTAGAACTTTCAGAAGTCTGAAAACCCCATAAGCCAAGTATGTTGGAGAAACCTATACTTATCACCGAGAAGGGAATTTCGTTGTCATCAATAGCGATTGAACTATCAGAAAGATTGAGCGTATATTTTTCATTCACATTGGGAATCGAGTTAAACTTCTTATACACCTCATCGATAAATGCTGCAAACGTATCAATGTCTGCTACAAGAACCTTGTTATATTTCTTTATAAATTCGGAAAGCGGTTCAAGGTCTTTTGGAACATCAGGAACCTTGAAGTAATTATAAACGAATATCATGCCTTGCCTCCTTTCTTTTCTTGTTTATTCAAAGGGCGTTGGTTACCAAAATTAAGACAGTAGATAGCATACATATCTATACTACCATTAAAGTTTACTTTTACACACGCATCGCCACTTATATACCCTACATATACGACTTCGTTTAAGCCATCCAGTGTTCCTGTTTTGCAAAGACCTGGAATTATATTTCCTGCAACATTTCTTTGCACTAATTCTACCTTTTGCCCTTCTTTCATATTTATGACAATATTTTTTGCTTCATCGCTAAAGTAAAACGTTGCTGATCTTGCATGATGCTCATACCGCAATAAATAGGTTTGTAAACTGGTAGCAATTTCTCTGCCCTTTTCTTCCACTTCTTTCTTTGAAAATACAACTTCAAATTCTACGGTCATTTTTATCATATCGGGAAAAGCCATTTGTATTTCCATTTCAGCTGGGGTTAAGTCTTTCATTTTTTGCCTCCTTTCTTTTCTTGTTTATTTATACGGTATACTAAGTAGCCTGCACAAATAGTTGAGACCACTGATGTGATAGGCTGCTGCTCAATAGCGATAGCTGCTAACCCCACGCACAAAGATACAAGGTTAACTCGAATTACCAAACGACGGGTAACTGAGAACTCGCAGATACGGCTGTAGAACTCGCTCTTTGAGTCGAGCCAAATATTAAGAGACTTAATTTTGCGCTGTATCGTAGCACGTACGTCGATAGGCTGCTGTTGTTTTGCAGAGCTCTCGAATTCGATTACTTGTTGCATAATACTCGATGTTTTGACATTTCCCAGAACCGCTGGGTACGGATACGAAAAAAGCGGATGCTCTTCCCGTTCGTCAAAACATCGAGATTCTCCACAAGGGCTAAATCACTGGAAGGCATCCGCCATATCTTCGTTGCAGTAGTCTGCAATATGGGCATAAAAATAAGCCCATCGAAGTTTAATAAGTTCGGGGCTTGATATCATCTTGCCCTCGTTTGAGAAATAATCCTCAATGTTTTGACGGTTACAAAGATAAGGAGTTATTTTGTAACCGCCAAACAAAAATGCGATTATTTTTTGCGTTACGCAAAAATTACCATTCGTCTCCTTTCTGTAACATTGCAGTGCGGAGAGCTGTTATATAATTGTAACAAGCCATTTTCATAACTGAGCCCTCCATTAATTTGAACATCGGATTTTTCTCAACAGGCTCATCACCCCCTATGGTTTGCACCATTTCTGAAACAACCCACTTATATTTGTTATCTTTAAAATTTAACTCAAGTCTTCCTTTATATATATTATCAAAAGCTCCATAAATAACAAGAACTCCAGCATCCTTATCTTTAGATTTAATTACATAGTTAGGATTCTTGTATGTTGTCGAAACCCATTTGAAAGCCCTGTTATACAACTCTCCTGCATTAGTATTAGGTACCACGTCAACTCCTGTTAAGGAATATGTACTACCAGTAGCGTCAAATTTACAATTTTCTAACTCTTTCTTAGGAGCATTTTGTGTCTGCGCATTAACTCCGAGTCCAATAAATGCCATAAGTATGGCTACCAATACTTTTCTCATGAATCTTTTATTTTAATTTGTAAATAAAGTTCTATCCTTTTGCCCAGCCAGTATTAATATCATTACGCATGGCTAAGACGTGTTTTTTGTGCGAATCTCTTGCTATAAGATGTATAAACTGTTTGTAGCCTTCACCTTCTATAATTATAGGATAATCCGAGATGCCTGTAACTTGATGACTCTTTTTGTACCCTTCAAAAAGTTTGGAAAATAAACTGCTGCGATATTCTTGGGGTGAAAGGTCTTTATTCTTACCTTTAGTATTCTGATTCGGAATGGGATTCATATCATCACAGAGATAATACAAAATAAGTCCTTGATGCTGTGCAAAAATACCAGCTAACCAAGTGACGATTTGGTAAAGAACTTTATAGCAAGTATATTGTTTGCCAGCTGTTCGTTCAATGATTATTTCCCCTATTTGTAGATTATGATTTAAAAGCCTCTGCTGAATATCGTCAGAGAGCAAAGTTATCTCCACGTCAATTACAGAAAGAACATATTTGTCACCCTCTGGGGTTTGAATAGAATATGTTTCTTCCATTTATAACATGATGCGTATCGTGAATTCTTCAGGTTTCATTTTGCGCAATTTCTCTACCTGAGTACGCTTATTAGCTCTCATTTTATCAAGAATTCTCCTTACCTCAGGAGTAGCCTTGATAACGGTTGTTGGGATTTTGCTGTGTGCCATAACTGTAATAAGTCGATATATGTCCGATGCAAATGTAAGAATAATCAACGAAATAAGCGACATTTTGCGCAAATATTTTTTGCGTGACGCAAATTTTTCATTATTTTATGCGTAAAGCCCCTCGCATTGCGAGAGGCTAAGATGCACCCATAGGCGATGAGTGACTTTTGTCTTAAGGTCAATGAGAACCTCGCCTAAATATTTTCTGCTGCACGACGAATGCGGTTGGATAGGTCGATAAGTGCGCCTCGCATCTGCTCGGTTTCCTGCTGGTTAAAACCACCTGTACCTCCGTTGCCGTCAATACCATCCATTTTGTGGTAAAACCAAGAGGACGATTTCTGAAAGTAGGTATTGGCAAAATCACGCCATGAAACTGACATTAAGATGTCTTGTACTTTTCTTTTCATATCAGTAACTACTACTGGGGTTGTCATAACTGTTTCCATTGTTGCTTTTTTATAGTTCTACTTTATTGCGCCTCTCCCTCGTAAGGGAGAGGTCTTTAGCTTTATTCGTATGGCTGTCGGACCATTTTGTCGAAGAGTTCCTGTAAATCCCAAAGGAGTTGTGGATAGCCATTTGGATAAGATTTGTTATAGTTTCTCATCCTTTCGAGGAGTTCCCGTTCTTCGGGTGTGACCTCCATCATTTCTTTTTTCTGTTTCATATTCTCATTGTTTTCTTATGACAATACAAAGGTACTACAAATATTTGTAGTATGCAAATATTTACTATAAAAAATCGTAGTAAGATTGAATATTTAACATTTAAAACATTTTCGTGACTTAACGAAATTGATAACTATTGATAGAAAGTTTATTTTTTCTCAATATTTGACATAAAAAAAGCCGTAACAGTTCGGAAACTGCTACGGCAACAAAGAAACGAGCATCGTGTCTTATTTTTCAACGGTCACGAAACCGTTGCTAATTAAGTCGGTAAGTAAGGCTTCGGGGCTGTCTGTGGAAACAAGGTAGCCCTCGAGTTCCTGTAAGCGGTGAGCGAAACGCACCATATATTCTTCGTCTGTGCCTTCGCTATCGAAGCGACTGCCTGTGCGAAGCTGGTGAAGGAAGTCGGCTGGAGAGGTGGCGACGATTTTGTCGCCATCCTTCAGCCTGTAGGTTGTTAACATGCTGCTAATTTTTTAGTTCTCAATCTGAAGTATAACTTTTCGCTTTCGGTAAGGAAAGGAACGTCCTGCAAGGCGGTGTTGGTTTGCACCTTGCCTTGCTTTGCAAAGGTAATCATTTTTGCGAGAAAATGAATCCAAGCAGACATCTTTGTGAAGTTCGTTGAACCTCCGTGCTGGCGGAACTCAACCGTGCGGTGGCGTGCGTAGGCTTCAAGGTTTATCTTGTGGTAGCGGTTGTTAGCGAAAGCAGCTCTGAGGTCGCTAATGTTAGAAGCTCGGTTGATTGCTATCTCTGAGATGGTGGAAATGGTCCTACAGTAGCGGTTGTTGCGTCTGCTTAGTGGCATAAAGTGGTCGATTACATTCTCAAGGCGCTTGTAAGTGATTATAAGGTTCTTCCAAGTCTGAAGGTCGAATTCAGCAGCGTCCATGTGAACGTGAAGTCCGCAAGAGTCGTTAACCTTAGCGTTGCAAAGGTCGAGGACCCAGCAGACCTTTTCAAGTTCCTCAATTCCTTGCTCTCCGTGGAGGATTGGGCTAACGAGTTCGAAGGTGTTGTTGCCTGAAAGGCTGCTGTCGGTAACCAACTTCCAATGGTCGTTGTGGTCGTTGTGGTTGTAACGCTCAACGTTAACTCTGATGCCTGCTGCGGTAAGTTCTCTTGCGAGGCGTTCACGTGTGCAGTTGTAAGCTTCAATCTCAATACCGAAGTTGCGGTTGAAAGTGTAGTCGAGTTGTGGAAGAACTGTTGATGCTGCTTGTGCTGCGCTCTGTGTGATTCCCTGCATCATTCGCTTGTAGACGTTCTGCACGAATCCGTAGTTTCCGTTTGCTACAAGGTCAGCAACCTGTCTGCGTGTAAGTCCAAGGCTAAGGAGCTTCTGAATCTTTGAAGTCTTTGTTCCGTTCTCGTTGAGAATGTTCTGAATTTGCTCGTTCATAATCTTTGTTTTTTGAATGTTCTTTGTTTCTAATTGTACTGCTAAGGTAACACTATAATAAGGAACACGCAAGTACTATCGCCTTTATAATCAGTGATTTAGAAGTAATTATCTAATGATAAAAAACGATACAAAAAGGGCTAACGCATCACTGCGTTAGCCCGTCATCCTAAACAATCTTCAATCTGAAAAAACTATTAACTATCAAACTATAATTCTACCAACTTATTAACGATACAAAGGTAAGGATTTAAGGCTGTTTCGCAAAGGACCGACTTAAAAGGTGCGTTCCAAGCGTGTCAGGCGCAACACAATTGAGCATTAAGGTCCAACCAACCGAGGAGAGTTCTGTGGCGACAAAAGGAATCATCTCCGCCTTGTCGAGTTCGCCACGAGATATCCAATCGAGTTCGCCTTCTTCGGCATCTGCAATCATCCAAGCGTGAATCTTAGAGAGTAGGCGAAGTGTCTGGTCAGAAGAAAGCATATATTCAGCAGCATCAGCACGGTTCGGCATTTTGTTTGCTACGGTGATGGCGATGCGCTGGGTAATCTGATAAGAGTTGCGTCCATCCGCTGACATATTCAGTTCGCCATAATCCACGAATAGGAACGAGCCCACTAACTTATCGATACGCTGCTTCAATTCATCGAATGACTGACCATAGACATAGTTGGCTATCTCAGGGAGTCGCGACACATTGGGAAGGTCATCAAGAGACTTTGCAAGTTCATTATAACCAGGGAAGTCACTCGCACCATTGGTAAGTATAGCACGAACACCCTCTTTTGACGGATATTGTGCGAAATAGAGAAACTGATCTTTAATCATAATATCTTATCGATTACAGAGATAGGCAGCCCTACCTCTTCACTGATTTTTAATTTATCCCAGCCAAAACCCTTCATATCCTTAACCGCATCGATAGTCTTCTTGCGCAGCACCTTCAGATAAGTAAGTACGTTCATCTGCTCTATCTGTTTTGCATTTCCAAGCCCCTCCTTGGAGAGGTCATAGAGTGCATCAGAGGCATCGGTGGTGATAGGCTGCTTGGGTTTATGAGCGAACTTAGAAAGCAGAGAGAATGAAGTTTTACTAAATAGATAATTGTTAAACGCCTGAAAATTAAACGATATAGCTGTAAGCGTTTCGAGTGGAAGTTTAGCGAAATCGTTAGCCAACTCGTGCGCACGCTCAGAATTGTACTCTTTCTCTGGATAATAGAGAATGGCAGCGAGCAAAGGCAACGACTCCTCACCTCGTTCGATAAGCCCCTGTGCTTCGACGTACTGAAGGGCAGTAAGAGAGCAAGTAAGCGTACCGAAGCTCGTCTCAATTCGATAACCAGGATAAGAACGCTCGCCAATCTGAACAGAAGGAATAAGTTGCGCACAGAAACAGAGGTCGATTACGTATTGATAGTCGAGCCTGCGCAGCACACGTGCAAGTGGAATATTCAAGCGATAAGGGTCAACACGACGGCATAACTCGTAAGTATCCTCGTCGACATCGTCCAGAACGCTATTGTTATCAGGATAGTTTATCTGAAACATAAACGTGAGCTGTTCTGAGATTGCTACGAGATTAGCAATCTGTTCTTCTGAATGGAACTTGCGTTTGCTCCAACCCATGATATCGCATAGCCAGTTAATTCGAACCTCTCCAGCTGACAACTCCCCTGCTGCCATACGAAGGAAGTCACCCACAAGTCGGATATACTGGCGGTCATTCATCGCATCCCAACGGTTAGGGATGCGATGTATTTCACCTTTATATACAAGTTCGATATCTTTCATTATGGCAACATTATGATATTATCATCAGGGTGATTATATGCTGAATTAGAGCAAAAATCAGAAACAGACTCAGAGGAGAGCAGCGTATCAGCATTCGAGAGGAGTTCTTCTGCCTCACGATCGAGGCGGTCGGCAAGTGCGAAGATAGCACTGGATTCATCCTTGCCAGAGCGTGCAGCGTGACTATCATCGAAGAGGTTTCGAATCGTCGAAGGGAACTCGAGGATATCAAACCTACGGAGCGACTTTGCTATTGTCTTCTTTACCAAGGCAAGCAACAAGATAGGACGAATGCGCTCTCTATTATCATCTGTAAGTTTCTCGAAGTAAATCGACATAACTTCATCGAGTGTTTCCTTCTGCAATGGTATAGTTCTAAAGAAGTAAAGATAAGATGCATCGATAGGATAGATTGAATCCATCTGATCCATAGTCTTTATTTCGCAACGTTCCAAGATAGGATAGTAAGGAGTCTTGCGCCACAGTTCAGCGATTTCACCTTCTGTTGGTTCAGACAACAGTTGTACAAGCGTATCGATAGCGTTGCAATAGTTTTCCATATAAGAACGCTTCATCGCCTCCAGCTCATACTTATACACATTGACTTCGCCCTTCCTTCGATTAACACTATCAAAGATGATTTGAGTTGCCATGGTCATGTTCGCCATAGCAGCACGCAGAGCTTCCATAAGAGGAGAGTTTTCTTTCTCTTTTAAAAGTTCATCGAACACCGCACGACTGATGATGATTTCAATACGCTTGCGAGCCGTAAGGCCAGACGAACGCAAATCGTTTAGGTCCATATTAGTTTCCACTCCAGGCGCATAAAGACTGAAGGTGGAGAAGTTCTTGAAAATGTCTACGAGTATATTCATGACTGCTGCTGATTTAGTCTGTCTTTCGGTGCAATTTCTTCCTGTCGCTGAGGAACCTCACGATAGAAGCCTATGCGATAGCCTTGCTTATAGAGGTCTGGGAAATTCAATCTGAGAGCGAGATTAAACGGTTCTGCACATATCTCGTCCTCTGGTGTGAGCGACATTATATAGATAAGGTAGTTATAGTAAGCGTCAGAACCTGACTTGCTAATGACACCATCTTTACTAACCGCTGTGATAGATGCATCCAAACCAACGCTTGATAGTAAGGCTTCTTCTGCTCGTTTATCGTACGAAATCAAAGATTCGATATATTCCTTATACTTAAGGTCGATCGTTTCGATTCTCCACTGCTGTTCGTTGCCAGAGCTATCCATAAATGAAATAGAAGAGTAGGCTTTGCCTTGGTTGTCAGCACCGCTCAGATAGTCGCCTATCTTGCGCAGCTCCAATCGCATATACTCTACAAGTAACGATTCACGATATTCAGTACCGATACTGATACCGTTATACTTCACCAAGTCCTGTTTCTTAGATGAGCGAATCTTATTCTCCTCGCATAGCTTAGCTAACTGATTGCGCTTACTTGACACCCACGCATTCGGAATGATGATATGTATCTTCGCTGCAAGGGAATTACGCAAGAAGGAGTTAATGTAGGAGGCGGTCTTGTTACTACCTTGAATATATGGACGTGCGCCCTGGTGGGTCTCGTTCACACCGTAGAACTCATCTACTGATTTCTCTCTGTGGTGTGACACGGCAGCGAATAGATAGTTGTCAACTTCTGACAATGCGAACTTAGGGTATATCTTGTAATTGCCTAATCCGTATGTCCACCGTCCTACAGCTATGTTATTGAAGTCGCCATAATTAATCTGATCGTAGGCTACATCCTTACGAGTGGTAGCAAGACGGCAGTGCTTATTCTCCAAGGGTTCTAATCCTGCTACTGGCAACATACCAATACGCTTACCACGTGAGAACCTCCACTTAACGAAGTAATCACCGAACCAGTAGTAGTTCTTGATACAGGTCTTAGCGAACTCCTGTGCAGATGTTTCCATACCACGATCTTGCCAAGAGTTCATCCACTCATCCCACGCAGGTAGTGCGGTGTATTCACGTCGCAGCTTACCACCTTCTACTGTCTGCATATAGGCGCATGGTCCATTACCATAGAGCATCTTAATCTCCTTGCTATACAAGCGAGGCAGCAGGCGGTTCTGCTTTATCTCCATCGTTACCTCTTCACACAGTGCGTTGTTCATACCACGCATACACACTTGGTATCCATTCACACTCATCCACTGGTGTTCATGTAGGCAAGTCTGTCTACCCTGTGGTACGAGTAGCCCTGGGCTTGTCGACAACTCTCTTCCTTCTCCAATCTGAAAGGAGAAGGTATTGCCGTCCATGACGTAGAGTCCAGCGTTGCCGTGCAGTTCAATACTATCTGTCATAACCAATTTATCTTATGTAGTTTATATCCGTCTTGTGGGAACCCCATGTATCTGATGAGTATGCGATAGCACATCTTAGGGTTTCCCTCTTGGTCCTCGAAGAGAAAGAAGTTCTCGGAGTCGACCTTGAAACACTCCTCTGGTAGTTGTGTGCGGTACTTGCAATGTTCCTTGACTACCATTTGCTCGCCTGCCATCCCCTGTGAGCGAGCGTAAGGGAAGAAGCAGATAGTGAAGTCACCTTGTGGTACTCTGCTTATCTCTCTTGCCCATTGCATTGCCTCGATGCCGTTCAATTCAATTGTCTTCTCCATTACTTGCGAAATTACTGAAAATCGCTGTGGGAACAAAGGACGATTTTATCCCCTCCCTGTCATATTTCCCAACTTTTGGAACGTTGCACCGCTTTTCCTCAACTCAGCGGTGCGTGGTGATTTCGGTCGTTTGTTTATTTTTGATTTTGATTTTCAAAACGTAAGCCACTGAAACACAACAAAGTAAGTTTTTGACCGATGTAAATAGCCCCCGTTATTGTCGATTTTCAGACACTTTTTATATTACGTTCGTTACAATATTAGCCGTTAAATAGTAAGATTTTCGGGCAAATCGTCGGGATAACTGCTTAATTCCTTTTTGATAAGGTCAGAATAAAGACCGTATAAAAGGTAAATCATCGCACTTGGGAGCTGCGTTGTTAGTCCTGGTCGTCGTTTCAGTTCCTCCTTCTTCTCTGAAGCTTTGTCGAGTTCTATTTTGCCGTTGGTTTTCTTCAACGGACTAATCAAAATTGCACTGCAAAGGTTAGGGCATTCGTTTTCATCAATTCGCACCTTCGGAAGCAAAGGAAGTTTCTCACCAAAGAGCAACTGGCAAAGGCGGAACTGCTGCCAGTGGTAAATGGTAGGCGCACCGTCGTTGTAAAGGATAACTGAAAATCCGTAACTCTCTAAGGCTGCCTTCATCGTCAGTGAGTCAGTAGTTATCTGCTCTAATTCCTCACGTGTCTTGTTACCAGCACGGTCAGGATGAAGGTGTATGACCTTGTTCACTGCATCAGTACCAAAGAAAGAATACACCTGCTGCGCAAGGTTCTGCTGGTCGTCGGGTATATACGCCCAAAATTCCTTGATGATGTCAAAGCGACTACCATAGTCTTTTTTCTGTCCGACGATGAGCGACTGAAAGTTACCAGGGTCGTAACCAATATAGAGCGGTTCACGCTTATCGTAGTGGCGAAGATAGCGAGCGGTCAGTGTGAAGTGGTCTTTGAGGTTCAGCTTCAAAATCTGGTCATAGATATAGCTATCCTTAAATTGGTGTCGCTCGTGGTCGTAGGTGGTAAAGAACTTGTTAGTCACCTCCTTGTGTCGAATAGCACAGATAGCGGTCAAGAACTCATCCATATCGAGCGTGTCGAGCTGGGTTTTGAAGAACTTAGGACCGAGAATGTCCTTATTGCAGAAGGATGAAGCACGAATATAGTAGATTGCGTTTCTTCGCATATCCGCTAAGCGTGGTTTCCATCGGGCAACAAAGGCGTTAAGGCGTTCATTCTCCAGTCTGATTTTCTCCATCGTGACAGGGTTCTTCGTATTACGAAGTTCCTGCTGGAGCATAAACTGCTTATAGAGCGACTGATTGATAGCGAGCGACACACTGGCTATCTCCTCGATGAGTTGTCGGTCCATCTTGTTTTCGTATTCCTCAAACCAATCGTCTTCACCAAGGTCGACACGTGCCGTATCGCTCACACCCGTCACACCTTCATAGTAGGCAGAGCGACGGATGTCGGCTGAACCACCACGGAGGGAAGGGAAGAGTCGTGACTTTAATTTCTCACCGCTATTGTGCTTCATCTCCTCGACGAAAGCGTGGACAGCATTACGACCAGCGACACTTTCAGGCTGATCAGAAGATACTAACTGAAGGTGCGCACCATTGCGGAAGATGACCGAGTGCTTAGCGTAGGCAATAGGGTAGCGTGGTCGACGGAAATGAGAAGGTAGCTTTGCTTCACCGACCACATAGTCGATACCATACTCTAACATTGCTCGCTGCTTACCATTCACGATGACAGGACGAGAGAACGATGCCTGAATGTTAGGCCAGACGTTCGTCATCAGCGCAACGTAAGTCTTATGCACAAGGAACGAGAGTTCACCAGGCATATCATTTGTTACACGGATAAGACGTGGAACGATAACGCCCTCTGTCTTACCCGTCGCACGAGCCCACTCTGCATAGAGCATATTCGGGTCGATAATATTCGCCAACAGCTGCACACGATTCATATAGTAATGCTCGAAGTCAACTGTAGGCTGTTCGTTATTTATAATTTCATCAGTCATTTTGAATTTCCTCCACTATTTCAGCATCTTGAATATCAGCATCACGCAGCAGTCGCTTCTTCTCCTTGTTCTCAACAGGAAGAGAATCGATAAGCTTAATATAAAAACCTTCGTTGTGTTTAGCAGCGATTTCTTTAAGATTCTTCTTCGAAAATCCAAGTTCTTCTGCTGTGAGCTCTGGAGAAATCAAGAAAAGAACACCTAAATCCCTATCTGCTTCTGCTATCTCCGAAGACCGACGACGACACTCAAGAGCAGCATCATAACACGACTTCATACCTTTATAGTCGCGATTAAGTGCGCAGAGTTTAGCAAGGTCTTCGTATTTGTTTGCAAAATTGCTTTCCCAAACCTTTATAGGAACGTTGCAGTCAACCTGAAAGTAGTTGATTGCCTGATAGATTCTCGCCATACAAGTGCGCTCTTCTATCTTTATCCGTTGCTCAGCGTTAATACGAAGTTTCAGTTTCTTAGCTGCTCTCGTAATATTACGCTCGTGTTCGAATATCTCAGCAGACCATTGTAGCTGCTGCAAGAACAACTTAACATCTTGAGGTATGCCTTCACAATCTCCATTCGTCAAGAATGCAGATATTAGGTCAGGGTGGATGGTGTCTAACTTCTCAATTTCACTTTTCATATTCCAAAGAGTTTCATTCGTAGGTCTTTTTCTGCACGCTCATTCTTACGTTCCTCGAGCAAAGTAATAGAGTCGTTATCACCTTTCTCAGCCTTCTTAGCAAGTTCAGCATCTATGTTATACTCTCCAAGTGCGAGACCTTGCTGGTAAGCTTCAAAATAAACATCACCAGGAAGCGTTATGCGATATAGCAATGCTTCTCGCTTAGCTTTCCTTAAGGCAAGCAGCTGACAAATACGTTCGGGGGTATAGTTTAACGCCCCGAACGTTCTGACTTGATTTACATATTCATCTGATAAAATCTCTTTTACAACTAATTCTGACATAGAATTATTTTTTTAGTATCGTCTTCCGATAAGACTACGCCATCTCTCTCTAACAGAATAGGCTGCTGTGGAAACATAGACATAAATCTTCGTACAGTTGCCGACACATATTTAGGATCTATTTCCATTCCATACCCAATGCGGTCTGTCTGCTGGCACGCCATAATGGTTGAACCTGATCCAGAGAATACATCGACAACTACATCGCCATTCTTCGTACTATTAGTAATAGGATACGCCATCAGTGCAATAGGTTTCATCGTCGGATGGATTCGATTGGCTTTTGGTTTGTCGAAATTCCAAATGGTAGTCTGCTTTCTATCAGAGTTCCAAAAGTGAGCAGCACCAGGTTTCCAACCATATAAGCAAGGTTCGTGTTGCCACTGATAGTCTTGTCGACCCATTACAAGAGAATCTTTAACCCAAATGCAGCACTGTGCTATCTTGAAGCCTGCTTCTCGAATTGCCCTGCGGAAATTCTCACCTTCAGAGTCTGCGTGGAAGACGTAGAATGAGCCACCAGGCTTGACAATGGAAAACATCACATTAAACACAGACTGCAAGAAGCGAAGGAACAAGTCATTCTCCATAGAGTCGTTCTGTATGGTAAGTTTGCTATCTCCTCCACCTTCGTAATTGACATTATAAGGAGGATCAGTGAGAATCATATCAGCAACACGTCCATTCATTAGTGCTACGATATCGCTTTTGGACCGACAATCTCCGCACATCAACCTGTTATTTCCAAGCCTGAAAATATCACCAGGACGAGCAAACGCTTCATTATCCTCTTGTGGAATTGTGTCAACAACATCTTCTTGAATATCAGTTGTGTCACTCTCTGATGCAAAGAGTTTATCGGTGCCGATTGAGAAGTCATTTTGTTTTACTTCATAGCCAAGATTGAACTTAGCAAGATCATCGCCACTGATATTATACTTGGTGAATAGGAGAGTGTCTGGGTTCTTCTGAGCGAACTCTGAATTATAAGCTGCAATCTCTTCGACGGCTTCCTTCTTATTAGATGCTTGGATTTCCTCATAGGGAATCTCTGGAATCTTAAATCCATAGGAGCGAAGTCCAAGAAGGGCTTTACGTCTCTGGTGAGCATCTATAATCCAAAGTTTACCTTCAGAATCTTTCCATACTTTGAATGAATACTTGAAACCTCGAGTGATGATGAGCATCTGAAGCTTCGATAGTTTGTCTGCATCAGGCTTTTTGAAATCTTCCTGAAGTTCGATAAAAGAGTCCAGCGGGGCAGTAGGCAAACCGCCCAAATTAAAAACTTTTATACTATTTTCCATTGTAATTATTTATTTTGTTGTTCAAGAACCATTTTAAACAGTCGCTCTTTCTCTTGGTACTTTTCGAGGTTCCGCTTGTCAGCCTCTCTTTTCTCTTTACGATCCTTGCGCTTAACGAACGACTTATAACGCTTGATGTTGTCGAGAACGTTCTTGTGCTGACGGAGGAACTCGGCTGGGTCAGTGCGGAGCAACTTAATGAGTTGGGCTATCTCTGAGCGTCCGAAGAGTATCGGGTGCTTGCAGAGGAACTTACCAGTGTCGTTTAATGATTGCAGCTCGGCAAATGCTTGAAGATTGCGGATGCGCAGTTCTGCCATTTCTGCTACGGCTTGTGCGGTTGGCTTTGTCTCCAGCAATTCGTCGAGCTGCTTCATCTTTCGCCAAGTGTTGATGCGGTCGTTATAGATGACGGTTGCCATCTGTACGTCCGCATCTGTAAGGTTTTCCCAGTCTATTTTCGGGTACTCTTCTTCTTTTTTTTTGGAGTTGCTTTCGCCTTCTCCTTCTTAGAAGAATCTGTGTCCTTATCCTCTGATGGGAGAGGATTTTCCTCTGATGATTGCTCTGTAGACTCGTTATCTTCAGAACCTTCTTCAGATGACTCATCGCCACCCTCTCCTTCCGATGGGTTCTCGTCGCCTTCGCCACCGTCAGCGTCAGGGCTTTCATCTCCATTAGCGTTAGGAATCTCAGGATTCTCGTCTCCATCTTCAGAAGAGTTGTTGGCGTTGTTGTTATCATTATCCTCGTCGGCTGCTTGATTAGCATACTCACGTCGATTACGTACGATTTCGTCATGCTCGCAATGATCAAGAAGGAGGAAGAGTATCTCCTCGTGATTTTTCTCTGGCGAGAGGTCGAAGCGTGTGAAATCAGTAAGATGTGGTGCTTTCTCGTGCAGCAGGGCAAGGTCGGCTTCCACAACAGTTGGGCTTACCAACTTATGGAAGTGCGTTAATTTCTCTTTTGTGCTGTACATATTCTTAATATAAATGGTGAATAAGCCCCCTCCCGTGAAGGGAGGGGAATAAGTTAGGCTTCAGTTCTTGAGACCTCGACAAGTGTTGTGGTGTCAAGAACACGGAAAGTGATTGATGCACCTGTCTTTGCTGTCCAGGTTGCACCCTCTTCCAGTACGAAGGTAGAACCGTCAGCGATGGTGGCTGCCTTATCGGTACCAGCACCAACGAGTGTGATGTATCTTCCCTTATCGCTCTTGCTAAGACCACTAACCGTAGCAATAGCAGCAGCTACTGACGTTCCGTTTGGAATCGTGTATGTGTTACTGCCTGCTGTGATAGCTACATCTGTAGCATCCGCATTGATAGCAGTAGCAGCAGTAACAGCTGGATTGCCAGTGTAAATCAGTGGAAGGTCGACAGAGCTGCGCTTGAAGGTAAGGGTCGTATAACGACCATCCTTATCGTCCTTCGTCTCTGTGTTAGAGAGGATGATTGGACGCTCGAGTTCACCAACGATGTACCACTCTTTCTTCTTAATATGCTTATAAAGAGCGATAAACTTACCACCGCTGTACTCCTCAATGAAGTTATAAAGGTTTGCACGAGCTCCGCCCATTACCATTACAAGCTGATTTTCACCTGTGGTAGTGATGTCGCCCTTCTCTGTGGTACCAGTGAAGGTTGGAATGTCGTGTGCCTCGAAGTAATGAGGAATCTCATTCGGTTTCAAAGGAACAGGCGCAACCTCACGATTAGCGTTAGGTTGTGGGAACTCCTTAGTGCGGTCAATCTGGTCGAGCGCAATGAGATAAACGATGTAAGAGATAGCACTACCGTGTGTATCTCTATCAGACACATCGTCGACGTGACCGAGTAATGCCATTGAAGCGAAGGTGACACCTGAACCAGCAGCAGCACCGAGAGAGTGGTCAAGCAAGGCTGCTACGAGCATGAAGATACCAAAAATCGCAAACGTAGCCATGAACATATTTCGTGACTGACGGTTGCTATAATTAAATCCTTTCATAGGATTATACGCACGATAGCGTTTCTGAATATTGGGCTTTTTCATTTCTATTTCTATTAATGATAATTATTGATTTAAGAAAGGAACTGAAGAGGTCAAGCCGTCCCGAGCTTTTAATTCCATCGACTTTCCTCTCAGTTCCTTAGTCATTCATCTATCGTCCACCTGGTACGTTAGGCTGCAACTCCTTGTTGACGGTACGCTTACCACCGACGCAACGCTCCAACTCACGGAACTTGTTGTCGCTACCGAGGATTACCATGATGTAGTCGCCTACAGCTGTAGCGGTGAAGGCAGCCGTGATGCTATCGAACTTACCACTATTGGTAATCTTTGGCAACTTTGTTTTATCACCGCACTCGATGCAGTAAGCTACACCAGCCTTTGCATTCTCGATGTCGGTGATAGTTGTCAGTGTTGTTGTGCTGTCGGTAATCTGCCAGAAGCCGTTATTACCGTCAACCTTATCGGTGATAGTTGCTGCAAAGAGGTTGATGAAGATCTGCTGCCACTCGTAGTTATTCTTATCCATCTCATCCTTAGTTGAGAAGCGACGACCTGTGAATGAAGCAGAAGTTCCCTCTTTCCATGTACTCCAAGCACGGACCTGCTCCATGCTTTCCTGCATCTTCACAGAGAGCATCTCACCTGGTACAAACTCAAGGAACTGAATATTACCTGGTTCGTGAAGCATCATGAATGGAGTCTGACCGAGATAAGGCAACCAAATGATGCGCATCGTAGTGTCTGGTACCACGCTCAATGCACCCATAGGTCCAGCGAAGTCTGTGTCCTTACCATAGGTAGAACGAACGTTCTTAATCCACCATGCCTGATGGTTCTTATTCAAGTAAATGAAGTGGTTGTCGAGGTCCATGTCCTCTGTGATAGAGGCACGAACGTCAGCAATGAACTCTTGAACAGAAGCGAGGAAACTTGCCTGTGTATAGGTGCGGTATGTACCATCATCGTGTGGCTTGATGTCGTACTGATGAACATAACGCAGCAAGGTGTAGAGAACACCAGTAGCAGCATTGAGGTAGCTACCTGCAACACCCTTATCAGGCTTCACGTAGATACCACGCATACGGCGTTTGTTCTGCTCAACCTGTGCAGCACGGAGGGTATTGAGCAACTGATACTCAATCATAGACCACTTGATAGGGTCAGAGCCTTCCTTGTTGAGATAACCGATGTACTTACGCTCGATTTCTTTCATTGGACCCCATTCCATCTTAATCATAGCGTCGTCAACGTAACCATAGTGGTTCTCAATCTTCATACCGCCCTTGAAGACCTCACCAGACTGGTAAGCCTGTGAAACCTCATCGAAGAAGGCGTTGAATACGAGTCCACGGTCTTGGTAGCCGTAAGCGACAGGGAAAAATTGAGTAAGGTCACGTACCTGTAGAACACGAGCGATGAGTGCATCCTGACGAAGTACAACGAACTGATCGCCAAGACCAGCATTGTCTACGCCATCGTAGTTAGTAGCGTAAGTACCCTTTGCAAGTGCAGCTGCATCAAGCATCTTGTTCTGCTGAAGGTACTGATAGCGGTGCTTGAGTGAATTAGCATAATTGCGAACCTCCTTATAGAAGGCAGCACCATCTACTTGTTCGTCAACCTCTGGCAGAGCTGCTGCTGCACGTGGGTTAGCTGCAATCTGATTCCAACGATTCTTCATTGAGAAGAAAGGATGTTCAACACCGAAGAGATAATCAGCTGTATTAGCGAAACCATTAACACTTAGAGGAACAGCATTCACTGTTTGCGCAGGAACATCAGGTGCAGGGTTTGAACCCATCGCCTGAATATCAGCACGCATACCCTTAATACCCTCAAGGATACCCTCAAGAGTTGCGTTGCCTTGCTGTGTAGGCTGCTGACCACCATTATCATCAGCTGATGCTGAAGGCTCACCACCATTCAGAACAGACTGAATGGTGTTCAGCATCTTCTGAAACTCATCCGCCTGTTGAGCTGTCTTCTGTGCAGCTTGTTCAGAAGCAATGTCATCAGCAAGCGTACTCTGGTACTTCTTCTGATACTCTGCTACGATTGAGTTGAACTCATCCTGTGACAGACTTTTGTCTTCGAATTTCTGCTTAAATCCAAGGAATTCGATGACACTTGTAAGTTTTTCTTTTAAACTCATAAATAACTAAAAATTAAAATGATACATTTATATGTTGTAAACGGCAGTTTTAAGTTTCTTTGCCTCAGTATATTCACGACCCATCGTAGCAGTTTCAACGATAGCTTCTACCATCGTCTTGCTACCATCTGTCAGACCGAGTTCCACAGCCTGAGGAGTGTAGAAGGTTTCACCACGCAAGACAGGAGTATCGTCAGGAAGGTCAGCAAGTTTACTACGCTGTGAAAGAACCTCTGATAAGAACTGTGCATTCATTGGGTCGAGGATGTCTTTCACAAATTGCTCATCCTTACCTTGACGAAGATCATCGAAGACTTTGTTCTTCAAGTCAGACTTAGTTGCTTTTGCTTCCACCTTCTTAATACCGAGCTTCGCAAAGTATTCTTCAAAATCGTAGAAGCTGCACATCGTTCCGATACAACCTACATAGTCATTCTGGGTCAGTGCGTATATACGCTGACCGTGGCATCCGATGTAATATCCAGCTGAGCAACACATCTGTTCATAGAATGTAAGGATAGGTTTCTCGCAACTGCGTAGTGTTTCGCTCAAGCGGTCGAGGTACCACGCTTCACCACCTGGTGAATTGATGTGAAGGAAGTGACAAGAGATTTGTGGATTAGCTTCAGCTGCAAGCAGGTCTGATTGCAACTGCTTACTTGAGAAGTAATAATACGAATCAGACATCACGGTACCGAATACACGATGATAAGCAATACTGTTATCAGGCAGTTGCTCATCACTGAACTCATCAGTAAGTGTAATAGGAGCGGTGTTTTCTTGATTCGTTATCTTCTGAATATCCAAGAGAGCAAGATGTGACTCGAGCTGATACCAACTATGGGTGTTAAGGTAAGCAAGCATTTCATCTTTCGTCATGCTGAACGATGAGTTTACCTCAGGTTTATCTGGTGCTTTACCACTGAGCGGAAAGGCTGTTAACATAGCCTGTCGAAATCCGTCAATAGTTATGAATAGAGGCTTCCCTGAGACAAGTAGAGACTGTAATTCTTTCATCAATATTCTTTTTGATGCGAATTTACTATATAATAAGGTGTAGGCAAAAGACCTACAGAAGGGGGTCTGTGAGCATTTTACACTTGATTACGAGGTTTGCAGAGTTCAAATTTGAAGATATCTGAACTCGAGCAGGAATATCTGACGTTCCGATGTTATGAGTTTTCCTATCAGATGTCTTGATTGTAACGATAGCACTTCTCTCTATTGCGAAGGTCCTGCGAGTTCCTTCGTCGGGTAAGTCTATAACTATGGTTTTATCGCAGTTCCAATAATTACCAGCTTCATTGTCAGTAAGTTGTGGTATATACGTGAAGGTATCGGCAACGAAATCATACACTTTCTTCTTTCCTTCTCTATTTGGATTTACAAGTCTCACTTGTACGGTGTTTAAAAATTCTAACATATCATAAAACATTTGAGTGACAAAAACGATAGTTTGGTATGTATTAAAAAATATTAAATACATGCAACTTTTTGATACTTACGAACCTTCTTGGGTCTAAGTCGGTTTCGGAAGCGGTAGTAATTCTTCAATAATGCATCTGAAGATATAGACTTCAATTGATAGCTACGAATGAAGTCATAGATAACATCGAGGTTTCTCTTCTGTCGACCGAACTCTTCATTCTCCAACAGAATACGATGGAGTTCGAAATTGAACATCCTTCGTATCTGAGCTTCTATTTCCTTAGCTGCTGCTGGAGATAGGTAATTGTAATAAGCAGGATCTTTCCAAGGGCTGGCGATAACACCAGCCTTACGTTGAGGTAGGTGAATACGGAGGTTGCCATTTACAACATCAGGTTGATTGCTGCGTTGCTTGGTCATATTCTCCCATACGCAGAAGTATAGATCTGTGGTGCTTGGAATCTTGACACCACCAGTAACTGTGTCTTTACAATATTTTGCACTTATATATTCTGCAAGGTACTGTTCAATTTGAATTGTGACAACTCGTTTCGCAGACCATTTTTTTTTCTCCATATCCTTTTTTAGTTTTTAGCCGTCCTACCGTCCTACATTCCTACAAAATTAGACTTAATTAACGCAAAGTTACAGATTATCAATGAGATAACAAAATTTTATCACTCAAAAGTTTTATTATTTCACTCTCTTTTTTCATCCTACAATCCTACAAAAACACATATTTTGTAGGACGACGAATCCAAAACAGAGAAAAACACGAAAAATCCTATTTCCTACAACGTCCTACAATCCTACAAATAAACAATTAAATCCTATTTCCTATAATAATAATATAACTATTTGATTTATAGGTATATATGTATATTATAGGTTTGAAAAGAAAAACAATTTGTAGGATTGTAGGATTGTAGGACGGTGTTTTTCTGAAAATTTATTTTCAAAAGTCACGTTTTCGAGGTTTTTTCTGAAAATTGGGGGTACGGGGGATTTTTCGCCACCTTCAGTAATAAAGAATGTGATATGGATATGATACGGTATTGATATGATATGTGATATAGATAGAAAAAAATGAGCCGTGCCTATTCATCCGAACTGGCACGGCTCTAAAGGAATTTGATACTTTCATTAAAAAGGTTCATCACTTCCGTCTGACGGCTCAAAAGGCAATTCTTGCGGAAGAGTTTTCTTTGGTGGTTCTTCAGTTGTGTTAGTTACCTTAGTCTCGACTGGCTTGCTTTCTTTATTACTGTCGTCAGCATAGTCTCTTCTAAAGTCTATATTGTATGACTCGACAAACTTGTCGTAATCTATAATGATAGCACTTGTAGATGTGCTCTTCTGCTTACGCAGCTTAACCATACTTCCATCACGAAGGTCTGCGTCGTCGACCGTCTCCTCCCATATGAATCTTCTTGAAGATACTGTTCCGACGTATGAAGAATGACTACGCAGGTTTTGTTCTATCGTAGAAAGCGTGCTATTCTCATTGTTATATCCACTTCTATCGAAGATACTGAAGACTGCACTCAAGCGTAAGAACATAATGTTCGAGCCTGCTTCGAAGGTGAAGGTCTTTGAATCTCCACGTGAATCTTTACCTGTGACCTTCTTAGGTTGCTCGAGAAGGAACTCACGCCCTTCAATGACTTGCTTCGTGTCAATCATATTGTTGACAGCAGTGAAGAACATAGCCAGCTTGTCCGTACTGCGAATGAGTGATAACTGGAATTGTACCTTCTCTTGAACAATCTTGAAAAACTCATCGTAGGTGAATGGTAGGCGAAGGTTGGAATATCGCTCTATCAGTTTGACAGTTCCCAAGAAGAGAGATGCTGTCTTCATCAGGCGGTCCATCTCACCAGAGTTAATGATGTCTTGCTTCAGCTCGTTATAGGCCTCTTGCTTTAGGCTTCTAAAATGGTCCATGAACATAGGACGAAGTTCCAGGATCTGAAGGAGCACGTTTGAAAGACCTATCTTGTTTGGGTCTTCAATTGTTTTCAGTTCTTCGAAGAGGCGCACTTCTTCTGGTGTGCGGTTACGAGGCTTTGGCACTTCGCAGACAATCACACGACTCATAAGTGCATTGTCATCACGCTGTGGTGTCTCTTGACCACAGATGATGACAGGTGCGAAAACCTTGTCATTCTCAATTTCTCTTCCAGAAGTTCCTTTTCTCTTCTGTTTACCATCACCATCATATACGATACCTTTCAGTGCTTGAAACTTGGTGTCGCTGATATCCTTGTTATTGTATTCGTCAAGCACAACAGGGACATCTTTAAATGTACCCATAATGGTAGACATCGCGGCGTCGGTACCAGTGTTAAGGTTGAAGATAGGTATATTAGGAGAAATGAACAGCGAGCGGATTGATATCGCTATCTGTGTCTTACCTGACGACATTGGACCCATAAAGAAGGGAGCGGTGAAAAGTCTATCAATGCAGTGGATGTTGCTTCTGAAGGCGCACATTATGGCGAAAACCAAAGCCCACTTACCATTATCATTAATCTTATAAACTTGGTCCATCAGCGAAGCCCACTTTTCGAAGCTGACCTTCTTCTCAGCTGGGACCTCTTTATATACAAGCTGACTAATTAGCTCGTACTTATCTGATTGCTTACCACTACCTGCGTAGATAGTTGAGAAAGCAGGAAGGTAGTAGTTGTTCTTATTGTGTGTAACCACACCCAGCTCGTTAACTGGGTCGAACACCCACTGGCCGTCGACATTATGGAAGATGCCATTCGCAAAAGCAAAGAACTGTTCATCTGTCTTTCGACTCATACCTTCGCTCTGCTGATTACCGTAGGTCTTCACCTCTGAGCACATTACGAAATGACGACTCATATATGTTTTGATAGCCTTCCATTGCCACTCCTCACCATTGAAGTTCACAGCTTCGTAATTGATTAAGACCTCCTCGATAGAGGACATCTTCAGCATCGCTTTAGAAGGTATTTCTATATATATAGGTGTCTCGTAATATCTACGATTGATACGCAGCACACGCTTATTCTGTTCGAAATCATCAGAGAAGATATGGAGTAATGGAGTCATGAAGAAGTCCGCAACTTGCGTCATGCCGTTACCATTCTTGTTGCGAAACATGTAGCACACTGGTTCGCTCTTCTTATTGAGGCGTGGGTAATACCCACTCTCTTTCCACATCCTCCTGTACTCTTCGTTCTCTTGTACATATTCTGGTGGCTCGTTTACATCAAACTCTTCATCGTCGAGGTTGTCTGCTTGCATACTAACCTTCATAGCAGACTTACGCTTGAGAATGAATGGCTTTCTTATCTCGTCAAACTGCCCCTTAGTTAGCTTGAGCAAAGAGCAGTAATGATTTCTGTTTATGGTTATAACAGTATCGTCAGCGTAGGATGTTAGTTCGATACAACGTGAGACAAGAGGAACTCGGTCTCCATTGAAGTTTTCGAAGAACTTACCGTGCAACGCTATGTAATAGTCAAGGAACGAACCTGTACTATCACTGAAGGTCATGTCTATCCTAATACCTGCACGAAACATCTCTGCGAGAGTATGCAAGTAATTGTTTTCGTCGCCATCATCGGTAATATCACAACCAGTTTCTGAGGAAACAAAATAACAGTAGACACGTCGTAATTCTTGAATATCATTCGTTGACGGGCGACCAGACACATACACGATAGGTTCTTCTCCATATCCATCGAGAAAATCCTGCATAACAGAGGTAATAATCGCAGGACGGTCGCTTTCAATATTCTCCTTTAGCGCATCGATACCGAAGATACCAGCCTGTGTATTTGTATTAGCGACAGATTCTTTTAGTTGAGTACGAATGCTTCGCACCTTATTATCGATGAGTCCGATTTTACTTCGGAAATCTTCTGCAATTGATTTGATGTACTCCAAACGCAGAACAGAGTCTTGTACACACGCTACGAGAGAACAGATGGAATTTAAGCAGTCTGTGATAACTGTCTCATCCTTGCAGCCTCGTGGAAGAATCATACGCTTGAACGCTTTTGGGAAAGGTTCTGTGAGTTCCTTTAACTTCTTGCTTGTAAGGCTGCCGTGTGCTTTAGCGAATTCGTCTGGGTCCATACCTTTTTCAAGACGGATGCAGCGTACCTTTGCCCCAGCTTTCAAGAGCAGTTCACAGTTCTTTAACGAAGCCTTGACACCAGCAGGGTCTGCATCGTAAATCATTATGATATCATCTGTGAAGCGAAGTAGTAATTTCACTTGATCTTCAGTGAATGCGGTGCCACTTCCACCTATAACATTCTCGACACCTACCTTATGCAGAGACATTACGTCAAACTGACCTTCGACAAGATAAGCGAAGCCTGTCTTACCAATACTCTTGCGAGCCTGGTATAATCCGAAGATGTGCTTACCTTTCGTAAATAGAGGTGTTTCGCCTGTGTTTACATATTTACCAGTCTTATCGTTTGGAGTCACGATTCGACCAGAGAATCCTATGATATGACCTTGCATGTCGTAGAAAGGAAACATTAAGCGGTCACGGAATCTGTCGTATAAGCGACCTTCACTATTTCCAAGTACATCTACTTCTTGCAGTAATTCTTGCGAATAGCCGGCTCTTGAAAGTTCTGCAAGAGCAAGGTTACCCATTGGAGCATAACCGACACCAAAGTCGGTCAATGCTTTGTCAGAAAGACTATATCCACGTGATGCAAGGAAACTCTCTGCTTGTCCAAGGTTCTTCTGAAAGAACTTTGCAGCAGCATCTATTGCGATACGTTGCGCTTCCTTTCTCTTGTAGGCAGCTTCTTCCTCAGGTGTGAGTTCCTTGGTAGGAAACTCGATGCCTGCTTGATTAGCACACCAGCGCAGAGCCTCTATGAAGCTTAGGTTTAGGTGATGCTGTACAAATGATATAACATCTCCACTTGCTCCGCACACGAAGCAGTGATAAGTCTGTCTTGATGGACTGACGACCATAGATGGTGAGTGGTCATCATGAAAAGGGCATACACCCTTATAGTTCGCACCTGTCTTGTGCAGGCGAGTAAAGGTTTCTATTACATTTACAATGTTTAGAGCTGACTTTACCTTTTCAATGAAATTCTTATCTATCATATTCCTTATTCTTCATTTTCCTCGAACAAATCCAACTGGCGTGATTCAAGTGCCTCTTGTAAGGTTACGCCTAAGTATTCAGCTACCGCAGCATACTCTTTGCTGCTGATGTTTTTTCGTCCATAGTATAAGTCCCAAAAACGACGTTGATTAATTCCCGTTTCCGTGTAAAAGGTTCTTGTTGGTGTAAAGTCTTCGGGGTGTCGGAACTTTATCTTCAACATCTCCATAAGAATATTGCGCTTGACTTGCAATCCGACAGTAAGGCGATTGCGCAATGCAAAGAGGCGAACAGACATAGCACTTCTGTTCAATGCTCTTCCCATCTGTTCAAATGACAGCTTACCAAGATTATTCTTGACAAAGGTAGCATCTTCTTCTGTCCACCGTTTATTAGCTATTTTGTTTCTAATCATATCTGTAGGAGTTTAAGATGTGAAAACTATCCCTTTCGAGTTAGTGCTTGGTTATACTGGTGATCAAACCGCATAATCATGATGTTGTCAGTTGGATGAAGACGCCCAAGTTGACTCTGAACATATACTCGAAGTGCTTCGTGTAATAGTCGGAGTTCTCGCTCTGACAAATCTTGGACAGAGAAGTTTCCCCAGTTATCTTTATCTATAAACATTTCTTTCTTAGATATTCTGTCAGCCCTTGCCTGATTTTCTTTCGTACTGACGGGGTTAATTTTAACTTTTGATTAGGAGCCTTGTGAGAAAACCGAAAAGACATTCTAAAACCCATTTTGCGGATAGCCTTTTTTCTAACTTTTCTAATGCTGGTCATAGTTATTCAAATTTAAGATCATACAATTTGTTTCTTTCCAACGAGCTACCAAAGACTCCTATAAGGTCACCATCTACCTTATTTTCTCTCCATTCAAAATAAGTGGAGAAAGCCTCTCCTTTCTCATTCCAAATGATGCCTTCATTCTCAAGGTGACCAGTTACTTGACGAACATTCGAATGGTTTAGCTTCATCTCGTCGATTACGATACCTAAGTTTAATGCGTCAATTGCTTTTTCAAATTCCTTTGTTTTCATAAGATTGTTTTATCGTTTTACATTCTTTTTCTGTAGAATACTGAACATACTTTTCAAGTAAGGTACAGTAAATACCATTTATGCACATGCGATGATAATCGCAGTGTAGACATTCTCTATGCATCTGGGAAGAGCTCGTGTTCGGGTATGTTAAGATGGTCTGAGATTACCTTTCTCTTCTGTGGGGCTGGAGTAAAGTCGCCCCTTAACCATCTATAGACAGTACTTTCATTAACACGGCATAACTCCATTATCTTTGATATCTCTTCTTTGCGCTGATTAGGAAGAGAATATATGTACTCTTTGAATCTCATTTTTATTTTTTTATATTCTTTTTATTGCGCCCTCGATATATTTTTATTATTTTCGTGGCGCAAGTAATACTTGCGTAGGCAAAGGTCTAACATTTATTTGAAATAAACAAATAAATGAGAGTTTATTTCTCTCATTTGTTGAAAAATAATGAAAATGGAAGAAGAAACTATTACTAATCGCATCGTTCATTTGATGAACAAAGAAGGGCATACGATAAATACGTTTGCTCGAAAATTGAATATCTCTTGGACTTCAGCTAATAATATCATCACTGGTCGCAACGCACCTAACTATGAAACCATAGTTAAGATTTTAACGAGCTTTGAAAATATTGATGCTAACTGGTTGATAATGGGGCAGAAAAGAGGAGAAGAAACTAATGAGGATAAACTTTATTCTGTTATTTCGATGCAACAGAAAACCATAGAGAATCAACAGAGAACAATAGACCGATTAACAGCGAAGCTCGTTGAAAATGTATCTGAAGATTCTGTTAAAAAAGTGGCAAATGCCGTATAATTAAGATGCGCCTTAGAGGTGTTTAAGAGTGTTTTTACGGTGTTTTTATTCAAACATTTTAATTAAAAAATCACTCAAATGTTTGATAGTGAAGACAATGTAAGATTTATATTGTCGGTGAAAACTCGGTGAAAATTAACTAAGAACTAAAAATAGCCCTATTGAATATCAGCAAGTTAGAAATGTAAATTTTAAATCTGAAATCTGGTCATCCCGACAGAAAAAGGGAAGAAACCAGACGGCTTCTTCCCTTTTTGGTTTTATTAGGCTTATTGGGCTTATTAGCCTAATTAGGCCTATAAGCCTTATTAATTATCATTCTCTTAGTTTTTCTCTGCAATCTTCAAGGATAGCCATCAGCTCATCCATCTTTGTTGTGCGCAACATAGCGATCCGTGTCTTCTTAAAATCAGGGATTCCTTTGAAGATTGGTGATGCTGCTAAGTGTCGACGTGTGTGCAAGATACCACGATGTTCATCGATACGTTCCACATTAATGCGTAGCATTTCTTCAAGTATATCAATCTTGTCATCGATAGTCAACTGCTTCTCACCTTGATTAAAGAGCCACGGACAGCCGAAGGTTGCACGACCAATCATCACCGCATCAACACCATAACGGTCGAACTTCTCGTGCGCTTCTTCAATACTTGTAACATCACCATTACCAATGATGGGGATATGAATGCGTGGATTGTTCTTCACCTCACCAATCAATGTCCAGTCAGCTTCGCCTGTATACATCTGTGCACGAGTGCGTCCATGAATGGTTAATGCCTGTATACCACAGTCTTGTAGCTGTTCTGCAAGGTCGGTAATAACCAAGTTGTCGTTGTCCCAACCTAATCGAGTCTTCACTGTGACAGGTGTGTTGACAGCCTTCACTACCTCTCTTGTGATGTCAAGTAGCAGTGGGATGTTCTTCAACATACCAGAGCCAGCACCCTTGTTTGCCACCTTCTTCACTGGACAACCAAAGTTAATGTCAATCACATCGGGCTTTACCAGTTCTACAATCTTAGCTGCTTCAACCATTGAAGCTACATCCCTACCGTATATCTGTATTCCTACAGGGCGCTCACTATCGTCAATGACTAATTTTGAAAGTGTCGATTTGATACTACGGATGACGGCATCAGCCGACACAAACTCCGTATATACCATGGCTGCACCGAAGCGTTTACACATCTTTCGGAAGCCAATATCCGTCACATCTTCCATTGGAGCCAAGAATAGTGGGCGTTCCCCCAAATCTATTGTTCCTATTTTCATAGGTGCAAAGGTAACGAAAAGGCTTTGAATAGTAAAGGAGTAAGAAGGCAAAAAAGCAAAAGGAGGGAAAGTTTTAATATCCTTCCGTTCAATGTGTGGACGCTTTTCGTATTGCTTTAACGTAAGAGCCGAGGTTGCTCATTAAACAAAAATATGGCTAAGGCAGGCAACATTTTATCCGATTATCATCTTTTTTCATTGAAAATCATTTCTTTTTAGACTTCGAAAATACGCAGATAAAGATTTGAAAAATCATTACATAATTTCAAAGAAAACTCCTATAACTAACGGCAAAAACACATATAAGAATAAGGTTCGCAATCAACAGAGAATCAAGTAGTTACCAAGTGCCAAAATAAAAGGTGCTTAATTGGACTTCAAAAGGGCGTTAGTAAGGGTCTTAAAGGGCACCTTTTGCAAGTCAATTAGGCGTCTTTAAAAACCCAAAAGAGCATGTATTGGTTTTGAGTTGCACGAAAATAATTTACAAACTTCATATAGTAAGGGAATACGTTGATAGTAGAAGACAGATAGACATCGCACCTAATTACATTTATCCTGTAGTTTATCCCCCTTTGTAAAACCATCTAATTAGAGGTAATCATATCATGTATGCGGATGAATCTCATTCTATTAACAATCTACGCATTTAATGGAAGAACTATTTTTTTAAGTAAACAGGGTAAGGAAATGAAAAGGATAGGGAATAAAAAGGGAATGATGTTTTTCAATCTTAATTATTTTGTACTACACAAAATATGTAGTATTTTTGCAATATAAAGTTCACGTATTATGGATGATCAGTATAAAATCCCCTATTTGAACGCTGTTATCAGAACGTTTGGTGATCGCTTTAACTTGACGGTGCAGCAATCTTTCCGCTATCTTTATAACTTTAAAGGAATACGATTTCTTTTAGAGTATTATGACGTGGAACATACATTGTCTATAGACGATACGGTAGATGTCCTTATCAAAGTTTGTCAAAAGAATGGAGGAGAATTGGCATGACACTCTATCATGGTACTAATACTGATTTTTCAGAGATTAATCTTGCAAAGTCTTTCCGCTAAAAGAGTCCAGGCTATGTGTATCATTTGCTCAAGCATGAGTATAAGACTGGGTAATTACCACAAGTCAACTAATCTTTATTAAAACGATTATCTAAATTTAATTTACAGCCATCTTTGCAACCGAGTTGCAAAACATAATCTTTATCTTTGCAGCAGAATATTAATGCAGTAACAGGTTTTAGATTATGAAAAAGAAACTTATAAGAATCATTCTTACGGCTGTACTCCTCGCAGGAGCATGGTTAGTAGAGCATTTCGCAGCACTTCCAATGTGGCAGGTGCTGCTTGTTTATTTGGTTCCTTATCTGGTTATCAGCTATGATGTATTAGGTGAAGCGGTTGAGGGAATCATAGAAGGCGATCCTTTTGATGAGAACTTCCTTATGAGTATTGCGACTATTGGAGCATTGCTCATCGGTTTCCTGCCCGGTGCCGAACCACAGTTTATCGAAGGAGTCTTCGTGATGTTGTTCTTCCAGTTAGGCGAACTCTTCGAGCATTATGCGGAAGATAAGGCGCGCGACTCCATCTCTGAGCTGATGGATATCCGTCCCGATGTAGCCAACGTGGAACGAAATGGCGTGGTTGCGAGCGTAAGTCCAGAGGAAGTGAAGATAGGTGAGACAGTGATTGTTAAGCCAGGAGAGAAGATTCCGTTAGATGGAAGGGTGCTTGAGGGCAGTTCCAGCCTTAATACCGTAGCCCTTACGGGTGAGAGTATGCCACGTGATATAAGTGCAGGCATGGAAGTTATCTCTGGTTGTGTTAACCTTTCAGGTGTGTTAAAGGTACAAGTTGAAAAGCCATATAGTGAGTCTACCGCCGCAAAGATTATCCAACTCGTTGAAGAGGCAGGTGATAACAAGTCACGCAGTGAGTCATTCATTCGTCGTTTTGCACATGTCTATACGCCTATCGTGGTAATTTCCGCCCTTGCTTTGGCTGTTATTCCTCCGTTCTTCTATGATAGTTACGCACCAGCCTTTGGTGTTTGGCTCTATCGTGCACTGACCTTCTTGGTTGTAAGTTGCCCATGTGCTTTGGTTATTTCAATTCCTCTTACCTTCTTTGCGGGTATCGGTGGGGCTTCTCATAAGGGAATCCTTATTAAGGGTGGTAACTATATGGATGCTTTGTCAAAGCTCTCTACGGTAGTATTCGATAAGACAGGAACATTGACACGTGGTACTTTTGATGTTGAGGCTATCCACCCAGAGAAGCTCTCTGAGCATGAGTTGCTCCATTTAGCAGCCCATGTAGAACGTTATTCTACCCATCCAATCGCCCTTGCTCTCCGTATGGCATATGCGAATGAAAAGGATAATTGCACTGTTGAAGATATACAAGAAACAGCGGGACAGGGTATTACTGCCACTGTTAATAATCAGAAAGTAAGTGTTGGTAACAGCCGTTTAATGGCAACATTAGGTGTTACAATCCCTACCTGCAAACGTTGTACGAGCCATGCGGGTACGATTGTTCACGTTGCGATTGATGGTGAATATGCAGGTCATATCGTTATCTCTGACCAGCTGAAGGCTGATGCTGTGAAGGCAATAGAGTCTCTGAAGCAGTTGGGGGTTAGTAAGACTGTTATGCTGAGCGGCGACAAGAGGGAAGTTGTTGAGCAAGTTGCTGAGCAGACAAAGGTGACGGAATACTATGCAGAACTGCTCCCTGCTGACAAAGTAAAACATGTTGAGCGTCTCATTGCTGAGAAAAATGTAGGTGAAACCATCGCCTTTGTCGGTGATGGAATCAATGATGCACCAGTGTTGGCACGTGCTGATGTGGGCATTGCTATGGGTGCTTTGGGAAGTGATGCAGCTATCGAGGCTGCCGATGTCGTACTGATGGACGATAAACCTTCGAAGATAGCACTTGCCATAGAACTCTCTTGCCGTACTATCTTTATAGCAAAGGAGAACGCATGGTTCGCTATCGGTATTAAAGTTGCAGTCCTTCTTCTTGCCACCTTTGGAATGGCAAGCATGGGGTTAGCTGTCTTTGCTGATGTTGGTGTGATGGTTCTTGCCGTTCTTAATGCGATGAGAGCAAGATAGAAAGGCGTTCTTCGTGATTTATTTTCATGAACATAATTTGGCATCTGTCGTAAAGTAGCTACGCAGATGCCTTTTTTAATAGTGTGAAATGCATGTTTTGATAAAGAAGTAGAGTGTTCTCTTTCGTTTCATCCGGCATTTCGAGTGATACTACTATTGGTCTTTGTGATGCAAATCTATGATTCCCTTTGAGTTATTACGTTATTAACAAGGTTTCTTATGCTTAGTGATTCGGTGTGACATTGCTATCCGCACCATTGGTGCTCATCGTCCGCACTATTGGTGCTCACCATCCGCACCATTGGTGCTGAGCCTTCGCACGTTGATAAGAGATGGACTCTTTCACTCTTAAACAATGTTACTACCATCTGTTTTTATGATAAAAATAATTACGGAAAAGCCGAATAAGAAAACTTTTATGTAAGTTTGCAGTAGAGAGTTGATTGCTATGCAGATACGATTATTTCTATTTTTCTTGTGGCTTTTGCTACCACTCTCGTCACTTCAAGCACAGAAAGTGCTGGTTTGTGATGGGGCAACGCGCTTTCCGATACGTAATGTTTTGGTCAGTGTGGATGGGAAGAATGTGGGACTTACTACATGGCAAGGAATCATTAACCTACCTGATTCGTTCCAAACAGCTACCTTTAAAAAGAAAGGCTATGCGCCAGAGAAGTTATTTCGGAGTGAGGTATTGTGTGATACCGTCTTCCTTTTCCCTGCAGAACATTATTTGGATGAGGTAGTGGTAATAGGAAAGCAAGTTGTTGACGGGCGTGAACTGTTGAAGAAGATGCCGAAGCGAGACATCTTAGAAAAGAAGCCAGCCCATTCCCTATTAGAGTTTGATGTTGGACTTATGCTTGATAAACGGCTACGTAGAGACCGTAAGCATGTTGAGAAGCTACGTGAAGTTTTCAAGAAGATGGACGGTTTAGAGGATAAGGAAGATCCTATCCTTAAAGCTTACCGACAAACACAGCAGGAGCTAAAAGCTGATTCTATTCAGAAAAAGAATGAGCAAAAAGAACTGAAGAAATAGTTTTTAATGTAAATATAGATTAATTGTAGGATTGCTAAAGCAATCTTTTTGTATAGTTTACTTGACTTTTAGAAAAGTAAGTATTACTTTTGTGGTGTGATAGATATCTTTACTTATTAATTAAAAAAGCTACTTTATGAAAACAGATTATCTTTTACCCCACATCTTTAGGAAGATTGGTTGGTTTATTTTTATCCCTTGTTGTGTCATGATTATGGTTTCTTGGTTAGGTATTAACGACTGGTTTAATGATGACAGACTGACTTTTATTACCTTACACATTGGAAACCTGAATTTCTTTGCTTCTGAACAAGAGGGACGTTCTTTCTTTTATTTTGCGCAGGAAGACATGTTTTCTGAACTTGTTTACTGCTTGACCTTTATCTCTCTATATATGATAGCATTTTCAAAGGAAAGAGTTGAGGATGAATATGTTGAACATCTCCGTATGCGTTCATTGGTATGGGCATTGAAAGTAAATACGATTTTCTTTGTAATCTTCACGTGGTTCTGTTTTGGTATGGTTTACATCACGTTGTTAATGCTATCAATGTTCAGCATATTTCTGCTGTTTCACTTCCGTTTTCTTTACGAACTACATAAAAGGAGAATAGATAATGAAGAATAGTATAAGGGTAGAACGGGCAATAAAGCGTATGACCCAAGCGCAATTAGCAGAACTTATTGGGGTGTCCCGTCAGACGATTGTCGCTATCGAAAGCGAGAAGTATGTTCCCTCAACAGTTCTTAGTTTGAAGATTGCACGTGTTTTCGATAAGCGTGTAGATGATATTTTTGAACTTGAAGAAAGCGATTAAAGCCTTGTATTTATAACCTATACTTTTCAATATCATCAGTAATCATAATTATGAATTTTGAATTATGAATTCTGAATTAAAACCAATCATAATTATGGATTTTGCATTATGAATTATGAATTATCAAAGTAATCATAATTATGAATTCTGAATTGTGAATTCTGAATTAAACAAAAAATGCCCGATGAACAAGGTGAAGAAATATCACACTTGCCTCATCGGGCTCAACATATACTCAAGTCAGAGAAGATATTATTCTTAAATTACACCACGGATACGGTCGTCAAAGGCTGAAAGGGCAGCCTTTGCACCTTCTCCCATAGCGATTGTAATTTGTTTGTAAGGCACCGTCGTAACGTCACCAGCAGCATATACGCCACTCAGATTAGTGCGGTTGGTAGCATCAACGATAATTTCATTGCGAGGAGTAACCTCTACTTGATCCTTGAAAGCATCGCTGTTTGGCGACAAGCCAATCTGAACAAAGACACCATCTAAGGCTATATCACGCTCCTCATCATTGGTGCGGTCCTTCACTCTGATACCCGATAGCTTCTGACCATCACCCAAGAGGGCTGTTGTCTGGGTAGAAAGGAACACCTCTACGTTAGGCAGACTGGCTACTTTCTGCTGTAGAACCTCATCGGCACGCATAGCATCAGCGAACTCAAGAACCGTCACGTGACGGCAGATACCAGCCAAGTCAATGGCTGCTTCGATACCAGAGTTACCACCACCGATAACTGCTACGTCCTTACCTTTGTAGAAAGGACCGTCGCAATGGGGGCAGAAATGCTCACCATGACCGATGTATTTATCCTCATCTGGCAGACCAAGACGGCGCCAACTTGCACCCGTTGCAATCACGACAGCAGGTGCGGTGAAGGTCTCTCCACCACGTACTGAAACAGTCTTAATAGCCTCTTTCAAGTTGGTTGATACCACCTTGCGGTTGTCGAATACATCTATTGAATATTCATTGATATGGGTGCGGAGGTCGGCAGCAAGCTGTGTACCTGTCGTTTTGGTAACAGAGATAAGATTTTCGATGCCTGTTGTGTCGTTTACCTGTCCTCCGATGCGCTCCGCAACGATAGCTACGCGCAAGCCTTTGCGGGCAGAATAGATAGCAGAAGATGCTCCAGCAGGACCACCACCGAGTACGATAACATCATATTCGCGTACTGTTTGCACCGCGTTCTCATCATGGTTGGTACCAACTTTGTCCTCCAACTCTTGTAGAAGGATACCAAGATCACCACGACCGGTGTGCAATGGCTCCCCATTAACGTACACAGAAGGTACGCCTTGTATGTTCAAACGTTGTATTTCATCCTGACAAAGACCACCATCAACCATCTCATTGCTAATATTTGGGTTGATAAGCGCCATTACGTTGAGTGCCTGAACAACGTCAGGGCAGTTTGTACAGGTGAGTGATACGTAAGTCTGAAGGCGGATTTCACCCTTCAGCGACTTGATACGTGCCGCTATTGCCTCGTCAGGAAGGTTCTTACCCTGTCCGTCAGAGTTAAGGATAGCAAGGAGCAACGAGGTAAACTCGTGGCCATTTGGTATACCACGGAAGCTGATACCAGTCTCTTCACCATTACGAAGAATACTGAATGAGAACTGTTCTCCTTCCTGATAAACTGTCTTTATCTTGTCAGAAGTAGAGGCAATATCCTCTACGAAAGACGAAAACTCTGCTGAGTTCTCATCATTACTATTGCGAGTAACGCTAAGGGTTATATCAGATGAGAGCGAACCAAAGACGCCCTTCACCTGTTCGAGTATGCTTGAATCTAACATGGGGCTTGTAAATTTCTCTATATATTATAAAAAAATGGAGAGACAAAGTCCGAAGACTTATCTCTCCACCATAACTTCTATGACACTTTTATGTCTGTTATTACAGAAACTAAGTCTTAGAGCTTACCAACAAGGTCGATGCTTGGCTTCAATGTTTCGCCACCCTGCTTCCACTTTGCTGGGCAAACCTCACCCTCGTGAGAAGCAACGAACAACGCAGCCTCAACCTTACGTACCAACTCATCAGCATTACGACCGATGCTATTATCCTGGATTTCAGCAATCTTAACGAGACCCTCTGGGTTTACGAGGAATGTACCACGATAAGCTAAACCCTCGTCCTCTTTGTATACACCGAAGCCACGGCTCAATACGCCAGTTGGGTCAGCAAGCATAGTGTACTTAATCTTCTTGATTCTATCAGAAGCATCGTGCCATGCCTTGTGTACGAAGTGAGTATCAGTACTTACTGAGAATACCTCTACGCCAAGACCCTTGAGCTGCTCGTACTTATCAGCCAAATCCTCCAACTCTGTAGGACATACGAAAGTGAAGTCAGCTGGATAGAAGAAGAAGAGTGCCCATTTGCCCTCGATATCCTTGCTTGAAACGGTCTTAAACTGTCCGTCCTGGAAAGCCTGAACGGTAAACTCTGGTGCGTGTGCATTAATAATTGGTTCCATATCTTACTTAAAACTATTTATGTGATTAAATCTTTTTGTTTTGCATTGCAAAGTTAGTATTTGTAATCATTACAAGCAATAGAAAAAATCTATGTGCTAATTAATAAAATCTATCAAGATATATTATAATGCTGATTATCAATAAGTTATATTCCTATATTTGGTAGATTAAAAGATTACCTTCAGATAAAAAAAATATCAAACAAGTACTTATGTACTCCAAAGTAGAATCGGAAACACCCGTGTTGTCTTTGAAAAGCAAGCTGAATAAGCTAAGAACAACTCTTACTTCATAACAAGTTGTAGTCAATAGAATCATATATAATAAGGTTGTCAACCTTTAATATGCTTTGTGCTCAGCCTCCGCACGTTTTGTGTTCAGCCTCCGCACCACATGTGCGGAGCGTTAGCACACTTAGTGTGTGGTGGCTTGTTGATTGTTGGGTGATGGTTGTTAGGTGGTGAGGAACACTGATATGAAACTTATAAGGTGGTGAAGAATAATACTTATTTATAGTGATTGGGGGGTGTATACACTCACTATAAAGGATGAAAAAGATAGGTATAAAGCATAAAAACAGGATGATAAGACGGCTATTTGGCTTTTTTTATCTATTTTTGTCATAGTCTATACATGGTATTAGAAGAATGACACTACAACAATTAGAATATGTAATGGCAGTTTATCGGCTCAAGCATTTTGCAAAGGCAGCTGATGACTGCAATGTTACACAGCCTACACTTAGTTCGATGATTCAAAAGTTAGAAGACGAATTAGGTGTGAAAATCTTTGACCGTAAGCGTCAGCCGATACAGCCTACACAAGCGGGTATGAAGGTGATTGAGGAGGCTTGGAAGGTGCTTAATCGTGCAAAGAAACTCAAGCAGATAATCGACGAGGAACGGCAGGTGCTGACCGGTACCTTTGAGGTGGGTGTGCTTCCAACGATAGCACCTTATCTTATTCCGCGCTTCTTCCCGCAGTTGATGAATGAACATCCTGAGATGGATGTGAGGATAACGGAGATGAAAACCGAGGATATGCGTAGGGCACTTCGCAGGGGCGATATAGATGCTGGTATCTTGGCACGTGTCGACGGACTGGAGGAGATGTCGTGTACACCGCTTTATCGTGAACAGTTCTTCGGTTATGTAGCAGAAGGCGACCCATTGTTTGAAAAGGAGTTTATTCGTCCTGCTGACTTGTCGGGAGAGTACTTGTGGTTGCTGGACGAAGGACACTGTTTCCGTGACCAGTTAGTGAAGTTCTGCCAGCTGAAATCGGCTGCTTTAAGCAAGAAAAGTTATAACTTAGGAAGCATAGAGACCTTTATGCGTATCGTAGAGAATGGTAAGGGAGTAACCTTTATACCCCAGCTTGCACTCTCACAGCTCACAACGGAGCAGCATCGTTTGGTACGTCCTTTCGCCCATCCTATTCCTTCTCGTGAGATAATACTGATGACATCGCCGAACTTCATTCGTCATACATTGCTCCATATGCTTGCAGAAAGGATTAAAGAGTCCTTGCCTGGTGACTTTCAAAGCTAAATCTTAATAGCTTTCCTTTGGGAAGTAATAGGAATAAAAATAGTGAACCCCAGCTACTTTCACAGTGGCTGGGGCTCATTGTAATCCTTAAACAATCTTGTGAATTAAATGATAGAACCTGTAATTTAGAATTAAATCTATTTATTTGTTGAGAGATTTGGGTTAATAGATGACTACAGCAGGGGTTGAAACATCAGTAGCAGCGTTCTGTTTTACGTTGTATTCGTCACATGCCCAGTTATAGTTGCCCTCGACAACGTCGCGTGTGTACTCAGTAATACAGTTAGGGTCAGCTGCCCAATATTGCTTAACAGTCTTGCCACCCATCACCTTCTGTGGTGTCTTGTCATCAGGGTTAAGAATGAGTTTCAGACCAACAGATGTGTTCATCATCTCCATATCGCCACGGCTATTACCTGCTGCGAAGAGTGGGCGAGTCTTGATAAAGGTTCTTATAACCTCAGCTTTACCCTCGTCTTGTGGTGAAGGGAATACAATCTGGTCAGTAACGACACCGCTCATCGTAACAAGTGACTTCACGCCAATTACACGATCCTCTTGGAAACCCAACTCTTCAACGCAGAAACGCTGGTAGAGTAGCTCTGGAGAAGCAGAGATAACCCACGTCTCGAAACCATAGTTGCGGAGGTTGGCAAGCAATGCTTTCATCTGAGGATAGAACTTATTTTGATACTTTTCATGGAAGCAATCGTCGCCAATGCGCTGTACTTCTTCAGGAGTAAGACCACTGAGGAACTTAATACGATCGCGTTCACGACTGATAGCATCCTCTTTAATCATCTTGTCAACCAACTTGAACTTCTCAACAGACTTTGCGTCCTTCTTGCCAGCATAGTTGCGACGAGCGTATTCGTAGAGAGCTTCCTCTGCCAAATAGTAAGGAACCTGACCGAAGAGTGTTCCATCACAATCGAAGACAGCCACCTTGCGGATGTTCATTGAGATGGTTGACTGGAGGAAAGCCTCAAGTTTTGCGTTGGTAGCATCAGTGAATCCTACAATCTTCTGATACTTGTAGGTCTGTGCTGAGAGCTGTATTACACCAATGAAAAGGAATACAGCAACGAGTTGCATGGTTCGTTTAAAATTCTTCATAATAGTATTGTTTTTAGTTATTGATAATTTTTTATTGCCAAGTGGATTATAATTGGAGGAGGGCAGCACCGCAAAGTCCTGCAATAATACCGCCAACCATCGGACCGAGAACGGGTACCCACGCATATGCCCAGTCGTTGTCGCCTTTCATACAAAGGGCATGAGCGATACGTGGTGATAGGTCACGAGCAGGATTCATAGCATATCCAGTTGGACCACCGAGTGACATTCCGAGTGCAATAATCAGTAGCGTTACAGGGATTGGACCCAAAGCAGCAAGCCCGAACTTGAAGTGTTTAGGGTCACAGCAGTTACCTTTTGAACTGAAACAGATGATGATGAAGACAAGTACTAAGGTCGCAATCACCTCACAGAGGAAGTTCAATTTATAGTTGCGGATAGCTGGAGCAGTGCAGAATGTACCAAGCTTCGCAGCATCGTTGTCGGTTGCATCGTAGTGATCTTTATAGAAAATCCATACGAGAAGAGCACCTAAGACACCGCCAGTCATCTGTCCTGCGGTATAGATAGGTACTGAACTCCATGGGAACATACCTGCTGCAGCTAAGCCAGCTGATACTGCTGGGTTAAGGTGAGCACCAGTATAAGGACCTGCAACAAGTACACCCATACATACTGCGAGACCCCATGCAATGGTGATAACAATCCATCCCGAGTTCTGTCCTTTACTCTTGTTCAGCGTTACACAAGCACATACACCATCTCCGAAAAGCACCAGAATGAGTGTTCCTAATAGTTCCATGAAGAACTGTGTAGTCATTGAATATTCCATAAGGATTGAATTATGGTTGTTATTGTTTGGTTAGGTCTTATTTGTTGGTCAATGTTCTGCCAATAGCATCAGCCCAACCTGCTTTAGCTGCTTCGACAGTATCGCTGTCAGCAATAGGTTCAAAGCAACGTTCAACCTGCCATTGGTTCTTAATATCGTCGATATTCTTCCAGAAGCCAACAGCCAAACCTGCAAGATAAGCAGCACCTAAAGCGGTTGTCTCGGTGATACGTGGACGAACAACCTTAATACCAAGAAGGTCTGCTTGAGACTGCATCAAAAGGTTATTGCGTGATGCACCACCATCGACTTTCAGCTCAGTAAGCGAAGCATTCATATCCTTTGCCATTGCTTGAGCAATGTCGTAAGTCTGGAAAGCAATACCATCAAGGGCAGCACGAGCAATATGTGCACGTGTTGTTCCACGTGTAATGCCGACTATCGTACCACGAGCATACTGGTCCCAGTAGGGAGCTGCAAGACCTGTTAAGGCTGGAACGAAGTAAACGCCACCACTGTCTGGTACGGTTGAGGCTAAGTCTTCTATCTCTGATGATGAGGTAATGAAGCCCAATCCATCACGTAACCACTGTACAACAGAGCCACCGACATAGATAGAACCTTCCAAAGCGTAGACAACCTGGTCGCCAATCTTCCACGCAATAGTGGTAAGTAGGTTGTTCTTAGACATAACTGGCTTGTTACCTGTGTTCAACATTACGAAGCAACCAGTGCCGTATGTGTTCTTGATAGAGCCCGGTTCGATACACATCTGACCGAAGAGGGCTGCCTGTTGGTCGCCAGCAATACCCGAGATAGGCACTTCATGGGCGAAGATAGTAGTCTTAGTATGACCATAAACCTCTGAACTTGACTTCACTTCTGGCATCATAGACATTGGAATATCAAGCAACTTCATTAGTTCCTCGTCCCATTTCAGGTCGTGAATGTTGAAGAGCATAGTACGAGAAGCATTCGTAACGTCAGTCACGTGTACCTCTCCTCGTGTCAATCGCCATACCAACCATGAGTCTACATTACCGAAGCGGAGCTTGCCCATCTCTGCACGTTTGCGTGCTCCTGGTACGTTATCAAGAATCCACTTAATCTTTGTTCCGCTGAAATAAGCATCAATAATGAGACCAGTCTTCTCATGAATCTTATCCGTCAAGCCCTGTGCCTTCAACTCATCACAGAACTCTGAAGTGCGGCGGTCTTGCCATACAATGGCGTTGTAGATTGGTTCTTCGGTGTCAACATCCCACACAATCGTAGTTTCGCGCTGGTTAGTAATACCAATGCCTGCGATGTCAAGACCGTTAATATCTATGGCAGAGATAGCCTCAGCGATAACAGAAGCCTGCGAAGACCATATTTCGTTGGGGTTATGCTCTACCCATCCCGGTTGTGGAAAGTACTGTGTAAACTCTTTCTGTGCTACAGACTTTATGTGTCCGTTGTGGTCAAAGACGATGGCTCTTGAACTTGTTGTTCCTTGATCGAGGGCTAAGATGAATTTCTTCTCCATGCTGGTTGTATTTTATAAGGTTGTTATTTTGTTTTTATTTTATCGTTGTTATCAGTAGAATCTGCCTATTCTATGCCATTTAACTTCCTTGTTTCCTCAACATCTAAGGCTTCGGCAAGGATAGAGATAGGATTCTTTACATCATATCCTGTTGACATTTCGATCTGCCATTTACAGGTCTCGCAGTCGGTAGTGACGTAGTCTGGGTTTACATCCTTTATCTGTTTGAAGACTCCATAACCAATCTGCTGCGAGCGTTCATAGTTCTCTTTCTTGAATCCGTATGTACCTGCAATACCGCAACATTGGGAGTTGAGCATTGTAAGTTTCAGTCCTGGAATCATCTTCAGTAGCTCTGTACTGTAGATAACCCAGCCCATCTTCTCCATATGACAAGCTGAATGGTAGGCTGCGTGCATCTTGAAGTCCTCACGGAAAGCAAGCTTTACGTCGCCACTTTCTATCAGACGATAGAGGAATCGAGTAGCAAGTGTGATGTTTTCCTTCACATCGTCGACCTTTATATCTAATAGATGCTCATATTCGTCACGCATGGTAAAGGTGCATGTAGAGCTTGTTGTGAGGACAATTCGGTTCTCCTTTGCTGCCTGACGGACAGAGTTAATGTTCACTTCTCCCTGCTTTCGCGCCTGATTACTGAGTCCGTTAGCAATCAATGCTACGCCACAACATTTCTCTTTTTCCAATAAATGGACACCATAACCGACCGCATTCATAATCTTTACGAGGTCTTTGCCCAATTGTGGGAAGTTATAATTGACGTAACAGCCGTGGAAGTAGCTTACATGTTTCTTATACTTGTCTTGTTCTTTGGCTGCATTACGTTTGAACCATGTCTCAAACTTCTGACTGCTATAGGCTGGGAAACTACGATGTTTGTCAACTCCCATCACGCTGTGGAGTACTGCTTTGACTGGTTTTAAGCCCAAAGTAGTATTCACAATCGGTGCGACCATATTCGCCATCGTACCCACGAAGTCGGTATTTGCCAACATTCTATCACGCAGGATAGGTCCGTGCGTGCTATATTTGATGCGTGAAGCCTGAATGATATCAGCAATACGAACGCCTGAAGGACAGGCTACTTCGCAGCGTTTACAGTTCAGACACATCTTTAACGCATTGTCAAAGAACTTCTTATCCTTGAGGCGGTAGCGTTCCAAATCTGGTCCTGAATGTTTCGGCCCAGGATATTCTGGTTCCACAGCAGACACTGGGCAGTAGGCAGTACAGATAGAACACTTCAAACATTGTTCCAAGTTATTACCGCTGATATTCTTTAGTTGTATTCCTTCTGGCATGACCTTATTTCCTTTCTTTTATTGTTTCGGCTACCTGAAGGGCAGTCAAGAGTGAAACACCTGTACTATCTGCGCATTTAATGTTATTATGTCCGCTCAATAAGGAACCGATAACAAAGAGGTTGCTGATAGTCTTTCCGTCTTTTATAGCGTGGAAGTCTTGGTCTGTTTGTACACCGAATTCCATGTAAGGCTGTGCTGCGAACGCATCTTCTTTCGTCCATTCGCTTCGTGCTTTAGTAGCATCAACATCAAGATTGAAGACTGGTTCGAATACATGTTGATAATTACTCTGCAGTCCGTGGCTCATGAAAGAACCAGAGGCGAGGATGAACTCGTCTGCATAAAGGACCTCATCTGGAAGGTTTTCGGTTGTTATTGATACGAGACGGTTGTCCTCAAAGACACCACTGTTAGCAGTATCGCCCACCAATATCGTCCCACCTAAACGAGTGAAGTGTTGTTTCAAGAGGTGAGTCGTGCGAACACCCGATACTGATGGAGGAAGTGTTGCGAGAAACTCAATAGGCTTCTTGACCATATTCTTTAGTTCGTTGAGGCTCTCATTATCGCTGAAACCCAAGACTGCAGGTAGCAAGAGTGCTTCTGCCTCTCCACTGATAGCATTGATGCGGTCAGCAACTTTGCGCAAAGCATCCTTGTCTAACAGTACTTTAGCAATGTTAGTGGCACGCATCTCAGTAGGACTTTTCCTCACATGGCTCAATTCTTCGGTTGTAAAAGACTTTACCTGACAAGCTACTCCGCTCTTCTTAAGATTTGCAGCGATGAAGGCTGTGGGTAAATCTAAGAAGCCTTGGATGTTCAAGAGTTCTACACTTTTCCAAGGGAGGGAGTCTTTCTGCTGGCTTATAGCATAGCCTTCCGTAGTCAACCATGCAGGTTTTGTGGTTCCTAATGGGGTGAAACGATAATGATTCTGTGCGCTATCGCCAATCGTTTTTACGCCAGCTTCATTCAATAAAGCCTTTGCCTTATCAGCAAGGAGTGCGATTTTCTCTGTGCCAATCTTCTTGTAAGGATGCTGGTCGTTCAGTGTTGCAATCGCTTCCAACGGATGTTCAACCACCTTTCCATTGTTATCATAGCCCAGTAAGTCGAACGAACCCGAATTAAAGTGCAGACTACTCTGTCCCGCTGACACGATGCAAACACGTTTGCCTGCGCTTGCCAGTGTGATACCAGCAGTGAGTCCGCTGAGTCCGCCACCTATTATAATAGTATCGTATCTCATTGTCGATTGTCTTTGATTGTGATAGATTGTTTGAAATCGTTGGTTTTTATAGAGCCTTTTTGATGTCTATATGATTTAGATTGCTAAGGATTTCCTCTTTTTTCAAAAGCCTTTTATTCATTGCCCAGTCCCAACAAACCCTGATAGATAGCAGCTGTAAGCTGTGCTTCGTCGAGTGTACTGCCCCAAGCAACTGGCTTCATTCCTTTCCAACGCTCATTGATAAAGTTGTGGAGGTCGGTTAATGTCTTCTCTGCCTCGTCTCCAGCGTCACACATAACACCAGCTGCTCGACACGCACAAAGTTCTCCTTGACAGGTTCCCATACCCACTCGGGTACGGCGACGCAGGTTGAGAAGGTCATGAACGTGCAACTTCTCCATTGCATATTTTACTTCACCGACACTCACTTCCTCACATTCGCAAACTAAGGAGCGGTCTTCTGCACTCTGATCGGGTATTTCCTGCACACGATAACCTTGTCTACCTTTAGCCGCATAGTGGGCAGTTGAATAGGTATGATGCTTGTTATCAGGGTCTTGTCCTTCACTTCCAGGAAGCGGAAGGGTGGCTGTTTGGCATACAGCTTCTACACCTAATTTCTTACAAGCGAGGTCGGTTGCTATCTCAGCCATGAGTCGATAGGTCATCATCTTACCACCAGTAATCGTGATAAGTCCTGCTAACCCATCTCTTGTTTCATGATCTAAGCAGATGATACCACGGCTGATGCTACGTCCTGATGGGTCGTTATCGGCAGCAACAAGTGGTCGGACACCAGCGTAAGCACGAAGGATACGTGTCGTTGCAAGGCTCGGAGCAAGTTTCTCTCCCTCCTTTATTAATATGTCTACTTCTTCTTGTGTAATCTTTAGGTCGTCAATTGTGTCATAAGCTACGCGGTCACTGGTTGTTCCAATGACGCATACAGCATCGTCTGGAACGAGGATATCTGCGTTTGCAGGCTTACGGCAACGATTGATAACCATGTTGTTAACACGATGACCGAAGATGAGAAGCGTACCTTTAGCAGGAAACATATTAACCTTGATACCTGTCATCTTGACGATGTCATGTCCCCAAATGCCAGCCGCATTGATAACGATACGACTGCGAACTTCGCTTTCTTCGGCTGTATGATTATTGCGGAGACGAACGCCTTCCACACGACCATTGCTTAAAACGAGTCCTACCACCTGCTGATAGGTTAGAATATCAGCTCCATGACGACGTGCATCAAGGATATTTGCCGTCGTAAGATGGAAGGGATCAATGGAAGCATCTGGCACTCGCACAGCGCCAATCAGGTCGGGATTGACCGATGGCTCTATGCGACGTGCTTCTTCTGGTGAAATAATGTTAGCACTTATGCCTGCTTTCTGGCAGGACTCTACGAATGTTTTCTGGTATTGTATGTCGTCTTCTGGCAGCGTAATAAACAGACCATCTGTTGGCTCTACGCAGTGATGAGCAATACGACGGAGTATCTGATTCTCCTTGATGCACTCTGAAGCTGACTCTGGGTCGGTCACTGCATAGCGTGCTCCACTGTGGAGTAAGCCATGATTACGACCTGTAGCACCGTTGCTGAAGTCATACTTCTCTACAAGAAGAACATGCAGCCCACGCATAGCACAGTCGCGTGCAGTGCCAGCGCCTGTAACACCTCCTCCGATGATAATCACATCGTAATCCTTGTTTAATACTCTGCTCATTGTATAGGTAGTTCTAATCGGTCAAAAGTTGTTCGCAAAGTTTCGTAACGAAAGTTTGGTTAAGTGTGTAAGCTGTCGTTCAAAACCCTTTGTATTTCATTCCGTAGCAAAGTTATATAAAATAGATGAAAGTTCCAAAAAGTCTTAACAATTTTTATATCTTTTATTTCGTTTAGAAATATAATCGCTTTCGTTTTATTATCTTTTTATTTCTTTGTCAAGATGTTTTTACTGAAGCTACACACTCTTTTCTGCTGATTAAGTTTGTAGATAATGCTTTGAAAAATCATTACATATTTTTGAGTAAAACATCTATAAGTAAGGATAAAAACACATGTAAAAAGCGGGTTCGTAACCAACAGGGAATCAGTTAGTTATAAAGTAGTAAAAGAAAAGGTGCTTAATAAGACTTCAAAAGGGCGTTAGTTGGACTTCAAAAGGGCACCTTTAGCAAGCCAATTAGGCGTCTTTAAGAAGCCAAAAGAGCATGTATTCAAAATTATGGTGTGAAAAATTATGACAAAATAATAAGCAATTAGCCCAATTGGACCTATTAGCCTAATTAAGCTAATTAGGCTAATAGGAATAAGTTGTTTGTAGAGGATAATATCAATATAGTATCTATTTGCATTTCTTGTATAGCGTACAAATGTATTGTAAGCTCTTTTAAAACATTCTATAGGTACTACTTATACAATGTTTTGTTTGTCACATATTATATTTTTTATTATCTTTGCAATGATAAGATACCTATCTTAGCATATACAATTATAACCTCATTTGATATGAAATTCAATTCAAAACAAGCTAACCAACAGTATTCAAGTTTTAATCTTAAAGATTTCTTTGGTATGAATAATCCTAAAAAAATATTGCTTCCAGTAGCTCTTGTAGTCACTTTTTGTGCCCTTGGTCTTGTTTTCTTCTCGTTTGTAAACCCTTCTTACGACCAAGAAGCGGCATTAAAGATGAAGCCTATCTTTTTTGGTAGTACGCGTGTTGCTGATGAACCAGTAAATTCAATTACACTGATTGCACCAACAACGACCGCTGTCTACTTTAATATCCTGCCACAGAAGATGCAGTTCCAGTTTGATGATTTGCTTTCAAACGACAATACTCCACTTGATGTTAATATGTATATGATTATCCAAGTGAAGAAAGGACAGACCCCTGATTTACTGAGAAACTATGGAGAAAACTGGTTTGAGAACTTCATCGAACCTTATTTCCGCAATAAAGTGCGTGAGTATGTATCTTCTTGTTCACCATTCGACTTGATGAGTAATCGTGAAGTTCTTGCAAAGTTCGATGACCGTATTAAGCAGTCTATGCGCCAGTATGTAGCCTCTTTGTCACGAAAGGCAAACTTCCCTATTGATATTCAACAGGTAATTACCGACCGTGTGATGCCTAACAAGGAGCAGTTGGAAGAGATGAACAAGACTGCTGCAAGTATTCAGGCAAAGCAAACACAAGAGAAGCGTGCCGAAATGGAACTTGCACGTGCTAAGGCTGAGCGTAATAAGGCGGTGGCTGATAAGGCTTATATGACCGAACTAAACCTCTCTCCAGCACAGTTCATACAGTTGCGTGCATGGGATGTCATCGAAAAGAAGAATGGTGCTAACATAGATGTTCTCTTTGGAGAAGGCGAAACACCGATGTGGAATATCCGCAGATAGGCTTCGTCTTCACCGATTGTAAATAAAGTAAGAACGCTTAGACCTATGACAAAAGGTGAAATCTATCTTGTGGTACTTTCCATCCAACTTTTTATATTGGTAGTTATCTTCTTTGTTGTTCGAGTTGTACTCAATCCTCCAAAGAACATTATAAAGAGTTTTAATATAGTTGATGGCAATCTTTATGCCCGTTGTCAACAGGGACATATCGCACTGATTAAGCCGCCTCAGCCTATCTGTATAAAAGATATTGTTAGGATAAAGCTTAATCAGAGTATATCTTTCAATGGTAGATTTCCAGTTGTTGTGGAAACAAAGGATGGGAAACGTGTTACGCTCTTCATCGGTGGAATCTCTCCAATGCGAGAACTTCAACGGCTTCGAGAAGAACTATTAGCAAGCGAGTTTGATGGAGAAATCTATTGAATCACGGTCATGATTGTTGGGTGATGGTTGTTGATTGTTGGGTGATGACGTAAAGTGCGCATCTGAGGGAACATGTTTTGTTTGGTTGTTGGGTGATGAATATTGGGTGATGATGAAATGTTCGTCTAAGAGAAGATGTCTTGTTTGGGTGTCGAGTACTGGGTGTTGAATGTTGATTGATGATGAAGTGCGCATCTGAGGGAACATTTGTAATAAATAAAAAGAGGTGATTGCCATGTTGGTAACCACCTCTTTATTTCTTTACACCATGTAGATTATAGCCTGATAGAGTATTTTATACGTACTATAGTCAAGCTTAAGCTAATCTATCTCTTGTTTTGTAGACTTATTTTAGCTTAGCCTCAAGGTTCTTCAGCATGTCAACAGTCATAGCGTCGAGGTCATACTGAGGGCTCCAATCCCATTCAGCGCGTGCGCAACTGTCGTCAAGACTGTCTGGCCAGCTGTCAGCAATACCCTGCTTGAGTGGATCTACGTCATATTCCATCTCAAAACCAGGCTTGTAACGCTTGATAGCATTGAAGATTTCTTCAGGGTCGAAGCTCATTGAAGCAATGTTGAAACCATTGCGATGAACCAAACGAGTTGGGTCAGTTTCCATCAATGAGATTGCTGCGTGCAAACCATCTGGCATGTACATCATGTCCATCAGTGTTCCCTTCTTGATAGGACACACGAACTTCTCACCACGAACAGCAGCGTAATAGATGTCAACTGCATAGTCAGTAGTACCGCCACCTGGAGGAGTTACGTAGGAAATCAAACCTGGAAAACGTACTGAACGGGTATCAACACCATACTTCTTAAAGTAGTAGTCGCTGAGCAACTCTGTGGTAACCTTTGACACACCATAGATTGTACCAGGGCGTTGAACAGTGTCCTGTGGCGTCTGTGTGTGAGGTGTACTCAAACCGAATGAACCGATAGAACTTGGAGTAAAGACCGCACAGTTGTTCTCACGTGCTACTTCCAAGATGTTCCACAGACCGTCAATACCGATTTTCCATGCCAGTTGCGGCTTCTTTTCTGCTACTACAGAGAGTAATGCGGCAAGGTTGTAGATGGTGTCTATGTTGTATTTCTTAACAACATCGGCAATCATCTCTGGGTTAGTAACGTCAGCCTCAGCTGATGGACCGCTTTCTTTCAGTTCACCTTTAGGTTCTGCTCCTTTAATGTAACCAGCAACAATGCTGTCGTTTCCATAACGTTTTCTAAGTTCTCGGGTAAGCTCTGAGCCGATTTGACCTGTAGAGCCTATAACCAATACATTTTTCATAAATATTGTTAAGCTTAAATATAACTGGTTGCAAAGTAAGCATATTTTTTGTTGATAACACACTATTAGGTATTAAAATTATTAAAAAATTAAGTCATCACGTAAAAAAAAACTCCTTAACGTCCTTTTTCTCATTTTTTATAAGTTACTTTGCCTACTAATAAATAAAATCTAATGTTATGTACGGTAAGATGAAAGAACATCTCAGTAATGCACTTGCTGAGATTAAAGAAGCAGGACTTTACAAAGAAGAAAGAATCATTGAGAGTCCTCAAAGTGCAGCAATCGAAGTAAAAGGTAAGGAAGTCTTGAACTTCTGTGCTAACAATTATCTTGGTCTTTCTAATCATCCACGTTTGATAGAAGGTGCTAAGAAGATGATGGACAAACGAGGATTCGGTATGTCCTCTGTTCGTTTTATCTGTGGAACACAGGACAGCCACAAGGAACTTGAGGCTGCCATCTCTGATTACTTCAAGACTGAAGACACTATTCTCTATGCTGCTTGCTTTGACGCTAATGGTGGAGTCTTTGAGCCATTGCTCACTGATCAGGATGCTATTATCTCTGACGCACTCAACCACGCCTCTATTATTGATGGTGTACGCCTTTGTAAAGCGAAGCGTTATCGCTATGCAAATGCTGACATGGCTGACCTTGAGCGTTGTCTACAAGAGTCACAGGAACAGCGTTTCCGTATCATCGTTACTGATGGTGTGTTCTCAATGGATGGTAACGTTGCTCCAGTTGACAAGATCTGCGACCTCGCTGAGAAGTATAACGCCCTCGTGATGGTTGATGAGTCTCACTCTGCTGGTGTCGTTGGTGCTACTGGTCATGGTGTAAGCGAACTCTGCAAGACCTATGATCGTGTGGATATCTACACTGGTACACTCGGTAAGGCATTTGGTGGTGCACTTGGAGGATTTACTACTGGTCGCAAGGAAATCATTGACATGCTTCGTCAGCGCAGTCGTCCATATCTCTTCTCTAACTCACTTGCACCTTGTATTATCGGTGCCAGCCTTGAAGTATTCAAGATGTTGAAGGAGAGCAATGAACTTCACGACAAGCTTGTTGAGAACGTTAACTATTTCCGTGACAAGATGATGGCTGCTGGTTTTGATATTAAACCAACCCAGAGTGCTATCTGTGCGGTAATGCTTTACGATGCTAAGTTGTCTCAGGTATATGCAGCTAAACTTCTTGAAGAGGGTATCTATGTAACTGGTTTCTATTATCCTGTGGTACCAAAGGGCGAGGCTCGTATTCGTGTTCAGCTCTCTGCTGGTCATAATCGCGAGCAACTTGACAAGTGTATTAACGCTTTCATCAAGATTGGTAAGGAACTTGGTGTGTTGAAATAATCTACTTGTAGACACTGATTAGTAGTCAGCACCATTGGTGCTCGGCGTTAGCACGTGTGGTGCTGTTGGTAAGCACCATATGTGCGGAGTACGAATAGATTATTAAAGGATAGAAAAAGAGCGAGTGCCGGGATAGGTACTCGCTCTTTGTTATAGGTTTGTTGCTTATCGGATAACGCTTGTGTAACGACCACTTTGTGTGATGGTGCGTACCACGTAGGTTCCTTTTGGAACGGAGAGGGTAAGATTGTCGGTGCCACTCGCAGCGCTGCTTACTACCAACATACCATTCATGCCATATACCTCCACACGCTTCAAGCCCTGCTGTTGTATGTGTAAGCATCCGTCAACGAACTGTAATGTCGGTTTGATGCTCACTTCCTCTACACCATTTGCCACATCCTCAGGATATTTGTCATACGGTCCATTGATAAGGGAGAGGTAAGGTGACGTTGTCGAATTTGGTAATAAGTCGACATTCCTACCATCCACCACACCAAACAATGCCACTCGATAGCGTCGGTTATTGATGAGTTTCTCGGTCTTTGGATTAATCCAGTCGCTGGTTATTATTGCCTCATCATCAGCCTGTGTGAGGTCTACCTGTAGTGGCTTCTTTGTCACTTGGATAGACATACCTGTCACAGTGTCGATAAGATAGAGTGTCAGACCACCCTTATATTGTACGTTCTTTGCAAGAGTGGCAATACATGCGACTCTGAATGTTGGACTTTTTGATACATCAAAGTTCTCCATTGGGACACTTCCTTCCTCGTTATCTTGCGTATAAACAGTCGCTCTTGAGAAGATACCAGCCTGACCCTTTTCCTCAATCGTGAGCGTATAAGGTTCTTGTGAAGCACTTTCACGTACCTGACAGCTTACATTGTTGGCATTGGTGATTGTCGTGCGCAAGTGATAAGTACCCGAAGCAATGTCGTAAGGAAGGTTGAATGGCAGTCTAACACGCTTGGTTGTGAAGACATCAAAGTCAACCACCTCATCCGTCTCTGTGGTATATACCACCTTATTCTCACTGTTGAGGAGTTCTACTTTTACGCTTCCGTTGAAGAAATTAGCATCCAGTTTGCGGATGTTCAGACGGAGTACATTCGGCTCACCTAACATCAGTTTGTTGTCTAACTTAGGCTCGGCTGTGAGCTGGAAGGTCGGCTTTTCTGTTGGCAACTCTAAGTAAGTTATCTTACCATTCTCCACCTTCATCACGATACGAGGGGCTGTCTTCATTCTTGCCCAAGCGCCTAAGGTGCCATCTTCCAGCATTCGTGCAGCAATAGGACAGAGTGAATAGATTCCATCAGTCAATGCCTTAAAGTCGAGGATGAAGGTCACCTTATCATTAATCACACCTCCAGAAACCCACTCACCATCGTTAAAGACAAATCGCTCTTTGCTGAATATCTTCCTTCCGTCCTGTCCGTAAGGTGTTACCTTTACCAGTTTGCCCTCTTGGTCATAGATACCTAAACCGATGTCGCCCACAAGAACAGCATTAGCCTGGTTGATAAACCCTGTATACATCAACTTTCCAGCATCGGATGTTGCGGAAGGAGCATCCCCTACGAACGCCATCATACCATCGTTGTTAAACTTGATATTAGGCGACTGATACGCAATATTTGCATCAATCTTAGGTATACCAGGTTTGTTAGGATGTATCGCAATGACATGAAGCCCTCGGTTGAAGCTATGCTGTGCGCCGTTAAACTCACTACCTGTAAACGTTACACTCAAGGTAGCAAGTGAGTAATAGCCATTTGCTTGACCATTCCATCCAAAGTTCATGTGGAACCTATCCTCCTCATCAAAGCCATCGCAAACCCACGCATGACCACCTCCAGTCTTCGAGTCACCAGATATGTAGAGTGGGAAACCATTGCGGAGCTCATTCTTTACAATCTCGATAAAGTTATCAACACCCTCGTTTGCTCTTGTTACCATTGAGGCATCATAGTCGAAGTAATTGCGCAAAGCACGCTCAGCCATATAACTCTGCGTACCACTTGCCCTATCCGTGTATTGCATATTGGTTGCAATACCTACGTCATTCATCAATAAAGCCACTGCATCTTCCTGCTTTGCAGTAACGTTTCTGCGGTTATAATCAGGCAACATATTGTCCCAGTCGTAGTGTGACTTTGTGAAATCGGCTGACCGAACAGTGTTATCAAACTTCACCGTGTAGCTTTCTTGTCCCTTACCTTGTGCTGGCCATTTATGGTAATACATTACCTGTGCAACCGCAGTAGCCACACACCCCGTTACATATTGGGTCTGCTTGCTGTAGGGATAGTCCTGTCCCCACTTGCTTTTTAGCAAAGGTTGCACAGCATCAGCTTCTTTTGTTGCTACTCCAGCACGTGTGGTAAGCGTCTTATTCTTGCCCAACTCCTCATACACCTGTCGATAGGAGTCAAAGAGATAACGTGCTTCGGGATTGAGGTTAGCCATGTCTATTGATGCCTCATGACTATAAGCTAACACCTTTCCCATCTTATCATCGCCCGCAACGACTACAAAGCCTTTGCCTGCATCATCGTTGAAGACATAGTAAGGTTGATGTTTTGCCGTTGCTGCAGCACGCGTTTTTACGTTTAGGGCAGCCTTCTTGCTGACATTTACATACGTTCTTGCTATGCTTAAAGCAGTGTTGAAATCAACATTGTCAGCATAGTTTGCTGTTACAGAAAGTAGGAGGGAAAGAATGAGAAAACTTCTTCTCAATAGGTTGTTATGTGCTGAAAACACGGTCTTTTTGCTATTAATTTGAAATATTGAATATGTCATATCAGGTTTATACCAATGAATTATAGACTACAAAGGTACATTGTTTTTGTCATATAAGCCCTATTTTTTCGATATTTTCTATATAAATGTAGGAATGGATTGGACCTTAATATATTGATATAGGGTTGATATTAATGTGTAATCAGGTGTTAAGACTTATACACCTGCATGGTATGTCTATCCCAAATTGATACTATGTCAATCCGTAATCTACAAATAACTTATTCCTATTAGCCTAATGAGGCTAATAGGTCCGATAGGGCTAATTGCGCTAATAGTTTGTTGTTTTGTCATATTTTTTTCGCATCGTGATTTTAAATACATGCTCTTTAAGCCTCTAAAAGACGCCCTTTTGGCTTGCAAAAGGTGCCCTTTAAGCCTCTTACTAACGCCCTTTTGAAGTCCAATTAAGCACCTTTTCTTCTACAGTTTTATAACTAATTGACTTCCTGTTGGTTGCAAACATTCTCTTTATACGTATTTTTATCCTTATTTATAGATGTTTTATTTGAAATTATGTAAGGGTTTTTCAAATCCTTATTTGCGTAATTTTCAATGTATTAAAAGAAGGGTTTTTCTGAATCGAAAGATGATAATAGAATAGAAAGTGGACAGTTTTAGCAATGTATTCGCTTAATGATAAACTTTCAATAACGTTTTAGGAAGTATAAAAGACTGTGGGCTACATCAATAAGATTGCTATTGGCAATCATACTGATACAGCCCACATTATTTATATATAGGTCTTATAGATTGAAAGACTTACTTTTTCTTCTTCATATCAAGCACCAACTTACCTACGTAAATAGCATGCTTACCATTCTGATCTTCGCCAACCATCTTGCCGTCAAGGTCTTTCACGTACTCTAACTTTGTAAGATAGGTATGTGAGTGACCACCCAATACAAGGTCAAGACCACGAGTTCCAGCGATAACCTCCTCATCACTGACACCTTCTATATTCCAACCAAGGTGAGAAATACAGATAATAAGGTCGCACTTCTTTGCCTTTAATTCATTGATTACTTTCTGTGCGCATACCACAGGGTCATTATAAACAATTGGGCCATAGTTAGCTTTCACTACCAAACCATCCAATTTTGGAGCAAGACCAAAGACACCAATCTTCAGTCCGTTACGCTTCAAAATGATGTATGGCTTAACCAACTTTGCTAATTCAGTTCCTTTAAAATCATAGTTTGCACAAACGATTGGGAAGTTTGCCTTCTTAAAGAGGCGCACCATATTATCCAAACCAAAGTCAAATTCATGATTACCAATCGTAGCAGCGTCATAGTGCATCTGATTCATCAGCCCCACTTCAACATCACCCTTAAACATTGTGTAATAAGGTGAGCCTTGCGAGAAGTCGCCACTATCAAAGAGTAGCAAGTCAGGGTTCTTTGCACGCTCCTCTTTAAGCATTGCAATACGACGCACAAAACCACCACGATCAGCCTTCATCGTATCAGCAAGATTAGGACTTAGCGGATAAATCTGACTATGTGTATCGTTTGTATGGAGAATTGTCAGTTTCTTGTCCTGTCCAAAACCTACAACAGCCATGAAACAGAACATTATCAATAATATATTTCTTTTCATTTTCCTAACTCCTTAAATATTTATTCCACACGGATACGTCCTTCTGTGTGAGCATTAACCACCTTACCTTGAGCTGTCTGCTCCTTGAAATAGTTCATAATAATAAAACGTGTGTTGTTACTGCTTTCTTGTGGTGAAACAACACTTGTTGCCGACTTGAAAGCTTCCATTTTATCATTTCCTTGTGCCAAATAATCGAGCGTAGCAATACGATAACTTGCTTTTGGATCAATCTCCTTACCATGCAAGCGAGCAGATTTAAGCTTATGGTCGCGTGTGAAAACAAGTTCTACTCCATGGCTAACAGCCTCACCACCGGTATGAGCCATCTGTGAGAATAGCTCTAAAAGTTTCTCACCAGAAAGTGTTACGAAGCAAATTTTATTCTCGAAAGGTGCGATATCCAACACGTCACCAAAGGTAATCTTACCCTTAGAAAGGGCTGCACGGATACCACCCATATTATAAACACCAAAGTCAACCTTCTCATTATAATCGCGTGCAGCCCACACCATGATGTCTGCCAACAGATTAGAGAGATCACTCTCTGGGCGGTGTGCCACCATATCGTGGTCAACCTCTCCCACAACAGGTCCCATCACCGAGTCAACCTTGTGCTTAAATGGTTCCATAAACTTTGCAGCCCCTGCATCAGGAGTAGCATCATATCGATTATCAACCAGCACACGTGTACGCTGAATGCCCGCCAACTCATAATGAGAAGCACAGCCCGTCAACGCTAATAATGCTGTTAATCCAGACAGATAAACCGTTTTTTTATACATATATAATGACTTTTATAGTTCTCATAACTATTTATCAGAGTAGGGAATAGCCCTACTTTGATTAACTTCCAACGTCGCCTATCCTGTTATGTATAGGTTACATCACAAGCCGATAACATTCAAAAAGATAATGCAAAAGTAAGAAAAAAAAACGAATCAAATGCTTGTCGCATTATTAAAGATATATTGTCACATGGAAAAATACGTTCAAAAACAAAGTGCATAGAACTACATATACCTCATTTTAGGTATTGCATATCATAAAGAATATTAATACTTTTGCAGATGTTAATTAACACTCATAGGATTGTATTATATGAAGAAAGAAACAATTTATCTATCTCTCGCAATGCTTGCAATGGCAACAACACCTTGTAATGCACAATCAGAAGAGATTAAAGACTCCACATTACATCTCGAAGAAGTAACTATCAGTACCACACGTATGCCTGAAATAAAGCAGAATGCGGCTGCTACAGTTACGATTATTGACCAAAAGCAAATAGCAGAAATGAGCAAATCGGCTCCCGATATCACCCACCTCTTGGGCATGCTCACGCCTGGTATGGCGCTATCAAGTAATACCACAAGCTCTCGGTCACAATCACTTCGTGGAAGAAGTGCACTCATTTTGATTGATGGTATACCTCAGTCAACTCCTTTACGTTCAACAGACCGTGATATCCGAACCATCGATATCGCTGCTATCGACCATATAGAAGTGGTAAAAGGGTCTACCGCTCTCTATGGTAATGGTGCTATCGGAGGATTGATAAACATCATAACTAAGAAGAATACCACCAACAGATCTGTAGCTGGAGAGACGACTCTCTCGGGTTCAACTTATAACTTCTTCCGTCACGGGAAAGGGCAAGGTTATCGCATCAACCAGCAAGTTTATGGTCGACTGGGACAGTTTGATTATCTTGTAAATGGGGCTTTTGGACGTACAGGTAGTGCTATTGATGGTGATGGAAAGTTTATCTCTCCACGCTACGGACTCGGTGATACCTATACAACAAACGTACTTGTTAACCTCGGTTACAGCCTATCTCCAAAGAATAGAATCGAGTTAATGTATAATTTCTATCGTAGTTTGCAAGATACGAAATTGATTCCTTTCGGTGGAAAATACCTCCAAAGTCCTTCTATTGGTATAATTGGCAGCAAGGACCCACAGGCTGTTGACGAGGGAACAAGATACAATCACAATGCTTACCTCAAGTTTACATCAAAGGATATATTCAAACATACCGACTTAGAAGCATCTGTTTATGGTTCGGGAATATATACTATCTTTGACTTCCGTAAGGCTAACCCAGCACAGCCAAGATGGGAAGAAACAAGTGGACAGTCGGCTGTTAAAGACCGTAAGTTTGGTTTCCGCACTCAGTTTAACACTCGACTTATATTCTCAGAGAATGCTTTTGCACATTTAGCATACGGTTATGACTATCTCTACAACAAGACATCTCAGCCATTGGTAGATGGTAGATATTGGGTACCATGGTTAACAAGTAACAATCATGCACCCTTTATCCAAGTGAAGACCACACTTTGGGAACACCTAAACCTCAAATTAGGAGGACGTTACGACTTCATTAATGTGAACGTACCAGACTACGATGTATTGCGCAATAAGCTTTCTGATCCACAGGTTCAGGTCAAGGGTGGAAAGCTAAAGTATAATAATATGTCTTTTAACGTTGGTCTTTCCTATAACAGATATCGCGCATTTCAACCCTTCGTAGCCTACTCTCAGGGTTTTTCTATCTTTGATTTAGGACGTACATTACGTGCTGCTAAGGCGGATGTACTCTCTAAGATATCAACAGAACCAGTAAAGACAAACAACTACGAGGTGGGCGTTTACTCTGATATTAACCATTGGTTGCAGTTGAATGGATCTGTTTTCTACACCTATTCTAAGCTTGGAAGTGACCTCAAGATAGAGAATGGTTTCTGGGTAGTAAACCGTACTCCACAGAAGGTGTATGGCGTTGAGTTGAGTGCAGATGCACAAATTCTCCGTAACTTAAAGGCTGGTGCTAACTTCTCATGGTTCGAAGGTAAGCTCAAATCAGCTACTGGTGATTGGGACACATATATGTCAAACATTTCCATCCCAGCCGCTAAATTGGCAATGTATGTCAACTATGCTCCTGTCAAGAACACCTATCTCCAACTGCAATACATGCACACCGGTAAGCGTGACAGATTTACTCCTAATGCTTCAGGAGTATATAAGGAGGGTGAAGGTATCGTAAATCGTATCAACTTACTAAACCTTACTGCAGGCGTAAAGATGAAGGTTTGCGACTTAAGTTTGGCTGTATCCAACTTATTGAACTACACTTATTACACACCAGCATCTATGATGATGGCACGTAATGCAGAGTATGCGCATGCTGATGGACGCAAGATAACACTCACTGCAGTGTTCAAGTATTAATGTTCAAACACTCGATATACTTATTGTCAGGTACTAAAAGGACATTATATAACAAAGTAAAGGTAGATAAAGTTCACCTCTTATGATTATATAAGATACCCTTCTAAAAACAGAAGCAGCCCATAGTATATCATAAACTATAAGCAGGGAAGACGGAATAGAACAAGTATTCTACCGCTTCCCTGCTTTCCTTTTAGTCCTTCCGTTAAAAGTGTAGATTGTTAGTAGAATGAGATTAATCCACATACATGGTATGCTTTCATCCAATAAGATTGTTTTATAAAGACTCAACACCCAACACCCATCACCCAACACCGGTATAATTACCTCCAATTAGATAGTTTTACAAAGCGGGATAAACTATATGATAAATGTAATTAGGTGCGATGTCTATCTTTCTTCTACAAACAATTTATTCCCTATTAGCCTAATTAGGCTATTTGGTCCAATTGGGCTAATTAGGCTAATAAC
>ERZ773069.74-NODE-74-length-69316-cov-21.791022_pt1 | contig 69316 bp, 61 predicted proteins | sample MGYA00580619_ERZ773069 | MGnify/ENA primary metagenome ERZ773069 (study PRJEB29015, sample SAMEA2738007) | human oral metagenome | biome: human oral; feature: human-associated habitat; material: dental | place: China | collected 2108 ...
GGTTTATGGGGTTTCTCGTGGGTCTTAGGGGCAAGTGATTATTTTGCTAGGAGTTTATAAGAAAGTGGTTGCAAGCTAATAATTTTCGCGCTAAAATAGGCTTAAACAGTGTAACTAGTTGGAAGAGGAGGGCAAAATGGCAGGAAACAGTAATCTTCACAGAGCGAAAGAAGCGAAGAACGATGAATTCTACACACAGCTTTCGGATGTAGAGAACGAGCTTGTGCATTATCGGGAGCATTTTAGGGGCAAGACAGTGTTTTGTAACTGTGATGACCCGACATGGAGTGCGTTCTGGAAGTATTTTCATTTGAATTTCGGCTTTCTTGGTCTTAAGCGTCTTATTTCTACGCATTACGACAAAGAGCAAAGCACATATATGATGGAGTATCTTGGCGGGGATGATAACGATGTGAGTGTTGGGACGAAAACGCCGCTCAAGGGAAACGGAGATTTTAGAAACGAAGAGTGTTTGGAACTGCTTCGGCAGAGTGACATCGTGGTGACGAATCCGCCGTTTTCGCTTGCACGGGAGTATATTTCCTGCTTAGAGGCAAGTGGAAAGGGGTTCTTAATTATCGGGGACTTGAACTGGGCGACCTATAAAGAGGTATTCCCTATGATTCGTGATAATAAGCTTTGGCTCGGGTACAGGTCGGTTAAGGAGTTTTCACAGCCGGACGGTAGCTTTAAGAAGTTTGGAAATAAGCTGTGGTTTACCAACCTAGACATTCAGAAGCGCCACGACAATCTTATTCTCTACAAGCATTATACTCCCGAGGAATTTCCGAAGTATGATAACTACGATGCAATCAATGTAGACAAGGTAGCAGACATACCGATGGATTATGAAGGAGTAATGGGAGTTCCTATTACATTTCTTGACAAGTATAATCCAGAGCAGTTTGAGATTGTGGCATTTCGTAAAGGCGAGGATGGAAAAGACCTAGTATTTACGAGAGAGAGAGAGAGAGAGAGTTCAACCTTACTTTCGTATCCTTGTACGACAGCGATTGCGGGGATGATAAAAAGCAACGAAGGAAAGATAAATGGGAGGATTACTTACGCGAGAATCACGATAAGGAGAAAGTAGAGCCGATAGACTTGTTTTACCCGAATGCAACTAACTTAAGCAACACGCTCGTAAACGACTGTAGAGTTATGGGTAAAAAGACATATGTTCGGATGCTAATACAGCGCAGAACGGAGCTTTGAATTGGTTATTCGTGATGCTAGCTGAAAGGGGTGTAGCTTGGGCAACGATAATAAATCTTCGGAGTCAGAGATAGTCGGGATTCTATCTGTGATAGCTTTTGTAAGCGTGCTTGTTCTGTTGTCATGGTGGATTTCGTCTACTGCCTTGGATGGGTTTCAATATTCAAGGAATAGTGATTCAGACGCTACGCGGATATATGCTGTGTTTGACCGTGCAACTGTAAATTATTGGACGAAAGACCGTTTAGACACACTGAAAGTAAAGTACGGAACAGAGATAGCCGAGCCTTTGATAGAGGAATGGAGACGGGAGTATTTGGATGTTTCATATGTTAGGTATCGGCAGGGAGTTGCTGTCAATCCGTTAAGTGGGCAGGTATACATTTACAGTAGTTCTTCTACTAGGAAAGAGCGCGTGGAGACACCCGTAAAGTCTACGCGGTATGTGTATAGTTGGATAGTTCCTGTAAGTACCTATCGGGACGAATACAGCTTATCTGAAAATGGCATCGCAGAGTGTGAGGTGATTTTGCCGTCTGGCGAAGTTAAGAAGTTTGTATTTTCAGCTACTTACTCTGACTACGACAATACCTATAATATCTGCGCTTTTTCTGGCTATAGCGGCGTTCGTATTACGAGTGAGGATATGGGTGTCTCAAAGATAGTCTTTAAGTTGCATAACTTGATTTCTGGTAGGAGGTATTTGCTAGGTAGCCAAGAGTTTATTGCGGATGACAGCGGGGAGAGGGATTGCAGTATAGACATACCAAATTACGGCTTGCGTTCATATTTGTTTAATGAAGATTCTTCTTATCGAGTGCTGTTGCATAGTATGGATGATAGCGGGGCGCTTAAAGAAGAATTAGCGTTTGATGTGTCGTTAGGAGATATAGACTGGAAGAGATGAGTAGAGAACGGACGGATGCAGACGATTTTAGCTTGGCTATGTTTGGCGCTATTGTGGTTGCGGTGGTGTTAATTTTTGTGATAGCTGGGCTTGTGACGCATTGGGAGAAGAGTGAGGCTTCTGCAAACTTAAAGGGCGACCCTACTAGGGTAAGCGCCGTGGTGGAGTCCGCGCGAGTGTCGTATTGGTCGAAAGACAGACTTGAAGGACTGAAAGTGCAGTTTGGTGGTGAGGTTTATACGCCAAAGATTACGCCTGTTGCTCGGAATTATAGTGTAGTGCATCGAGGACACGGTAACTCGGGAGCTGGAGTTTACAGGAAGTCGGACGGAAAGCTTGGGGTTGGGTTTGTTTCTGGGACAGGTTACGGATGGTATATCGGTTCGGGTGGCGAGATTGGGACAGGCTTGGTTTTGAGTGGTAGTAATACGCCTACGACTAGCGAGAATGTAACATCTACTAGGTATCTTTATAGCTTTAATATACCTGTAGGTGCATACGCAAATGACGGCGGTAGTCTGGTAAATCCCGACTGTGGCGCAGAGTGTAGCGTGATTTTGCCGAGCGGTGCGGTAGAGCGGCTTTTATTTTCCGCGAAGTATGACTTAGTAAATCGAAGCTATAGCATCTTGTCCGTATCAAAGACAGGGCGTGGAAGTTACTATGACATTGAGTGTGGAGTATCTCGGGTAAATATTAGGCTTAAGAACCTCACGGTCGGAAAGACTTATATTCTCGGAGGGTATCAGTTCACGGCAGACAGTAGGGAGCATGAGTGTGTGATAGAGATTCCGAATTACGGTGTTTACTACAGGGAGCTTGGAGACCAAGAGGTTTATCGAATTGATTTATCAAGTATAGATGAGCAGGGGAACGGGGTTTTTGAGCTACGGTTCAATGTTTATTGCGGTCGGGTAGACGGGTAAGGGGCGCTCGCTCCTTTTGTATGAAATCTGTTGACAGACTTCTATCAGCCTGTTATGATTATCCAATAGCTAAAGTATAAAGGCTTGGGGGAGATAGAAAATGTACAACAGAGGGATGATAGACGATGTAATTGTTGTGGGGACTGGGCTTCTGCTGGCTCTGCTTTTATGTGGGGGTTTAATTGTCCATGAGGAGATAAAGGATAGAACAGGGGAGGTTAGCCCGATAGAGGTTGAGTTTTTGTCGGCTTCGCCTTGTCTTTACGATACAACACCGATAGGTGGGACATTGCTTTCTGCGAGCGGAGAGAATAGCGGCTTAAAGACAGGGGACGTGATTTCGTATCAGTCCGAGCATGAGGGGAGTATTTATCAGAACGGCAAGTACGGCACTTATGAGTATTACTCAAACAGTACGCTGTTTTCGAGCTATGTAGAGATTGTTCCGACACAGGATGCGAAGGGTAACTGGCACGCAGGCTTTAATTTGCTTTCTCCGAGCGGAGATACAGTAAATGCAGGATTCGAGGCAAGTTCAAATCACAGAAAGACAGAATACAGCCTAATTAGTGGGGGTAATACTTCGCTTGACACGGGCATTTACGGTTTTACAGTAAAGTTTAGCGGTCTAACGGTAGGGGATAGGTATGTATTTGCGGGGCAGGAATTAAGCGTTTCGGAGGACGGAAGTGCGGTAGTGAGCGTGCTTACGCCTTGCGGTGGTGTTGGATTTAACAGAGACGGGACACTTTCACAGTATGGCTATCACTATCTTAGCCTTGTGCGGCTGTTGGATAGTGGCACGGTAGAGAAAGAGATTGAGTTTAGCATCGAGATGGCACATTAAGGGGGAGTGGGAGATGGTTTTCTCGGTAATGCTCTGTATTGCGAGTCTGTGTATGCTCGTTAATACGCTGAAAGAGAAGGAAGTTCCTGCCGAGCGGTTTGTCGGGTTTGGGATTCTGTTTATTTTGTGGGGTGTTACCGTCTTGTTTCCGAGCTTCGGAGAAGCCCCTGCCGAGCTGGTGAGGTCGATGTTTAGATGAGGGAAGTTAGACGGTTTATTCAGCGCATCAGAAGCGATATTTGCCGTTACAGGATTCGCCTTTATTTGTATGATACTGCGAAAATTCGCAGTATCATCGTGGTAACGATTTGTGCGGTTATAGCTTGTCTTTATATATATATATATATACAGCGTTGGACAGGCGCGTTTAGAAGAGATTCGGTATATAAAGGGAGTCACTGTAGTTGGGTTTTAAGATATAGCAGAGTTCTGATGGCATGTGATGAGGGGGATAGCGGTGTTTAAGAAGTGGTATCGGTGTCATTACGAACAGATTAGGGAAAACATTAAAATAATTTTAGCTATTTTTTCGACTCTTGCATTTGGTTGCCTCATGTTCTGGTTTTGTGGATTGTTTAAGCAACCTTGTAATCGGCATATCAAGCCAACAAGTTTCGTAAAGGTGCGTTTTGAGTCGGTAACGCTTTGCTATTATTCTTCATACCAGCCAGTTAGCTGTAGCTGGATGTACGGAGATATTGTAGCGAGTCCAGAGCCGATTGTTAAGACAGGTGGTATATTTTCTGACCATACGGTGTATTCCTATCCGTCATTTCCTTTAGCGGTAACGGACAGTAATAGCGGTTCTAAGATAGCTAGTTGCGCTCTTCTTGCGAATAATAAGCCAGCAGATTGCAGTGTTTATCTTGACAGTGATAATACGCTTTCTGCAAGCGCTGATTTTGATTGCTCGGATGAACAGCTAGGTATATTGGGCGGTCGTGTTCGGTTTAGTGGCTTGACTTACGGGAAGAATTATGTATTTGACGGGAAGCGACTGGATGTGCAAGAGGACGGCACAGCGGTCGGAGAGTTTAATTCAACGGACGGTCGTGGAGAGATTTATTATATACCATTACTGGAAATTAACGCAGGAGAGCAGACCAGTTTATTAGAGGTTGGTGTCAAAGGAGTTGTTATCTGGGTTTAACGGCGGGTTAAGGTTAATGGATGTTTTAACTTTGGGGTAGAGTTGTGATTATAAGTTATCTTGTTTGTTGTTTAATCGGAAGTATATTTGCTTTGGCTCTTTGTGTTCTTGTAAGCCGTAAGTCAGTAAGTGCGATTATGATTACTGGCGTATTACCTTTAATATTTAGTGCGCTTTTAATTGTTGCTGTTTACTTATTGCGTTAGGTGGGTTAAGGGATTTCTTTCTATTCATAAGTTTATAAGTGACGACTTGACTGGAGATTGGCTATGAATTTTTTGCAACGAATCAAACGATGGCTTCTTTATCACCGCAGATGTGACTATAAAAGTCAGCACAGTTGTATTGGCGCTATCTTTTGGGTAACAGTCTTTGCTCTATTAGCTGTGAGTTATATATCTGGAATTCCAAAGGCTTATCTAGCCAGTCTTGGTGTTACAGAGGAAGTTTCAAAAGGTATAAACGATATAAAGGTTGAGTTTGAAAGTGTCACGCTCTCAAAATGCTCAATAGGCTCATCTGTTTCCTGTAGTTGGATATACGGTGATAGTGTTGAATTGTCTACACCGAAGTTGAACGATATTAAGCACGGTTTGTTTAGTCGAGAGGTTTACGCTTATCCGTCTTTTCCTCTGGCGGTAGGAGAGAAGCAGGAAGGTAGAATAGGTAGAATAGTTAAGTGTGGTTTGCTTTATGACAATAAGCCTGCTGATTGCGGCGTGTATCTACGCTATGACTGGGGGCTACCTGTGCTTTATGCACAAGTTGACTCTGACAGAGACGAGGAGGTTTTAGGAATCGCAAGCTGTCGTGTTCAGTTTAGCGGTCTTAGTTTTGGTAAGGCTTATGTGTTTGACGGGAAGCGCTTGGATGTGAAGGAAGATGGGACGGCAGTTGCAGAGTTTGATGTTCCGCATTACGGGTATCGAAAGGCTGGTGAGGATAAGGCGTACGCAATTCCGTTGCTAGAAGTTGTTGATGGGGAGCAGAAGGGATTGATGGCAGTGTGCATTAAGCGTGCGGAAGTGAAGTAATAGCAAGAATTTGGAGGTGGAATTATGGAATACACAGTATCTTGCTGTCTTGTCTTAATCGGTAGTTTATTTTGTGCAACTATTGGGGTTCTTGTGAGTCGTTATTCTGTGAGGTTTAATCGAACGGCAGTCAGCGCCATTGTATGTGTAGGCATAGCGACTCTAATATTGAGTGTGCTTTTACTTGTTGCGGCATGTGGGTCTTAACAGTGGTTTGCATTAAGCGTGCAGAAGTGAAGTAAGGGCGAGAGTTTGGAGGTGTAATTGTGGTTATACATTTTCTTGCTTGCTGTTTAATCGGAAGTATATTTAGTTTGGCTATTTGTGTTCTTGTGGGTCGTAATGCAGTTAGTGCGGCTGTGCCTATTGGCGTAGTAATTTTAATATTGAGTGCGCTTTTAATTGTTGCGGCAGGGGGGTTTAGGTAGAATATGATTGTAACAGCGGAGACTTTTATTCCTGCCCTTTTGGGGCTTATGCTTGGCTTGATGGTGATATTTATTGCCAGCCTTTGGGTAATCAAGCGTTATGTGTTGTCTGTCTCTCTTGCTATATTAGCCGCATGTGCGGTATTTACTGTATTTATAGGCTCTATCATATGGTTTTGCAACGATGCTCCAGTAGATAAGCCAGATTTTATACCTAGGGCAAGTAACGAAGTAATTTCTGGCAGTCACACTAGTATTAACTTCGATTCACTAACAGTTACAGGCTATTCTGTTGGTTCTCCAGTTCCCTGTAGTTATTCTTCTAACGGGAGCGTAGACGGTTCAGCTTCGATTCAGAGTGGTAGTGTTAATGGAGATACGAATACTAGCTTTAATTGGTATGCCTATCCTATGACCGTGCCTGTTGATAGCCAAAATTCTGGGAGCTTAGTGTCTTTTGGCATTCTGTTTGATAGTCTGTCAGCTAATTGCAGTGTAAACCTTTCTTCTCCTGCTACAAACGGAGGCAATAAGTATATTTTGAACGCGAAAGCCGACTTTAATAACGGGGTGTCGGAGTCGTTTGGAATTGCTGGTGGTAAGGTGCGGTTTAGCGGGTTGCAGTACGGAAAGAGTTATGCTTTTGGTGATAAGAGCCTTACAGTGGCAGAGGATGGAACGGCAGAGGTAGAGTTTACTGTCCCCGACTATGGGTATGTGGACAGTATGTTTCCAGATTTGTATTCGGTTAGGCTTGTAAAAGCCGAGGGAAATTCCTTGGAGACAGAGTTAATTTTGTATGTGAAGCGTCCAATAAAGAGGGCTGTGGATGTGCGAGCGGGGAAGTGAATTTGGCTAAAAATTTTCCTGTAAAAACAGTTGACAGCTTAGAGGCAATCTGCTAGACTATGGTTGTGGTTAAGAGAGAGGCGGGAGCGGCTGAATCGTCATGGGACTTTTACAGGCTTTGCGCATCTCAAGACCCAGTGGAGGAGATAAGGCTTATCTCCGAGCGCAGAGCAGATTCTGCGGGATGCACGGCGTTTAACCGAGCGTTAAGCGCCGTAGATAACGGGATGTGGCTCAAGTGGTAGAGCGCTTGCTTTGGGAGCAAGATGTTGCAGGTTCAAGTCCTGTCATTCCGATTTACCGTATTGGGATGTACGGTAAGCCACTTTGCCTCCTTACAATGTGGGATTTTCCAGACGGATAGACGGTGTGGCGGTAGTGTAGAGGGAGCATGACGCTAAGGCGTAGGAGCGGGTTCGAGCCTCGCCCGTCACATTAGCTGACTTCGGTCAGCGAACATTTTCCTCATCTCCAACAAACAGAGCGGCGAGTGCGTGGTACCACTCACCTCGGATACGCGACATACGGTCGCCGCTAGGTGCAAGTCCTAGGTATCCGATTAGCTAGAGCATCCGTGAACAGTGCTTTAGCGGAACCTTTCAATCAAATTGTTGGAAGTCAGTAGTTTAACGGTAAAACGCTTTGAGACGCGGGTTCGAGTCCCGTCTGGCTTCTTCCGTCCCTCGGAATTTCCCCCGTTGGCTTGAGTAAGGCTCACCGACACACAACTCCGAGGAGATGGATTTACGGGCGCGGTAAGGCGCGGTAGGGGGTTCAAATCCCCCGCCCGTCCTGTGCGGTCGTTGTCTTGCAAATACCTGCCAAGTGAGACAGCGCTCCGCACTCCCCCAAGGAAAGGTGGCTCAATAGGTGAGAGCATTCGGCTCATAACCGAACGGTTGCGGGTTCGAGTCCCGCCCTTTCCACTAGAGACGACAGTAGTTTACGGGAACGCGATTAAAGCGTAGAGAGAATACGCTTTAATCGCGGAGAAAGGTTCGACTCCTTTCCTGTCGTATAGCCGTAGTTCCGTGATACTCCATATCTGCTACGGTGAATCCTTTCTGGTACCTGCTGGTGCTTGGTTGTGCGGTAGCTTAACGGCTAGAGCTAGGCGTAGTCCGATGCGGGTTCGACTCCCGTCTGCACAATTTGTCCGAAGGTCGGGCAAAAATTATTTATCGTTCGGTTACTTTTTACTGGTAAGGCGTTCGTTTAAGCGGAAAGACGGCATTTTGCCATGTAGGTTCGACTCCTACGCGCCTACTCGTAACTGTAGAGTTTGGTTGGGCTTTGCAGTTACGGGGTACAAGCCTTAGCGCTTGTACCCTACGCTTTGTTAGCTCAGTTGGGAGAGCCAGTAAATAAAGATACTGTGGTCGTGGGTTCGATTCCTACACAAAGCGCTAGACCTTACGGTCTAAAGAAGTTTATCTGCTGTCGTGGTGGAATAGGTAGACACGGCGGACTTAAAATCCGCTGGCGCAGAGCCATGTCGGTTCAAATCCGACCGTCAGCACTGCTTGTGCCATAGATGCCCTAAGTATTGTTCCGTGGAGCAGGATGCAGGCATCACAAGTAGAACTTCCGTCTAAGCGAGGCGAATGCTCCAGTCCTTGCGATGTCGGGGAGAGCCAAAGTTCAAATCATTAGGTAGGCATAGTTATAGGCTTTCGATGTGGAGAGGTACTCAAGTGGCTTAAGAGAGCGGTCTTGAAAATCGCTAGGTCGTGAAAGCGGCGCGAGGGTTCAAATCCCTCCTTCTCCGCTAGAGGTGTTTTTGCTGGTTCACCTCTAACCTCCTTCTTTTTGGAAACAGCCTTTCGCTTATTTCGGGCATGATAAGCGGAAAAGTAAGCTCTGTGGCTAAGGACGCAGTGTTTACCAGAGGGATGGCGACCCTCATATGGAGAGATACTCAAGTTGGTGAAGAGGACAGGTTGCTAACCTGTTAGGTCGCGAAAGTGGCGCAAGGGTTCAAGCCCCTTTCTCTCCGTTCTGCTGTTTATTCCCTAAGTGTGTGCTTTGGGAGTGAGCTAGCAGTGTTAAACAGTCCTATATAGATGTAAATCGACAGTAGATAGTTGGGCATCTCCCTGTAGGATAAAGTTTACTTGCCTCGTGTGAGCGCAAAGCGCTCATGGAAAAGTGTAGGCGTTGCACACGCGCCTAGACACCGCAGACAGCCGCGCTGTAAACGCGGAAGCCGAAAGGCATAAAGAGTCTGCGCGGGACAGCGGAGAAGGCGGGCGCTGTCAGTTTTGAGGCTGTAGCTTATCTGGATAAAGCGACAGATTCCTAATCTGTAGACGGTAGGTTCGAGTCCTATCAGCCTCACTGGTTTTGCCGTAATAGCACAATGGCAGTGCATTTGATTTGTAATCAAAAGGTTATCGGTTCGAGTCCGATTTGCGGCTTATGCCCGCATGGTGGAATAGGCAGACACGCTGGATTTAGGTTCCAGTGGGAAACCGTGTAGGTTCAAATCCTACTGTGGGCAGTCGGCTATCGTGGTTGTTTACCCCTTATGACTGCGATAGCCCCTTTTGTTTGTATAGGGGATTAAGGAGGTAGAGATGAGCGAGAGACAGGGAGATATGAGCTATAAGGGCTTTGTGGGCGAGGTAAAGTATTCGGAAGAGGACGGTAAGTTTATCGGTCGAGTGCTTGATATTGAGGATGCAGAGCTTGAGTTTGCAGGGAGTTCCGTGAGTGAGTTGCAGGATGGCTTTCGAGCGGTGGTAGACCGCTATTTGGAGCTTAAGGGGGACGACCAAGATGTAGAAATCGAGGTTACGCTAAAGAAGAGCCTTTTGCGGGCGGTTGTAGAGTGTGCGGAAGAGCAGGAAGTGACGATTGACGAGTTTGTGAGCGCGGCGCTGTTTGATTATTGCAGTGCGAATTACGGGGAAGAGTAACGCGCGGTGATTACGAATAGAGTATTTTCGGCAGTAAAACAGAGCCTTGACAAAGCGACCAGTGCAGAGGATGTACTGGTCGTTGCTGTATCTGGGGGCGCGGATAGTATGTGTTTATTAGACATTGTGCGACAGATACGGAGACAGGTCGGGAAAGTAGTTGTGTGTCACTTGCATCATGGGGTAAGGACGGACGGTAGTGCAGAGCGGGATATGCTCTTGGTAAAGGGGTATTGTGACGGATGCGGGATACCCTTCTTTTATCGGCGGGTAGATGTGCCGAGTATTGTAGAGGAAACGGGGAAGTCGGCAGAGCTTGTCGGGAGAGAGCTTCGGTATCGGTTTTTTAACGAGGTAGGGTCGTGTTACGGTTCGTATAAGATTCTGACTGGGGCAAATGCGAATGATTCTGTAGAGACAGTGCTTATGCACTTAATTCGTGGGGCTTCGGTAGATGGTTTATGCGGGATACGGGAAGTAAACGGTAGGGTAGTTCGTCCTTTGGTCGGGGTAAGTCGGAGAGAGATAGAGGCTTATGTTAAGGGAAACGGAGTTCCGTATAGCATAGACCCGACAAACCTAGAGACTGATTATACGAGAAACAAAGTTAGGCTTGAGTTAATTCCGTATATCGAGAGGAGTTTGAATCCGAATATCGTGAATACGCTTTTAAGTAGCATAAAGTCGTTTTCGGAGGACAGTGAGATTCTTAATCGGCTTACGGAGAGGGCGTATAAGAAGTATTTAATTAGGGATACGGGGAAGGAGCGAGTGTTTTCGCTTAGTCTTTTAGACGAGGATAGGTCTATAGTGAAGCGGGTATTACTTAGGGCTGTAAGAGGTGTGCTTAATACGGCGCAGTTTAGCTTTAAGACAGCGATGATAGATAAGCTACTGGATAGCCCGCTTACAGATGGCAGGACTCGGCAGGTAAGTTTATCAAAGCGCCTAAAGGTAGTTGTATCAAAGGGAAGGATAGCAGTCATTTCGGAGTAAGAGAGCTGGGGATTTTGGAAGATGAGAAAAGTAGTAGCTCGGATTACCGAGGACAAAGTAGAGAGGTTTGTGGTAGCAGACACGGAGACGCTTTCGGTAGACGAGGTTTATAAGGACGAGTTAGCGGCTTACGGGTTTAGCGAGGCAGACTGCTCGGATATTATGGCATTATATTGTGGCGGAAAGAGTGAATTTTACGGGATTGCGGACTTTGTAGACACAGAGTATGCGTGGATTCTTGAGGTGTCCTATAGTGGAACGCTTAACTATCTTCGTAAGAAAGCAGAGCTTGATTACGGGGAGATGCACGCTATTCTGGATAAGAACCTTGAGAATCATTACTTTGCGCTTGAGATTCCTGCGACAGACAGAGTTTATGCGGAGCTTGCGTCAGTTAAGAATCGCATCCGAGGCGAGTTTATGCTTAGAGGGTCAGACGCGGTTAATCTCGACATTGTAAGAAAGACGATTAGTGTATGTAACGGTAGTGGAACGGTAGTAATTCCGAAGATAGACGGGATTGAGACACTTGAGGGAAGTAGGGAGTTTAGGGGGCGGCGTGTCCTAGTCGGAGACGGGATAAAGCGTGTGCTGGGTGACGGGTTTACGGGTTTAACGGTAGTAGGAGAGAAACTTTGCATTGAAGAAATTGCAGGGGTTAATTACAGTGTTTCTTTCGAGGGTGCATGTTATTTTGAAAGCCCTGTTAAGATTACGGGTAATATTACGGTAGCTGACTTCTCGGAGTTGTCTGTTAATGTAAAGAGGATTTGTACGTTCGGGATTACGCTCTCTGGGACGGAATCGCCTGTATCGTTACGCATTTATTCGAGCGTTGATGGCGTGGTTGAAAGGGACGGAATAAATTTTGGTATGTTTGAGAACGCTCGGCTTACGCTCGGGGATGGTCTTAGTTTGTGCGGTCATAGCATATACGGAAGTTTAACAGAGCTTATCTTAGATGGTGAAATTGCGACTTTAGACGAGGAGTCCCCGTTTAGCGGTTCGATAGAGCGGGTAGTCATTACAGAGAAGTGTAAGGAGTTGCCACCGTATTTGTTTTATGGCTTGAGTATCGGGAGTATAGAGATTTTTCCAAGAGAAACGCCGTTATATATCGGAGCGCGTGCGCTTACGACAAAGGATTTGCTTCGGACGGACGGCTATTCTGGGATTATTAAGTCGATTTTTAGCAATGAGAGAGTCGTGTTGCGTGAGGACGCGCTTAAAGGTGCGCATATTTCTTTGGCATCTGGGGTAGATATAGCGTGTAAAGCAGAGACAAGAGCGTTTAGGGGTGTAACATTTTCGGACACGACAGTTCGTGTTAATGCTGGTAGCGAAGATTCGTTTTTGTTCAGTGGGACAGAGTTTTTAAGCTGTAAGATAGAGCTTCCGTGCTATACGAATGGTATGTTTTACGATGCAAAGCTGATTTGGTGTAGGTTAGCAGTAAAAGGAAAGAAGAAAGCGATTGACTGGGGCTTGTTCTGCGGGGCTACCGTTGATGTAGAGAATATATTAGATACCTTTAACTTAGACTCTGGAGAACTAACGCTTATGCCTTTTAGTATAGACAATGCTCGGTTTATTCGTTTCGGGAGTGAGCAATTTAGCGCGGTTAGTCTTGTGGCAGACAAAGCTACGACAGCCGAGAAGGAGATTAAGCGGGCAGAAATTGTGTGTGACAGAGGGTTTACTGTTTACGCTAGCCTCCCGTCTACGGTAAAGATTTTTTAAGCCTTGACTAGCCGAGAGCAAAAATTTAATTTGTAGTAAAATGCTTGATTTTCTACCAAATTATGCTATATTAGTTGGCAAGGGGGTATTAGTCATGCGAGTCTGGAATGAATACGCGGTGGAATATCGCGCGAAGCGGGAAGAACTTCTTTCGGAGCTTACAGGACGGTATCGGGCGGCAGAGGAGAACGGGGATGCAGAGACACAGTTTAACTGCATGCTTGCGCTGATGCGGTATAAGTTAGTTCCGAAGGACAGTGAGTTGGTATCAAGAGAGGCGTTTAATTGTGTACGGCGAGCGGCAAAGGGGAACGCGCGGATTTCCGACTACGAGACAAAGAAGCGCCGTCCACCGAAAGTAACGGATGTATCAGATGCATGGCTTGAGGCTTATGGGTACGAGAGCAACCCGTATGACTATCGGACGAGCGGGAACGGGCAGTATTTACCAAGTCGGGTCGGGTTTATCGGGGATAGCTTTACGGTTGTTAGAGTGAAGTACGGCGAGCGAACGGTAAGAAGGGAAGAATACGGTCGCATCGGGGAACAGAAGATAGACGAGGGAGAAGTCTTATATAAGCTCGGTAGTACTAGCCTCTTTGGTGCGGCGAAACGCTACGCAGAGGGCATGAAAGAGTTATATGGGCGGCTTAGAAAAGAGCGCCTTGACCTTTCATTAAACTTTTCAAATGGGGAATCTGGCATTTCAGAGATAGTTCTTCACGAGCATAACGCCTATCAGTTAAAGAGTATCGGATATGTTGTTTATTGCTACGGAGATAGGCGCGTTCGGGTTTATGTGCTTTTGGATAGTGAGGGCTTGGGGGCTTGTAAGATAAGCGAAGATGAGACATTTTCGCGCATTGAGCAGGCGTTGATTAAGCATTACGAGGCGCTAGGGAGCAAAATAGAGGTAGTAAAGCTGTAAGGGGGGAAGAGATGAGACTTGGCAGGGGTCTAATCGTAAAGGTTGCGGTCGGTGTAGTGGCTCTTGGGCTTGTCGGGTTTTGGGCGAGTTCAATCATTCGTGACAAGGCAGAGCGGGAGTATGAGAGGCGAGAGACAGTTGCAAAGGCGGCATATGACGGGAGCGGAATAAAGGCAGACATAACTTCCGTTAAGGTCGCATTTGCGGTGCGGAAAGAGGGAGTTTATTCAGCTTTCTCTGGGGATTCGTTTCTCGGTTTATCAGTGGACAAGTGGGATAGAAGCTATGTCAGTAACTACACAAGTAGTAGTACGGATAAAGACGGAAACACTTCTTACCACAGTCATTCGCGGCTTGTAAAGCAGATACGGTATCTTTATAGCGTTCCTGTTACGCTTCAAGAGTCTGTAGAGGACAGCTTAGACAAAGAGGCAGAGTTTGCCGTCACGAATAGCAAGGGAAAGAGCTTTTCGGTAAAGGTAGCCGCAAAGTATAGCTATTCAATGAACGGTTATCGCATTACGGCGAAGGCTTCAAACGGCAGAGACTTAGGCGTATCCGAGGTAACGGTTCGATTTAGCGGTTTAGTTCCAGATAAAAGTTACGCGATGGCGGGAGTCCCGTTTACTGCGGGGGCAGACGGAACAGCAGAGGTTTCGTTTAACACGGTAGACAGTGGCTTCGAGAATCCAGATACTTTCGGTCGGGTTACGAAGTATAGCCTAATGAGTTTAGACAGTGGGAAGAATGCAAAGACAGAGATGACACTTATAATCCCAGAGGCGCATATCAAGGGATTCGTCTGGAATTTCCCAATCATATAAGGGGGTAGCGGTGAGTTTATTGGATTACGAGGGGCTATTAAAGAGAAAGAAGCCCGTAGCGGAAAAGGAAAAGACAGAGAATCCGCTTCCGTTAAACTTAGAGAAGCAGTTGCCGACTGTAAGCTCTAGTCCTAAAGAAGATACAGCACGGAGTAATGTGGAAGTAGTTCCAAAGAAGAGGAATCGGTTTAGCGGTTTTAAGTCTCTTGCAGATACTTTCGGTATTGCAGTGGGTGAAACTATTTTACTGGTAGCACTGGTGGCTACGGCTTCATTCGGATTTCGTGGGTTTTCTGCGGTAGGTCATACGGTAAATAGCTATCTGTCTGGGACGACAAGGCTTGAGAATGTGAGTAAGGTCACAGTCGGGGCGCAGGTAAAGTCGATAACGGTTACGCTTTACGGCGAGAAGGACGGTGAATTAACGGCTACGGTCGGAACAGAGACGCTTCTGGATACGAAAGAGGCGATTGATGTAGGGTATGACGATACAGAGAATTACAGTTATGTGCAAATAAACGGGAAGTTGACTAAAGTTTATGACGCACCTGTGCATCATACGATAACGAGGTATCTGCATAACTTTGATATTCCGCTTGCACAGGACACGGACGGCGGTGGAGCCGTGCTGAATGCAGATTATCGTATGCCGTTTATGATTACTGATTGGTATGGAAACAGCTATTCGGTTAATGCAGAGGCTAGGTTTAATCAAAATAACGGGACATATCGAGTAGCCGCTAAGAGTAAAAGCGGAATTGCGGTTGCGATAAGAGGTGTTAAGATAGAGTTTACAAACCTTGACCCTAACAAGCAGTATTCGTTTGACGGAAAGATTTTAACAGTAGACGAGAACGGTCATGCAGAGGCAGAGATAGCGATAGACGGAAATCCGTTCCATCTTGGGATGAATTTGTTTGGTGCTACGGAGCGAGTTTATCGGTTGCTTGGCACAGGAAGTGACGGTAAGACAGAGGCAAAGCTTATTATCAAGTTGCCCGTTGTGTCTTTGGAATGAGTAGTAAGGTTGGAGGCAGGGGATGGGCTTAATTGATTACTCGGGGCTTTTACGGAGAGCTGGCGAGACAAAAGGTATAAGCAAGAGCGTGTCAAGCGTAGGCACGCATAAGGTTCTCACAGAAGAAGAGAAAGCCGAGATTTTCGCGCGGGTAGATGACGAGTTTCGAGGTCGGGAGTGCAGACGGGTTCAGTTAATCGGTTTAGCGGCTATGGTGCTTTCGGTTGTTCTCGCGATAGGCGGGATACGGTATCTAAAGGCGCATAGCGTAGCTATCGGTGCGCGGTTTATGAGCGTTACGGTAGCTAGAGTAGTAGATGTGGCTTCTACTGGGGAGACAGGCAAGTCTGATATACAGATTCTTCCGAGTAATACGTTATCTGACGGTCGTGTAGTCGAGAGTTATCGGATAAGCGGGATTCTGCATGAGACGGACAAAAATAATGCGGTTAAGTATAACGGCGATAGGTTTCTAAAAGAGTTGTTTGGCGTGGGCACGGAGTTACGGCAGATAGACTTAAAAATAGCTTATGACGCGGGTTCTGCGACTTATACAATAAAGAAAGCCAAGCTCTCTGGGGAGTTTGGAGAGGCGGATTTAGGTGTTTCGGAGATTGAGCTGTCTTTCGGAGGTCTAAATCACGACAGCAAGTATCTGTTAAACGATAGTCCTGTAGATGTTCTGTCAGATGGCACAGCGACAGCGGTAATAAAGCTGGATAACTACGGTTTCGGGAGTAAGACGCAGAAGTTTAATTTGTATCGAGTAGATGGTACGAAGAAGGTTCGGACGCTACGGTTTATCATTCCCGCAATCGGGAAAAGGGGGTAATGAGTGAGCGGTTTGTTATCCGTTTTGGGAGTAATCGGTAAATTAGGGATTCTTCTGATTATTTTGATTCTTCTAGCAGTACTGTCTTATCTGATTTTGAATAAGAGTTTCCCGTGGTTTAGAAACTTTAATGTGAACGCATTTAAGCCAAGTGAGCGCAGAGAGCGGTCTAGCGAGGAAGCATATTTAGCCGCTTTGGAGAGCGGTGAGGTAGTAGCGCCGAAGGTGACTGTGAAAGAAATTTCGTTGGCTACAAGAACAAGAGGTTTCGCTAGGATTTTTCAGATTACAAACAGTGGTTTGAAGGAATTGAAGGAAACAACGCATTGTTGCGAGCTGGGAGGTCTGTATTCGGCGTGGTGGGATTCTGATAGTGTGAGTCTATCCGATAGCCCCTTTACTGGAAGCGAGAAGTATCGGTTTTTAGGCGTTTTGAGTAATGGAAATCGCGTTCAGTTTCACTTACATGAGCGGTACCAAGACAACGGGAAGTTATATGAAATTTCTTCATCTGTGTGTCTTGGCGCACGCAAAGTAGTATTTACAATATCAAATCTAACGCCTAATGCTACTTATCTTCTTGACGAGGTAACACATACGGCGGATGAGAGCGGTTGTATCACTCAAACCTTCCGGCATAAAGATAGCCACGGTTGGCTCTTTGATGGTGTGTATCATCTTCGCAGATTGGATAGCTACGATTTTACAGATATTATTGACATAAAGCTTTCGTTATGGAGACCAAACGAATAACCGCCAATAAAACCATAGAGGTTTTGCACAGTAAACTAAGAAAAGGAGAGATATGCAGAAGAGTTATCGTGAGTTACAGCATTTGCGAGAGGAGCTTGAGGAAGCGCTTTCAGAGTGTGAGGAGTCCGAGAGGAAGAAACTTTCGGATAAGTTACGAGGTGTGCTGAAGCAGTTACAGCAGTATGAGGACGAACGCTTAATCTAAGACAACAGAAAGAGAGGTAGACGGGATGGTGACGATACGGTTACGGACGCTTGCGGATTGCAAGGATTTTGTGGATTTAGTCGGGTCTGGAAAGTACGAGGAATGCACAGTGGATGTTTACCTCGGAGACCAGAGGTCTAAGGTTACGGTAGATGGAAAGTCCTTGCTCGGGATAATGAGTTTAGAGCCGAACAAGGTGCTTAATGTTACGGTTTCAAGCTTTGATAGCGATTTAGCTACAGAGTTAGAACATAAAATAGGTGAGAAATTCGGAGGACAAGAGCATGGATGCAATTAACAGGTTTAACCACGGTGACAAGGACGGAAAGAACGAGGCAGACGGGCTGGATAGCTTGAATCTCGACTTAGACATTGAGGATGGCGAAGAGGTCGAGGGTCTTGATGATGACGACAGTCTGTTTGCGAATCCAGAGGAGGAGTGAGAATGGGGAGAAAGAAACGGGTAGGTAGCTCTACGGAGAACGACCGCGACATTCTTGCGGATTTAGGTAGTTTGTCGGACAAAGATTTCGACACGGCTAATGATTTGCCTTTTGACTTGGATTTGGATGACGAAGAGGATGCAGACGAGGAAGCCGTTGATAACGGCATGAGCGAAGAGGACGCGGCAAAGCGTGTCGCAGAGCTTCTATCGGGTCTTTTTGAGGCGGCGGGTCATAAGGGCGCTAAACAGAAAGACGCAGTGTCTAAGTCGGGCGACAGTGACGCAGAGATTGACGCTATGGTGTCTAAGGCGGCTTCTAAGGTTGGAAAGGCGTTAAAGAAGGCAAAGCGCGGTGCAGAGGTCGGTAAGAAAGGTCTTGAGACAGCGGCAGAGAGTGTTACAGAGTCGGAGGCATTTAAGAAGCTTGTAGACAGTGTTTATCGCGCGATGGAAGTCGCAAAGGTTGGCGCTGATAAGGTGAAGGATGCCGTAAAGAGAGAGGAGACAGAGACTAAGTGCGAGGAGTTTGATACAGTTCGCACGGAGTCCGAGTCTTTGGATTATGACAATCTGCTTGCCACAGTAGGTTTATCGAAGCCGACCAAAGAGGGGAGCGCGACAGAGGTACTGAACGAGGCTCTTACAGCGATTAGTGAGAAGTATCGTGGGCTTTCTGGAACAGTGATTGAGGAAGCGCTTCTTGCGGCTTTGGCGGCAGACACAGAGAGCCGCTTAAACGGCAAGGTCGTTGAGACAGAGAACAGGCTTCTTACCTATCGTGTCCGTAGCTTAGTGAATCTTAGTGCTGAACTGCGCGAGTCTATTAGCTCTTGTATGCTCACAGCGAGCGAGTATATTGAGTTAAAAGAGAAGGTTGAGAAGCTTGACAAGCAGATTGCGGGGCTTCGGGAGATTAATGCCGAGTTTACGAGACTTGGGAAGAAATCCCGATAAGGTTTGGAGGTGCCGAAATGCAGAGAGAGCGTTTAACGCTTGCTGTGCTTGTAGGTGCGATGGTGCTTGGCTTGTCTGGGTGCAGAGATACAGGGCATCGTAAACAGAATAACGATTATGTGGTAGGGTACATAGATAAAAATATGTACCCTATTTATAATTTGCGACCAGATGCCAAGCTCACTTATCGTGCAAACGAGACATTAGAAGTAGAGTGCTTCACAGATAGCAGTTTATCCGAGGATTCAAAAGTAGAGGTTCTTGTAACGCCAGACGGGACAGAGTCTAAGAATCGGGATGGTGTGCTGTATACAGTACAGCCCGTAAAGGAATGGGAGCGAGATAAGGCATATTACCTTATGGTCGGAAAGACGGTAATTCCGTTTCGGACAGCTTCGATTGCGGAGAAGCCCGTGCTTGGGTACAGCATTTCAGATAACGGGGAGTTAAGCCTAATCTGGAGTGAGGTAGCGGGAGCTACGGGGTATAAGATATATAAGTCGGGTCGGGAATTATGTACAGTTCCGAGCAGTCCGCTCCTGTTTCGGGATTTTTCTCTAAACGGCTCGCACGGAATCGGGAAAGTGAGTAACGAGGTTACGCTGTATCAGAACTACGGCTTGGCACGGGATGATGTTTATTCGGTTTCGGCGGTAGTCGGGGATAGGGAGAGTGCAGAGAGTAATCGGTTAGCGATAGCGGATATTGCGGGGATGTTGCCTGTTAAGATAAGCGAGGACACGCTAAAGGTAGGTTCAGAGGTTTCAAAGACAAAGGATTTGCCGCGTTCGGTCGGGGTAGAGATGCTAGACGGCGGGGTAGTTAGGCAGAGCATTGAGTATGAGATAGACGATTCGACAAGGTATAACAGCAATGTGTATTACGGCTATCATGTGCTTGGGACAGAGCTTCGGGGTTATGTTGAGATAGCTGTCGGAGACAGAGGCGCGTTACAGGGTAGGATTGAGAACGGAATTGAGACTTATGCGGATGCGATGTCGCCACTTGCGGTGAAGCAGGACGGGGAAAAAGAGCTTTTTGGCACGGTACGGTCAGTTTATCTAAACGCCTATGTAAGTAAGGGCGAGGGAGAGAGTGAGAGTTCTGGCTTTGAGGAATATTTGATAAGCGCTTTGAAAGCGCATGAGACAGAGATAAGCCTTAAGGGGTATCCAGAGTTTACAGACACGGATAGCTTACAGGGGGCTTTGACGCGAGCGCTGTCGCAGAATCTAATCTACGGAGTGGAGCGGGTAGCGTTAAATGCGGACAGGACAGGTTTGGCGGTAGAGTATTCGGATAAGGCGTTTGAGAAGCAGATAGAGATATACAAGGCGATTTCTGGGGTAAAGATAGACGGAATAGCGGATATGGACGCAGAAGCCAAAGAGGATGCAATTTATAAGTATATAAACGACAACTTCCAGTATGAGGAGGGGTCAGACATATACGCGATGGTAACAGAGGGAAGAGGTAATGCGGTCGCATATGCGCAGTATTTCAAGGATTTGTGTCGGTATAACGGGGTAGATGCAGACATAGTAACGGGATGTATGTACGGTAGGCGGCACACTTGGAACAGCGTAAAGATAGGGGATTCGGTTGTTTATGTAGATGCGGTAAACTGCTTTAAGAATACGGGGGTTACGCGGATTTGTTACAACATGAGTCCAGAGTATGCGAAGAGTGTCGGGTATGTAAGCGACAGGTTTATAGGGGGAAGTGACAATAGTCACGAGTATTACAGCAAGAACGGGTTTGTAGCTACGAATTTAGAGGAGTATAAGAATCTGGTTCGGGGAGAGCTTGATAAGGGCAAGAAGGTAATCACGATTCGGTATACGGGGGATGAGATTCCGTCTGGCGAGATAACAAGTAATGTAGCGGAGGTATATAAGGAGGCAGGGAAAGAGAGTTTATTAAAGACGCTTCGGTTTGGGGACGGGTTAGGCTATTATGTCCTCTGGAACGAAGAATAACGAAAAGGGTAACAGAGTAGCAAAGCATACACTCTAAAATACCTACCTAGATTTTTGGCATTGTAATAAAAATCTGGGAGGTGCATAGAGTGTATGCTTTATTTTGTTGGTTACGCAAGGAAGGAGTCCGAGACTAGGGCGAGGGTTTATTCCTGTGCGGACGGATGTGTTTCAGACTTAAGCCTAGACAAGCTCTACGAGTATACTAGGCTAAATCGCGTGCGGAATGCGAAGATGAGTGAGGGTGGCGTATTCGAGGTAAGCGGGTGCGAGGAGAAATATCCGAGTATCGACTACGACAGCGGGTATGTGTGGTACGGCGGGGTGGTAGTAGACGACAGTGTGGAGGATGGGGAGTCTGTCTATCATGTCGTAGACATAACAGGCGGGGAACTGGATATGCGAGCCTTTGAGCTTCGGGATTTTACGAAGAGTGGACTTTTAGGTAACGCAACGGTAGAGGGCGATACGGTAACGGTTGCCTCGTTTAATCCCGACAGAGTGCGCGAGGTATACGACATGCGGGACAAGGTGTTAGACATATATTTGTCTCGGCTTCGCGCGGTGAAAACATTCTTTGAGGCGTGTGACGCGCTTAAGGCAGAGCAGTATGAGTTAGATGACGAAGAGATTGAGCGATATTCCGAGGAGTTAATGCGGCGAGCAGAGTATTTTATAGACGAGAGTTTAGACAGCTCTGTCGTGCGCCGTGGGATAGGTGCGTCTCAAGGAAAAACTTTGCTTCGACAGGAGGATAGAGATGCATGAGGGTAGTTAGGCACATAGCGGTAGCCTCGACTGTAGTAGCGTTTGTGGCGTTTAGTAGCGTGACAGCGTATGCGGCGGGGAATATCGCGGAGAACAGTACGATAGACTTTAACGAGGCTTCCAAGTACGGGGAGAAGGCAACGCCTGTAATTACGGACGGGAAGCTGGTGGTAAAGTCATCGCCCGACAGTAACGCGGGGGCAGTAGGAACGATGGCGGTCGGTTCGGCGGTCGAGGTAATGCGTTCGGAGGATGGTAGCGATGGGTGGTTAAAGATAAGCTCAAACGGCATAGAGGGGTGGGTAAAAGCCTCGGATGTGGTGACGGGCTACAACATGGAGGCGTATATCCTAGACAACAGCACGGTATATCCGAGGGAAGCAACGATAATTGCGGACGGCGGGGCGACCCTAACGAAAGACGGGGGAGACAGTGCGATAGCGGTCTTAAAGGAGAACGACACGGTAAAGATAGTTCGGGAGTCAGAAGATTATCTGTATGTAAAGGCAGATAGGGGTCTAACGGGGTATATTGAGAAGAGTAAGGCTAGGGTAGACGAGCCGGAGTTTAAGGGGGCAGATAAGATAGAAGTCCCGAAGCCCGTAGTGCCGCAAGTAACGAATCCGAATTACAGCGAGTATTACACTTTGCCGGACGACCCCGACACAAGTAACGGGTATACGCCGAATAGTGAGACAGAGCTTAGAAAAGAGATGTCGAATTACGGATTGCAGTGGTTAGGTCGTCCGTATGTGTTTGGCGGGACAAGTTTCGACACAGGAATCGACTGTTCGGCGTTTACGCAGAACATCTATCGGCAGTTTGGGATAAGTTTGCCGAGGACAGCGGCAGAACAGGCTACGGTAGGTAGGGAGATAGCGCAGAGCGAGCTAAGACCTGGCGATTTGCTGTTTTATTGGGACAGTGGACGAGGCTGTGTCGGACATGTAACGATGTATATTGGCAACAACAAGGTAGTTCATGCGTCAAATCCGAGGAACGGAGTTATCGTATCGAATGCGTTTTACAGAGCGCCTACAACGATACGGCGGTATATCGAGGATTAAGAGAGAGAGGGGAGCGTCCTAGCGGGCGCTCTTTTTTATTTATATTTAGGGGGACGGGATAAGGGGTAGGAGCGGTGCAAGGGCTTTCGGGACATGTGCGGTAACGGAGGGGGTTTTAGGGGCGGGGAGAGACTAGGCACTGGGCAGGCAAGGGGCTTCTTTGGGGGCGGGTCGTCTCGGATTTCGATTCTGGTGCGTTTTCGCCCGAGAGTTCTTTAGAGATTTCAGCAGGAAGTGTCGTAAAGCTATCGGTGTAGGGGTAAGAGGGTAGGGCGAGAGATGCCTAGGTAGGATTAAGGCGAAAACAAGTAAGAGAACCTTTGTTCTATTTTGTGCGGGGCGGGGATAGGGTTTGCGTTGTGGAAAAGTGGATAAGATTGTTAGTAAGTTACGGGGTAGCAGCTCTGGTTTATGGGGTAGCAAGGGGGCGGCTACTCGCATTTCGATTCTGGCGCGTTTCTGCCCGATAGTTCTTTAGGAATTTTAGAGGGAAAGGTATTTAGGCTATAAGTGTAGCCTAAAAAGTTTCCGTGCGTTCTAGGGGGCTTCTCGTGGCTCGTAGAGGGTCACGGCGCAGGGCAGGAGTTTATTAGATTTCAGTTGTTTTAGGGAGGCATTTGTGGTAAAATAACTTAAATAGATAGTTAGACAGGAGGCTTGGGATGGGACGGAACAGCGAGCTAAATCGGGCGCGGGTTGAGAAGAACGATGAGTTTTATACGGACATGTCGGATGTAGAAAAGGAGATGGCTTGTCATAAGGAGCAGTTTAGGGGAAAGACAGTGCTTTGTAACTGTGACGACCCAGTTACGAGCGCCTTTTGGAAGTATTTCCACTTAAATTTCGGCTTTCTCGGTCTTAATCGGTTGATTGCTACGCATTACGACAAAGAGAAGCCGACATATATGCTGGAGTATTTTGGTGGAGACGATAATAATACGCTGGTGGGGGATAAGACAGCGCTTAACGGAAACGGAGACTTTAGAAACGAAGAGTGTATAGAGTTGTTAAGGGGGAGCGACATAGTAGTGACAAACCCGCCGTTTTCCTTGTTTCGAGAGTTTATCGGGACACTTATTGAGCATGAAAAGAAGTTTATTATCCTCGGGAATATGAACGCTGTAACAGCCAAAGAGGTGTTTGATTTATTTCGTGAGAATAAGGTGTGGTATGGGGATTCAATTCACTCTGGAGACAGGCGGTTTTATGTGCCGGAGAGTTATCCGCTTAACGCGGCTGGTTGTGGGGTGGATGAGGATGGCAGGCGCTTTATACGGGTGAAGGGAGTTAGGTGGTTTACAAATCTTCCCGTTAAGTGCCGGTCTGAAAAGCTTATCCTGTATAAGCCCTACAGTGACACAGAGTATCCGAAGTTTAATAAATTTGATGTAATAAATGTGGATAAGACGGCAGAGATACCGGTAGACTACGCGGGCGTTATGGCAGTTCCGATTTCATTTCTTGATAAATATAATCCAGAGCAGTTTGAGATTGTTACATTGCGGCGGCTTTCGGACGGGAGTGTGAGAGCTTTTAGCGGTAACGGGGGAAGCGATTTTCCGGTTGCTACACGGATAGCGGGAATGCTAAGAGGCAGTGAAGGAGAAATCGGGGACAGGACAACTTATGCTCGGATAACGATACGGAGGAAAGTGGTCGGTGGCAGAGAATGAGCAAGTAAATGAGCGGCTTCGGAGAGCGCGGGACGCTAGGGATGACGAATTTTATACGCAGTATTCGGACATAGAGCGGGAGCTATCTCGCTATGAAGCCGCGTTTAGGGGAAAGCGGATTTATTGTAACTGTGATAATCCGCTTGAGAGTGCATTTTTTCGATATTTCCATCTAAACTTTAATAGGCTCGGAATCCTAAGTTTAACGGCAACACATTTTGTAGAGAACGGACAGGGCGTTTGCGCAAAGTATACAGGAGGGTGTGACCGCGATGTACGAGTTTATTTATCAGAGCCGCTTTGCGTGGACGGAGATTTTCGGAGTGACGAGTGTAGGGAAATGTTAAAGAGTTCTGATATAGTTGTAACGAATCCCCCGTTTTCTTTGGCGAGAGAGTTTATCGAAACGCTGGTAACAGCGGACAAGTTATTTTTAATTGTCGGAGCGTTGCCTTGGCTTGGGTATAGCACGGTGTTTCCGCTTATTCGGGACAATAAGATTTGGGTCGGGATTAACGACATAACAGAGTTTATTCGTCCCGATGGGACTTTTCGGCACATTGGTTTCGGGCTTTGGCTCACGAATCTTGATAACGAGAGACGGCATAAACGATTAGAGTTGCGGGCGCAATTTTCTAGTGAGGCATATCCGAAATATAGTAATTGTGACGCTATAAATGTGGATAAGGTGTCGGACATACCGAAAGATTATTTCGGAGTGATGGGGGTTACTCTGCCGTTTCTGAACCGTTTCTGAAACAGTATAATCCCGAGCAGTTTGAGATAGTGGGATTTCGTAAAGGAAACGATGGGAAGGACTTGAGGGTAGGCGAGCAAGAGCTTTTTAGTCGAGTTTTAATTAGGAGAAAGGAGTAAGTAGTCTGGCTATGGATACGGAAGTTGATATGCGGAAGCGGGCAGAGAAGTTCTGGAGCAAGAAGGAGTCTGCGCTGTATGCTTTGTATGACTATTTGTCACATTGTCTGCTGTCAGTGTTTGACGAAATAGAGTCACATTTTGCAGAGGACAGTATAAGACGAAATGAGAAGTTTAGCATAGAGATTGTTTATTACGGAGGAATGGACGGAGACAGCTTAGAGACGTTAGGTAAGTATGGTATTTTCCGAGCAAAGGAAGGTAACTCAAGATTTTCTTGTAGTTACGGTTATGCTTATGGTGTTTATCGGCTGTCTTTAGACGCAGAGGCATACAGGGAAATGGAAGAGACTGTGGGAGAGGTTTGTGGATTTATCCAGAGAGGGAAACAGTTATGAAGATTTCAGAGCGTAAATTAAAGGTTTCGGAGCTTGTGGCGGGTTATACTGATGATGGAGAGGACGGTGTTTTCGGGTTTGGCGGGAAGCTTTCGATTCGTCCCGCATATCAGCGAGAGTTTGTTTATAAGGATGCGCAGAGGAATGCGGTTATTGATTCGGTGCTTTGCGGTTATCCTTTGAATGTGATGTATTGGTCTAAGGTAGGGGATGATAAGTACGAGGTGCTTGACGGACAGCAGAGGACAATTTCAATCTGTCAGTTTATCAATAGCGGATTTTCCATGAAGATAGACGGGAACGCGAAGTTTTATCACAACTTGACCGAGGATGAGAAGCAGATAATCTTAAACTACGAGTTATCTGTCTATGTGTGCGAGGGTAACGAATCGGAGAAGCTTGCTTGGTTTAAGAGAATAAATATACCCGGTGCTGTTCTTACAGAGCAAGAACTTCTAAACGCAACTTACACAGGGACTTGGCTTTCTGACGCGAAAAACTACTTTTCTCGGCGTAATTGCGTAGCGGGAAAGGTAGGAGATGGGTTTATCAAGGGAAATCCGATAAGGCAGGATTATCTTGAGAAGGCGTTAGCTTGGATAGCGCTTCGTGACGGGTTAGAGAGTGGTGAGCAGTATATGGCGTTGCATCAGCATGACGCGGACGCAAGTGACATATGGCTTTATTTCCAAGAGGTAATTGCGTGGGCGAAGCGGTATTTTCCAGACATGGACAAGAAGCTCACGGAGGCGCAGGACTGGGGTTCGCTGTATAATAAGCACAAGACATGGAAGTATAATCCGAGTGAGTTAAAGAAAGAGGTTTCAAAGCTTTTAGAGGACGATGATGTAACGAAGCAGACAGGAATTATTCCGTATGTTTTATCCGAGAAAACGCGGCATGACGAGAGATACTTGTCAATTCGGGCATTTTCCGACCAAATGAAGCGAAGAGTTTATCAGCGTCAGACAGAGGAAGCCGAGAAGAAGCATTTGTCTAACTGCCCGTATTGTGCGCAGGAAGGTCTTACGAAGATTTACGAATATAGTGAGATGCAGGGCGACCATATAGTGGCGTGGCGAAACGGTGGAAAGACGGTAGAGAGTAATTTGCAGATGCTCTGTGCGGCTTGTAATAATGCAAAGAGTGGTAAGTAAGAGGGAATAGGTATGGCTAGAGAGAAGAGAGATGGCGAGTTTAGGAGTTTGAATGTGCGTTTACCAGAGGAAGTTCTTGATAAACTTGACGAGTACGCAAAGGAGTCGCGGATTCCAAAGAACGCGATAACGGAGCTTGCTTTGAGTGAGTATCTGGACGCGCGGCTTAAGAGGAGCAAAGGTAAGTAAGCGTTTAACGGGGCAAAGAGAGGGGGAGAGCCGTTAGAAGTAGCCTAGCGGCTCTTCCTTTGGCTTACAGGGCTTCTGGTAGGTGAGGGGGATTTAGGAGATGATAGACAAGTTTCTTGTGCTTTCGTATGTGGATGGTAAGGGTTTTTTGGTCGTGTCTGAACTGTCCGCAGAGGGAGCGGTTAAGACGCGGAAAGAAATAGAGCAAGAGATGGCAGGGAAGGATAGTGCCAAGTATCTATTCGTGCGGGATAAAACGGGGGCGTTTGACTTTAGCATTGAGGCAAACGGCTTGCCTGTATATCGCGAGGGGGAGGATGGGAAGCTTACACTCGTGTCCGAGGGCAGGAATCGCATTGTAGGCGTGCTTGACGAGGTAATTGGAAGTAAACTTCTGTATAAGGTGATTGACGCATACGGGAAAGCCTCTGGAAAAGAGTTATCTTTTGACGAAATCGCACGGGATAACTATATTGTGACACCGTTTATCGGGGATAGCGGTAAGTATCGTGCTTTGTTAGAAAAAATAGCGGAGCGTAAGCGTGTAATTACAGAGAATCCGAACTATTTTGAAGGGGATGCTCGCAGTCGGCTTACGGGTCAAGATTGTGCGATGTATGAGGATGAGCGGATTAGTGGGGATTATGTAACCGTGGTTCGCTCTTTTAATCGTTGTGAGAATGGGGTATGTAAACTTTCAAATCGGGTAAACAAGATTTTTATAGAGTTAAAGTCGCTTAAGTCCACAGGGATTCGGGTGCTTGATTTGAGCGAGTGTGCTTGCCTAAAACAGTTTATTCTTACAACCAGTCGGTCGTCTAGTAAGAGCGACACACCGATAACGATAATCTTTAATGAAAGATATTGTGACGGAGTAGACGCACGAATACATGTAGAGGGGGCGAATCTTAAGTTTATAGGATTAACTTCGGTCAGTGAGCTGAGTATTGTTGATAGTCATATAGAGGGTTTTTCGGATTTGCGGGTAACGCCTTTATATCGAGTTAGAGAAGATGTAAACATTGAGAATAGCACAGGGTTTAGTCAGCTTAAGCTTGATGTAAGCGGGAATGAAAAGGCTAGCGTGTATATTCGTGGGATAGACGCGAAGGAGATAGAGATTATCGGGAGCGGGCAGGGAATTGGGGAAGATTTTAATGACACCGCTTTTTCGGTATCAAATTGTAGAGAGCTAACTAGGCTCACGGTGCGCGGTGTAGGGCTTTGTACATTAAAGGGGCTAATGCAGTCGTTTTTCGACCTTCCAAAGATGGTTAGTTTTTCGCTCTATGCACACATGTTGCAGTTTATAGTTGGGCAGGATGAGCGGATGAATGTATTTAGTTTAACCTTAGGTTCAACTTCTCTTCAGGAGCTTGTTTTATCAGCAGAGTATACGACTCGTGGTGCTAAGTGGTTAAAGGTCGGATATGATAGGAGAGTAAATTTAAGTATTCCTACTGCGCTTAAGGATTTTGTAGTTCCGATGACTTTAACAGATGACCGTCTTGATTTATTAGCGCTTACGAGTTCGTATAGCAGTTTGTTTATGGCTGGTGATAAGCTTATGCTTGACTTAGAGCATGTATGTAATCCAGATATTTACCCTATACTTGTGACTTCTGGTGGCAAGGTTAATTTTCGAGTGCCGTCTTGTGTAGATAAGATAATAGATTCGATAGGCTATTGGAGAAGTATAGATTTAAGATTGATTTTACATAGCGGGACAGAGGTAGATAAGTCTGTGCATGAAGAGGTAGTGAGATGCGACTAGAGGGAAGTATATCCGAGTTTCAGAATGGGATGTTCTACGCCTGTTTAGCCTATGTAAAGGGTTATAACGGGGAGGACGGATGTATAGTCGCGTCTATGATTCGGAGTAATTTTCGTGAAGATGGGTTTTCGATTGATAGCGGGTGGTTTTCTGCAGGAGAATCTATCTTTAAGTCTGTAGATAAGCGATTCTTGCTGGTTGGTAAAAGCGACCAGCTTCCCGTTTATCGGATTAAGCGTAACGGGGAGCTTTCGCTAAAGTCTCAAGGTATTCGTAGGGTTTTTACGGTAGGTAACAACTTAGAGTCTATGCTTGTAACCGTGATAGACGCTATTGGAGTGCTAAGGGTGGAGCGCGTAAATCTAGCGAAGCTTTCCGAGGGATGTGATAGAGTTGCGTTTTTCGGCGGGGATGAGCCGAATTCAAGGGAGCTTGCAGGCGCACTAAAAAATAAGCTAGGAGAGGTAAGAAGCGTTTACGGGGACAAGGAGTGGGAGCTAGCGCTAGCTAGAAACGCGGTAACGAAAGAGGATTGCGGAATGTTAGCGCCTGCTGGTCTTAATACCTGTTTAGTTGGGTTTAATCGGTGTGTAACAGGGGTCTGCCGAGTTCTTGATAGGGTAGATTATATTACAACCAGTGTAGATTTTATGGTTGACGCCGGGGTTCTGGTTTTAGATTTATCGAGATGCACGCTGTTAAAAGGCTTTATACTTACGGGTGGGAAGAAACATAAAAATCCAGTCACGATTATATTTAATGATAAGTTTAACTATAGGGTTGATAGTAATATACGAGTAATTGACGCGAATGTTAAGTTTATCGGTCTAAGGTATGTTTCGGAGTTAGTGGCTCGTGATAGTCATATAGAGGGTATTTCCGAGATAACTTTCACTGCTCCGAGGAACAGTTCATCGGATTCCAGTTGTCTTTCGCTTTGTGACTGCATTGGATTTGACTCATTAAAGGTTAATGTAGGGGATTCAGTGTATCATTGTGAATCTTCGATTGAAATATCTGGCATAGACGCGAAAGAGTTAGAGATTAAGATGCACGCTATACCTACAGACCCAGAGAATTTTAAGATAGAGAGGTGTGCAGAGCTAGAGCATCTTACGATAGATGGAGCAGGGGAGTGGGTTCTTTCTATGCTTTTAGAGCGGATTAGGCTTTTGCCGAAGTTAAAGACAGCGAGTTTTTCCTTTTCTTGGTTTTATATAAACTATCTTGGCGGTGTGAGTTCCGTAATTCATAGTCTAAGTTTCGGGTCTACAGTATTAGAGAGACTAAAGATTGAAGCTGAAATCGTGTCTAACGAGTACAGTGTTACGCCAGAGATATGGTGTGATAGCCGAATTAAACTGGATTTGCCGAGTGAGTTACGCGAGCTTATAACGGTAAAAGAGTTTACGGAAGAGGAGAAGTTTCTGCTAGCGTTTATTTGTGGTAAGACAGCGCTTAAAAGAAATGATGCGGGGACAGTTTTGGCTTTAGATGATTTTAGAGAGTGGGACGGCTTTGATGATGACGGTTGGGAAGGTGTTAAGCCTAATCTTAAGCTGTATCTAAAGTATACGACTGTGGATGGCGAGCAAGCCTTGTGTATTCCAAAAGGTATAGTAAGTTCTGTAGACAACTATTCTGTTGTTGGGTGGAAATGCGGAACAGGTTGTAGAGTTTATCTGGGGGATGAGAGACTTGATAAGGAATGGTAAGCTAACGGGTAGAAGTAGAGCAAGTAGTACGGTATACGCGAAAGAGGTTACAGAGGTAGTAACTAGTGGTAGAAATTTTGTTTATCTGATTCGAGGCTTAGTCTGTGAGGCAGACGGGGACAATTCGAGGATAATAGGGTTTTTAGCTTATCTAAACGAGGCTGGCTGGGTTAAACACGAGGATGTTAGCTTTCCAGAAATAAACCTGCGAGGTATGGTAGACGGTGACGACAGTTGGTATTATATTCCGCTATCCGTTTATCTTGAATTGTATCGCGGAGGTTTTGTAGAGCCGTTTAGTCTTAGAGAAGGGGAGCATAGAGAGTTTAATCCTTATTTATTTCCAATATTCAAGCGCAGTAACGAGAATGAGTTTGTAGTGGTCGAGGCAGGGAGAGCAATACGAGTTTACGGTTCTGATAAGACAGGTTTATTCGTGGCATTTGACAGGCTTGGAAATAATATATCTGGGAGTGATGTGCCTTTTAGCTGGTACATGGAGCATCTAGGAGAGTTTGTGCTGTCTGCAAGCGCTTCGATGCGAGTATTATTCAAATATGGTATGGGAGAGGCTAGGTTTTACTGGTTATTGTCTCGTGCCGTAGAGAAGGAGAATTTACGGAGGATAAATAAGTGAGCGTATCAAACATAGAGCGTGAGACAGTGCTTTTATTTAACGAGGCAGAGGATACAGTTAGCGTATACACGTTTAACCCGACTTTAAAGCGTAAGCTTGAGGGTTTTAGCGAGAAGTATCCTGCGCTTTGTAAAAAGACGGCAGAGGATAGCCTTGGAAGTGTGACATATTCAGTCGCAAAGGACAGGCTTTCAATAAGTTTACGCGCTCCGCTTAGTGAGGAGAAGAAAGAGGCGCTTCGTGAGCGCGGTAAGAAGCTGTTCGCGCGAATGAAAGCAAAGCAGGAAGAGTGACGAGGGGTAAGTCCTAATGGATTACTATGAGAAGAAGGGTGAGATTTACGCGGTTTTTGGTAGGGTAGAGAGTGACCGTTCTGACGAGTATTTGTTGTCTATTGCGGATACTCAACGTGACGGATTTCATTTTTCGGCATACAATGTGTGCAACGGTGCTTATCTACGCGAGCTGGTAGACATGAGTAGGCTATTATTTTTCCGTAAGAGTGGCGGTAAGCTTGAATCCAGTGTTCCGAGTGACCTGTTTGCCTCGTTTACGCTTAATGAGATGGGAAAGGCTGTGCTTAAAAAGCGTGGAGTTCCGATGCTTTTATCTGTAGAGAGCGTAGTGGAAAGCACAGCTACGGTAAATCTTATCCTAGCGGACGGCATGCTGTTTCATGGAGATATTGAGGCATGGGAGTTAAGCCGTAGGTTGGTTTATCGTGGTGAAGATATAGTTGATGGTTCTATTCTTGCGGATGCCTATTATGAGGATACGAGTGAGGTTTTAGGGGATAGCCTAGAGCGTTTCAAACTGCGTCGTTTTGAGGTTATTACAAAGAATGAGGATTATAGTAAAGAGGCTTCGCGGTCTGCGCTAGTAAGCGGTGATTGTGCAAAGTATAACAGTGACGCAAGGGACGAGTTTTACGAAGAGAATGATTTATTCTGGGTTGTAACAAACTTTTATCCGTGTTTAAATCATGTGTGTAGGCTACCGTCATATGTAGACGGGTTGCATTTTAATATAGACCGTTGTATGGAGACTGGTGTAAAGGTGGTAGACGCATCTTGCTGTGAGAAGTTGCGTTACATTAATATATTCTCCGAAAGCGGGAGGAGCTATCAAGATAAAGTTACTGTAATTCTGCCGCGTAAGTTTAGGTCGATTAAGGATAAGTTAAGCCTATGTGGGGTAAGGGTAGACTTTTTAGGGGCTAATATATCTGTCAAAGAGTTTTTGGCAATGGACAGTGAAGTTAAAAACATCGGTAGGGTTAAGACGAATGAGATAGGAATAAGAGACACTAAGTTTTTACAGGATGAGTTAGAGGTGTCACTTGTAGGCGGCTATAGACGGGATAGAGAACTTATTCTAGAGGTACCGTCCCTTGTGTTAAACATTTCTTCAAAGTATGACGGATGTATTATAGAGAGTGATAGTCTAGAGCGTTTATCGGTCTCCTGTAAGAGCATTTGTTTAGAGAGTTTTTCCGAGTCCGTGAATGCGTGGAATCTAAAGGAAGTTAGTCTGGTTGCGGGGGAGGTGAGTCCTTTGCTCGGTGGCAAAGCAGAGGATAAGCTTCACGCGCTACATTTTGGGTCAGCGCGGCTTAAAAGCGTGAGTGTTTTGGCAGATAGTATAAAGGGGCGTGCGGCTACGCTGGTTTGTAGGGACAGTGTGAGGGTGAGTATACAGGCTAAAGATGGGAGCGAGGGGAAGTTTCGTTTTTCTCCTAGGCAGTTTAGCAATAGGTTTATTGGGATACTTACGGTGTTTGGTGACGACTGTATTCGGTATCATAACGGGGTATTTGCACTGGCTTTTAACTATGATTATTCGTTTGATAAGATGGCGCGAGTTTTTAAGACAGAGGGTGACAGAATCATACTGGACATACCGGAAGAAATCAAAGAGTTTAGAGGATTTTCTAGGGATGCATTGTTTGATTTTGAAACGGTTTTGCGATTTAACGGGGATATAGCGATAACAGGTATGATGGATGGGATTAGTCCTGTTCGGATAGAGAATAGCGAGTTTATTACGAGTCTTTGTAACTATGCGTTTGCGGAGTGCAATATAAAAGAGTTTCGTGTCGGGGCTAAGCTAAAGAGGTTGCCCGATAACTGTTTTCGGAGTTCGGGAATAAGTAGGATTTACGGGGTAGAGAAGTTAGAGAGTGTATCTCCGACTGCGGTAGAGAATTGTGTGTTAGATAGTGTGACAGAGAGGGAGCTAAAGGCTAAGATTCGGAGGAAGGTTTAATGGGTTTATTACCGATTTGGAAAGGATGGGGTAATCCAGTGGAAGGAAGTCTATATTTTGATAGTAAGACTGGATGTGGTTTTAATGAGGTTCCAAGTGGATTTACAATGAGTTACGGGGTCGTGAATCTGCTTACGAGCGTTCCGCCGTGTGAAAGCGGAGTTTGTGTTTTGCCGTCCTTTGCGGACGGGATTGATTTAGACTCTGGTGATTTGGTAGACATGGGAATTAAGGTTTTAGACGCTTCTAGGTGTGAGAGATTAAAGTTTGTTAGTTTATCGGCAGGTCGGGTGGAGCATAACATTAGGCTGATAATGCCAAGAAGTTTAGCAGATTTAAGGGTTTTAATGCTGTGTGGAGTGGAAGTTGAGTTTAATTCCGCAGAGGTGTGGCTTGATACATTTTCGTTAGATTGGCGTAGCGAGGTATCTGGGCTTAATAAGTTGCATTTCGGGTATGTAAACATTGACGAAACAGTTAATTTTAAGCAAGATAATCTAGTGATTAACAATGATGTAGCAACGTATGATAACATACCTTCTATTAGCGAGATAAATAGCAGTCCTATTAGGCTTAAGGTAGCAGGATTAGATAGGATTTCACAGCAGGAGATAGAGATTAGGAGTGGCAAGGTAGAGGAGCTAAGTTTATTAGGCAGTATAACTGCTGTAACTCCGTTTAGTGAGACACTAGTATGCAAGAATCTCCGAGTTCTAAACTTAGAGGCGCAAGAGGTAAGGTCATATATGCGAGGTTACGGTAGAGAAGTTTGCGTTGGGGCGTTTGGAAATCGTTTATTGTTTGGTTCTGACAAGCTAAAAGAGGTAAATATACGCGCAGAGAAGATAGACAGCTCGGATGAGAGAAATCTTCATGAGTATTACAGTAAATTCGGAGTGAGTTTAAGTGTAACGAGAGTTTAATGGTTACGATACGCGCGGTAGAGGTAGGTTTTTGATTTAGAAACGGGAGCGGATAAGTACACGCTCCCGTTTTAGCGATATAAGTTTAAGTAAAAGTTTGGGCTTTATGGAGTTTATTTTGCCTTTAGCCCTATGAGGGACGAGAGCGCCGTTTCGGGGGCGTTTATCTCTTAGGGGTAGAGGAAGTCGAGTAGTCGGTTTAAGTGGCATAGCGGGGCGCATGGTGCGTTACAGGGCATAGGAGAAGCGGAGATGGAGAAAGCGATTCATAAAAAGCAGAATCGAGCATGGAATCGGGCGTGGGAGACACGCTTTGGGGACGGTTCGGTTATTGAGGCAGACGAGGTGGCTTTTGGACAGGGGAAAGAGCTTACAGAGGAGCTGTTAAAGGCAGAGGTTTCGTTTGGGGTTATCCCGCGCGGGCTTGTGTTTACTGGGGGCGAGCCTGTGGGGGTACTGGTGTGGCTCATAAAGGGGAAGGATGCAACTTTTCCTAGTGCTATCAAAGAGGAGAGTTCGTCTATGTTGTTTGTCGGTAAGGAGGATTTTGTACAGATTTATGTAGATTCTCTTGCTTACACTGGGAGGATAGTAGAGTTATACCGATACAATTATAGAGTATATCCTAGTTATTACATGAAGAAACATATTACTCACGAGAATACTAGTTTTGAGGACGCTCTACAGTTTAAGGTAGAGGATTTTCCAGTATATGTTCGTGACGGTGCGATATTTCGTAGAGTCAAAGAGGGAAAGTATCTGGCAGATTTATGGAAGGATGGCTTTATTGATGGGGGAGTTTTCCACCTTTATCTTTGTTTATCCAGATGGGACGTTGCATAAGGAGAAACATTCATTAGATACGCTTTACGATAGGTTTCTTTCTGGGAAGTTGTCATGTTGTCTTACGGGGAGGTCAGTTGTTGCATTTCATAGGTTTGAGTATAGAAAGTTTATCGAGTCGGAAGAGTACAGACTTATGGCGGGTCGAAACCGTATAACTGGAGCAGACTGTGGAGTAAAAGATGTAGAAAAGAATGGTATACATGCTGGTGCTGTTACCCTACATGATTTTTTTGCGAAATAACGGGGTATGCAAGGCAATGGATGTCATAGACTTTGTAGACATATTGAATCTTAGTAATGAGGTAAATGTGCTTGATTTGTCCGAGTGTAAGCATCTTAGAGGTGTTAATGTAAACCTTTACAAGCTAGATAGCTTTTCTCTCATTTATCCGAATAGTGAAAACTACAGAGATGAGAATTTTAAGCTGGACGAGTGCAATCTAGTGTCTATAATTGGCGAGGTTCGGGCGACAGATGTGGTAGTTTACGCTAGCGGGTTTAGAAGTGAGGAATTATCCGTGCAGATGTTCCCGCGCGGTTTTGAGGATGTTGTTACTGACACGCGATGCCTGTTTACTAGAGTAACAGGGCTTAAACGGCTGATTATTCGTAGCACTGAAGAACCGGTCTATACATACAGTTATAAAGTTACCATAAATTTAATTAATATGAGCAGTATAGAAGAGCTTGTCATAGACTTTACGCAGAAGCAATGCGTGCCTACGCTTTATATCAGTGCGTGCAAATCGTTAAAGAAGGTTTTAACTCGTTGCGAGGGAACTGTAAGTCTTAAAGATATTTTTGATGTTTTATCCAACGAAAGCTTGAAAGAAATAAGGATAGTTTGCGGTCAACTTGAAGTAGGGAGCCATGACATCATTAAGTTTGAGCGTGGTGAAGTGAAGCTTGAGGAAGATGTCAGCGTGAAAATAGAAGCAGATAGAGTTGTCTGGCTGGCATATAGTTCAGAAAGTCCGCGTAATAAGAATGTAGAAGTAGGCTTTAGTGAGCTGCCCTTGGGTTTAAGGGAACTCATTAATAGGAGGGGGCGATGAGTAAACAAGAGTATATTCTGGAGGTAAAAGAATATACGGATGGTTGTAAGATAAACGGGAGTTGGGAGATAGCGGCTATTGTTTTAGACAATATAGACGATTCATCTTTTAGCGGTGGTGGGTTTAAGGGTGCAATTATAACTTATTGGGAGCGTAGTGAGACATTGGGTGGTGACGGTGAGTATTCAGATTATGTATATGTTAGCGAGTCTGAATTGATTAAGCTGTATAACGAGTCTAACTACGGAAAGAGATTTATTTATTACAGCGATTCAAAAGGCTTAATATTTCCGTACAAATTAGGTAGCTATAATGAAGTGGCTACTGATGGATGGACTGCGTTGTGGTATGAGATTATGTCGTATCCTGCTTATATTTCTTGCGGTGCTGGGAAGTATTCGTTGGTAAGTGAGGGGCATATCCGTGTTTTGCGCGATGGTTTATACTGTTGTTTAGCATACAGCAAAGCAGAGTTTGAGTATCTCGATTCAAAAGGAGTTTTGCAGAAGAATGTTTGGTCTGACAAAGCACTAAATTGGATTAAACGTAAGTTATTTATTGAGAACGACTTATTTTTGAGCCTTGAATCAATATATTCTGCTTTTGTAAAGTATTATCTTAGAAAGACGGCAGAGCTTTCCGTTAATAAAGAGTATCAGTTGGCAGTAGCGCGGAATAGGCTAACTAATACAGACTGTAGTGAAGAACCGCAAGCTAGTATTGACGAAATTCGTGGAAAATGTCTACAAAATTTTAATCCATGTGCTAGCGGAGTTTGTAGATTAGTTGGTGACATTGATACAGCCAGACTTTTGCTTCCTCTGCCTAATGATATTCGGGTTCTGGATTTTTCGGAGTGCAAATATCTATCGAAGATTGCGTTCGAGATGTGTGGCGTTGACACAGGTTTGCCAAAGACTAGTATAGTTCTGCCGAAAGGTGGTAAAAGTGTTCTTTCGGTGGTAACGAATGAGGATATTGATGAGCGGGGTTTGTCCTCTTATGGTGGAAATACGCTTGCGTTTATTGGGGACGGATGGCTAAGGGCAGAGTCGTTGTTCTTTAATGAGGCTATAATTGAGGGAATATCTAAGATACAAATAATAGGGTGTGAAGAGAATTCTGCCAATATACAGTTTTACAATGTGAACGGTGTTCCTAATCTTGATATATGGTGCGATTATACGCAGATTCTTTGTGGTAGAGAGGTAGTGGAGGCTTCGGATTTAACTTGTAAGATAGATTTGTGTAAGACAGATACAGAGGTTTTGCATGTAACAGGGAACGCTCCTAATCTTGATATAGAGGTTAATTTATGCAAAAAACTTCGAGAGGTAGAGATTGAAACAGAAGGTACTGTAATGTTCGGTGATATTATTGCACTTGTGAATAGGAATTCTTCTTTAGAGCGAGTAACGGTAAAGGCTGGTAGAGTTGTAGGAAAGACAGTGGGTTTTGAGAATGACGCTCTAAAGAGAGGTGTAACTGTTAATGTAGAGGCAGAATCCATACAGATAGACAGTAAGGTGTCTCTTTCGTTTAACACGGGCGCGGCAGAATCCTGCACACTTAGTTGGGATGGAGAAGAATGAATAGTCAAGAGACATTTCGAGAGCTGTTATGTGAGACAGAGGGCGGGGTTTTAACGGTAGACGGGGAATCAAAGCACTGGGATAAGCTGTATCTCGTGGGGCTTGTCGGGTATTCGGAAAAGCGTATAATGGGAAAACTTGTTACTGCGAAGTCCCCGAGTAGTGGAAAGGGTGAAGTATTTTATATTTCTGTCAAAGCGTTTAATCGGTGGTGTGTAAAACCAAGAGGTACAAAGCCAGAGAACAAGCATAGGTGGGACTGCGCCGTGAGGGGAAGGTCGGATGAGAGCAACCCAGATAATAGACTTAGCTTTGAAGTATCGGATTTTCCTTTTTATAAAAAGGATGGTGCAGTGTTTACGCGACTTTCGTTGGGTAGGTATCGCTTTTTCGGGGATTTCAAAGATTTTAAGGACGGAAATCCCTTTGTAGGGTTTAGCGGAGAGGGAGAGCCTTTATGTTTTACTCCGAGTTATGAGTGGTTGAAACGAGAGTATGAGAATGTATCTTTTATTAGCGATACAGATTATGGGTCGGATGTTTGTAAGCGTATAATTATGCGGCATCTTCGTCTTGTAGAAGATGAAGGGTATCAGCTAGAGGCGGTGAGGAGTAAGCTAACGGGGAGTGATTGCGCAGTTAAGGCTGTGGGAAATGACGGGGTTAATGTATACTATTTTAATTCCTCGAATAATGGGGTTTGTAAGTTACTGAATGATGTAGACTGTCTGTATATTGGCAGGGCTGACTATCTTAATGGGGTTAAAGTTATTGATGCATCTAGCTGTAAAGACCTTCATAACATTGACATAGCATGGGTTGGCGATTGCACTTTTATCATGCCTTCCGCGTCTAATGGATTAAAGAAGTTAAGTCTTTGTACGGTTAATGTTGTTGGTTTATCTAAAGTCATATTTAGACGCGAGCTAGGGGACACTGGAAATTTTACATTAGAGTTAAAGTCGTGTACAGGGCTAGATGCTCTTAATGTCGAGGCTACTGGATATTCAAGGAATGATGCTAGTAACGCTATTGTAATTGAAGATGCTACGCTTAGAGAGTTAGCAGTAAGCGCTCCGACATTAAGGCTATCGGCTAAAACATTTCGCCTTACGACCCCGTGTTTACGGAGTTTAGAGGTAGAAGCGGGAGCGTTAAAAGTGAGTGAATTGTTCGCAATGATTTTAGAGATGCCAGAGGTAGAGAGTATCAGCCTAAGAGTTAGTGAGGTTGAGGTATCTAAAGAGGAGAGCGGGTCTATATGGCTTAGTTTTGACGCATTTAAGCGGTTAAAGCGCCTGCATATAGAGGTAGTAGAGCCGTGCAAAGAGAAGTTGCGACTTGTATTGCCAGATTGTTGTTCTGCGACTGCCAGAGGAGTGACGTGTTTTGTCTATAAGAAAGTAGGTGAACTCGGTGGATAATGGAGTGTTGGAGATTAGAGAGACAAGTTTACAGGAGATGCTTGATAAAGGAGAGTGTTTGGTTCGTTTGTCAGACGGTCGGGAGGAGATGGTCAAACTAACTTTCGACTTTATAAAGGCGAACTACGAGCAAATAGAGTTTCCGCTGATTAACGAGAAGGAGGAGGAAGCGTATAAGGCGAATCTTTATCGCCGTCTTAAGCTAACAGATAATGACGAGTACCGGCTTGCCCGTGCAAGGAGCGCGCTTACCCATGAGGATTGCGGGGTTAGAGAATGCAGTAGAGACGGGATTGTAGAGATTAATGAGTTGTGTGAGAGTCATAACGGAGTTTGTAAGTTACTAAATGATATAGATAAGTTATCACTTGACACTATAGGGTTTTCAAAGAGTGGAGTTAAGGTTCTTGATTTAGGCGCGTGTGACGATTTATTGAATCTACAGCTATTTATTGACCAGTCCAATAAGCCTGATACTGTGTTAATTCTTCCGTCTGCTTCAAATGGTTACGAGAAGTTTTTTATTGGAAACTGTGCAGTAAAGGGTTTATCGGAGATAAAGGTTTTGCTAAGCAGGATGACTATTGGTCGTAAGGCTGGTCATTATGTAAGAGTAGCTAGTGTAACTGGTCTTGATAGTCTTAGCATACGGTTGGAAGGTAGTGATTACTGTGCTGGAGACAGTCATGATATAAGCGTATATGAAAATGACGACCTAAAGAGCCTAGATATAGACTATATTTTGCCGTCTTACGGTACGAAGTTTGGCTTGTCTGTAAGGAATAACGACAAATTAAAGAAATTATCAATTAGGACTCTTGAGTTTAAATTTGATATTGATTCCGCATTTGGCTTTCTTCCGAGTCTCGAAGAGCTTAGTATTTCTGTGCTTTCGTCATATGGAATCACAGCGCTTGATTTAAGCAATTTGGAAAGTCTTAAGAGGTTTTCGTTTACATCGGAGGAATCTGGCTGTATCAATATTCTTGTCAGTAATGAGTGTGAGGTTGTGGTAAACGGAACGAGCGCGAAGGTTTTTAGATACGATAGGTATATTGAAGGAGGAAAGCATGAAGAATAAGCTAGTAGCAAAGGCGTTAAATCCTTGTATTTTGGTCGAGGGCATAAATGATTGATAGAGAGGGTTTATTTAGCCCGAATGCGACTAGTAGAGGAGAGCCAGATAGCGACAAGCTAGCATATTTGTCTCTTAGGATAAATGGTCTGGCGGGTGATGTTGACATAAGAACACTTGAAAAAATATCGTTTTATGCCGCATTAGCCTACGACCCGATTCGGACAAGAGTCCAAGAATCAGTTCAATGTAAATTTGCGACTGCTGGTTTTGGGATTACAAAAGAGGGTTTACCATTTGCTTTGGTAGTACCAATGAGCAGTTTTTTGTCTCGTAATGTCGGACGGGATTGGTCGGTACGCGCCGTTACGATGTCCGAGTATTGGGAGCATGTATCATTGAATGTGGTAGTCGAGTTTAGCGCAGGAATCCCTTTGTCAGATGAATGGAAAGCCGAATTTCCTTTGATGGACGAGGAAGGCAATTTACTAGAGAGTGGTAGGCTTCGGGTTTATGCTTTTGGGGATGTACTTGTAGCTAACGGGTTTGACGTGGAGATACCGTGCGGCTTTGTTTCTGTGGATGGTGAGCTTTGGAATGGAAGTGAGTTAAATGACAGTTATTTTGTAGATAACGAAGAAGTTAAGGTTTATTCAGATAAACAGGAATATAAGGATAGCATTACGAACGGTATAGCTCGGTTGTCTAGCTATTTAAGTAGCAGTGTAGCGGCGCGTAATCGTTTAACAGGTGCAGACTGTTGTGTTTATAAGCTAGTCGCAAGCAAGACAGCTCCGATTGTAGTGACTGGGTTTAATTCAAGTCAGAACGGTGTTTGTACAGTAAGTGATTGTGCCGATTGGATAGGTGCAAGAGAGAATAGCTTATATAACGCAAACATCAAAGTGCTTGATATGCAGAAGAGCGCGGTAAAGCGTGTTCAGATATTTGAGAGTAAGGGGGATAGCCTGTCTTTATGCTTTCCAGAGAGCCAGTATTTCGGAAGCCTTGTATTTTCAGACCTAGAGGTAATACTTGTAGGTCAAGTTTGTGTCCGAGGTTTTAAGGCGACATCCTGTAAGGTTTCTGGTTTAAGCTATGTGCAGTATGTGGATTATGACGCTTTTGGAATTACGCCGATAAAGGAAGGGATGGATGACGAGTTCGAGAGAGGGCTTATCTTTCACTTGATACGAGTGGTAGGGCTTGGTTTAGTCGTAATAGAGGGAAGTAACTGTTTATCGGAGACAACGCATTCAGAGCTGTTAATAAGCAACACAGATATAAAGAGTTTAACGGTTAAGTTGTATGGGACTGTTATAAAGATGCTTCGTGTTTCGGATTGTCTTTATATTAAGTCTATAGATATTGACTGCGACGAGGTAAGCCTTAGAGAAATAATAGGATTTGTGCAGAACTGTCCTAGGCTAAAGGAGATTAAGATACATGTAAAGAGGATGCCGTTTGTAACATACGATACGAAGTCGAAATGGGTCGGCGAAGAGTTTGTAAACAAGACATACAGTGAAATTACGGCAGATGCGATGTTGTTGCTGACGAACGAGGCTCTTACAAAGTTTACGCTATTGGCAGACAACCTAGTAGATTTTCCGAGCATAAAGGTTAAGTTCCCGATTTTGCACAAGATGGAGCTAAGTTTATCCGACAATTTGAAAAAGTTTATAGATGTCATAAAGTGTTAGAGTAATACTAATAGGCGGGACAGCGGTTAATCCGAAAGACCCGCCTATGTTTATGTTAAAAATAATTTACAGGAGGCTTGTCAAATGGCGGGTAATACTAAGGATAGGATTGCAACGGGTTTACTTTGTAGGCGTAAAGCAGACGAAAGCCCTGTGGTAACGCATGTGATAGTTCGGGAGTTTCAGTGGAATGCTGGCAAGAAGGCTCGGCTTGGAGACTATCGGTATGTTGGGATAAAGGCTTGGAAGAATAGCACGAGCAAGGCTAAGTTTATCGGGTTTAAGTGGGTATACAAGATTGGAGAGGAGAGTGAGTATATACAGCAGTATTCGGACAGTGATTTACCTGTGTTTATCGGGGATAAAGAGAAGAATACGCTTTATAAGAAGGGTAAGCTTCGCGTGATTTATGCAGACAAGACAGGCGTAGCGGCGCGGGGTGTAGGGGTTTTATATCTTGATGAGGCGGGGGTTCTTCGTGAGTACTCTGAATTTAGTTCATTTGTAGAGAGGCATCGCGGGGAGTATGCGCTTTTGCAGGGAGTGAGTGGGTCAGCAAAGCTTAGTAGCTTAGAGGAACAGGCAGTTACGCTTTTAGAGGATAATGAGTATAAGTTAAATCGCGCAAGGAATCGTATGACGGGAGAGGATTGTACGATAAGCGAGGTAGCAGAGGACGGAGTTCATGTAACGGGGCTTAATAGGTGTGAAACTGGGATATGTAAGGTAAATCCTAGAGCGAGTGAGATTGATTTAGAAATTTCAAGCGGGAGCGGGGTTAGAGTGCTTGACTTAAGCGGGTGTAATGAGCTTAAGAAGTGTCGGTTATCGGTTAAGGGAGTAGCGTCCTTTGTTTATGTTTCGTCGCCTGTAGGTGCTAAGAATGTAATACTAGATATTACAGATTGTAGTGATTTAACACTCATGGGGGATAAGCCAGAGTTTTTTTCGTTGTCGGTAAATCATAGTAAGCTTCAAGGGCTTAAGAAAATTATAGTGGATTATAGCTTAGTGCTTAACGGTTGCACTGGGATACCAGAACTTTTTGTGAGTTCTTATTCTAGGAGATTTGAGAAGTTAGAGATAAGTAATTGTGATTTAGAGAGACTAAAGGTTGCTGTGGCTGTTAATGTAGCTATCCGAAACTGTAGTCTACTTAAAGAGCTGTCTATAGATATGGATACGCTTTTTATTGACAAGTTATCTAGGCTTGTTAGCAACTGTAGAGCGCTTGAGAAGGTAGTAGTAAACGCAAGACGGGTTAGCTATCGTGTAGACTCAAATAGAGAGGGAGACCCGATAGTTACGGCAACTTTCGGGTCTATGTCGTTAAAGCGAATAGAAATTAATGTGGAGGATAAGCTTAGTGTAGGGATACTTCCAGTTCCGAATGACTTTGCAATCGGGTATGAGGATAGAGTAAGAGTTGCGTGTAATAACGATAAGCTACGGGCATATTTTAAGCCAGTGAAGTTTAGTGATGAGATTAAGGAATTGCTGTGCGCGTCAGTGTTTGCGCCACTTTTCTATGTAAATGAGCGGGTTACAGTGCAGTTTAACGCGCTGTCGATTAAGGGCGCATTAGTGGGGAATCTTTTGTTTAACGGGGGAGAGCTGCGGATTCCAAAGGAGGTAGAGGCGCTACAAGGTAGTTTAGGCAGTGATTTTCCTATTAAGAGTCTGCATTTAAGCGGTAAGCTATCAGTAGGGGACTCGGTGTTTAAGAATACAGGTCTTTCGGAGGTTGTAGGGAGTGAGTATTTAGCTTCGGTCGGGGCGCTAGCGTTTGCGGGGACGAAGCTTGAGCGGTTGGCTCTGGGGAAAGAGGCGAAGCTTTCGGAGTTTTCGTTTGGTGGATGTGAGAGTTTAACAAGTGTAGGCGGGTTGTGGGACATAAAGAGTGCAAAGCGAACAGCGTTTGCTCTTTGTAATAACCTAGATAGTGACACTTTGGGGGTTCTTTATAAGAGGCAGTGGTATATGCCTACTGATGAGCTACTAAGTGAGTATCCAGAGAGGGCATACGAAAAGTATGTTCATAGAGAAATAGACAGTGCGATTACGAAGGACGACTGCAAGTATACGCGGCGTTTAATCGAGCTTAGGATAGATGATTTGGCTGTAAAGAGGTTTATGAAGGAGCAAGGGGTAAGCCGAGAGGAGAAAGCGGGGTTAAAGGAGCTTCTTAGTATTATCAGCAATGTTTATTACACTTACGAGGGGAAGGGGACTTCGCCAGTGGCGAGTTATTATGTTGATTTAGGAACTACGGAGCGTCTTATCTATCGTTTACGCAGGGTATTAGAGTTGTAAGGAGGTAGAAATGAGTAGGGATGGCAGACAGATAAGGTTTTGTTATGTTGCGGGATTTCTCTGTAATCGGGACGCGGATGGAGAGATTAAGAGGGAAGCCGTAGTTACGGTAGAGGCAGTCGTTGAGCGGCAGTATTATAAAGACGATAGCATGGCTATTCTAAGGGCTAAGAAGAAGTTTATCCCGATTAGCGATTGGGGAGTCTTTAAGCGGACAGAGACTAAGGGATACGCAGGGTTTAGCCTCCAGATGGATGGGTGTGAGTTTGAGCAAGGGTTTTTAGACGCTGATTTGCCTTTATTTATCGGAAAGAAGAAAGGGTACAAGGTTTATCGAGAGGGGAAGTTACAGATATTCGCATATTGTGCGCTTTTCCGTAAACAGGCAGTGATTGCTTATGCCAATAGTGCAGGCGAGCTTAAGTTATCATTCGGAGTTTCTGCTAGCCAATTTATGATAGAGCATCGTGGGAGGTATATCTTAAATCAAGTGCGGGAGTTTAGCGGAGAGAACTTAGCCATGCTTGAAGAGGAAGCTGTTAAGATAGAGGGTGATAAAGAATATCAGTTGAGCGCGGCGCGTAATAGGATGACAGCGGCAGACTGCACCGTAACGGATGTAAGAGCCGAGGGTTTAACGGTGACTAAGGTTTTAAGAAGTGCATCTGGAGTTTGTAGGGTAAATCCGAATGTCAATGTATTTCGTCCAAGTGAAAGGATAAACGGGACACTCTTAAAGGTTTTGGATTTAAGCGCGTGTAAAGAGCTAAGGATGGCAGATGTTTGGCTTGAGAACGCGGATAGTATTGCGGTGTTGTTTCCGTCAGAGAGGTTAAACTGGTTATCGCTTAAATTACAAGATGTAAAGCAGGCTAATTTTGTAAATCTTGGAGATTTCTCCTGTATGGAGGCAATGGAAAGCGGGATAGAGGGTTTTCCGAGTAGGTTATCTTGTAAGCGGCTAGAGCTACTTAGGTGCAAAGGGGTTAGAACGCTTGACATATCCATAGACGACAGTGCAGGGGAATTTAGCATTGTCGAGTGCGACACAGAGCGTCTAAGTTTAACCGTGAGTAATCTTCGGAGGGTTAAGATTGCGGACTGTGAGAGACTGGAAGAAGTGAATATTACAGTAGAGAAAATTAGCCTGTTTGAGTTAGATAAGTTTATATGTAATTGCAGGAAGTTAAAGAAGGTTAGTATTGCGGCAAAGGAGCTTAAGTTTAGAGAGCCTATTGCGGCACTCGATATTAAAGGTGATGAAGCGCGTCTAAGTGACATTATGACAGCAAGTTTCGGGTCAACTTGCCTTAAGGAGTTCCATTTAACGGTAGAGGCGGTAGAGGGAGAGTTAGATAGTAAGTTAAATCGTGGGTTTATCATCGCAGTGCCGTCCGAGGTAGATTTTAGGTGCAGTGAGAATGTTCGGAAGTATTTTATCGGGGTTCGGTTTAGCAGTGAGATGCGAGAATTGCTGTGTGCCTTGCCCTCTGTCAGTTTAACTTATGTTAATGATAAGATTACGCTTGGGTTTGACAGGGATGTGGGTTCGGTATCCCATGTAAACGGGTTTCATAACAGTTTGCTATTTAAGGGCGGAGTATTAGAGATACCTAGCGAAATCGAGTGTATAAGAGAAAGTAAAGCAGGGTTTGACTACCATTTTAAGGTTAATAGGCTTGTTATTAAGAGTCATCTTGAAGTCGGGCGCAGAGCGTTCCTCGGTGCAGAAATAGAAGAGATAGTGGGGAGTGAGAATCTAACCAAAATTGGGGAAGCGGCGTTTGCAAATAACAGTAGTCTTAAGAGTCTGGTACTCGGGGATAAAGCACGTCTTTCGGAGCTTTCCTTTGACGAGTGTAGCGGTCTTACGAGCATAATAGGGGTAGAGAGAGCAAAGGCGATAAACATGTCAGCGTTTTCGGGCTGTTACAATATAAACGAGGGGGTAAGAAAAGCCTTGCGAGCGCGGGGAGTTTATACGGATAAGCTAACGCTTACACATCGCCTGTCGGATTCTGCTTATAAGAAGTTTAGGTCGTTTTGTTCTGGTGTAAGCTTAACCCCGTCCGAGTGCGTGTATCTCAACGAGTTTATACAGAAGGGGGTATCAAAAGAGGAAGTTTCTCGGGTAATAGACGCATTGAGAGGGAAGCCAGCAGATTTTAAGCAGTTAAATGAGTTGTATTCTTACTACGATAGGCTTGTAGATGTGTATACAAAGGGTATTTTATCTGGAATGGCAGAATTCGGAGACCATGAGCGCACGGTTTACAAGTTCCGAAAGGAGTTTGGGATAGAGTTGCGGGGATACGAGTAAGGTCACGGTAGAAAATGGGAGGTAATTAGGGATGGGTCAATTTTCTAGGTTTTTGCAGGGAGTTGTAGTAGCAAAGGATAAGAGCGGAGCATATGTTCCGAAGAAGTATATCGTAAGGCGGCACGGTAGCGGTTATCTAAACGGGTCTACAGAGTGGTTGAATGACGCGCTGGATGGTGACTATCAGAGGCTTGTGACAGAGCATGGACTTGCTGAATTAAGTGAAGGAAAGTCTGTGCATAAGGATTTCACAGCGACTTCAACAGAGGATGCATTTCATTTGGACGCGCTTCCGAAGTTTATTCTTGAGAAAGACGGTAGTCTTAGGCTTTTAGAGCGCGGGAAGTATAGGATTATGGGGGTGCAACCCTATAGTAGAGACGGAAGTATTAAAGTTACCTATCAAGATGACAGCGGGAATTTCAAGCGAGTGCCGATTAGTAAGGAAGCATGGGGGTCGTGGCTTTTGGCGAGAGACTATGTTCCGACTTTTGAATCAACTAGGGAGCAAAGCAAGTTTATTGAGAGCATTCCGATAGAGGTTTTGATGCATGGGAATGACAAGTTTAATCTTGAAGCTTCTCGTATGAAGCTAACGAACGGAGATTGCGCTAAGATTAAGGTGGACACAAGTGACGGTTTAGAGCCAAGGCTTGCAGTAATTGGATTTAATACGAGCGAGAACGGTGTTTGCAGGGTAAATAGTCAAGTAGATATAGTAGAAATAAGCGTAGCATCAGCTTTAAGTAGCGGGGTTGCCGTTTTAGATTTAAGTTCTTGCGAGAAGCTTTCAAAGGTTAGCCTTAGCGGTTCAATCAGTGAGAAGTTTAGTGTGATATTCCCGAGTAGGCATGCTAAGTCACTTGATATAAGCCTTGACCTATCTGGCGGGGAACTTAATCTGGTAAATTTCGGGGAGTTTACTAAGGGAAGTGACTTTAATTTACTTTGTTTAGAGTATGTTCAACTAACAGGGGATTTTCCGAAAAAGATTAAGGGCAGTGGTGGGTCTTGTAGGGTTAGGCTAACTAATGTAATAGGGTTACCTAGCAGTTTATCTGTTGACGGGTGTGCAGCTGATAGCTGGTTTTGTGATTTAGTTGATGTAAATAAGCTTAGCGTAACTTGTGGTTATAATCTTCCGCTTTTTGCAAGTCTTAACAGTCTTACAGAGCTTTCGATTGAGGAGACTGACACCTTTTCGCCTTATTGGTTTTCCCGTAGTTTTAGCAAATTGAGAAACTTGAGAGTGGTGAAAATAAAGTGTAGGGAGTTTTCTGGGGTAATTGGATATGGAAACAAATACGAGGTTTTAAGTGCTAACTTTTCCTCCGATAAGTTAGAGAGTATTGAGGTTTATGCGGATAGGGTGTCTGCTAGAGACATCGTAATAGGGTATCCGAGCGGGGTAAAGGTTAGATGTAGCGATAGCTTAAAGGATGTCTTTGTCCCAGTGAGTTATAGTGAATATGTTCGTGAGTTACTAAAGTTTAACGGGTTTATTGAGCTATTATATTTGCGTGATTCACATAAAATTTGCCTTAATATGGCACAGGTTAATGTACCTTCTGTAGCAAGCGACAGAGTAAAGAATTGTCTTGATTCAGCATTTCACTCCCTGCTATTAGAGAGCAAACTGTTCACAAAAGACTATTTAACAGTTCCACCAGAGTTAGAGGTGCTTTCAAGTACAGATGATAGAGAAGTGTTTGAGCAGTTAAATTGGAATCCTTCAAGGATTAAGATTCTGTCAGAGCTTTCAATCAATAAGGGTACCTTTATGGGTGTGAAAGGTCTTAAAGAGATAGTAGGGAGTGAGTATCTGGTATCCGTAGGAGAAGAAGCCTTTGCTGGGACAGGATTATCTAAGGTAATGTTTGGCGATAAGCTAAGGGAGATTAAAGATAGAGCGTTTTGTCTTTGTGATAAGCTAGTAGATGTTTCTATACCAACTGATTGCCCTGCGGTTAAAAATCGAGGTATAGAAGAGAGTGCGTTTGGAGCTTGCGCTGTGCTAAGTAGAGACACGATAAAGAGACTTGATGCGCTTGGAATTAATGTTTATAGAGGGAGTAGCTATATAATTTGGGGGTTAATGCGTAGCAGAGGTTTCTTGGTGTCTAAGGATGAGCTAGTAAAGCACATTAGTCCAGATAATCTATACTATTTACGCAAGGTATATAGTCTTATAGACAAGTACGGAGAAGTTCCGTTGAGGACAAGAAGAGTTGCTGATTCGTTTAAGCACAATATCAATACTGTGAAAGCATATCGTGAGCAGTATAACAAAGAGGTTGCCGAGTATAGGAGAACTGGCGCATCGTTATCGGAGGAAGTTCTAAAGAAAGAGTATTCTGCCATGTGCTTGTTTAAGGAATTTGACTATATAGCGGAGGATAAGCTATGAAAACGAGGTATTTGATAGGTAAGCTTGTGTCGCCCGAGGGGAAATATCCCCTCGGCTATTTGGTAGGGGAGGTTTCTTTTAAGGGTGATGGCGCTCCATCCATCGTGGGTAGTTTTGGAGTGAAGGAGCTTATCAGCGAGAGTGAGATTGGGGCAGAGGTGGAATTTGTACAGTGGCTTAAAGGGTCTTTTTCGTATAAGGAGTTTAACATAGACAGGCTTCCTGTTTATGAGGGTAGCGCGGAAAATTTGAGTTCGTCTGGTCTAAAGCTAATAAAGGCGGGTGACATTAGGCTAATAATGCTGTATGACAGAACTGTTTACTACTTAAATGAGCGCGGTAGAATTACGTATAAGATTTTTTCAACGGAGGATGGGATAAAAGAGTGGATAAACAGTCATAGGGTGCTGTTTGCGTGTGCTACGGACAGCAAATTAAACAGGCTTTGTAAGTATGTAACAGTAGATGGTAGGATGTTCGGTGATAAGGAGTATGAGAAGAGGGTAGCTCGGAATAGGCTTACGCATGAGGATTGTGGGTTATATAGTGTGGAAGGCACTAGCGGTTTGATTAGTTTGTCTGGCTTTTCGCAGTGTTATAACGCTGTTTGTAAGCTAGGGGACTTCTTAGAGGAAGCTAGAATTACTGGTAGAGGGGTTCGTGAGAGTGGAATAGAAGTTCTTGATATGCGCGAGTGCCATAGGCTACGAAGTCTAAGCTTAGGCGCTGTTGACGCAAAGATAATATTGCCAGAAGCCATTGATAATCCTTGCACAGTAGATATTACTGTAGGAAGCACTGTTCCAGACGGCTTTTCTAAGTTTATCAGTAACAGAAATGTAACTCTAGCACTTAGTGCAAGAAAGGTGAAGCTTGATAGCTTAGGTAATGCGGACAGTTTAGAGTTTAACTGCACGAGTGCGAAGTTATTAGATGTAAAGGGGCTTCCAAGAAAGGTTTCAATCAACTGTAGCGATATTACTGTAGTGACAGGGTGTCACGACATAGAGGAGATAACAATAAACCTTACAGATTGTGGAGAGGCTAAAGTTTATAATTGCGAAAACTTAAGAGTGGCAAAGATTTTTGGAAAAATAGATTTAAGTGTGTCGGATTTAGAGGGATTATTCCTAAACTGCCCGAAGCTAGAGGAGATAGAGCTTTCTTGCGAGTGGTTTCATCCGAGAGGGTCAATCAATAGTAGTGGGTTAGCTTTTAAGCGGAGGTTGCTTACGATAAACGGGATAACAGGTGGGAATGTAAAGAGGTTTTCTCTTAAAGCGGAGAGATACGCCAATTATGAGGAACGCCGCGGAGCTGTAATCTACTCTTTAGGAGATACTAAACATATCGTAAGTGAAAATATACAGCAGTTTTTCGCAGATTACAAAGCGAGTGCGGAGTTAGCAGAGCTTCTTCGTTTTAGTAGGCTGTTTGCAGTGCTTGAGAGAGATAGCGGAGAGCTATTCTTAGCTGGGGCTCAACTGTATATTGATTCAAGAGTCTGCATTGATATGTTTAACAGGCTGTCAAGAAACAGTTCAGTGTTTAGCGGGGATGTGTTTAATATTCCGAAGGAGATTCGTTATTTAGAGCAATTTAACATTGATAACTTTTACAATATAAGGCGCGTTTCGGTTAGGTCTGCGCTAGCTCTTAAGGAGGAAGCATTTTACAAGTCAAAGGTAGAGGAGATAGACGGTAGCGAGTATATAGACGAGATTTCTCGTTATTCATTTTCTGGGAGTAGCCTAAAGAGCATTGTGATTAGTGATAAGATAGCGGGAATTCCAGACTATGCGTTTAGTGGTTGCGGTGAATTGAGGGATGTAAAGTTTCTAGGCAACACGAGAGTAAACACCAGAGCATTTCTTGGTTGTAGCGCATTAAGCGATGAGTCTCTTAAAGAGATTTGGAAGCGTGGCGCGGGAAAAGATAGCGAGTTTATCTTTGAAGTCCTGTTCGCTGGGGATTGGAAGAGTCTAGCGGACAAGACTATGCCGATACTGCCAGAGCATCTTAAGTACACATACGCAATTTATAGGCTAGTTAGTATTTATGGCGAAGAGAGCCTTGCTTCTACGATGACAAATGATAGGGATGATTTGTTTTCCCGTGATTTGTCGGTGCTTTGGACACGGCGTAGGGATGTGGAAGCTGATATACGGGAAAGGCTTAAGACGCGGGGAAAGGTTTCAGGGGATACGCTGGTTTGCGAGAGGGCGGCGCGGGAGCTGTTTCAAGATTACGGGAAGTTCATGCAGGAGGCAGTCGAGGCTAGGGAACTGATTCCGACAGGTCATGAGAATAAAGCGGAATGGGAAAGGTTGAGCGGCTATCGGCGTGGCAGTTTATAAGGGGCTGTGGCACACGAGACGGCTTTCTGCGTGGCTTAAGGGGAGCAGGCGGTAAAAAAGTATCAGGTAAGGGCTAGAATCCCTTCTAGGGGGCTTCTAGTAGCTCATAATGGCAAATAGGTCTTAGACGCACTAGAATGCGTTTTAAGGCGGGATAAGGCAGTTAGGCTATAAGGGGTAGCCTAGAGTGGTTTCGGTGGCTCCTAGGTGGCTTCCCGTGGGTCACAGAGGCACAGAAAGGGGCAAAAGCATGGGTACAGACGAGAGAGAGTTTCCTTGGTATCGGTTTATTTTAACGGGATATGAGGAGGCAGATTCGGGAGATGTTACAGCCTATCGTTTTGGGTTTTTGTGTGGCACTCGGGATAATTCATCATTAGGTATTGCGAAAGAGGATTGGATAAGCTCTATCGAGCTTAACGAGTTTCTTCGGGAGTACGATAGCTTAGTCCTAAAGGGAACTAAGGCGATGCTTTCGGACGGAAGTTTCCGTTGGCGTGTGCCTGCCTTTAATCGGGATGAGGAGGTCTTGAGCAAGGGAAGGGCGGCGCTGGTGTTTAATGGGGGTAGTAATATAACAGCTTGCTTTTACTTACTAAGTGAGACAGGGAGCTTTATTCACAAAGAATTTACGGGGGGTGACGCTCGGAAGATTAAGGAGAGGCTTTTTAACGGGGAGCTTCTGTTAGCGGACGAGGAGTTTATATCGGATGAGTATAAGAGGATTGTTATGCTCGGGGAAGAGTATAGAAGGAAATATGCGGCAGAGATTGCGAGAGACGCACTAACCAAGCGAAACATTTCAGAGATATATCTTTCCGAAGAGGGTGAATTATGTGCGCGAGGATTAAAGGGGGTAAGTAACGGGGTAAATAGCTACCCTAGCTTCGTGCGGGGTATAACAGTATCTACGCGGACGCTATATGACAGTAAGACAGAAGTTCTTGATATGTCTAAGTGCGCAGGGCTAAAGTCATTTGAGATATATGTATCCGCACAAGCATACCGTAAAAAGCTTCCTAGCTTATCGCTTATCTTCCCTACGGAGTTGCGTGAGGATTTGTCCTGCCATATAAAGTTAGATGTGAAGTCAGAGGGGTTAAAGATTATAAACTTTCCAAAGGGAGCAGTTTTTAATAAGCTGTGCGTAACAGATGGTAAGATAACAGGAATAGACAGGACTGTTAAGGTAGAGAATTGTTATATTAGAGATTGCATTGGGTTATCGGAGTTTTCTATCGAGGTTATTGAAAAGGAAGATGCGTACCAAGATTTGACACTTTTTAGCCTTGACACTGTTAAACTTTCTGTAACAGTAGTTTCTGTTAAGTATTTAGCTATAGAATTAAGCCTAGATTTTCTAAAGGAGTTTAGATTAACAATTAGTGGAGAAAAAACTAAACTATGTAACCTCACTTTACAGTGTATTGGTTTTAATATTGGGGTTGACGGTCTTGAAACTCTTGTGCTTGAGAGTAAGAAAGGCTTCGTATTCGATGGTTGCGCCGACTTTGCGCGTGTGTATCCCTCTCTTAAGCTCCTAGAGATTAGGGGAGCTATAGCTTTTGGGAACAATGCAGAGGATGAGGTGGTATTTGTTCCTAGGGGTTGCAAAGTAGTTTGCAATAATGCCGAGTTTCTAAAGCATTTGAGGGAGCGATGAATGAAAGAGCAAAAGAGACCCGAAGAAATCTATGCGATTTCGGGCTATGTGATTACGGATAACAGCGCTATAGCACTGTATCGCTTCATTAAGCTTAAGTTAGACAAATTTTCCAGTTATAAAGAGATTGATTCAGTGTATATTCCTATGAGTGGAGTAGACGAGTTTTTGAGTGACGGTAAGGAGTTTGCTTATAGGGAGATGCCAAGTGTAGAGTTTATCCGTAACCTTCCTCGGTTTAGTATAGCGGGTAGGGTCTTAAAGTCTGGAATTAGTCAGATATTAGATATTCAGTCAAGCGGGAGTGAAGGTAAGTATATCAGTAGCTTGCTTTTGATAGACGAGAAAGGTGTATTACAGGAGGCGTATAGAAACGGTAACGCAAGAGAGCGGACGGTATCTAGTGTATTAAGCCAAGTGTTTATGGGGGAAGCAGTGTTTGTAGAGGGCGTGCTTCTCGGGGATAAGTTTCTTAGCGAGAGAAAGCGATTAGAGGAGCTTTCCATTGGAGTGAAGTTAAGCGTTGGTCGGGATAGGCTTACGAAGAGAGACTTGTCTAAGAAGATAGTAGGCATTAGGGACGGTAAGCATATTGGGGTCTGTGCAAACGGTTTATCTGGTGTCGGTAACGGGGTAAACAGTTATCCAGAGTATGTGGAAGCGGTATCGGTAAGTGTCACAGAGTTACAGAATAGTGGAACAAGTGTCTTAGATATTGCAAGCTGTAACGGGTTATGTGAGTTTAATTTAAGCGACAGTCGTATACAAGCGTGTAAGTTAGGAAGTTTAAGCATTTATTTCCCGCCTGTGCTTTCGGTAGAGGGAAACGAGGGGGATGAGTGCCATTTCTACTCGGAAATTTTTACATATCTAGGAAGGCATATACGGTTTATCAATTTTCCTAAGATGAATCAGTTTAAGTCGGTTACGCTTGCTGGGTGCGCAGTAGAGGGATTAGATGCTACGCTTGGGACGCATACATGCTGGATAGAGCGTTGCACTGGACTAAAGTGGCTTAGTATCGGGGTAAAATATCCGCACTACACAGATACGGGCTATCATAAAATCGAGGATAACCCGAATGCGAGTCACATTGAGATAGGAGATATAGATGCAGAGTCGCTAGAACTACTATCCGTGCGGATTGGAAGTTATATGACAGGTGATATGGCGGCGACTGTTCGTATTTTGGAGTGTAGGCGGTTAAAGTCGCTTCGGATTAAGTTTATTGGGGAAGTGTTTGATTTACGGTGGCTTACGATGAGTGAGCCTAGTTTTTATATTTCTGACTGTGAGGCGGTAGAGGAGATAACGATTGATTTAACGGAAGTACGGCTTTTAAGCGAGGTAAAAGATTGGATTTACTTCGGGGACTGTAAATTTCCGAAGTTGCGAGAGGTTAAGATTCTTGGGGTGGAAAGTAAATCACTTAATGGGATTGCGTTTCCGATTGGATGTAAGGTAGGGGGCTATAGTGATGGTAGATAAGAGTATTCCTTGGGTGAGGTTTTTGTTTACAGGCTACAGAGAACATAGTAACGGAGCTATAAGCCATTATTGTTTTACGACTGTGACTTATAATCCAGCTAGTAAGGCTAAGATTTCCGATTGGAATAACATAGTAGTGCCTCGTGAGAAGCTAAGTGCGTTTCTTTCAGTGAATAGCGGTGCAATTCTAGGTAATCCAGATTTTGATGACGGGAAGGTTAGGCGATTTAGTTGTCAGAGGCAGGATGTCTTAGGCAATAATTACACTAGGAAGGGATTAGAGCTAGTATTTTATTTTGAAGAGGACAGTAATAATCTCTGGTATGTGACTAGCAAAGGAGAAGTATTTGTTACATTGGGTTTTGAGGAAGTCTACGAAAAGTATCAAGGTATACTAAGCGGAGAGGTAGTCTTGCTTGAGAGTGATTTATTTTCTCCAAATTTTAAGACAGTAATTGAAGCCACAGAGGGGATGATTGAGCGTCTTAAATTGATAGAGGGGAGAAGCCGAATTACTGGGCAAGACTTAGCTAAGCTTAGGGTGTCTGGGTATGACTCTTCGGAAGGTGAAGTGCTTGTAGAGGCTGACGGGCTAATTGGGGAGAGTAAGACTGGGGTAAATGTTTATCCAGAGGTTGTGAGTGAGGTAACAGTTTCGGAAGAGGATATGATAACCTCTCTGGTAAAGGTTTTTGATTTGTCTAGGTGTAGCTCGTTAAGGAATTTTGAGATAGGGAATGCAAGGTATGCCCGTGTCGCTTTTAACGAGTCTATATCGCTTATATTTTCTGGGTCAGCACAGCGTATGGCATACGGTAGTTTCTATCCAAACGCCAAGGAAGTTCGGGTAGTCGGGACGAGAGATGTATTATTTAAGGAGTTTATCTCGGTAGACGGGCATGTAACGCTTGACGGAGATATTTATGCAGAGCGGCTAACACTTAAAGAGTGTACAGGTTTATCTACGCTTAAAGTCTATGCTTGTCATGGAGAGGATGGTTATTACTGCCATAGAGAAGATGTCGGCTATACTAAGAGTAAGATAGAGTTAGCACGCTTAGATACCGAGCATCTTGAGGTTCATAATTTGCAACTTAGTCTTGAGGATGAGTTAGAGATTTCGGGATGCAAGGACTTAAAGTATCTCACACTATCGTTTATTGAGCTTCCAGAGGAAGCTGTTCCGTTTAATCTTACTGATTTCTTGTCTGGATACGGTAGCATAAGAGGATTTGGTTTAGCGGGTCTTGAGCGCCTTACGATAGACGCAAGGTACTCTGGCTATTGTCTTTCGGATGGTGTAATAACGCATTTTGATACTGAATTTCCGAATCTGGTTGAGCTTACGCTTATCGGCATATTAACGAATAAGCTGAATAAGCGGTTAGAGTTTGATTGTAAACTAAAAGTCCCGAAAGGTTGTAAGGTAAATTGTGGAGATGAGGAGTTAGCGAGAGAGTTTATTTTTCATGATTGAGGTAAAGTATGAATATAGAGATGCCAGCGGTACGGCTTTTGTTTAGCGGTCGGGACGCTGCGGGTAAGTATATTTTTACAGTTCTCTCGTATCGTCCAGACACATACGGACTGTTTATAGGGGATAACGCTCTTAGTGTAACAGCGGATATGTTAGAGGGGTTTTTATCAGAAAATAAGGGGATAATTATTGGGGATATAGGGCTTAACTTAAAGGAAGGAGACGCGGTTGCTTTTGCTTATATAGAGGATGTTTTGTTCTACTTAGAGAACGGTACCATATCAAGGGCATTCGAGAGTAGGTTAACGAATCTTCTCAGGCGTATTTGCCGAGGTGAGGTATATCTTTTTGACAGTGGGTGGGTTAACAAGGAGATTTATCAGAAATTAGCTGTTATTAAGGGAGCAGAGGAAACACTTTTTAAGGCAACTGCGAGGAATAGCCTAACTAGGGAGGATTTATCGCATATAGAGATAGCTGACGTTGTAGACGGAGAAGTTATTTTTTCCACTACAGGTTTAAGCGGGACAAATAGTGGGGTTAATATTTATTCCGAGCTTGTAAGTGAGGTTACGGTAGGGTTGCATGATATAAAAGAATCTGCAATTAAGGTTCTTGATATGTCTAGGTGTAGTCTGCTTAGGAAATTTAGTATAGGGAAAGAGCATAGTTATCGACCATTATACGCTAGAATAGACTATATTTCAGTTGTATTTCCGAGTGTCACAGGAGATAAACCAGTTGGGTCTGTGCTTTTGTCTGCAAACAAGTTACGGCTTGTGGGTGTTGACAGAGTTATTTTTAGTAAGGTTTATGTGTACGGGTGCCTAATTTCTGTAGATGGGGAGCTTGCGGTAAGAAGTTGTAATCTTTTAGAGAGTGTGTGTGGAAGCAAGCTTCATTTAAGGTTGATTAGTGTAGGAAGTGGAGATGACAGTCAAATTCAACTTTATAAGCTAGATATAGAGGAACTATTTATCCGAGCAGAGAGCTTTGTGGCTTGGAAAGATAAAACCTATAGGTTTAGCGGTCTTAGCTCTCTTAGGTTAATTGATATAGAAGTTCCTATAGAGGCTTGGTCGGTTGAGTTCGGGAAGTTTATTGGCTACATATTTGATAATGGTACGCAAGTTCAGTTTCCTAAAGTTTCAGAGATTCGTGTTAGGTTTATTGGCGGTGATTATTTCTTCGGGGATAAAGAGTATTTAGTGAAATCTCTCTTTCCAAGTCTTAGTAAGCTTACGATTTTCGGTAGAAAGACAGGAGGAGACGATAGAAACTTAATAGTACCTGACGGTTGCAAGATAGTTTATAAGGAGTGAGTTTATGGGCGGGGTATTCAAGCTACGGATTGTGCTTTCTGGGATGTTAGATTCAGAGGAGACAGTCTATCGGTTTTCTGTTCTGCAGGGGATGGGTGCGTTAGACAGTGAGATTTCGGCAGTTTATGTAAAGGAAGCAGAGCTTGAGGAATTCCTGCTTGAAAATAAGAGTCGGGTGCTTTCTTTTAGCGATATTAAAGAGCGGGCAAAATATTTGCCTGTATTTCCAGAGAAGGTAAAGTCAAAGACGGATAGTAGCTGTATAAAGAGCGGTAAGTCACAGTTAGTGTCCTGTGCAAAAGAAGATGGTGTGTATCGGGTAGGGTTTTTTAATAGGTGCGGTGAGTTTCTATCGGAATACGGGGATGGTGTGTTAAGTCGTCTGTTGGGCGATGTATTTTGTGGGAAAGCGATTCTGCTCAAGAGTGAGTTGCTTGATAGTTCAGTGTATGAGCTGTTGTCTGGGATGTCCGACAAGATGAGCGAGGTACTTAACGACTTATCGCGGGGCAAATTAACAGGAGGTGACCTGTCGGATTCCTCGCTTAACGGTATTTTCGGAGATAGTCCTACTGTTAAGTCCGAAGGTCTTAAGGGGGTCGGGAACGGAGTAAATATCTACTCAAAGTATGCTTCCAGTGTTTCGGTGGAAGCAAGTGAGATTCAAGCTACAGGAACAGCTATACTGGATATGTCAAAGTGTAGTTTGCTTTCCGAGTTTAGCTTATATGATGAATGTGACGATGATGACCTTCCAGAAACTTCCCTAGACAGGCTAACTTTGATTTTTCCGAGTGGGGTAGGGAACTTAAGAGGAGACTCGTTTACGGTTAGAGCAGAGGAGCTTTGTATCCAGAATTTAGAGGTTCTGGGGTCTTTTAACGAGGTTGCGCTTTATGACGCAGAGCTTTCGGGTGTAAACGAGATAACGTCAGAGTACATTGTTATTGACGGCTGTAGTGGGATTGATAAATTAACTATTTCAGCTCCGTGGTACAGCAAAAATCTTGGAGATATAACATTGTGCGATTTGCCTACGCTTTCGGAGCTTACGGTGAATAGATTTCAAGTTGCGGTTAATGCTAAGACAGTGTTAATTATTGAGGACTGCCAGAAACTACGCAAGGTTTATTTGAATTGTGTTGCAACGAATCTTTCTTGTGCGCTTGATTTAGCGAGGTTTGGCGGTGATACGGAAGAGGGAGGCAGATTGTTTTCTCAAGCGGACACAAGTATTAGGGAGTTAAGTGTCGAGTGTAGCTGGTTTTCCTGTAGTGAGCGCATGGTTGACATTACACGGGAGTTTCCAGATTTAGAGAAGCTGTGTTTAACAGGGAACCTAGAGATAAATCAATCAGATTTTATATTAGTTGTTCCGAGAGGCTGTACGGTAGATTGTAGTGACCGTAGGCTTCGGTCTAAGGTAGTGTCGCGACAGGAATAAGTTTATTTTATGAGGGGGCAGAGATGAAGCATAAGTTTGACACATTGTCAGAGGCTTGGTATGCGGTAGCTTTAACTGGGTATTACTGCGAGAGCGGGGATATAGCTTCTCACTATGTATTTACAGTTATTAAGGTATATGGGAGTTTTTCAGAGCTTGATAAGGTAGATGTAGAGGGTTTTAGCGTTTTAGAGCGGATTTTCGTCAAGAAAGACAGGCTTAAAAGGTTTTTAACAAGCGAGCATGGGGCGATTCTAGGCGCAGTTAAGGAGCATAGTACTCCTGTAAGCGTAGCTGGCATCAATTATGTAGACAAGCTAGCCGAGTATAGCAAAGACGGAACTATTATCAAGAGCGGTGTCATGATTCAAGTTCTTACGATTAAGAAGTCTGGGGCTATCGTTTATCTAAACGAGTTAGGCGAGGTAGCGGAGACTGGAGATAAGGAGTATTTGGTAGATTGTCTCTTAAACAGTAGGGTAGTCTCACTTTATTGTCGCTTCGTTAGAAGTATAGAATTTGAAAATAGAGTTACATCTGTTTTTAACCGTATCTTGTATAGCTATTCTGACTATGTTCTCAAGAATGCTCGTGATAGTTTTCTTCGTTCAGATTGTTCAAAGACAGATGTTCGCATCGGGAGTGGTTTGGTGTTGGAGGTTACAGCTTCGGGTCTTAGTGGTAATGGTTGCGGGGTAAATAAGTACGGAGACTGGGTAAGCACTGTAATTGTAGACGCGGATGATTTGTATGACACTAATAATTCCGTTTTAGACATGGAAGATTGCGTGCATTTGTCTAGGTTTAACTTAGACTGTGGAAGTGCAAATGCTTTTCCGCATCTATCAATTATATTTCCAAAGGGAATATCAAAGTTAAGCGTAGATAGATTCTGGATTAACACAGGGAAGCTACGCCTATTAAATCTTCCGAAGAATATTTCTTACGGGGATGTCTCTATAACTGGTGCAAGAATAGAGGGTCATACGGGTGAGTTTATTACGAATAGGCTTAGTTTGCGTGGGATAAGCGGGTTAAGTGATATATCTTTACATCAGTTAATGAGGGATAGAGACTTAGACATAGAGATTCGCGGGTGCAGTGACTTAAGGCGGGTTAGTCTGTTTTTAGAGCCGAGCGAAAGGGATTATGTGTCTTTTTCTCTTAATATAACTGGGTGTGTAGAGTTAGAGGAGCTTTTTATAGAGGAAAACAAACAAGAGCCATTGGAACTAGCTTCCTTCTGCGGCACTCATTTACTTAGTATGGATGGAGTGCATAAGTTAAGTAGTATAACCGTAAGCTGTGACGCAGGGTTTAGATTTAGTCCAATAGAGGGTTGGGAGTTCTTAGACTTTTCAAGGTGTTTTCCGAATCTTAAGGAGCTTCGTTTAATCGGGTGGTTTGATAGTGAAAGCGCTGGCGGTAAGATTATCGTGCCAAGAGGCTGTAAGGTAAGTGGATGGGAGCTAGAGATAGAGGAGGCATAAAGTGGGGGTATGTTATTTCCTATCTGGTATTCTTATCGGGGATAACGGGGAAGAGGTAGGAATTCGGTATCAAGAGTTTGAATTGGGAGATGGTGGCTTGTTGAGAGTTTCTTCTACGGTGGTCTGTAAGAAAGAAGAGGTCAGTGACTTTCTTTTAAGCCATGAGGTATTTGGTGGTGGGGATTTGTGTGTAGCACGGATAGACGCGCGGACTGGTGATGTAATAAAGAGGGGGCATCCCAAGTTAATACAGATTCTTAGATTTAGGGATAGAAGGAGTGGGGAAGAGTTATTACGGTTCATGCTGTGTTACCTAGACGATAAAGGAGAGTATATAGACAAGATTTTAGCGCTAGATAATTGCCTAGAGAGACTACATCTATTAGAGGCGGCAGGAGCTACCGTGGTAGACGAATACCCGAAAAGTGATAGCCTCAAGCCTTATCTACTGTTTATGCGAGGTATTCTTTATAGTGAGGCATACAAGCTTGAGCGAGGTAGGGCGCGGCTCTCGGGCGGGGACTGTTCAAATATCTCTGTATATTACGATAAAGAGACACGGAGTATTGGGCTACAGGCTGTTGGGATGGCGGGGCAATCAAATGGTGTAAATAGGTATTCTGCGTTTGTGCGCAGGATAGAGGTGACGGGAGATGCCTTGGCGCAGGCTTCGGTAAAGGTGGTTGATTTAAGCTGTTGCGATAGGCTTAGAGAACTTAGCTACAGTGCTTCGTTGAATCATGTAAGTTCCGATAATTCGATGGTTATGGTATTTCCGAAGTGGGCAAGTAAGGTGACGGACGAGCGGAGTCTTGTTATCGAGAAATTAACGATTGGCAAAGGTCGGTTTGAGTTTCGTAATTTCCCCTCTGGAGCGGTATTTAAGAAGCTTACAGTAGTCAGCGGAGCAGAGTTAGCGGGAGACATTGGCTGTTTTACGGTGGAGACAGCGGTTTTCGGAGCTGTCTCAATGTACGGCACGTTAAGAGGTCTTAAGCAATTGTTTATTAGGGTGGTATTGTCAGATGCTTCGAGAATTTTTGTATGTGACACCGATTCGGAAGAGATAAGCATAGAGTATGCGGATGGATTTTCTATGAGTTCTGCGCATAGTCTTTCGATTTTGCATTGCGAAGTGCTTAAAAAGGTAAAGATAGTGAGTCCTTCGGTTCTTAATTTAGCAAAGGTGCTGGGAGGCATAAAGAACTGCAAAGCACTTACAGAACTTACATTCGTGGCAGACTATTACGAGTCGCACGTTGAAATGGAAGCAGGACAGCTATTGCATATTTTTGACTGTGCTGGATATAAGAACCTAAAGGTGTTACGAATAATAAAGAAAGGGAATAAGGAAGATAAGATGCAACCAAACGCCTTGTTTCAAGTACCGAAAGGTTGCGTTGTGATGTGTAACAGTAGTGAAGTGGGACGTTTCATCGCATACAGGTAAGAGGAGTTTATATGGATTATAATAGAGACCCTATGGATTTTAGCCGTCATGAAGATAAAGCCTATTTTATGATAGGGAATCTTGTATCTATTGGAGAGGTTGTAGGCAAGAGGTTTATAGGGTTGCCTTGTTTTGCAGAGAAGATTTGTCTTGGTGGAGTTTTGCCAGAGACAGTGGATGTGAAGATGGAAGATATGGACGATTTCTGTAATCGGCACATCACTTACGGGTTGTTCGGGAATAAGGAGCTAAATGAAGTTTCCTTTGAGAGCAGAGAGGTAATAAAAGAGAGCAGGAATCGTTTATTACAGTTAGGTGTGAATGAGTATCCGTATAAGCTTGAGGGTGAGCGTTTAGTTTATGAGGTTCACTATATTGACGCGGTAGGTTTGTATCAGTCAAGGAGAGTAAATAGCTTAGAAGCAGTTTTAGATACACTAAAAGGGCTAAACGCGATAATGTTTGAGAGTTTTCCGTCAAGCAAGAAGTTCCTACCGTATTTAGAGTTTACTCGAAGGGGGTATCTACAGGAGATTAAGAATGGAAGGGCTGTAAGCGGGGATTGTTCGGATGTAAGTCCTTATATGGACAAGAAGGCAGGGAAGATTAAGCTTTTAGCCTATGGTTTTCTGGGTAATTCTACAAATGGTGTCTGTCGGTTTTCAAAGTTTATCAGTAAGGCTAGGGTAGAGGATGATGGCGCACGGGTAAGTGATGTTCGTGTTTTAGATTTTAGTCAGTGTAGTCGTCTTTCTAGCATAGTTTACAATCACCTAATAGACGAGCAGAAGTATTATTCAGAGAATATGTCGATAGTGTTTCCGAAGTTTGTAGTTAAGAGTGACAGGTGTTTGTGCGCAGAAGAGTTTAATATAAGCGCCAGAAAGTTTCAGTTTGTAAATTTTTCAGAGAATGTAATATTTGAGCGCCTTAGAATATTGGGTGGTGTAGAGATTGTAGGCGCAGACGACTTTTTCACGGTAGCGCATGGGTTTATCGGGGACGGGAAGGAGACTGTTACAGGGCTTAAAGAGTTAAAGGTAGGCAATACGCTAGATAGGACTGTTGGTAGAGACTCGTCTTTGCATATTATAGACACAGATTCCGAGGAGATAACACTTGTATTATACTGTGTCGCTTTTCCAGAAGAGGATAGGAAGTATTTTGAGATAAAGAACTGTAAGGAGCTTAGAAAGCTTACCGTAATTTGCCCCTTTGGGCTTGATTTAGGCGTGATATTGCGTGGAATAGAGGGTTGCGACGCACTTACGGAGATTGTAATTAGTGCAAATGTTTTTCGTGGGGCATCCGTAAGTACGGCGAACAGAAAACGGTTCGGGTTTGCGGAGGAAATCGGATATAAAAACTTAAAACGGCTTGAGCTTAAAGGTCTAGGCTTGGAAGAGTTAGATAGGAAGTTTAATGTATCAGTACCTAATGGTTGCGAAGTGGTATGTAACAATAAGAAGTTAGTGAGTCGAATTATAAAAGAAAAGGAGTAAGGATATGTCTGACGCAAAGCGGGTTTATATGGTAGTCGGAGAGCTGGTAGGAGAGGACGATAAGCACTTAGGGGTGTGCGTTGACGAGATGATTTTAACGCAGAGGAAGCTTGAGTTTTCAGAGAGGAAAGACCTGTCAGACGAAGAGTTTCGGAAGTTCTTGATAGAGCATGGAAGTGATACGCTTGATTTTTCGGATGGTGCGCTTCGGGTGCGGCTTTCGGAGCTTCCGAAGGTGATGCTTGACTCTAGGGGCTATTATCGTTGCAGGAAGCGCGGTGTTCAGCAGTTTATATGGGATTGTAGCGGGATTTTATATTACATAAATGACTCGGGCGACTTCTGCACTGTGACAATTAAGGTCGAGGAGTCGATGCGTAAGGTGTTAAACGCGCCATGTCGGTTTGTAGAGGGTTTTCCGCGTGTAGGCAAGTTTATTAAGACTTTACGGGAAAGCAAGAAGCAGTCAAATGCGAGAGTGGGGGAGAGAAGTCGCAGTAAGTTAACGGGAAGCGATTGTTCGTTAAAAGAGCAGAGAGCAGTAGACGGAAAATTAGAGTTAGTGGTTAGCGGGTTTAGCGAGTCTCGTAACGGGGTTTGCAAGGTAGATAGTGCTGTTACGATGGTCGATGTTCATTGGGGAGACATCGTGTACGGTAATGTGCGGGTGCTTGATTTAAGCGCCTGCGCGGGGCTTCATGAGGTAACGGTGCAAGCTAATGTAACGGGTAGAGACAGTAAGGTAACGGAGTCGTTTGCTTTGGTTTTGCCGAAAGTAGAGACAGGGGTTTCTGTTTCTTTAGCGGCGAATACGAAGCGTGCTGACTTTAGGCTAGCGGAGTCTGCACGGTTTAAGTCCTTGGAGTTATCGAAATGCGAGGTACTAGGGCTTGACGGGGAGAGAAGCATATGGTATGGAAGCTTTTTACACTGCACAGGTCTTAAGAGTCTTAGATTAGGCAGTGTTACGGGGGGTAATGGAATTTATCTAAATGACTGTGACACAGAAGAGGTAACGCTTAAGGGTTGGAGTGGAGTAAAGGAGATACGAAACTGCACGAAGCTAAAGAGAGCAGTAATCATGTGCGAGTCGATAGATGTCTCTGATTTGCTTAATCTTGTAAAGGATTGCAGGAGTTTAGAGCGAGTATACTTGCACATTGGGTATTTAATAGGAGAGGGAGAGTTTTATAATAGGTATAAGGACGCCTTGGCTATTCTAAACTTTGGTTCTTCCAAGTTAAAGAGTGTTCGGATAGACATTAGAGACGGAATTAGGCTTAAGGATTCACTTTGTGTGATGTATGACAGCAAGGTAGAGTTTAGTAGTAACAGTAAAGAGTTGGAATCTCATTTTAAGGCAGTGAATTTAAGCACTGAAATGAGAGATTTCGCTACACTCTTAGCGTATTTTCCGCTTAGAGTTATAGATGATAAGCTAAATTGTTGTATAGAGGTACAGCGCGGGGATTGGATAAGGCTACAAGAGGCAGAAGGTAACAGCGTTTATAGTAGGGAGACTCTTATATTACCAGACAAAATCGAGCGGGTAGTAGGGTTGTCAGAGTTTTACGGAAGTAAGGATAGCGGTGTAGCCTTAAAGAAGCTTGTGGTTAGGCATCCTGTTGAGATAAGCAAGACAGTGTATGAGAGTATCGGAGAAATCGAGGGGAAAGAGAATTTAAGAATCGTGGGATAAGGCTGTTTCTTTAGCAAAGATATAGACAGTGAGTAGAGCAATGTGTTAAAATAGAGCCGATGTGGAGAGGTAGCAAGTTTCCTGTCGGCTCTAGCTGTTTATTTTGGGGCAGGGCGAGGGAGAGGAAGTCGGGATTCAAAAAGTGCAGAAAAATTTCGGTGGAGATTAGGGGTAATACCAGTTGGTAAAAACTAGTAAGACCTATAGCAAAATTTTTAAGCACCTAGTGGTAGCTTTTGTACTTTAGAAACAAAAATTAGGCTCGTGAAGGTTGGTAGGTCGGAGGCTATTAAATAGTGCTAGACTAAGAATCGGGTTGGGCAAGGGGGAAGAAGTGATAGAGGACAAGTCTTTTAAGCAGAGTGTCGAGTATGCCCGAGGTAAGTTTACGGGGATGGATTGCGGAGTTTACGATGAGAGGGGAACGAGCCTTTCTGTAATCGGTCTTGAGCGGTCGGTAACAGGGGTTTATGTGCTTCCGAGTGCCGTGACGGGAGTTTTTCTTAACAGGGAGGCTATAGCGAAGAGTGGTATTAAGGTGCTGTCGCTTGAGAATTGTAGTAATCTTCGTAAGTTTGAGATACAAAACCCAACAAATCCTATGGTAGAGAGTCCGCTTTGGGAGCTGACGCTTGTTTTACCAAAGGAAGCGCCATGTCTAAGTAAGGTGGCAGTTAACTTAATATGTCATAAGTTCCGTTTAATTGGGGAATGCAATGGGATTGATTTGTCGCTCTATTTGTGCAGTGAGTTAGAAATAAACAAGTCTGTTATGGACAATGCAAAGTCTCTATACTTCTCAAGTTGTAGCGGCATCGCGCGTATTTGTTTACCTGAAACTAACATAGCTGATTCGGTTTATCTGGTAAACACTGCTACCGAGCATCTTTCCTGTCATTTACGCAGTAATGGGCTAGGGATTACAAACTGTTGTAAGCTAAAGGTTATGTCAGTGTGGTTTGAGCGACTTGACGCACACTTGTTTTCGGGCTATACGCGCCGTAGAATTATTAGCTTAGAGGAGATTCATATAAAGGTTTCGAGGTTGTTCTTTTCAGAGATATGCCTTAGTCATGAGCGAGTAATAGATTTCTCATATGTCTCAAGAGTTCTTAAAACGATTAGTTTTACGACAGCGGATTGTTTTAGGGCAAGCAATTTCGATTTTGATAAGAAGTATACGCTAATCATTCCTAGCAAGGCAGATTTCACAATGAGTGAGGAGCTAGAGCCGTATTTCAAGGTTGTTAGAAAGTAGGGGATTTATGGAGGCACATGGGTTTATCGCGTGTCCGCGTGAGCGGTATAAGCAAGGAGATACTGACAGAGACGGTTTTAGTTATATAAAGGGTGTAGTCAGTAACGAGCAGGGGGAGACTCGGTATTGGGTTATTGAGTGCTATCGTGGCGGGCTACAAAGCGGGAGTGTAGCGCCTATCTCGTACATGTTTAGTGTAGATGAGCTTTCAGCGTATGTTGTAGAGGTTGGTTCGCGGATGGTTGACTATAGTTTTCGCGCAAATTTTGAGCCATCTAAGGACGGTTATTACCTTCGTGATTATACTGATATTAAAGGCAGGATTCCTGTTTATGAGGAGCGTGGTGGTGAGTTTATAATAAAGAAAGCGGGTAGTCCGCGTAGGGTCAATTATGGTGATAGAAAGAAATTTCTTTGTATAGACTCATTAGGTGAACTTAAGGAAGTGTCAAGTAAGCTGTTGAGTGTAGTTGATAGCGAGTTTAACTCGTATAAATTGAAATCAGCATCTCAACATAACATATTGTGGCAGTTAGATTTGCTTTCTTTTCATGATAGCGATGAGTTTAAGCTTGCGGAGGCGAGAAATCGACTAACTGGGGCAGATTGCGCCAAGTATTACGAGGAGTATTCTGACATTGCTGGTGGTCTTTCTGTGATTGGCTTTAATAGGACTGAAACAGGAGTTTGCCGTGTGTCTGGTGCTACAACTAGAGTTGATTGTGGGGACGAGGATTTTAGTAAGAGTGGCGTTGAGGTGTTGTCACTGGAGGATTGCAAATATCTTCAATATTTTGCCATTAAGCATAGGGATGGGATTAGCCTAAAAAGGCTCTCCGTTATATTCCCGAAGAATCCTATTAAAGTACCTAATATTTCGATTCTTAGATTTGATTACATCAATGAAGTTAGCTTGCTTGGTGAGCTACCTAATCTTTGCCTAGATATGTCAAATAATAGGCTTAACATTAGTGATTATATTATGCAGAAGGCGCACAGTCTAATGTTTAACGGTTGCTGTGGAATCACTAAGGTAATCTGCAATCCGTTTGTTCTTGAGCTTTATGACACAGACACAGAGTATTTATCCTGTTCTTTACGACCTACTAAAAGAAGCACGTTTAGTTATGTTTCTATTAGAGGTTGTCGCTTGTTAAAATACGCTAGGATTGAATATGGTAGTTTTTCACCTAGGGAATTTGGTGGCTCTATCCAAGATTGTCCTTGTTTAGAGAAGTTATGTGTCACAATGAAAGAGATTTATCTGCACTATCATGAAACAGATAGTCGCGTGATTGACTTGCTTGCTTCATTTCCGAAGCTTAAGAAGGTAATTTTTTCAGCGCCTTGGTTCTGCAATGTGGTAGATGAGCGTTACGGTATGGGTACGTGGAAGTTAATTGTGCCAAACGAGGCAGAGGTTACGATTAGTGAGGAGCTAGAGCGGTACTTTGAGGTGATTAGAAAGTAGGGGCTGGTTATGGAGGCACACGAGTTTATCAAGTCAGAAAAGGTAGTGAATGCCTATTCTGATTATAGCTCTTGCGGCATATGTTGTCTAAAGGGAATCGTTCGTTCCGATAGCGGAGAGGTATTGTGGTATCTTGTAGCAGATTACAAGAGGTTAAATCTTTGGTGGCGAGACAATAAGAAGCTTTTACTAAATAGACAAGCTGGCGAGTTTAGATTAACACCGTTTGAATACGAAGCGTTTATTAGAGAGCAGGGGCTTCGCGCTGTAGACTATAAGTATGACGAGGAGAGTAAAGGGTATCGTATTTTATACAGTGAGTTTCCAAGCTATAGACTAGTGGATGGGAATATTGTGCTGGATAGGCGCGGAGAATTTCGATTGATTAAGATTGATGATGACATAGCTGTTTGCCTAGATTTTAGAGGAAAGCCCTATTCGTTTAAGTACAGAGGTAAGGATAAGGAGTGTAATTTAGAGATAGATGAGCTTTATTTATCTCGAATTATAAGTCGGGTAGAAGGTTTCGCGTTTGCGTTGGCAGTTAAGGCAGAGCAGTATTTAAGGAGCAGTGAATATAAAACTGAATGCGGAAGAAACAGTTTTACTGGTGCGGATTGTAGCGTTTACGGGGATGACGAAGAGAGTTTCGGGGGTCTTTCGGTAGTTGATTTATCTGACTCGTGTAGCGGGTTTTGTCAACTGTCTAAGGCAGTAACTTCTGTAGAGCTTTTCAGTGAAGTAATCGAAAGTAGCGGTGTAAAGGTGTTATCGCTCAAAGAGTGCGACTATCTTAGCAGGTTTACTATTGTAAAGAAGCATGTAGTGTTAGACGGATTTTGTCTAGTCCTTCCTGCCGTGATGAATGAAAATCCGATTGAATTTACTGTTTGGTTGGCGTGTAAGGAGTTTCGGTTAATCGGGCGGGCAAACCGAGTTAAGCTGGCGATTGAAGAAGCCTTTATCAGCGAGATAGATACTTACAACCTAGAACATGCAAAATATTTAAGTTTTACGAATTGCACAGGTATTCCTCATATTATAGCGGGGAAGCATAACAGGCTTGAGCAACTTTTCCTGCACGGGACAGATACGGAGTCTGTAGATTGCAATGTGAAAAATCTAGTAGATATTGAAAACTGCCAGAAGTTAAGAATTGTAAAAGTGAACTTTGGCTGGCTAAACTCGACATACATAAATGACATTATAAACGAGTGTAATGCGCTGGAAGAGCTTCATATATCAATGGATAGTATTTACCTAAATTTTTACGGTCAGACTGACATTGGGTTGACTCTTGATTTAAGGAGCTATACTAATCTAAGGATGGTAAGTTTTACTCTTAATGCAGGGTCAAATAGCGGCAGAATAGATGTAGATAGTCACTGGAGAGATTATAAGGCAGAAATATTGGTAAACCGTGGTGTAGAGGTTAATCTTAGTAAGAAGTTAAAGCAATATTTTAAGGTGGTTAGAGAGGATAAGCTATGCCAAAGTTTATTGAGGGGAAAGCGCCGCTGGTAGTTAAGAAGCGTAGCATCGGAAAAGAGGCGGCGGGAGCGTATTTTGT
>ERZ773069.79-NODE-79-length-68652-cov-50.600697_pt1 | contig 68652 bp, 63 predicted proteins | sample MGYA00580619_ERZ773069 | MGnify/ENA primary metagenome ERZ773069 (study PRJEB29015, sample SAMEA2738007) | human oral metagenome | biome: human oral; feature: human-associated habitat; material: dental | place: China | collected 2108 ...
TCGTCTCCGGAACCGGCGTCGTCGTCACCGAGGGCAACTACCTTGCGCTCGAGACGCGCGGCTGGGGCGCAGTACGAGAGCGGATCGACCTCCTCATCCACATCGACGTGCCTGAGGAGGTGCTCGTGGTGCGGCTCATCAACCGGCACGAGGACTTCGGCAGAAACGCCCTCGACGCCGGTCACTGGGTGCGCACAGTGGACCTGCCCAACGCCCGCCTCATCGCCACAAGCGTCCACCGCTGCGACGAGGTATGGCGCGAGCCCGAGGACGAGCCCGACTCCGACGACGGCGCCGATGACGAGCTCGAGTAACGCCTCGGCAGGTCCGCACCGGCCTCGGCGGCCCCGGGGCTTCACAGACGCACGTCACGTTCGACAGGTTGCTCCGGGGCCTCAGCACTCGAGCACTCGGGACGTCAGGTGCGTCCGTACGGTGGACTGAGACGGCGATGTTTCACTCCTCGGACTATTGTCGCCGAGCGTATCCCCGCTGATGCTCCACCGATGATCCGAGGCATCCCATGACAGCCCCTACTGACACCGACACCGCATCGCGTTCCGAGGAGCCGACCGCGGTTGCGGCCACCGGCGTCGAGGCATCCGCCGACGCCGCCTCCGAGAAGAGGCAGGACCGCAGCGCCCGCATCGCGGTGACGGTCTTCCCGCTCATCATGTTCGGCGCCTTCCTCACCGCCTTCTTCTCGCCCTCCACCTTCGTGCCATTGGCCGGTTACATGACGCCGTTGCTGGCCGTCACGATGCTGGGGATGGGGATGACCCTGTCCATCCCGGACTTCACGATGATCGCTCGTCACCCGAAACCGGTCATTCTGGGCGTGCTCAGCCAGTACGCGGTCATGCCGCTGGTGGGTTGGAGCGTGGCGAACCTGCTGCCACTGTCCCCCGAGCTCAAAGTGGGCATCATCCTCATCGGCTGCGTACCCGGCGGGACGACGTCGAACGTGGTCAGCTACCTGGCCAAGGGCAACACGGCGTTATCGGTGTCGATGACCGCGTTCTCCACGATGCTCGCACCCATCATCACCCCTCTGCTGACCCTGTGGCTGGCCGGAACCTACATGCAGGTACCGGCCGGGTCGATGGCACTGTCGATCGTGCAGATCGTGCTGCTGCCGGTGGGGGCGGGCCTGGCCTGCAATGTCTTCTTCCACAAGCAGGTGGCCCGGATCCAGCCGGCGATGCCGTGGGTCTCAGTCGTGGCCATCGCTGCGGTGGTGGCAGCGGTGACGACGCTGGTGCAAGATCGGGGCTGGTCACGGGTGGCGGCGTATGCGCCTATGGCGCGGGAACCTGGGGGGTCATTATTGGTTCCGGCATTGGCTCGCTTGACGACGGAGTTGTGGTTGCCGGCATGTCGCCCAGGTCGGATGCTGCGGTGGGGTCGGTACGCTGGACCAGGGTCGGTATGTGCGGGCATGTGGGGGATTTTGGAGCCGCGGGATGCCCCGCAAGAGAGTGATTTTTTAGGTTCGCTCGATGGGGTGTTTGTTCCAGCCATTGCCGTGGATGACCAAGGGTTTCGCCTGGGCCAGGGGGCAGGTTTTTACGATCGCGCCTTGGCTGGGTGTGCCGCGCCCACGGTGGCGGTGGTGTATGCGTCGGAGATCATGCCGGTGCCGCACGAACCGCATGATGTGATACTGGACATAATCGTGTCGGATGGTTGACCAAAACTTGAGGTGGGACAGTCCTATGGTTTATGTTCGCTTCGCTTTCTCACCCTGGTTTTCATCGGTCCGCCCTGCTGCGCAAGGTTGTGGCGGCAACGCTCATGGTGACGGCTGTTGGTATCACCGTCACTGACCGGTTGCATCAGCATATTTCGGTTGTGGTGTATTCCCGGGATGTTGCTGCTGGTAGTCGCATCACGGCTGCGGATGTGACGGTTGTTCATGTTTCCGAATCGGTGCTGCCTCAGGATCGATTGGCCACCACCGATGCTGCGGTAGGAAATATTGTGGTGGCGTCCAGGTCGCGTGGCGCCATGGTTTCCGCAGCCGATTTTGTGGATTCGGCCCTCGTCTCGCAAACTATGACAAATACCACATCGAACGATGCGGGGGTGAAAACCCACATGGTTCCGATCACGCTTGCCGACCCGACCTTGGCAAGTTTGCTTCGTCCGGGGGACACGATTACTATTATCACGGCTGCTGATGACAACAGCGCGCCTCGGGTCATTGCCGCTGGTGGAAAGGTTATTTTCGCCACCACAAAGGCGACGGATTTTCCGGGCGCTACCCCAGGCACGGTATTGGTGTCATTGGTGGCAGACAGTGCCGCGGCGGTGGCGGCGGCAAGTCTGTCACAGCCTTTGGCAGTTGTAGTTACGGGGGATCGGGCGGAGTGATTTCCGCGTGGGTACTTCAAAAACATTAACTGATTGCTCTAATCTATAAACTGCTATCTGTCTCCTACTTTCAAAGGAAGAAATAAGTATTATGTTAAAGGGTTTCCGGGATTTTATTCTCCGCGGTAACGTGATCGAACTGGCAGTGGCCGTGGTCATTGGTTCGGCATTCACCAACATTGTCACTGCCTTCACCAACAAGATCATCAATCCGCTCATTGCCTCGCTGGGCAGCACCGAAGTGAAGGGGTTGGGTTTCCAAATCCGCCCGGGTGTTGCAGAGACCTTTGTGGACTTTGGTGCGGTGATTACCGCAGCGATCAACTTCCTGATGGTGGCCGCAGTGGTGTACTTCGTGCTCATCGTGCCGATGAACAAGCTCAGCTCTCTGATGTCCTCCAAGGAGAAGAAAGAAGCGGCCGAAAAAGCCCCCGACCCAGATGTGGTGCTGCTCACCGAAATCCGTGACCTATTGAAGGCTCAGCGGTAGATTTCCCCCAAATTTCTACACCAAAACCCGGCTGGTTTTTCGGCGAGGATTCTCGCACCAAGACCAGCCGGGTTTTTCGGTCCGCATCGGCCAGGAAGCCTAGTAGTGGGGTGGTTGTTGTTCCCGGTAGAACTCCAGGCTGCCCTGTTCCGCACCGGAGCTAATGGGACCAAAATCGTCTTCGAAAATGACCATGCGGTCTTCGTCGCCTGGCTCATTCTGGCTGCCCCGGTCGGCGGTGCGGTCGTAATCCACGGCGTCGGAAAGCCGCACGACACGTCGTCGGTTTCGCATATGAGTAACTTTCGCCGCCCTAGCTCATGACCACACGTCGCAGCTGGTCAACCAGGTGGTGAACCAGCGGAGTGAGGGTGGCCATGCCGTCACGAATAGCCAACCGGGAGCCTGCCATATTCACCACCACGGTGGAGCCCGAAACCCCAGACAGGCCCCGAGACACCGCCGCGTCGACGGCACCACAGTGCAGGCCGGAACTTCGTAATGCCTGCACCACGCCGGGAACCGCCTGGTCGAGGAGTTCCCGGGTGGCTTCGGGGGTTTTATCGCGCGGTCCCACACCTGTCCCGCCCACGGTAAGCACCAGGTCGGCGCCACCGATAACGCCCATTTCGATCGCCTTGCGGATTTGGGATCGTTTTGACCGGACCTCCACCACGGCGTCCACCACGAAACCACCCTCGCTTAAAAGCTCGGCCACTAATCGGTCGGTGTCCGGGCCGGAATCTAGTTTATGGTCCCCCACGAGCACAACCAGGGCCCGGCGGGGGGCGACGCGTTTCCCTTCGGCCCGAGCCTGTTCCACAGCCGCCTCGGCGCGGAAAAACGCCTCATCGGGCTCACCAATACCGTCAAGCCGAGCGGTGGAATCGGGGTCGGCAACATCAGTCACATCGACTTCGGTAACGTCCGTCACACCAAGGGCGGCGTCACTGTTGGTCATCATGTCCGGTTCAGCGAACACGTCGCGGGGATCCATGGTGGTTATTCCTCTCGTTATTTATCCTGTTATTAACTAGGAATTTACTCGTTCGGCAGCGTTACCTCTACCTCTCGGGGATTTTCGCCTTTTTCATCGACAACTTTTAGCTTGATTTTCGCACCAAAGTCACTGCTCCGCACCGCCGCAATCAAGCCGTTAGCATTCTTAATAACTCGGTCGTTGATGGCGACAACAACCTCGCCCTTCTTCAGTCCAGCTTTGTCGCCGGGGCCGTCCTTGGACACTTCAGCGATTTTCGCTCCGGATTCCCGGAATCGTTGATCCAACGACACCCCAATGAGCGGATAGCTGGCCTTACCTTCCTTAATGAGCTGATCTGCGGTACGGCGGGCGAAGTTAGCGGGAATAGCGAAGCCCAAGCCGATGGAGCCAGCCTCCTCGGAGCCATTGGAGGTAGTGGAAGCGATTATGGAGTTCATGCCAATGAGCTCACCATTCATATTGACCAGGGGCCCACCGGAGTTACCGGGGTTAATGGCGGCGTCCGTTTGGATGGCGTCGATAATGGTGGCTTCCCCACCTTCGCCGGCGCGCACAGGCCGGTTCAGGGCGGACACAATACCGGTAGTAACGGTCTGTTCCAACCCCAGGGGGGCACCAATCGCCACCACGTTTTGGCCCACTGCCAGGTCATCGGAGTTACCAATGGTAATGGTGGGCATATTATTCACATCCTCCACCTTGATGACGGCCACGTCGGTGTTACTGTCACCGGCAATGAACTTGGCCCGGTGGGTGCTGCCGTCTTGAAGTGTCACAGTCATTTCGGCTCGACCATCCGCCGCCCCCTCAACCACATGGTTGTTCGTGAGCACATAACCGTCCTGCGAAATGATGGATCCGGAACCTGAGATGGCATTATCTTCGGTGAGCAGGCGAATACTCACCACTGCGGGTTGCACGGCCTCGGCGACTGCCTGCACGGTACCGGCTTCTGCCTGGGGCTTGCCGCGGCTGGCGGGTTCCTTCAGGGATTCCGCCACGGAGCTGGTATTCGCGCTCGGGGCGAACCGGGTGGCGTAAATACCGGTGATAGCGCCGGAGGCAATGGCCGCGACCACGATTAACGCGGCGGCCGGCAACAGGCCAATGGTGCGTTTCTCCTTCACCTGCTGGGCCTGCGGCGGCTGCGCCATGGGGCCGGCGGCGCTATAGGGGTTATTGGAGTTTCCTAAGCTACTGGGCACCTCGGACACGCTTTGCGACGTTGGGGTCCGCGGAATCTGCTGCGTTTCCTGGGGTCGCTGGTGGGGGGCCACTGGTTGCTGAGGTGGCTGCTGCGGCCCCTGCTGTTGCGATTGTTGAGGTTGCTGAGCCTGCTGGGGTTGTTGCGGCTGCTGCGGCTGGGATGCGCTGGTGCTGCCAGGCCACTCAAAACCACTGCTACCCGATTGCTGCGGATTCCCGAAGGGTTGATTATCGTTATCGTTGGAATTACGGGGAGTATTAGTCATGGTTAGTAGTATCCTAGATATGTCTTGTGCCTGACTGTCACCATTATTGGGGCAATCATGTGAAAAGCTGGCAAAATCCTGTGCTAGCTATGTTATGTGATGATAACCGGATTTACTTGCCGATTGCGTCATGGGCGTTGCGGAACATGGCAGCCCGACCCTCAGTTGGCCGATCATCATGGCTATTAGCCACCAGCTGTTTCGACGCGGAATTCTTCGCGTCACGCGCTAAATCTTCTTCATGGTCGTAACCAGGCAGAATCATCCGGAACATGGCACCGCCGTCCTCGGATTCCTCGGCGGTAATGCTGCCGCCATGCCGATCCACTACCTGGCGCACAATGGCTAACCCAAGGCCAGAGCCGGGCATGGATCGTGATTGGATGCACCGGTAAAAACGTTCGAAAACTTTTTCGCGTTCCTCTTCGGGGATGCCGGGCCCGGAGTCAGAGATGGTGATCTGCATGCGACCCTCGTCCAATCGGGTCATCTTCACCCGCACCACCCCGTCGGCGGGTGACCATTTGGCCGCATTATCCATGAGGTTTAATATTGCCCGGCCCAGGGAATGTGCATCGCCCCACAGATACCAGGGGGTGACATGCAGCCGGAATTCCACGTCGGGTCGGCGGCGACGCACTCGTTCGAAAGCGGTTTGCGCCACCTGAGCCAGGTCGGTTTCCTGCAATTCGGTTTCGGCCGCGTCTTCGCGGGCTAAATCAACCAGGTCGCCGATCAGGGTGGAGAGCTCCTCCATTTGCGCCATAACATCGTGTTCGAGGGCTTTTTTCTCCTCATCCGAAATCTGGGGGGCACCGGGTTTTTGCAGCAACATGAGCAGTTCAATGTTGGTGCGCATGGAGGTGAGTGGGGTTTTCAGTTCGTGCCCGGCATCGGCCACGAGTTGCGCCTGCCGCTGCCGGGATTGGTCTAGGGCCGCCAACATCTGGTTGAAACTCATGGTGAGCAGGGCTAATTCGTCATTGCCCACAACCGGAATGGGGGTGAGTTTTTGGGTGCGGGTCACCGCATCCACCGCTGACTGGAGTCGAACAAGCGGTTTCAGGCCGGCGGTGGCCACTACAATGCCGGTCATGATAGCAAGCAGCACCCCTAAACCGCCGAATACTAAAAGGGCCAGGCCCAAGGTCAGGATGAGGCCTTGAATGTCGGTCATGTCCCGGGACAGCACAACGGTCGCCCCGGCGTCGTTCGTGGCCATAAACACCCGGTCACCGTTGACGGTCTTCACCACGGTTTTCTCACCCGGCGGCAAAGAGAGCAACGGCAGCGACTCGTCACCGGCGGTGTAGTTCCAGCCGGGAAGCCGAATGGAGATTTTGGTGTTTTGGTTATAGGTGCGGAAGTACTCGACTTCCTTTTTCACATTATTGAAAAAGGAAGGGTCCACGGTTTCCGCCAGCATGGCCATGCTTTTAGACTTCAGGTCCTTATCCACGTTATTGGTCAAGGTGACGGATACAGACCAATACGCCAAAACCGTCATCACCCCAACCGCGATGGCCACCATACTTGCCGTGAGCATGGCCACCCGCCAGCGCAATGACGCTTGTTTACCCCATCCATCAGAGGATTCAGCGGTAAGAGCCCCCAGATCCAGAGAAGCAGTCTTCTCTGCATCCGGGGACGGTTTCCTCAATATCACGGAGCGGTGTCCCGAAGCACATAACCGACGCCACGAACGGTATGGATCAAACGTGGTTCACCTTCTTGCTCCGTCTTGCGGCGCAGGTAGCCGATATACACCTCCAGCGCATTCCCGGAGGTGGGGAAATCATAGCCCCACACTTCCTCCAGAATGGTGGAGCGGCTGAGTACCCGCCGAGGGTTGGTCATCAACAGCTGTAACAGGGCAAATTCGGTGCGGGTAAGACTGATTGTCCTATTGCCACGCACCACATCCCGGGTGTCGGGATTAAGCTTAAGATCTTCGAACGTGATTTCGGCCTGGCTGCTGGGGCCGGAAGCTTCAGCGGCAGCCCGGCGCAGCAGCGACCGAACCCGAGCAAGTAACTCTTCCAAGGCAAACGGCTTAGGTAGATAGTCGTCTGCGCCAGCATCAAGCCCCGCCACCCGGTCGGACACCCCATCGCGGGCAGTAAGAACCAAAATGGGACGGTCGTCACCATGACTACGCAGATGGCGACACACCTCCAGCCCATCCATCTTGGGCATCATAACATCCAAAATGACCAGGTCAGGCTGCTCTTTTTCAATGACGTCGAGTGCTTGTTCACCATCCTCGGCGATGGCAATATCATAGCCATTAAAGGAGAGGGAGCGGCGCAGCGAGTCCCGTACAGCCTGCTCATCATCTACTACAACAATTTTCATATTTACAATTATGCCCCATCTGCTTTAAGGAACTAAAGCGTTGGCTTCGCGGTCTTCCTGCCAGTTCTTAAACCATATTTTTGTTTAATGCCGACACGGAAATTATACAGAATATTCATTCCCCCTCTGGCCTTACCCCCCAAATATAAGAACCTTTTAATCAATATTCGTTCCCGAAACAGCCAAAAAGGTAGCAGCACATTTACATTCGCTGCTACCTTATGGTTTTAGTCAATATTAGAATTGTTCAACCTCAACCAACCCCAATTGGGCGGCCTTGATGAGTCGACGCGGAATACGCACGGTTTGACCGTCGATCTTGGTTTCCATCAGGGCCGGGTTGTGAGCCTTCCACTGAGAACGACGAGTGCGGGTGTTGGCACGCGACATGCGACGCTTTGGAACTGCCATTGTTCTGTTTCCCTCCTTGGATTAAGATTTCTTGGCGCGGCGGGCCATGCCACCAAACCGACGTTGGAACTTTTCGACGCGACCAGCGGTGTCCATCACGCGCTGCGCACCGGTCCAGAAGGGGTGCGATTCGCTTGTCACATCAACAACAATGAGCGGGTATTCGTTACCGTCTTCCCATTCAATGGTGCGATTGCTTTTCACGGTAGACCGGGTGAGGAACTGGAAACCAGTACCTGCATCCTGGAACACGACCGGATGGTAATCCGGGTGAATGTCCTTTTTCATTATTCTCCGATTCCCTCAGGATTGAAACTTCAGGTCGCTTCGCCAGCAAAACGGATCTGACGATCGTGCCTGAGTTGGGTTTCGTCATATGTACATGGGCGTGCAAAAGACTACCAGTGCTCCCTGATAAAAGCGAAATTCACCTGGTGGGATCGTCGAAAAGCTAGCAGATTAGGCAAAACGCGGATTTACCGGTATGATTGCCCATTGCTGTTGTCGAAAATGTTCGTTTACGCCCCGATCAAGTTTGCATTCGTGCAGGTTGAACGTTGGGCGGCTAGGAGAAAGTTTATCCATGTCGGCTATTTGCCAGGTTACGGGACGCAAGCCGGGTTACGGCAAGTCCGTCTCGCACTCGCACCGACGCACGTCTCGCCGTTGGAACCCCAATGTGCAGCGTCGTAAGTTCTACCTGCCCTCTGAGGGCCGTACCATCACCCTAACCGTATCCACCAAGGGTCTGAAGGTTATTGACCGCGACGGTATTGAGTCTGTGGTTGCTAAGATCCGCGCTCGGGGGGAGAAGGTTTAAAGATGGCACGCAATGACGTTCGTCCAATCATCAAGCTGAAGTCTACCGCTGGCACCGGTTATACCTATGTCACCCGGAAGAATAAGCGCAATAATCCTGATCGTATTACCTTGAAGAAGTACGATCCCGTAATCCGTAAGCACGTCGAATTCCGCGAGGAGCGATAATCTATGGCTAAGAAGTCCAAGATCGCCAAGAATGAGAAGCGCAAGGAAATCGTCGCACGCTATGCGGAGCGGCGCCAGGAGCTCAAGGCAATCATTAAGAACCCCCATGTTTCCGATGAGGAGCGTCTCGAAGCCCAGTTCAAATTGAACCGGCAGCCGCGTGATGCTTCCCCAGTTCGTGTCCGCAACCGTGACGCTCACGACGGTCGCCCCCGCGGTTACCTCCGCAAGTTCGGCCTGTCTCGTGTCCGTATGCGCCAGATGGCCCACCGCGGTGAGCTGCCTGGTGTCCGTAAGTCCAGTTGGTAATTCAGGGAGTATCTAAATGAAGCGCACTAACACGAAAAAGGTGCGGATGGAGCAGTCCCGCCGCCCTAAGAAGAACCCACTCAAGGCCGCCGGCATTGAGAAGGTGGACTACAAGGACATCAACACCCTGCGTCAGTTCATCTCCGATCGCCACAAGATTCGGTCCCGTCGCGTGACCGGTCTCACCCCGCAACAGCAGCGCCAGGTTGCTACCGCGGTGAAGAACGCCCGCGAGATGGCTCTCCTACCGTTCACTAGCCGGTAAATTTTTCCCGGCCGGGGAACACAACAGCTTGATGCGCCTGACCTTTCATGGTCGGGCGTTTTGTGTTTTCGAAAACCCACACGCTCCACGCCCGAGGCCGTTATAAGCGGTGCGCCAGGCGGTGTGTTACATTCATTGTCGTGTTACATGCTTCACTGGTCGAACTCGCAGAGCAGGCCCCCCGGTGCCATTCAGCGGCGGCGGTGCGGGGCGTGCTGGCGGAGTCGCAAGATCTTATTCGTAATGCCCTCGACCATGGCGAAAACCCGCAGGACATGGTGAGTTGGTTTTCCCGGTTAGTCACGGACACGCTGCATTCCGCCGGGGCCCGGGAGCTCACGGGCGGCGCCACCCTGGTACTCACGGGTCCGGTGGGGCGTGGCGATGCGCTGCCGTCCTCCCCCATCCAATGGCTGGTCGAATGCCCGTGCGGTTTGGCCCCGGATGATATTGATACGGAACCGTTGGCGCAGCTCATTACCCAGGTGGGGTTGGTGTCGCAGCCCACGGTGCTAGGTGTGCATGCTCGATACCGGCAGGATTGGTTAGCACTGATTCGACAGCATGCCGAACGCCATAATTATGGTGAGCTTGCCGTGTTTGCCGACGCCGGGACCTGGTGTTTGGCCGAGGTGCTTCGGGTGGCCGATCCGATATTATTTCTCCGGGAGGCATTATGCCATCGGCCGCCCAGCCTGAAACTTTTCGATGGGTTGCCCGATAAGCATGTTGTGGTGAATGTGCGCCGGGATCTGCTCTACCCCATTATCGCGTTGGCCCGGTGGGCGGGCGTGGCGGCTAAATCGCAAGAGTTTTCGACTTTGGCCCGGGTGCGTGATGCGCAGCAGGCGGGGGTGATGACCGCCAATCAGGCGGATTATCTACGGCAGGCGTGGCATGCCGGACTGCAACTGCAATTGCAGCGGTTTGTTGACCGGGTGCATAGCCACGAGACCACGGCGGAGTCGTTGCCGGCGATTCAGCGGAGTGTGTTTGGTGCGAGCGCCCGCATGGTGTCGGATGTGGCGCACGCGTTGGCCCGGGATTATGGGTTGCAAGTGAGATAGCGCTGTAACCGCTGCCCACCTTCAATAATGTCCGCCGCAGCCGCCACCTGCTGTTCTTGCTGCCACTGCCACGCTGGGGTCTGTCGCTATGATGGCGTCTGGGATAACGGCCTGGGGTGGTAGGGGTATATGATTATTGTTTATCTCTGCGATTTTTTACCGGCAGGGTGTCGCAGATCCTGGGGAAATGGAATGGAGTGACAGGTAACCAATGGCTGGTGCAGTGGGTAGGCCGCGGAAAAATAATTCCCGTCGGCGCGGCAATACGGCTCGGGAGGAGATTTTGGATGCCTCCGCCGAGTTATTTACCACCCAGGGTTTTGCCACAACCTCCACTCATCAGATTGCTGATGCCGTGGGTATTCGCCAGGCCAGTTTGTATTACCATTTCCCCTCGAAAACCGAGATTTTTTTGGCTCTGCTTACCTCCACGGTCACGCCTTCGACTGCATTGGCGGCCAAGTTTGAGGAGATTGACGTGCCGGCGCCGCTCAGGTTGTGGGCGTTGACAGCCGCGGAGTGCCGGCTGCTGCTGTCTACCAGGTGGAATGTGGGGCGGCTGTATCAATTGCCGGTGGCCAGCAGCCCCGAGTTTTCCGAATACCATCAGCAGCGCACCCAGTTGCAGGCGGTGTTTCGGTCGATTGCCGCCAAGATTGTGGGCCCGGATGATCCCCGCGCGGGTTTGCCGTTCCATATTGCTTTGTCGGTGATTGAGATGCGTCCGAATGATGGGGTGGCGCCCGAACCGCTCAGTGCTACCCGGTTGCCATCGCTCGCTATCATGCTTGCCGACGCCGCCCTCGCGGTTTTGGGGGCGCCGCTGCCCGAGAATCGTCTGGAGCGCACTTTGGAACTTTTGGCCGATATGGATTCCTAGCGGGATTCTGCCCGGTCTAATACCCGGTGAGCTTGGGAAATGAGGGGGGCATCGACCATTTCCCCGTCGAGTTGGAAGGCCCCGGGGTGGTGTTGCGCTTCCGCGACGACTCTGCGAGCCCAATCAATTTGTTCGGCATCGGGCTGATAGGCGCGGCGAATAACGTCGACCTGTTTGGGGTGGATGCAGGCGCTGGCGGCGAAACCGGACCGGGCGGCGTCGAGGGCTTCGGCATAGAGGCCGTCGGGGTCGTGGAAGTCGGCATACACGGCGTCGATGGTGAGTTTGCAGGCGGCCGCCGCATGAATGTGCATGAGCGCGCGGGCCACTCGCATGGTGTCTCGGTAGCTGCCGGTGCGGGGTTCATCGGCCAGGTGCCGGGAGTGGGTGCCGCCGAGCCCCATAGTGAGGTCTTCGGCACCCCAAAATAGGGCCACAACCTGGGAATGTTCGGCAATCTTATGAATGTTGACGACGGCCTGGGGGGTTTCGATCATGGCAATGATATTGAGCCCGTCCAGGCCCGCGGGTAGGTCTGCGTACACTTTGGGCACCATGACTGTGGTGTAGGGCGTGGTGCGCACAAATTCCAGGTCGGCGGCAAAATTCGGGTCGGTAGGGCCGACGATGCGCACGATGGTTGCCTGGGGGTCGAGGTTAGCGGCGCGAATATTGCGGTAGGCCTGGTCGCGGTCAATGTCGCCGGCGCCGTCTTCGAGATCGAGGATGACCATGTCGGCTTTGGCCGCGGCCTTGGGGATGATGTCGGGGCGGCCGGCTGGGGCGAAGAGGATGGCTGGTCCAGGTACGTAGAGCGTCATGGTTTTATGTTAGCTTTTCGACGTTTCCCAGGTGGCGTTCTTCACATTTTGTTGATAACCATTATCCTACAAAGTTATACTTTTCTTACCAGGTACAACAAGAACGGAAAAGAAATACCATGGATAAGCAAGTGCCTCCAGGAAAGTTCGCGGCAACAGTCACCATCGGCCCCAAAGGCCAAATCGTGATCCCCAAGGGAGCCCGCGACATGTTTGGCTACCAGCCTGGCGACAAACTCCTCCTCCTGGCCGATATCGACCAGGGAATCGCCATTTTGCCAACCACCGCGATTGATTCCCTGCTCCCCAACCAACCCCCCACCATGGAAAAGAAGTGATAACCATGCCTCCCGCCATCCAATGCTTGGATTCGAGTCGATATTTTCCCAAGGTCAAGGCCAATGACCACATCAATCTCACCATCGAACCACACCAGATTTTTGGCCTCTTAGGCCCCAATGGTTGCGGCAAAACTACCCTGCTACATCAGCTTCAGGGACTTGACGCCCCCACCAGCGGCGCTGTCAAAGTGTTAGGTCTAGATCCCCGGCGCGACCGGCAGGAACTCATGGCCCGGATCGGCACACAGTTGCAAGAGGCTCAGGTGATTCCTCGGTTGAAGGTGATCGAGGTCCTGACCACATTTGGGTCGTTTTACCCACAATCCCAGGACCCCATGACGGTGTTGGAGTCGGTGGGATTGGCGGCGAAGGCCGGAGCGTTCGTCGATAAGCTTTCGGGTGGGCAACGGCAACGGGTGTTCATTGCCCTCGCACTCATCCATAACCCGGAATTATTATTCTTTGACGAGCTCACATCGGCCCTGGATCCCCAGTCGCGCCTGAAGATTTGGGATATTTTGCGGGAGTTGAAGGCTGCTGGCCGCACGGTCATTCTCACGACACATTCCATGGAGGAGGCGCAGACGCTGTGTGACCGCATCGCCATCATGGATGCCGGACACATTATTGCGGAGGGAACACCAGACGAACTCATTGACAAATTCACCCAGGGTTCGACCCTGAAATTCTCGGTTTCTGGGACGGTGCAATCAGCCCCGCTGGAGAAAATCCCTGGGGTTACCTCGGTGGATATTCAGGGGCAGGATATCACCGTCATTGGGAGGGGAGATTTCACCCCTCATGTCATGCAGGTTCTTACCGACCAGCATGTTTCACCGGCACACATGTCACTCAACCCGGCGACGTTGGAGGATGTATTCCTTCATCTCACCGGCCGTTCATTACAAGCGTAAGGCAGAATCATGACCGCCTATAGTCATCTCACTCAAGCTTTTTTCAAGTCGCAATTGCGGGAACCGCTTGGGTTTTTCTTCGTCATTGTGTTCTCACCCATGCTGCTGTTGATTTTGGGGGGAATTTTCGGCAATGATCCGCAGCCACAGTTTGGTGGGCGTGGGTTTGTTGATAACATGCTGCCTGGTGTGACGATCATGTCGATTCTCATGGTGGGGATTGCCTTGGTGCCACAAAACCAGTTAATGTTGCGGTCCACGGGTGCACTGAGTCGGCTGCGGGTCACCCCACTGAAAGCATCAACCTATGTAGCGGCGGATCTCACGGTGAATTTTGTGCTGGGGTTTGTGGGGGCGATTCTCACCCTGGTGGTAGGGCTCGTGGTGTTTCGCGTCAGTATGCCCCAGCACCTGCTGCTGTTGATAGCATCCCTGGTGTTTGGGCTGGTGACGATGCTGGCGATTGGTTACACGCTGGCCGCGGTATACCCCAGTGTGGCTGCGGCTAATGGCATCAGCAATGGGCTGCTGATTATCCTCATCATGTCTTCTGGGGCATTCTTCCCCACCGAAGGATTGTCGGCAGGTGTGCGCACCGCGATGGCATGCTCCCCGGTGCATCACATCACCGAATTGGTGCGGGCCGCCTGGTCGGGTACGTCCTTGCCGATGGTGTCGGTGCTGGTGCTTATCGGGTTTACTGCGGTGTTTGGCCTGCTCAGCACGGTGTTATTCCGGTGGGATAAGACCGCGTAAGGGTTTTGGTTGGCAATCGTCCCCACCAGTGGGGACGGTTGCGGGTTTTTGCCCCAGCCCGCACTGCTGTCGGGTTTGTACACAACGCCGAACCCGGCGCCTCCCCGCTTCGCGCCGTGATGGTTGCTATTCTTGTGGGGCAGTAACTAACTCAAACCAACGAGAGACTGATTATGCCGGCTAAAGTGAATATCCAGGCCATCGTGACTTTTCTGCTGATTTCCTTTACCCTCGCCTGGTTGTTGACGCTGCTACTGGCCAATAGTGATTGGTTACATAACCCGTGGTTTGCGCCGCTCATGTGTCTCATGGTGTGTAGTCCGGGGATTGCGGCGCTTACCACTATGGGGATTGTTGAGAAACGGTATGTCACCCACATTCACCAATTGCGCGCGTTAGGATTTTTGGGGTGGGCGTCGCCGCTGAAATTCTTGGCCTGCCTCATTATTGCCCCGGTAAGTTTTATGGTTTTTGTGTTTGGGTCGCTTTATCTCGCGGTCACTTTTGGGCTTCTAGATGTGACCGCTAGTGCGCTCACCTCGGCGTTGAAGGCTGCATTGGCCAGCACTTATTCACCCTATGGGTGGCTGCCGTACCTGGTTCTTGCCGTGGGTTCCGAGTTGGGGTGGCGGGGTTGGTTATTGCCCAATCTGCTATCGTTGGGGCGGGTACCGGCGATTGTGGTGAGCGGCATAATTTGGGGGTTAAGCTATTCGCCGCTGATCTACTTGGGTTATCTCTACCATGGGATTTCCATGGGGGTGTCGCTTGTTGCCATTTGCGGCATGGGGATTGTGGTGGGGGGTGTGCTGGCGTGGCTGCGGCTTTATAGCGATTCCCTCTGGCCACCAGTATTGGCGCACACGGTATTGACCTGCGCCAATAGCGCCGTGCTCATTGCGGTGCCGATGCTCACCGGCGACCAGCCCACCGACATGGTCCAGTTCACGATTTTTGGCTGGAGCGGCTGGATCCTCCCAGGCCTGCTCCTGGCAGTGTTGCTAGGCGCTGGCCGGTTCCCGGCCCAGCCACCAAGCCAGGCCACGAATCGGAAAGACCGAAGCCGACCATCCGAGCCCGAGCAGTCCCCGTACCCGGCGCCAACTGCGACAGCCGATGGGTATCGGGGTCGTTAGTGCGCGAAATGCCGTGCCCCAGTCAGGTACATTGTCACTCCGGCTTTCTCCGCGGCCGCGATCACCTCGTCGTCGCGGATGGAGCCGCCCGGTTGTGCCACGGCCGTCACCCCCGCCGTCGCCAGGATTTCGAACCCATCGGCGAATGGGAAAAACGCATCCGAGGCGGCCACGGATCCCACGGCCCGCTGCTCATCACCCGCGAGCGTGTTGGCGCGCTCCACGGCCAGTTTGGCCGCATCCACCCGGTTGACCTGCCCCATGCCCACGCCCACAGTGGCGCCATCCTTGGCGAGCAGAATCGCATTGGATTTGACCGCCCGCACGGCCCGCCAGGCAAACTCCAGCTCCCGCAATAGTTCCGGGGATGCGGCCGGCCCGGCCACCAGCTTCCAGGTGTCCGGGTTGTCGCCGGCGGCGGTCAAAAGGTCGCGCTGCTGCACCAGCACGCCGCCAGAGATTTCCCGAGATTCAAATTTTTGTTCGGCCGGCCGAGGGGCCTGGAGGACGCGAAGATTCTTCTTTGCTGACAGCACCGCCACCGCTCCCTCCTCATAGCCGGGGGCGATAATGACCTCAGTGAAGATGCCGGCCACTTGGTTTGCCATCTCCACGGTCACTTCCCGGTTGGCGGCGATCACCCCGCCGTAGGCGGAAACTGGGTCGCAGGCGTGGGCCGCCTGATGCGCGGCCGCAATGGACTGTTCGGAAACCGCAATACCGCACGGGTTGGCGTGTTTAATAATAGCGACGCAGGGGCGGTCATGATCCCAGGCAGCCCGCCAGGCGGCATCGGCGTCCGTGTAGTTGTTGTAGCTCATTTCCTTGCCGTGTAATTGTGTGGCCTGGGCCAACCCGGCGCCAGCTGCCGACTGCCCCACGTAGAGGGCGGCGGCCTGGTGGGGGTTTTCCCCATAACGCAATTCATGCGACAACTCATATGTGTTGCCCCGCCACTGCGGGAAGCCGGCTGGCTTGTCGTCGAAAGCCTGTGTGATCTGCTGCTCCCCCAACCAGGTCGCAACGGCCACATCGTAGGCGGCGGTGTGTTGGAAGGCCGCGACCGCCAAGCTGGTTCGTTCCGCTAGGGTAAAACCGCCGGCTGCCAGTGCTGCGGCCACGTCCCCGTAGCGGGCGGGGTCGACCACGACCGCCACCGAGGGGTGGTTTTTGGCGGCGGCCCGCACCATGGATGGTCCACCAATGTCGATTTGTTCCACGCAAGCGTCGAAGTCCGCCCCGGAAGCCACGGTCTCGGAGAAGGGGTAAAGGTTCACAACCACCAGTTCGAATGGCGCCACCCCCAAATCAGCCAATTGTGTGCAATGATCCGATTTGCGGGTGTCGGCGAGAATCCCGGCATGCACGTGCGGATGCAGAGTTTTCACTCGCCCCTCCAGGCACTCGGGGAATCCCGTGAGCTGGTCCACCGGAGTCACTGGAATGCCTAGCTCGGCAATGCGGGCGGCGGTGGAGCCGGTCGAAACGATCTCCACGTTAGCGTCGAAAAGCGCCCGGGCCAGGTCTTCTAACCCGGTCTTATCGTAAACACTAATTAATGCACGGCGAATAGTTTTGCGACCCATGTTCTGGCCGCCATTACCGGCATCTTTGCTATCACTCATGATTGGCGAAATCAACCTCTCCTTGATTATCCGCCGCAACAGTGGCGGAGTTTAAAACGTTCACAATAAGCTTGCGCTCAACCTGTTTAATACGTTCGTGCAGGTCGGATTCGCTTTCCCCGGGCATGATCGCCACCGGTTCCTGCGCAATAATCGGCCCCGTATCCACCCCGGCATCGACGAAATGCACGGTAGAGCCTGTGACTTTCACCCCGTATGCCAATGCGTCCCGCACCGCATGCGCCCCCGGAAACGCCGGCAGCAGCGCCGGGTGTGTGTTAATGGTCCGCCCACCAAAGCGCGACAAAAATGGTGCCCCCAGAATCTTCATGAATCCGGCAGACACCACCACATCAGGCTGCAACCTGTCGACGGCTTCCGCCAGGCGTTCGTTCCATTCCTCCCGAACTTGCGGGTCGGCGCCGCGGGCTAACTCCACCAACTCTGCGGGGATAGCGGCCTGGCGGGCCCGATCCAGGGCGGGGCATTCCACGTCCGAAACAACCCCGACAACCTGATATTTTCCCTGGTTATCCAGGATGGATTGCAAGAGGGTCCCCGACCCGGATGCCAAGACAACAATACGCAATGCAGTGTGGTGAGTGTGTGTCACGAACACTTACTTTAGTGGTTCTTACCGCCGGGTTCTACCTCACCAGCCACCGCGACATCTGTGTCTGACTCGCCATCGGTCTCTGTTTCTGCTGATATTTCGGGGCCAGCAGCGTCCTTGACCGCCGTCGACGCACCATCTGGCCAACTGTCTTCATCGGCATCTTCCGAAGCCGCTACCGCGCCGCCATCCGGCTTCACTTCTTCTGCACTCTTTGCGGTCTCTGGTTCCGCGTCCTCGGGGATCGCATCTTCCGAGTCTGCGTCCTCCAGGTCCGCGACGGATTCCGCGTCGGGGTCCGCTGCGGCATCGCCATCGGATTCGGCTTCCTCGTGAGCCTCCTCGGCTTCCGGTTCCGCCGACTCCGCTGCTTGCGGCTCCAGCTCTGATTCGCTTATGGCAAGCGCGCTGAACTCATCGAAAAGTTCTGCTTCCCGTTCCGCCGCCGCGGCGGCGGCCACCAGGCGGCGCTGCACCCAATTGCCCACAATCGCAATGATGAGACCCACCACCGTCACCCAGCAGGCCATCAGCCCGGTGGTCAGCAGGATACGAGGCCCCACCTCACCGTATATCCCCAGTTCTCCATAGGTCAGGGTGGTGAGTACCAAAATGTCGAGGGCGACAAATACCACGAGACCGGGCACGTCTATCAGCCGGGGGACCCGCTTCATTAAGGCCAGCACTGTGGCACAAACCGGTACGGCCAGCAGCAGCGCCATCATGGTGTCCGCCTGAAGCGGTACGGCCGCGAACATGGGCAGGGGCGGTAGGGGCACCAGGTTGACGCCAAACACCGAGATCAGGCCCGCACCGATGGCCACCTCGGAACCGGCGGTGACTGCAAGGGTGGCGATGGCGGCGTTGGGCAGGTAGCCGAGACTTACCGCGACGACCGCCACCTTGCCCCAAGTGGTGTAAGTATTCATGATGTCGCTGGTGAGCTGCGCGTGCACGATCAGCGATCCGATCCCCACCAGCACCGCCCCCAACAGCGCGTATCCCACCAGCCACAGGGAGCTGACGGCCTGGTCGACGAGAGATTCGGCAATGTTCAACCGTTTCGCCAGGGCCTTCCACAGGCGCACCCCCATGCCCAACACCAGGGCGATGAGGTGCACCAACAGGGTCTTTCCCAGGGCCATGGCTATATCTGGGGGCGTGACGGGAAACACCTTGGCGGCGTCGTAAAGCATGGCGGTGGCGATCAGGGTGAGCAGGCTGGGCACAACCAGCACCACCATGGTGATAACCCCCAGGTCGGCGATGCTGACCCGATCTTTGACTGCACGCCGCACCCGATGGGCCACCAGGGCCACGATAATAGCGGTGAGCAGCAGCGGCATGATGCCAAAGTGGTGCCCCTGGATGATGATGGGGGCGGCGTTGAGGGCGAGCCAACTTTGGGCAACCACCGCGGGCAGGGTCGCCATGGGGGCGTTGACCAGCATGATTCCGGCAATCCCTAGGGCGATGAGGAAGGCAACCGCGACCCCGTTTGGCAGGAGGGCGACCGGCAGATAGGTGCGGATCCTGGTGCGTAGCGTGGGTATAGCGGGTTCGATTTCCGGTTCCACGTGCCGGGTGGTGGTTTTCCGCACCCCGGAATCCGATCGGGAGTTCGGCCGGGAGCTGGGTCGGGCCGGCCGCGCAAAGCGAGTGGATCGAGCGGATCGGGTCGACCCTACGGATCGGGTGGCTAGCCCCACGCCGGCGGCATCCACTCGGCTGCCGGTACGACGGGGGCGTCGGGTAGGTCCTGCACCTGGGCTCGACTTTTTGCTCATTCTCCACACCTTAGCGAGAATGCTGTGATTTCCGTGGCATGACTCGGTTTTAAAATGCACAATTTTGTTACATAGTGACGAAAAAGATTACCTCCGCTACCCCCATCTGGGAAAGTTAAAGTTATTCCTAGTAGCCACCCATTTCACCATAGGTAGAACAAATGCGAAACTAAACTAAAATAAATAGAAATATTGCTACGGCTTGCTTGATATCGGAGAAGCGGCTAGTGTTACCTCTCGGAAGATAACAAGATGGTTACAAAAACGAGATGGGTGTTAACACACCGGTCCGGTAACTACGATGGATAAGCTTTGAACCAAGGGAAGTAGGCCTCAATGCAGACCAGGCGACCGCTCATTAATGGCAAGCATCGCAAGCAGACAAACCCTATCAAAGGGCGCGTGGCATTCGTCGCCGCGGCAACAGGTGTGGTGTCGACCGCAGGCGCTACGGGCGCGGCTATCGCCCACACCACAGACACGGGGATTTCCGAGATCAGCTTAACCGCCGAGGACACTCCCAATGCGGAGGAAGGCGCCCCGCAGATTCTTGATATCGCGGAATTTAAGCCGGTCAGCAATCTGCAGGATCAACTCAATAAAGCGGTTCAATACTCCAATGACCTGGCTAAAGCCGACGAGGAAGCCCGGAAGCCCAAGATTAGTGTTTCCCGGCCCACCGATGGCATTTTGACCTCTGGTTACGGCATGCGCTGGGGGTCGCTGCACGCGGGCGTGGACCTGGCGAACGCTATAGGCACCCCGATTCTGGCGGTCATGGACGGCACAGTGATCGACTCCGGCCCCGCATCCGGCTACGGCAACTGGATTCGTATCAAGCATGACGATGGTTCCATGAGCGTGTACGGGCACATGGAAACCCTCGACGTGAAGGTCGGCGAGCGCGTCAAGGCCGGTCAGAAGATTGCGGGCATGGGCAACAGGGGTTTCTCCACCGGCCCGCACCTACACTTTGAAATTCACCCCGATGGCAATGCCGCCGTCGACCCGGTGCCCTGGTTCAACGAGCATGGCATTAGCCTCTCGTAGCGCCTGAAAAGCTCCTCGGTTTCTTCCTGGAACACCCATACGGTAACACCCGTGTGGGTTTTTCGTTTTTCCACACCTTCCGCCGTCATACACCACTGTTCAAACAGACTCGGTTCGTAGACTTTTGTCTACCCCCACTTCCCGTTATTACCCGCCTTACCACGGATTATTACGTGAGCTACTAAACAAGAATATGTTTAATGTGAGCTAATAACCGACACCCTTAAAGAACTTAACGCCGCCTCAACTCCTTCCGGCACGCCCCTCAACGCCACCTTACCCAAGAAATCGACATCAAGCAGGCAACATACGAGCAGCTTGCCCATTCGCCCTTGGTGACATCGTTTATGCTTGACGACGCCATAACGTCACCGACTCTTCGGGCCACCAGTCACCCCGGGTGTGGTGCGAAATTTGTTCGAATACTGACCAGTTTCAACACCACGCCACCTGGGATTTTGCCTCATTTTCGCCGCGGGAATTCAGAAAACCTTTTCTAAAACTAAGCCAAAAGTTAATATAACCGAAACCGCATATGTATCAATCATGTGCTTTTTATGATGAAAAACCATGATTCATATGAGTATCGGATCCACTTTTCCTCAACCTTTTTCCTATATCACGATTATTGACATGCTATTGAAAACATAATGGGGGTGACAATAGCACACATGTTGGTGACAAAAAGATTGAATACCGTCCTAACGCTACCCCCGGTTTACATTCCGTTAGTTACTCGGTAAGTTACTTGGTAAGTTACCGAGTAACTAATACGCTAGGAACATATTCATGGCAATCAAATACGCACTACTGGCATTACTTGCCGAAAAACCGCAGACCGCGAGCGCCCTGCAGCAGCAGTTCATCGCGCTCACCGAGGGCACCCAAACGCTCAACATCGGCCAGGTATCGCAGACCCTGAGCCGATTGGAGCGCAATAACTTCATTGCCCGCGCAGGTACTGTTCGTAACCCATCCGGCCACCAGGTTGAACAATACGAGCTAACCTCCGCGGGCCAGGAATTGCTCACCGAATGGCTGGAGCGGCCAGTGATACGGGCAATGACCGACCGGGATGAGCTGGTGACCAAGATAGCCATTGCCGCCACCCGACCAGACTGGGATCTCATTAGTCTGCTTGATACCCAACGGTCGGCAGTGTTATCCCAGCTCAAAGAGCTCAATAGGCAAAATCGTAAGCTGCCACAGCAACGTACCGCGGCCCGGCTCACCATCGAACGCCGCATCTACGATCTTGAGGCCGAGGCCCGCTGGCTCGATCGGGTGGAAGCCCTCGACGCCCCCACGCACACCGACACCCCGGAAGGACAATAACATGACCACTTCCTCCCCCAATCCCGACACCACTCCCACCGAGGTCTACCCGCTCGAACTTCGTGACATCACCTGCGTTTTTGGCCGGGAGCCTCACACGGTCACCGCCCTCGACCACGTGAGCATGCATGTGCAGCCCGGTGAGCTCGTGGCCATCATGGGCCCCTCTGGCTCCGGTAAATCCACCCTGCTCAATGTTGCGGGATTACTGCAACGCCCCACCGCCGGTGAGGTCCTCATCGACGGCGTTTCCGCCACCACACTCAACGATAAGCGGGCCGCCGCGCTGCGCCGCCAACATATCGGCGTGGTCTTCCAACGCTTCAATCTGGTGCCGACTCTCACCGTTGGCGAAAACGTGGCCCTGCCGCTAGAGCTTGACGGTGCGAACGTCGCCAAGCTCAAGGACGACATCAATGCTGCCCTGGCCGAGGTGGGACTCGATGACATGTTTGATCGGTTTCCCGAGGAGATCTCCGGCGGCCAGGCCCAGCGTGTCGCCATCGCCCGTGCCCTCATTGGGCCCCGCCGGCTCTTGCTCGCCGACGAACCCACCGGGGCACTCGACACCGCCACCGGTGACGAAGTAATCGGCATCCTCCGGGACCGTATTGACCAGGGTGCGGCCGGCCTACTGGTCACCCATGAACCACGATTTGCCGGCTGGGCGGACCGGGTCATCCACGTCCGTGACGGCCGCATCACCACCCGAGAAGTATAACGAGGTATCGTCATGAGCTCCCTCAAAGCAGCCATCCGTCCCACGCTCCGGGATGTGAAACACCACCCGCTGCGTTCCCTGGCGGCCATTCTGCTTATTGCCCTGCCCGCCACCTATGCGGCATTCCTCATTGGGGACACGACATCGGAGTCGCAATTCTATGGGATCACATTCCAACAGAATTCCGCCCAGTTCTTCGGCAGCGAATGCCAGCAAAGCGTTGACGCCTCCGCCTACCGGTGTACCAATGGGACCCGCAGTGGCGTCGCGGACCAAGGCGAAAAATCGAATGAAGATTCGACCGCAGAACGGCCTATCGCCACCATCTCCCAGGACCGCATCGCCGAAGCCGTGGGCAATAACTTCACCGTCAGCATGTTCGTTGATCTGCCGGTCGCCTTGCACTCCGATGCGGCCACTGATTCACTGTCGAGCACCATTACCCAACTGCCCGGCGCACACCTCCTGCCAGGCTCCCCCAATCTTCAGCCGGGGGACGTGGTGCTGTCAGAATCGGCTGCGAAGCAGCTGAAGGTGGGCATCGGGGACAAGGTTCGAGCCACCGACGTGGGGAAACCGAACGATCCCGCCACATCAAACCGCGAGGACGACCGGATTACCTTGAATGCGGCAGACACCACGTTAACAGTGAAGGAGATTATTCCAAATAATATTCACTCCAGCAGTTATGTGATTGCCCCCACGTTTTTGCCGGCCACGGATGTGCCCAATAATGCGCACGTGACATGGGTTTTTAGCGGTAAGGATGATCTGTCGTGGGATGACGTGAAGGCGCTCAATAAGGTGGGCCTAGTGGTGTCGACCCAGAAGTTTCGGAACCATCCAGAAACGGTGCCAGTGGCGGACCGGTATCCGGAATTTCAAAGCGCTCAAGATCCGCGAACCCCCAGCACGGATAATTCAATGATCGCGCAGCTTACCTCATATATCGTCGAGTTGACGTTTTACCTGTTGTTGGCCTGTTTGATGTTGGCGACGATCAGCCCGGTCTTTGCGGTGGCCACGTCTCGGCAAACAAAAGTGTATGCGTTAATGCGAAGCCAGGGGGCTAGCCGTCGGCATATTCGGTGGGCAGTCATGGCATACGGCACGGTTTCGGGGGCCATTGGGGCAACCATCGGTATTGTTTTCGGCACGATCCTGGGCTGGGGGCATTGGAAGATTGCACATCCGGGATGGCCGTTTATCACGGATGCGGGCATGTTAGCCATCGGGTTTTCGATTGCGGTTGTGGGGTCGACGGTTGCGGCGTTTATTCCGGCAATCATTGCGGCCAAGGGGGAGATCATGGCGGGCGTGGCTGGTATGCAGCCGGATCGGATTCGGCGGTGGCGGCGCTGGATGTGGACCGGCCCAGCGTTGGTGTTGATGATGCTGGTGGTGTTGCTGGCGGAGTGGTTGGGGCATCCGATCACCCGCTTCGTGAACCACGACGCATTCTCTGGGGCTACGTATGACCTGATATGGTCTGTACTTGTATTGTTATTGCTGGTTGTAATAACTGGTGGGGTGTTTACCAGCGTTATTGCGTTGGTGTTTCTGGCGGGTGCGATTCGTAAACCATTGGGGGCGAAATTGGCGGGCCGGCAGGTGCGTCGACAAGCGTTACGGTCGGGGGCGATCGTGGCAGCAATCATTGGCAGCGTGTTTTTCCTGACCGTTATGGAGTTGGGTAGTCTGAACACGATCAATAAGGATCGGCAGTTATCATCGGAGATCTATAGCCCATTTGCGGTGGGAATTTCGGGGGCAAGATCAGCATCGGCGTTTAAGACTCCTACCATGAATACCACGTCGTACGCGGATGTGGTGGCTCATGCCGCTTCGGACCAGTCACGAGAGGTGTTCGATGTGGTTGCGGCCCGGCTAGGAAAAACCACGGAGTTTCCGGTGGTAATGCCTGGCTCGCATATGCGATTGACGTTGGCGGATGAGTGCCAGGTGTCGCCCACAACGAAGGCGTATACGTATCACGGCAAGGATGCGAATACTGATCCCGAAGCGGCAAAGCACTGCCGATATTTGCGAATGAGTGATGCACACCTGTTTCTCCCGTTTGCGATGCAAGACTCCGATATCGTTGTGGGCGGGCCCGAGGTATTGCAGATCTTTAATCTCACCGATGAGCAGCGAGCTTCGGCCACCCAGGTGCTTCACGACGGCGGGGTTGTGGGAACCACCGCTATCGTTGCAGACACGGGTCGGCGGAAGATTAGCGTAGAGAAAGACACGCCGAATCAGGTGACGACCGATGAGTCACAGCCGGTGAAAACGAAGACGCAGGAGGTGCCGTTTACGGCGGCCCTGCCGGAACAGCTGCATGGCTGGGTTGTGAGCCCACAGGCCGCAGAAAAACTAGGCATTGACCTGGTGTTTGATCGCTACGTTGTAATGACGGAGCGGCCTGGTACGGTGACAGATCAGGTGGAAATGACCGAACAGATCGATGCCTTCAACCACTATTATCACGCTCACGTTCTTGCGGTGGAAAACTCAACATATGAATCAATATATGTGTGGGTGCTGTTTGTGGGGATCCTGCTGATTGTGGGTTTGGTACTCATCGTGGCCGCCCCACAATTACGGGCCCAAAACGAGCAGTTGTATGCCTTGGGAGCATCGACGAGCCTGGTGCGGCAGATCGGCGGCTACCATGGGGCGATCACCGCCATTTTGGGCACCTGGCCAGCAATTATCCTGGGCCATATTGTGGCGCTGCTGCAAACGGATTTCAGCGAGCGGGACATCAACGGTGAGGTGCTGAGCCTGGGATCCGTGGAGAATTTTAGTCCCCACTGGTATCTGATAGTGGTGCTGGGCTTGTTGGTGCCGGCAATTTCCGCCACCTTAGGGTATGTCACCACCCGGTCGAATCGGATGCTGAGCTACCGGCAGGATTGATTCGGCTACAGTTTTTCGAGCGGCACCCCACCGATGAGCATGAGCTTCACGGTACCAGCAGAACCAAAATCAATGGTGACGCTGGTGTGGGGGCCGGAGCCGTCGACGCTTTGGACGGTGCCCAGGCCGTATTTGTCGTGGTTGACTTTATCGCCAACCTCCAGGTAAAGGTTGGCGGCCGGCGTCGACGACCGGGAGCTGCGGGGGGTTTTCGGTTTCCGATATGAACCACCGGGCTTGCGGCCGGAATATCCGCCAGCCCCACCGAACCCGCTGTGCCCTCCGTAGCCACCGTAACCGCCGACAAAGCTGCCACCACCCCAATCATCGTCCCAGCCGCCGGCGCCAGGTTCTTCTCGCCGCCAATACATGAGTTTTTCGGGAATGTCTTCTAAAAATCGGGAGGCCGGGTTGGCCACGGCATTACCCCAGGAGGCGCGCAGCATGGCGCGGGTGAGGTACAGGGTTTCGCGGGCGCGGGTGATGCCCACATAGGCGAGTCGGCGTTCCTCGGCGAGTTCCTGCGGGTCACCCAGGGCCCGCAGGTGCGGGAACTGGCCATCCTCCCAGCCGATGAGAAACACCACCGGAAATTCCAGCCCCTTGGCGGTGTGCAGGGTCATGAGGGTGACCACGTTCGTGCTATCGTCGGGTAGTTGGTCGGAGTCGGCCACGAGGGAGACTTTTTCTAAAAATGCGTGAATGGATCCCGGCTGGGGCTCCCCCACCATCGGCTCGGCCGGATCGTTCCCTTCCACGCCTGCGCCCGTTCCTGCACCCATGGCGGCATAGGCCATGAGGTTGGCGGCTTCGGAGCTGAATTCCCGGGCCACGGACACGAGTTCGTTCAGGTTGTCGAGTCGGGCACCATCTTGGGGGTCGGTGCTGGCCTCCAGTTCGGCTTTGTAGCCGGTGGCGTCGAGGATGCGGGACACAACCACACCGATGTCGGGCAGGCCGGTGATGGCATTGGTGGCCTCGGCGGCGTCTGCCCGGAGGCCGTCCATGAGTTCGAGGAATGCGGCAATGGCGTTTTTGGCACGGGTCCCTAGGGCGGTGACTTTGCCGTGGGCGGCGTCGACAAGCGCATCGGCGAAGCTCATGCCGAAGTTTTCGGCGTACAGGTTGACGGTAGCGATCGCGCGGTCACCGATGCCGCGGCGGGGCGTGTTGATGATGCGCCGCAGGGAGATTTCGTCGGTGGGGTTGTCAAGAACACGCAGGTAGGCTATGAGATCACGGATTTCTTTGCGCTCGTAGAAGCGGGTGCCGCCCACCACCTTGTAGGGGATGCCGGTGCGGATGAAGACTTCTTCGATGGCCCGGGAGGAGTTATTGGTGCGGTACATGACGGCAATATCCCCATAGCCCACACCCATATCGAACAAAGCGTCGATTTCGGTGGCGATGAATCGGGCCTCATCATGTTCGTTGTCGGCAACATAGCCGGTGATTTTCGCGCCGGCACCATGGTCGGTCCAGAGTTTCTTTTCCCGCCGGCCATGATTGTGGGAGATCACGGCATTGGCGGCGGAGAGGATGTTTTGGGTGGAACGATAGTTTTGCTCCAGCAGGATTGTTCGTGCTTGGGGATAGTCGCGTTCGAATTCTTCGATATTGCGAATGGTGGCGCCGCGGAACGCATAGATGGATTGGTCGGAATCGCCAACCACGCTGAGTTCGCTGGCATCGGGTCCGGTACCGACAAGCGTGGAGATGAGAACGTATTGGGCATGGTTGGTGTCTTGGTACTCATCAATAAGAACGTGACGAAAACGTTTTCGATAATAGGCGGCGATTTCGGGGTGGGTGGTAAACACCCGAACGGTTTCCCCAATGAGATCGTCGAAGTCGAGAGCATTGGCGGCCCGCAACCGCCGCTGGTATTCGGTGTACACCTCGGCAATGGTGCGGTCGAAGGGGTTGCGGGTAGCGGCCGCCTCGTCGCTGGCGGCGTCGGGGTCGGTGAGCTCGGTTTTCAGCGCGGAGATAGCGGCAGCCAACAGCCGGGGCGGGAATTTTTGGGCGTTGATCTGCAGGTCTTTGGCGATCATGCCAAGAAGCCGTTTGGAATCGTCGGCATCATAGATAGTGAAGTTAGTGTTGAGCCCGGGCAGCAGGTGCGCCTGCTCTCGCAGAATCCGCACGCAGGCGGAATGGAAGGTAGCAACCCACATGCGGGTGGCGGTGGGGCCGACCAGTTCGATCACCCGGTCGCGCATTTCGGCGGCGGCCTTATTGGTGAAGGTGATAGCAAGTATCTGTCCCGGGGCGACGCCCCGCATGCGCAGCAGGTAGGCGATACGCCGGGTGAGCACGGCGGTTTTCCCGGAACCGGCACCTGCGACAATGAGTAGTGGGGAACCGGAATGTTCCACGGCGGCGCGCTGCTGCGGATTCAGGTCGGCTATAAGATCGTCTGCACTCTCTTCCGCGCTCACCCACGGCTGGTGTGCCGACAGCTCGTCCCACGCGGCAGGAACCGGGTAGTCGAGAATGCCGGCGGCCGCCTCCGGGTCGGGGGGAATGGTGTCGTATGCTGGGGGTTCCTCCGGTGGGGGCGGTAACGGTTCGTCGGCACGTGGTGCCTCCGGCGGCGGGGTGGCGGAGTAGGCTTCGAATCCGGTCACGCCGGCAAAGAGGTCAGGCTGCTCCGGCTGGTCGGAATGCGGTGAGGGGTTTTGTGCGGCAGTCATTATTCCTCCAATTTACTGCGTGGGTCGGACACGAAACATCTGGCACAATAATATTCATGACTGATGCATCTGATGTGAATATTCGTTTTCCCTCGGGTACTGATGATCCGCTGTCGGATGCGGAAATTCAGCAGTATCGGGAGGAAATCAACCGCCTGGACCAGGTGATTTTGGATGCCATTAAGCAGCGGACGGCGATTTCCCAGGCGATCGGGAAAACCCGCATGTCGGCGGGCGGCACCAAGCTGGTACACACCCGGGAGGTGGCGATCATTAACCAGTTTCGGGAGGAGCTAGGCCCGGAGGGCCCCGCGCTGGCGCAAATCCTGCTGCGCATGGGCCGCGGCAGGTTGGGGTAGTGTCAGGCCAGGCCTCAAAACATGTCCGGGGGCGTGGTTAGCATGCTGAGCATGGCTAATCGCACATATCTTTACGCCCAAAAAGACAACGAATTCACCGGCATTGGGGAGTTCCGGTACGACGCCCCATTCCTGGCACTGCTCTTCACCCATATTGACACGGTTGCGATACCGTCAATACTTTTTGACCTCGGCGACATCAAGGTTGGGGCGTTTCGCGGCCGGCTGGAAACCACGCAGGTCACCGATTTTTTGACCAAACTGCGGGCGCTTTTCGACGTCCACCGCTCGAAAATCCTCCCGAAAATCTGGGAGGCGATAGAACCCAGTTTCGCAGAGATCACGGAAACCATTGACCGCATCACCGCCGGTGGCTACACCCACGTGCTCATGGACCCCGTGGAGCGGGTTCTTCTCATCGCCGGAAGCGACGAGGAGATCCTGGACGAAATCGATCGGATTGAAAGCGAATTGGACGACTGCGACCCCGACTGGTGGTTAAAGCACACGGAAACCAAGCTACGTTCCGGCGCGCTGCTTGATGAGGAACAAGCCTGGTGGTTCCTGCGGGAACTGGGTTTGACCGGGTTTTTTTCCCCGATTTTATACTTCAACCTACGGTAGGGAGATGTATTTCGGCTCCAGGTATTCGCCGATTCCCTCCATGCCGCCCTCCCTGCCCACACCGGATTCCTTCACCCCACCGAAGGGTGCGGCCGGGTCGGAAATCGTGCCCTTGTTAATGGCAACCATGCCGGCCTCGATGCGTTCGGCAATGGTCAACGCCCGGCCGGTATCGCCGGCAAACACATAGGCGGCCAGGCCGAACGGCGTGTCATTGGCCATGGCAATACCCTCGTCCTCGGTGGCGAAGGTTCGGATGGCAACCACCGGGCCGAAAATCTCGGAGTGGGCGATGTCAGCGGTGGTCGGCACATTGGTCAACACGGTGGCAGGGAAATAGCTACCACCCGCCGGCAAACCCGCAGGAAGCACACCCCCGGACGCCACGGTGGCGCCCTGGGCGAGGGCATCATCGACGAGTTTCTGCACCGTAGTCACTTGGTCGGCGCCGGAAAGCGCCCCGAAGGTCACCCCCTCATCGGTGGCCCGCCCCAGGCGGAAGCCGGCCAGTACCTCGGAAACTTTCGCGGTGAACTCCGCCGCGATTCCCTCATGCACCAGGAACCGGTTCGCGGCGATACACACTTGGCCGGCACCCCGCATTTTGGCCACCGCCACCGCCTGGGCGGCCTGATCCACGTCGGCGTCCTCGCACACCAGGTAGGGGGCATTGCCACCAAGTTCCAGGCTGACCCGCAAACTATGGCGTGCCGCCCGAGCCGCTAACTGCTGCCCCACCGCGGTGGAGCCGGTGAAGGTGAGTTTCCGCAACCGGGGATCATCCAACAGTGAGGAAACGTTCGAAGCATTCTTCGTCGGCAGCACGGCCACCACCCCGCGAGGCACTCCGGCGCGCGCAAGGAGTTGCGCAAGATACAGCATGGTGAGTGGGGTTTTCGACGCGGGCTTCACGATCATGGTACAGCCCGCCGCCAGGGCCGGGCCCAGCTTGCGGGTGCCCATGGCCAGGGGAAAATTCCAGGGGGTGATGGCGAGGCAGGGCCCCACCGGTTGGTGGGTCACCACGATCCGGCCGGTGCCGGTGGGGTTGTGGCGGTAGTCGCCCCGGATGCGCACGGCTTCTTCGGCGAACCAGCGGAAGAATTCAGCACCGTAGCTTACTTCGGCGCGGCTATCGGGCAGGGCCCGGCCGAGTTCCAGGGATTGCAGCCAGGCCAGCTCCTCCCCATGGTCGAGAATGAGTTCGAAAGCGCGGTGCAGAATGGTGCTGCGCTCCCGGCTGGGGGTGTTCGCCCAATCGGTGCCGGCCCGGACCGCGGCGTCCAGGGCCCGGCGCGCATCGGCTTCACTCGCCGACGCCACCCGGGCGAGTTCCGTGCCGTCGGAAGGGTTGATGACGGGGAAGGTGTCATTGGTGTCGCTGGGGGTGAATTCACCATCAATGAAGAGGTCGGTGGGAGTGGTGGCGAGCAGCGCAGTGATGTCCATGGGGGTCCTTGATAGCGGGTGGAAGTGTGTTGCTTACGTTACTAGTGTATCCCCATCTCGAATTCCTGGACATGAATGTCCAAAAACTAGTAACCTGGAGCTATGGCCCGGCCACCCCAACCAATCGACCCGAAACGCCGAACCCGGCTCCTCGCCACCGCCCGCGTCGTCTTCGCCACCCATGGCTTCACCAACGCCCGACTCACCGACATCCTGCGGGAATCCGATTTTCCCCGCAGCTCCTTCTACTATTTCTTTCACACCAAAGACCAGCTCTTCGATGCCGCATTCGCCGATGGGCTCCGAGAACTCGCGGGCTATGTCACCGTTCCGGTCGTCGACAAGCTCACGCGGGACACATTCTGGCCGGCGCTCACCAACATCATCGCCGGAATGACCGCCGCTGCCACCCGCCCCGACCTCACCGCGGTGGGCACCATGTTTCACCTGGCTGACAAACCCCACTCCCCCAACCTCACCGAATTCGAACACGCCATCGACAAGTGGACGATGCGTATGGTCGACCGGGGGCTACGGCTCGGGCTGCTCGACCCCACCATTCCCCCACGCCTCCACGTTGACCTTGCCTACGCGGTTGCCACCAGGCTCGACGCGTGGGCGCTCCGCCACCCGGACGCCCCCATGGCGGACCTGGCGAGCACGCTTTTACCCCGCATGCTGGGAAACCCCACCACGCCTCACGATAAGGAATGACACATGTCCACCATTCTCGTCGCCGGCGCCACCGGCTACCTGGGAAGATTCATCGTTGCCGAACTGCATCGCCGCGGCTACCAGGTCCGGGCCCTAGTCCGCGACCTCGGCCGGGCGGAATCCCCAGGTATCTACGGCTCCCCTAGTCTCACTGGCCTGGTGGCGGACTGGCGTATCGGCGACGTCACCAACCCACACGTCACCGCCGACCTCGCCCACGGGGTCACCGGAATCATTTCCGCGCTCGGCGTCACCAGGCAAAAAGCCGACCCGTGGGACATTGACTACCGCGCTAACCTGGCGATCCTTGATTCCGCGCGCCGCCACGGGGTGAATAATTTCTGCTATGTCCATGCGTTGGGTGCCGAGCATTGCCCGGCGCGGATCACTCGGGCAAAAACCGCGTTCGTGCGGGAGCTCCAGGCAAGCCAGGTGACTGCCCAGGTGATAAGCCCCACGGGCTATTTTTCGGACATGGCCCAGGTCCTCGACATGGCGCGCCGGGGTCGGGTGGTTTTGTTAGATGATGCGGTGCGGATTAATCCGATTCATGGGCTGGATGTGGCGGGGGCATGTGTGGATCGGCATGTGGCTGGGGTTTCGGGCGAGTGGCGGATTGGTGGCCCGGAGGTTTTGACGTGGCGTGAGGTGGCGGAATGTGCGTTTCGGACTCTGGACCGGCCGGCGCGGATCACAGTGTTGCCGCGGGTTGCGCGGGGGCTGTTGGTGCGGCAGCCGTGGTGGGATGGGGTGCGGTTTGCAGCGTGGAGCATGACGCATGATTCGGTGGGTGAATCAATTGGCCGGCAGCGACTCTTGGATTTCTATAACGTGATCTTGGCTTAAGTTTCGGGCAAATATTACCTGATGCGACTACGGTTGGAGATGTATTGTGCGCCCAAGTTATATGGGTATGCGATACGCATTACGTCACTATTTTCCGCAGTTTGAAATGGAGCGCATCTCTATGACCACCGATATCACGACGACCGACGCCTGGGCTAAGGTGGCACAGGCACAGCAAAGCTTGGCACAGAAAACTTTACGGGAGCTTTTCGACGCTGACCCGCAGCGAGGGGAGAAGCTGAGCTTCACTGCGGCGGATCTGCATGTGGATCTGTCGAAAAATCTTGTGGATGATTCTACCCGTGATGCCCTCATTGAGTTGGCTCAGGCTGCTGGTTTGTCGGGGCGCATCGAGGCTATGTTCCGGGGCGATAAGATCAATAACACGGAGAATCGCTCGGTGTTGCACACCGCCCTACGGCTGCCGGTGACTGAGGATTTAGTGGTTGATGGTCAGGATGTAGCAGCCGACGTGCATGAGGTATTGAGCCGCATGCGGGATTTCGCCACTTCGTTGCGGTCGGGGGCTTGGTTGGGCTATACCGGGCACACGATTAAGACCGTGGTGAATATTGGTATTGGCGGCTCGGATTTGGGGCCGGCCATGGCGACCCGGGCGCTGCGCACCTATGCCACCGCCGGTATCAGTGCCAAGTTTGTGTCCAATGTGGACCCGGCCGACATCATTTCGGTGTTGGATGAGTGTGATCCCGAATCCACGCTTTTCGTGGTTGCGTCGAAGACTTTTACCACGCAGGAAACGCTGACTAATGCGCATGCCGCTAAGCGGTGGCTGGTGGAGAAGTTGGGGACGGAAGAGGCCGTGGCCAAGCATTTCGTGGCCGTGTCCACTAATGCGGAGAAGGTGGCCGCTTTTGGTATCGACACCAAGAACATGTTTGGTTTCTGGGAGTGGGTTGGTGGCCGCTATTCGGTGGATTCCGCCATTGGCCTGTCGCTCATGGCGGTGATTGGCCCGCAGGATTTCATGCGGTTCTTGGAGGGCATGCACGCGATGGATGTGCATTTCCGGTCCACGCCGCTGGCGGAAAACGTGCCGGTGCTCATGGGGTTGCTTGGGGTGTTGTATAACGATTTCTTTGGGGCTCAGACGCATGCGGTGCTGCCGTATTCGGAAGATTTGGGCCGGTTCCCCGCCTATTTACAGCAGTTGACCATGGAGTCAAATGGCAAATCGGTACGACGGGATGGTACGGCTGTGACCGTAAATACCGGGGAAATCTATTGGGGTGAGCCAGGTACTAATGGCCAGCATGCGTTCTTCCAGTTGATGCACCAGGGCACGAAGCTGGTGCCCGCCGATTTCATTGGGTTTGCCCGGCCGAAGCAGGACCTGCCAACGGCCGATGGTACGGGCAGCATGCATGATTTGTTGATGAGTAACTTCTTCGCCCAGACGAAGGTTTTGGCCTTTGGTAAGACCGCGGAGGAAATCGCCGCGGAGGGGGTGGCCCCAGCGGTTGTTCCGCACAAGGTGATGCCTGGTAATCGTCCGTCCACCACGATTATGGCGGAGGAGTTGACGCCAGCAGTGTTGGGCATGTTGATTGCGCTCTATGAACACATCACGTTTGTGGAGGGGACGATTTGGGATATTAACTCCTTTGACCAGTGGGGTGTTGAGTTAGGGAAGCAGCAGGCTAATGACCTGGCCCCAGCTGTGTCTGGTGCGGTCAAGGTGGATTCTGGCGATAGCTCAACCGATACGCTTATTTCGTGGTATCGGGAGCACCGCAACTAGGACCACGAAGGACCCCACTCAGAAACCCGAATCAGGTTTCCTGAGTTTTCACCAATCTGCTTGAGGGGAGCTACATACCGTAGCTCCCCTCCCCCATGTTTTACCCCAATTAATCTTTGCTGTTTTAATACGATATTCTTTAAATCCGCAATCGGTTCCCCTGCGGGATAATGTCTACCCCCGATGCATCATACCCCCTCGACTACCCCCTATTTCAGGGCACCTAAACGTGGGTCCACATTTTTAGGTACCCATTTGTGGGTAGTAATGCCCGATCCCATTCCGGCCGACCTCCCCATTTATGGGGCACCCGCTTAAGGGGCCCCACCTTAGGGCACCTATCCTAGGGCACCCGTCCTCATAGGAGGATGCCCAAATACCCCAATTCGGTGCCCCATACCCTATGGGTAAAGCAACCTTAATTGGGGTTATTTTTCCCGAATTAATACCCCCGTTTTTCACCCCTTAGTGCGAGGAATAATAACATTATTCATGTCCATAAAAAGGTCATATAAGATTAAAATTCTCTCACTTTTCTTTCCGTTCTTCTGTCACGCTAGAATTAAAAACCAAAGCTCACAGCATGCTAATTTAGTTCATTGAACATTCGATCATGCGTACGTGATATCTTCGATGCACATAGCAATAGAGAAAGAAATTCGTCGTGTCTTTTATGATGAAACCTGACCGAGTTCTTGTTCTAGGAGGAACAGGTTCTGTCGGTCGCCTCGTGGTTCAAGCACTGCTAAACCACGACATTTCTGCACGCCTATTGAGCAGGGATCCCCGCAAAGCCAAAAGAATGTTCGCCACCACCGACACCGGCAGCAATACCATCGATATTGCCGGCGGTGATCTCATGAACCCCGCAACCATTGCCGACGCACTCGATCATGTCAATGCTGTCATTCTCACCCATGGCGCACCCCATAATTCCGGCGAATACGAAAGTGTCGACTATGGGGCCATCCCCGCGCTCTTAGAGGCGTTGGGCAAGAAAACCATCCCTGTTGTCCTCATGAGCTCTATTGGGGTCACCCATAATGACGCCATCGAACTGCTCACCTGGAAACGCCGCGGTGAACGCCTACTCCGCAGCAGCGGGTTGCCCTACACTATTATCCGGCCCGGCTGGTTTGACGCCGGTACCGCCGAAGAACAGCACGCCGAACTCCGCCAGGGCGACAGCACCGAATACGGCTCTGTCCGCCGCGTCGATGTTGCCGAGGCACTCGTCCAGGCCACATTCCTTTCCGAAGCACTCTACCGAACCGTGGAGTTGTTCTCTGTCGAAGGCCCACCCCTGGAGGACTGGGCGGAAGCCTTCAACTCCACCGCCCCCGACGCCGCCGGCGCTCTCGATGGCATTAATGACAAAACCACCCTGCAGTTGGACCGGGAGCCTCACCGCATCATTGACGATCTTTACAAGTTCGGCAGCATGAAATAGTCTCCTGTAGGTGTCAGGCGCCGCGTGGAATCGCGTCATCGCCGCGCCAAGATTTCTCGTTTCACCACAGTGTTGTTGTGGCGGTCTTTCGCCCACATATCAAGCCACACATTGCCGTTTTCGATGTCGAGTGGGCATTGGAGTCTGCGAGTTTCCCCGTTTTCTGTCGGGGAGGCAGCCACACACTCGCTGTCCCAATATTTCAGATCCCGATCAAACTCAAGGACCGCCACGTTTACCCGTGCTCCTGGCTTCGTAATATTCAACTGATTCACCACCATCACACTTGGCGGTGTGCAGTCAGAGGCCACCCCGGCATAGGTGACAGTCCACCCATAGGTTTCCGTCAAGACACGAAGACCATCATCACCGGCGGGATCCTCGCACCGGTAAATATCGTCCGCTCCCAGCTCAACACCATGGGATAATTCCTGCTGGCCCCACCCAGCCAATATGGCGCTCATGCTTATGGGTGACAACCCCGATAAGTGAAACATGCCCCGCATATTCGTGACATTACGCACATCCCAGGCGGACAAGTCGCTATCAAATCTCGTCGCATTGGTAAACATATTGCTCATATCGGTGGCGCTCACCGGCCGCCAGGTAGACAAATCCCCCTGAAAACCGGAGCTTTCAAACGCATGGGCGAAATTCTGGATTCGTTGAACATCCCAGCCGCTAACGTCCCCGTAGATCTCGACAACGGAGTTAAAAATATTCTCCATTGTTGTGGCCTCGCTCAAATCCGGCGCCGGGGTTACAGACGCCATTGGCTCCGCGGTGTCCTGCCGTTCGCCCTGGCTGTCGTCGGGGTTGGGAAGTTTGACCGAATAGAAGGCCATCAACATGCCTGCCAGGCTTTGAAATTTATTGGTTCCCCACTGATGAATAATGGCATGAAGCTTGCCTGCCCCGCGTTTTATGCCAAAATTCACCCCGGCGAATCCCCCACCATAAATACCCAGCGCAGCCGCCGGCTGACACGACCTGGCAGCGAATTCGGCAGCACTCATGGTTGCCTCTCCACGGGAGTCAAGACACCAAATACGCACGTTGTCGTCCGCCTGGTCAATGGTGGGGGCGAAGTTTCCTTCACCAAAGATCTCAATGACAAACGCATCCGGATGCGCCTGCCGGAATTCTTGCACCGATTTTGCCGACACCCCCTGATTTTCCGGTGCTTCCAGTTTCCCTGGCACAGCCTGCTGGTCCGGGGTGGTTGCGGGAATCATCCGAAAAATCACCACCGCGAAAACCACCGCAACCGCGGCCATTATCAGGATAGTTACCAGGATGGGTTTCGGCATGGCCATGTGAAAAATTATTCCACAATCCCGACACCGGCATGACGCAAATAAGCTTCCCGCTTAGCCCGGCGTCGACAAGCACGCTGCTAGGCGCGTCGATAAGCATCAGGGGACGTGGGGGCGGTGTTCTGGATCATGACTGCAACCGTAGCGGTGTTGTTGTAGTAATCCTTCACCCAGATCGTGTGTTCCCCCGGCGTGGTAACGTGGCATTCCAGTTCCTTGGGCTCGGTGGCGGTATGCGGCACCGCTGTGCATTCGTCGCCCCAGCGCCGCAGTGTCTTATCGGACAGCAACCGAACCACCATGGTCTCGGAAATCGGCTGGTTGGGAGCGGTTTGCTCCATCACATTCACTCGTGGCGGGTGGCAGTCGGGGGCCTGCGCCACGCTGCCAAGGTTGCCCGACATCTTTGTTTTGAATGTTGGTAATTCCTTGGGTTTGCCGCAATAGTAAAGGGTGTTTGAGCTCAACGTCACATCATGCGGTAGGTTTGTCGCCCACCCTTCTATAATCGCGGTGACATGGGTTGGCGATAATCCAACGTTGTCAAACATGTTGTGCATCGAAGCCACCCGGCGCATATCCCACCGAGAAATATCGGAGTCGAACCGTTCCGCATGGTCGAACATCATGCTCATATTGGTGGCGGTTTTCGGATTCCACTTGGAAATGTCCCCATGGAAACCGGAATCGTGAAACAGTCCCGAAAAGTCTGTCACGTGGCTTACATCCCACAGGCTCACGTCCCCCTGGAAGTCTTTCACATGCTGGAACGTGTTGCGCAGGCTTGTGGCCTGGCTGAGGTCCGGGACTCCAGCATGCGGGGCGATCTCCACCCGCCGAAACCGCGCAAACGTTTCCGGCAGTTCCAAAAATTTATTCGTCCCCCACTGCCGCACGATCGCGGTTTCGCACGTCTCAGCCATCGTTGGGGTAAAGCTCATGCTACGAAAATCACCACCATAGATCGCAATGGTCATGGCGTCGTTCTTTTCCTTGTAGCATGAGCTGTCCGGGACCTGTGCCACCTCTTGGAGGCTTTCCCGATGCGAATCAATGCACCATAGTTTCACGCCGCTGTCCGCGCCATGAATGTTCGGCATGATGAGTTGCGGTTGGGGGTCACGCACTGTCATGATGAACGCATCCGGGTGCTCCCGGGTAAAATCCGCCACCCGATTCGCCATAGTGTGCGGTGGCACTGTTCGATAACCCCTAGCGATGATGTTCCGGGCCGCAACCACGTCGATCCTGCCGGGCCGGGGCAGAAACGCAAAAACCACAGACACCGCGATAATAATAACCGACCACGTAATGACTCGATAGTTTGGCTCCGGCACCGACGGGCGAATGGTTGTCATAAGATATCACTGCTTTCTTACGCTTGTCGACGCGCGAACGTGGTGTAACCATAATCCAACCCACAGTATATGTACTACACAACCAAAAGCCTGTCTGACCTGGAAGTATTTACCCCATATTCATCCTACTTTTATCCTGATGTCCCACATAAAAAGAATCCCCTTGAACCGCGATTCAATTTGGCGGACAAGGGGAATGAGGCGCACAAACTAGAGTTGCACCACCGGCGTGTAGCCGTAAGGAATGGCGTTGGAAGGCACAACAGTTTTGCCGAAGGGGAAGCAGGCGATGGGAATCATTTTGAGGTTACCGATGCCCAGGGGGATGCCGATGATGGAAAGAAACAGCGGGACCGCCGTAATGACATGGCCAATGGCGATCCACAAGCCCGCAAGCAGAAACCAGATCACGTTTGCAAAGGCAATGCCGACATTATCGCCGCCGGGTTTTGTCACCACCGCGCGCCCGAACGGCCAGAGGGCGTAGCCTGCCATGCGGAAACTAGCGACCCCGAAGGGGATGGTGATAATGAGCACATACATAATAACCCCGGCGATGGCATAGCCGATGGCTAACCATAAACCGCTGCAGACAAACCAAATGAGATTGAGTAAAGTTTTCATGCCTTTAAGAATAGGCAAGTCTCTGAGCCCGGGGTTGCCTCGGCCGCAGATGGTCTAGATAACGGGTGGTTGGCAGCGTGGACACCACCAGATCATACGTTCTAGTTCCCCCTCATCCCCACCCGCGGCACCCCCTAACGTGCCGGTGGCGATGATCGTGCGGCACCTGCGACATGGTTGCCCATCCCGACCGAACACATAGGTGGATTCCCCTACCCGGCGCACCCCGGTGGTGACGCGAAGCGGGGAAAGCCGATTGCCCCAGATAAGCCGCCGCGCAATGGCTAAAACCTGGTGAATGTCGCATAATTTCACGGGGGTTTGGGGGTGGATACCAGCGATGAAACAGATTTCGGCCCGGTATTCGTTGCCAATGCCGGCAAGATTGGTTTGGTCGAGAAGCGCGGTTCCCACGGGCCGATCCGGTCGCAGCATTATCCGACGCCACGCCTCAGGTTCGCCCATGTGTTCCCAATCCGGGGCAAGCACGTCCGGCCCCAGGTGACCAATGTGTTTCGGGTAGGTTTTGGCCGAGAATATTTTCACGAATCCAAGCGAATGACCCACCAGTTCGATGGGTTGGTGCGGCGGGTCGGCGACCCGGAGGATCACGCGGGCGGTGTGGGTAGGCCTTCGCCAGCGGTCGCCAACACGGTGGATCGTCCAGGTTCCCTCCATTTTCAGATGCGTATGGATTATAGTATTGTCTAACTGCATAAAAAGGTGTTTACCGTAGGGCCATACTCGCCTGATAGTGGTGCCGGCAAGGTTCACAGTCGCGTGCCGTGGCACGCGAATGTCGGCGGCAAGCACCGTCCGACCCACCAGGAATTGGAGCCGGCGGGACAGCTGGTAAATGGAATCACCTTCGGGCATAAAACCCCTTACCTCCTACCTCCACCGACGCCGGCCGGTCGACCCGCGGCCCGACGACCCCGGCAACCCATCGCCTAATTGTTCGATTGCTTCAGCAACGCTGCGGCCTCGTTTCTGAGGCCTGGGGACCGCCGGCGCACCGATGCGTAACCCACTTGGGGTGAGTCGGGCCCCGGCGGTCCGGAAGGCCTCAAGATGAGGGCTCTCGTGCACCGGCTTGCCATTAAGCTTTTCAATGGTTATCCGCGTGGTGAGATTCTTCCCCACCGCCCCGGACAGGGCCTGCACAACTAGGCGAATAATGGTTTCCTCGGAGATTTCGGCCCGAGGCGACGGAAACCAGGTGAGGGTTTTCCCGCCCCGGGTGAGGTGGGCCGCAGGAAGGCCGTCGGCGAGCACCACAAGGGCGCCGGCCGCCCGACTGGGCGATTTGCCGTCCCCCGGCCACGGCAGGGCGGCACCATACGGGTTGGCGGGATCGCAGGCGGCGATCACACAAACGTTCGGTTCCGACGTGCCGGAGGGCCAGCCGGTCACGTCGTCGGTGTCGGCGAAACCGCGAAGCCGGTCAATGACGGCGGCGGTGGCAAACTGGGCCGCGCCCAGGTCGGTAATGAAGTGTCCCCTGAGGGCCTTGCCGGATTCTTCGAAACCGCTCAATACCTTGTAGGCCAGGGCGAAACCGCCAAGAACGTTTTCCGCCTGGATCGCGCCCCGGGTCACCACGCCATAGCGGTCGAGCCATGCCTCCCCCAGGGCGACGGAGCGGGATGTGGGGTCAGCCGTGGGGATCGGACTCAACCCCCACCTGCCGGTCATATCGGGTGGAGTTTGATGGATGACGCCGGCATGATCCCTGCCCATTCGCCCCATCCGTCCCTGCCGACCTGAGCGTCCCGGCCTGCCGGCCCGGAGCCGGGAACGGGCCGGGGTCCGACTGGTCCGGTGGGCGGTTTTTCCCTGAGCCAGGCGGGCGGCAAGCGGGGCAAAACTATCGGGGCTCACCAGGCCGCAATCAAAAAGCTCCCAGAGGGCGGCGCGGGTTGCTGCCGGGTCGCCCACCTGGTCCACCAAGCTGTCGAAGAGGAAACCACCGCCCGGGCTGCCGGACATCATGTCGTATATGCTGCGGGCCGCGGGGCTCAGCGTGGGCGGCTCCACTTCCACGGGGACGAGATCGGCGGCGTATTCGGCGGGCAGAAGCAGTACCCATGGGTCATTGGTTCCGGCAAGCCCGGCGCCCACAATGCGAATGTCACCATCGTGGCAAAGCTGCTGTAAATCTGCCGGGTTATAGTCGCGCACCCGGCTCGGCAAGATGAGGGTTTCCCAAGCGCTGGCGGGCAATCGCACGCCTGCCAATTGCTCACACACCGCATAAATTTCGTCCCCAACATCCAGGCTATCGTGGCGCGGCTGACCCGGAGAAATACCATGCCAGTCGATGAGGAACCTGGCATAGGCGCTGTGACTTACCGGCTGGGTTTGGGCGCGGGCGGCGGCCAACGAGTGAGAGCGAATAAGTTTCAGCACATCGGCGGCAACATACTCTGGTTCATCGACCCCATGCCGGTAGTGGCCGACGATGATCAGGCCGGTGTCAACGAGCCCGGACAGCAGGTTGTGGGCCACGCCTGGGGCTAGGCCGAAAGCAGCCACCATGTCCGCCAATAGGAATGGCCCCCGGGTGCGACACCAGCGGCTCGCCAGCTGTTCCAGGGCATCCGGCACCAGGGCGGTGGGTGCGGCTACACCAGGTGGGACGGGGATCCCAAGGCCATCGCGGAGAAGTGGCGCGTCCGAAACCTGGGCGAGATGTTCCACGCCGGCAATGCGGACACGCATGACTCGCTGACGATCGAGGTCGTCGATGTGGAAAGCGTCGACAAGCATGTGCTGCGGCAGGTCGGCAATGGGAATCGGGCCCAGGATGCGGAGGGCGTCGATGAGCTCCTCTCTAGTGCGGGCCCGGCGGTTGGGGGCTATGCGACGCAGGCGGGCGTCGACGTCGGCGATGATATCGGGGTCAAGCAGATCCCGGAGTTCAACCGAACCCAAAAGTTTCGCCAATAGTTTCGGGTCGAGGGCAAGAGCGGCGGCACGTTTTTCCGCCAACGGCGAGTCAGTTTCATATATGAAAGCACCGGTGTAGGTGAAGAGCATGGCGACCGCGAAGGGTGAAGGTTGCATGGTTTCCACCTCCGCAATTCGGACACGCATGCCCCTTATGTCCTCACAAAGTTGCACCAATGCCGGCAGATCATACACGTCTTGCAAACACTCACGGACCGCCTCAAGAATGATGGGAAAGTTGGGGTATTTCCGCGCCACATCCAAAAGTTGGGCGGCGCGCTGACGCTGCTGCCACAGTGGGGCACGCTTACCGGGATTATGGCGCGGCAACAATAATCCCCGAGCGGCGCACTCCCGGAATCGGGCGGCAAATAGCGCCGAATTCCCCACCTGCTCCGCCACAATATCGGCAATATCATCAGGGTCAATCTGGAAAAGACCGGCACCCGGCACCACATCCGACTCAGGCAGCCGAAGCACAATGCCATCGTCACCGCTCACGGGTTGTGCGTCAATCCCCATATCTGAACTGATTTTCGCACCAACGGCGAGCGCCCAAGCGGCATTCACTCCCCGCCCATAAGGGGAATGCAGCACTACACGCCAATCCCCCACTTCGTCACGAAAACGCTCTACAAGTAAGGTTTTCTCATCCGGCACAATGCCCGTCGCATCCCGCTGTTCCGAAATGAAACGCCGAATATTATCGGAAGCCCACTCATCCAATCCATCGAATATTTGTTCAGATTCTACATTGGGTTTTTCGGCAACATCCTGTGCCGAATCCACTGCCAGGGACTGCGCCACAGCGCGGCGAAACTCCCCCACCGCCCTGCCGAGTTCCGCCGGTCGACCCACCTGATCCCCCAACCAAAACGGCAGCCGGCCAGACGAACCTGGCGCAGGCGTCACAAGCACTTGGTCTCGGGTGATTTCCTCAATGCGCCAGCTCGATGCCCCGAGGGTAAAGACGTCCCCTACCCGAGATTCGTACACCATTTCCTCATCAAGTTCGCCCACCCGGCGCGCCCCTTCGCCGCCGCCCAAGAGGAAAACCCCGAACATGCCGCGGTCGGCAATGGTGCCGCCGCTTGTGACCGCGATGCGCTGGGCACCGGGCCTGGCCGAGAGGGTTCCAGTGATGCGATCGTAGATGATGCGGGGGCGGAGTTCGGCAAAGTCGGTGGAGGGATAACTGCCGCTAGCCAGGTTTATTACGGCATCAAAAACTTCCCGATCAAGATTGTGGTAGGGGTAGGCTCTGGTGACTATTTCGAACCATTGTTCTACATCCCAATCGGCGACGGAGACGGCGGCAATGGTGTGTTGGAGTAGCACGTCAAGCGCATTGGTGGGGATGCGGATTTCCTCGATGAGCCCGGCCCGCATGCGTTGGACGGTGACCGCGGTGTTCACGAGGTCGGCTCGATGCTTGGGGTAGAAAATCCCGGTGGATGCGGCGCCGACGATGTGGCCGGCCCGACCAACGCGCTGGAGGCCGCTGGCAACGGATGGCGGGGATTCGATCTGGACAACAAGGTCGATGACCCCCATGTCGATCCCTAGTTCGAGGGAGCTGGTGGCGACAACGGCTTTGATTAGGCCTTCTTTGAGGAGGGTTTCGGTGCGGGCTCGTTCCTCTTGAGCAACAGAACCGTGGTGGGCGCGGGCGATATCGCGGGGTGCGGTAACGATTTCATCCGAGGGCTTCATCATGTCTGCCGGGGGCCGGCCGCGACTCGCAACTGGCGGTATCGACAGCACCTGCTGTGCCGACCAGGTGTCGACCCCGTCGGTATCATCACCTCCCTGGACCCCGACCCCGGCTGCACGGGCACGATCATGGGCACAGGCGTGGGCATGAAGTTCGTTGAGCTTGGCGGTGAGTTTTTCGGCGATCCTGCGGGAGTTGACGAACACCAGTGTGGATTGGTGGACCATGATGGTGGCGTAGAGGTGTTGTTCGATGTGGGGCCAGATGGAGGTGGTGGTGTCCGAAGCCGCGGGAATATCCAGGGTCGCGGCACCCGCCGAGGTCGCGCCCAAAACCACGGGGGGATCCGATATCATGCCGGCGTCTGGCCCAGCGACAGCATCCGGTGTTTCCGAACTATCCGCCGCTTCTGGCACGTTCGAACCACCCAACATTTCCGAACTACCCAACGCCGAACCATCTAACGCCTCCGAATCGTCGGTTGCATCAGCAACGAGTGGGCTGGCTAATCCCAGCGGGTCATCAATGGTGTAGTCACCAATGGTGGAGCCCAGTTCGGGGGCGGGAAGGTCACTCATGTCGGGGACGGGGACGACCACGGAAAGGTCCCAGGTTTTGGTTGCTGGCGGGTCGATGATCGTGACGGGGTGGCGGCCGCCCAGGAACCGGGCAATGGTTTCATGGGGTCGGACGGTGGCGGAAAGCCCAATGCGCTGGAGGGGTTTTTCGACTAAATGTTCGAGCCGTTCCAGGGTGAGGGCGAGGTGAACTCCGCGTTTCGTGCCAGCAATGGCGTGGATTTCGTCGACAATGATGGTGGTGACGGTGCTGAGGATAGTGGCCGCCTTGGAAGTGAGCATGAGGTAGGCGGATTCCGGGGTGGTGATGAGAATGTCGGGTGGGTTGCGAATGTGGGCGGCTCGTTCCGCAGCAGTGGTGTCGCCGCTGCGGACGGCCACGGTGATATCGGGGTGGTGGATCCCGAGCCTGGCGGCGGTGTGGTTGATGCCGGTGAGAGGTGCGCGAAGGTTGAGTTCCACATCGGTGCCTAGGGCTTTGAGCGGGGAAATGTAGAGGATTTTCACGCCTGCGGGAGCGTCAGTCTGTGTGTTGGCCTGTGTGTTGATTTGCGAGTGAGTCGCCCCACTGCTCGGCGCGTGGGCGGGCACGCCAGCCGTCTCAATCATGTTAGATGTGGTGGGATGCGGGCGAGGTTTTTCGGTGGTATTGCCGTCACTTTCGTCTGTGAGGGTTTCTTGCAGTGAAGTTTTTGTAGTGGGATTGACCACAGGTAGGCGGGTTTGGCCGGGTGCGGTGGCGAGGGTGTTGAGTGCCCATAAAAATGCGGCAAGGGTTTTCCCGGATCCGGTGGGAGCCACGACTAATGCGTTTTCACCTGCGGAAATGGCGGACCATGCGGCGGTCTGCACGGGGGTTGGGTGGGCGAATACATCCCGAAACCAGGTGGCAATGTGGGGGGAGAATTTGTCTAAAATGTGGTCTTCTGGTTCTGGGATGGGGTTGGTGGGCATGCTTCCATTCAATCAAACAACTAAACTTTATTAGTATGACTGCTCATTTAGATGATGCCACTTTGACTCACCATCTTGCCCAGAGTACCGCCGATCTATTAAAGGGGATACGTAACGTGGGTGCGTTACGGGATCGGGCTTTGGGTGATGCTGGTGATGATTTAGCCCAGAACTGGATTGCGCGAGTGCTTGAGCAACATCGCCCCGATGATGGGTTCTTGTCGGAAGAAGCCGCGGATAATCCAGAACGGTTAGGGAAAGACCGGGTCTGGATTATTGACCCCCTCGATGGCACCAGAGAATATGCTACAGGCCGGCAGGACTGGGCCATTCACATTGCGTTAGTGGAAAATGGCGTGCCAACCCATGCGGCTGTGGGATTACCGGATTTGGGGGTGGTGTTTTTGTCGTCGGATGCCCGCGCGGTGTCGGGCCCGTATGCGAAACGGATTGTGGTGTCGCATAATCGGGCACCGGCGGTGGCACATCATGTGGCGGAGAAGCTGGGCTTTGTGACTTCCCCGCTGGGGTCGGCTGGTGCTAAGGCCATGCATGTGTTGATCGGCGATTATGACGCCTATATCCATGCGGGGGGCCAATATGAGTGGGATTCGGCGGCACCGGTGGGCGTGTGCAAGGCCGCTGGGCTGCATTGCTCCCGGCTGGATGGCAGCGAATTGCTGTACAACAATAAGGACACGTATATGCCGGACATTTTGATTTGTCGCCCCGAGTTGGCGGACGACATTTTAGAGATGGCGGCGACGTTCCGGCAGGAAAACGGTTCTTACTAGTTTTCAATATGAATCCTTGAGGTGGGGTTCGTGTTTTTGCTCCACCTACGAGGCCACCTCATTTCCCCACCTTAACCTGTTCGGGCTGGACCGCACATGGGTGTTGCACGCATGCATGTGCGGGTTTCCTGAAGGTTTGGTGGGGTTTTGTGTGTGGTCATTATATATGTCCGGTTTAGCGTTACACTGTGAACCATGCCTGATAACAACACTGTAACGATTGCCACTCCGTATGAGGATTTGCTGCGGAAGATTCTGGCCGAAGGTACGCATAAAAATGATCGCACGGGTACGGGAACAACGAGCTTGTTTGCCCAACAGTTGCGGTTTGATTTGGCGGAATCGTTTCCGTTGATCACGACGAAGCAGGTGCATTTTCATTCGGTTGTGGGGGAATTATTGTGGTTTTTATCGGGGTCGTCGAATGTGGCGTGGTTGCAGGAGAATGGGATTCGGATTTGGAATGAGTGGGCGGATGACCAGGGTGAGTTAGGACCGGTGTATGGGGTGCAGTGGCGGAGTTGGCCGACACCGGAGGGGGGGTATGTGGACCAGATTTCTGCGTCGTTAGCAATGCTGCGGACAGATCCTGATTCGCGGCGGAATATAGTGTCGGCGTGGAATGTGGGCGAGTTACCGAAAATGGCGTTGCCACCGTGCCATTTATTATTCCAGCTGTATGTGGCCGATAATAAGCTGTCGTGCCAGGTGTATCAGCGGAGCGCGGACATGTTTTTAGGCGTGCCGTTTAACATTGCGTCGTATTCGCTTTTGACCCATATGTTGGCGCAGCAGGCTGGGCTTCATGTGGGCGAGTTTATTTGGACGGGGGGTGATTGCCATATTTACGATAATCACCGTGAGCAGGTGGCGTTGCAGTTAACGCGGGATCCCCGACCGTATCCCCAGTTGGAGTTGCGGAAGGCCGCGGATTTGTTTAGCTACACGTTTTCCGATGTGGTGGTGCGTGGTTATGATCCGCACCCGAGGATTCCGGCCCGGGTTTCGGTGTAATCATGTTGCGGGCGATTTGGGCGCAGAATCTCATGGGGCTCATTGGTGATGGTAAGTCTATGCCGTGGCATGTGCCGGAGGATTTGCAGCATTTTAAGAAGCTCACATTGGGGTCGCCGATTATCATGGGGCGGCGCACGTGGGAATCGTTGCCAGTGCGGCCGCTACCGGGCCGGAAGAATTTGGTGTTGTCTCGCCGCACGCCGGGTAAGTGGTCGAATGGGGCGAGCGTGATCGCTAGTGTGCCGGAGTCCGGCTGGGTGATTGGGGGCGGGGTGGTGTACGCAGCCACGATCGACAAGGTGCAGGAGATTCATCGCACGCTTATCGACGCTCCGACGAACCTCTTCGAATTGGGAGATCGGGCGGTGTTCGCGCCAACCATTCCGCCGGATTTCCAGTTAGTGCAGCATAGTAAGTGGTTGAAGTCATCGTCTGGGCTGCGCTATAAGTTCGAGACCTGGACGAAAAATATATCGGGGTAACGGGAATCTTTATCCCATGGTTTTTGTTATACCTGACATGACTAATGATCTTGTTACCTTATACGTGACGTCGTGGTGCCCATTCTGCCAGCGACTCATAAGCGCGCTTGACGACGCTGCCGTGCCGTATGCTGCCATTGATGTTGACCATGATGCCGAGGCCGCCCGGTGGGTGGAATCCGTCAATAATGGCAATCGGGTGGTGCCCACAGTGTTGTATTCGGATGGGACGCATGCTACCAATCCGCCGGCGAAGGTGGTGGCACGGAAATACGCCCGCCTGGCAGCCGCCAAGGCGTGAGCTAGTTCAATTCGCGCAGGAGGTAAATGTCCATGATCCAACCGTGTTCTTTCCGAAGCCGGGTTTTCAGTGCGGCAACTTCGGCACCAATATCATGGGCATAGCCACTGCGGAGTACTTCCTTATCGGTGCCAAGGTAGGCGCCCCACCACATGTAGGTGTAGGGGGTGTAGGCGGTAAGCCAGGCGGCGCCGCCATCGAGCATGACCACGCAATTGCGGTGGCGGGCCCCGTCCATGAGCTGGCGGCCGGTGGTGATGACGATTTCTTCTCCAATACGGTTTAAGACAATGCGGTGGGCAGCGGTAAGCGCTTGGACCGCGGTAATGCCGGGGATAACAACAACATCTACGGGCGTCGTAAAGCGTTCAATGACTCGGAGCGTCGAATCATACAGCGATGGGTCCCCCCAGACGAGTATGGCCGCGGTGCCGTCCTCAGGGGTGTTTTCTACGACGGCACGCTCGACGACTTCCGCACGGGCCTGATGCCAGCGTTGCACTTCAGCCTGGTAGTCGACGGGTTTCCGGTCGCGTGGTGGATCGAGGACGGTCACCAACGGCACGTCGGGGCTATGCGTGGCGAGTATTTCTTTGCGTAACTCTAATAAATCGTGTTTTTCCTCACCTTTATCTATAGCTATCACCACGTCTGCTTGTTGTAATGTAGCTACCCCCTCAACGGTGAGGTGTTGTGGATTTCCGGAACCGATACCGATGATAGCGATGCGCCGCATGATGCCCCTTTCAAATAGTTCTTTGATGCCAGTGTAAACCATCTATCAGGGATTTTAGCCGAACCCAGCCAACAAATTTTTAGAACAAGCGTGCTAGTTTTAATATTTCAACCGGATTATTAATAATTGATATCCAAAGTGGTCACGTCGATTTTTCCGCTAGTCATTCCGGCCATGGAAATCGCACATGTCATCCCCTAACTCGAATATCAATGACAGTGCATAGAAATAAAATCAAGCCCCACTATCGCAAGTTCTACCTGGTAGCAGGGCTACAGCGGTGCCCCAGAGAGGATTCGAACCTCCGACACCGGCTTTAGGAGAGCCGTGCTCTATCCACTGAGCTACTGGGGCAAACAAATGTCAACACACTTGCGAACGTTAGCGTACCGGACAATCTGCGTAGAACAAATTAACCACCATCCACCTTACGTGGGAACACACGAACGAATACCCCATAACTAGCTGTGAATTAGTACTCTAAAGCAGTAATTTACCCCCCAAACAGGGAGGATGGAATCAGAAGTACTACCACTGTTCACTACCCCCGATCCGGGTTAATCGACGCAAGTGCATCAAGCGATGGCATCATCTTGGTTAAAGTTTTTAAATAGTTGTCCATCGCCTATGTAGGGGTAATTATGTCTGAATTAAAACCAACGTTCACCGATGTCAAGCAGCGCAAGGTCGTGGCAAAGTTTGTAGAAGAGGTCGGATTCGAATACCTCAGCATTGAAACAATTAATGCCGACGGGGAATCCACCTCCCAGATTCTGGAACTCAACGTTTATGACGCCAAGCGCCTCAGTGAGGCATGTGAGGCATTCCTCAAGCGCAGTATTGCCCGGAACTTTGCCCAGTTCTCCGGTCATTTAACTCCCCATGATCGTGTCGAGCTCGCCAATGAGGAAGACAAATAACGCCTGCTAGTCTGCTACTTCATTGCCCACCCCGTTCGGTGGGCGGTTTTTTATTGTCTCGTCTGTCGACGACCTCCCGGTGGGACCGCGCGGCACCCCCTATATTAGGCGCCACGCTTTAGAATGGTTGCGGGATAGTTCGAACCAAGTTTTACAATAAAGACTCATAATTTCTTACGTTCTTCACGAGCTTTATTCGCCTAACATCAAGGATACGATTATCATGCCCCGGCCCAATCCGTTTTCCCGTAAACCTAACGACGACCAGTCGCCCGAGACTATGATGTTCCCCACGGACGACACCCAAATGATGGATGAGCCCGTGCCAGCAAATGCTGACGATGCAGATTCGACGATTATCATGCCTCGGGTCGATGATCCGCCATATCATCCGCAACAAATGCCCACTCGACGGCCGCAACAGCAACAACCGCAGCAGCAGCCGCAACAGATGCAGCCGCAAGAAACACAGCAGCTACGCCGCCCCGAACCGCCAGCCCGCCCAGCCCGCCAATCGGAGGCCCACCCGCAGCAGCAAATGCCGCCCACACCGCAAAGTGCCCCTACCCAATATATTCCGGCCCAGGGCGAGGAATATGATAATGGGTACGATGACGGCTACGACGATTATGATGACGGCTATCAAAATAGTGGTTACGCTGACGACGGCTACCAGGATGATTACGATGACCGTGACCGTTATAGCCGTGGCAATCGGGGCCGGCGCGGTGGACGCGATAACCGCGACTACGACGATGGTTATGACGACGGCTACGATGATGAATACTATGGCGGCTACCAGGAGCCGCCAGCGCCTCGGCCATGGCAGCGGATATTGGCGCTTGTCGCCATTTTTGTCGGCGTGGCGGGACTTTTTGGCCAGTTCATCACCGGTTTTTCGTTTGGCCTCACCCTTATTGCGCTGGCCTTGCTGAGTGTGGGTATTTGGTGGTTTGTGTCGAAGCCTGGTGCCCGCAGGTGGCTGGTGGCTGGCCCTGCCGCGGTGTTAGCAATTCTTCTGGGCGCCATTTTGTATTTCGCCAGCGAATCATCGTCCACCTCGTCAACGACTACAAGCACCACCCCGGCGACACCCGCACCAGCACCCGACATGGGTGCGAATAATACGCCAGCGGCACCAGATATGAATACGCAGAATCAACAGCAGCAGGCCCCAGCACCCGCACCGGCCCCGGTGGAGGTGCCGAACGTGCCGCAGACAACGGTGGCGCCACCAGCAGCCCCCACGCAAAATAATGATTTACTTCAGGGCCTCAATGACTTATTGCAGCAAGGCGGCGGTGGGCAACCAACAAATAATGCACCACAGCAGCAAACCCCGGAGCAACAGCAGACCCCTGGTAATGGCCAACAGCAACAGCAGGCCCCCATGATTATGCCTTCGCTTCCTGGGGCGGAGAATAACCCACTTCGGTAGGAGTTTCTGGCAGGCCAAGGCCGGTTATCACAGTGCACACCATTGTGCTTTCTTAAGAATCAGTCTTATACTCAGCTTTGAGATTTCCCATGATTTCTATGAGGTTGTTTTCAGCTTCATGGGAAATCCGCTCATCACTGATTTCCGTTCACGCATAAGGATGCATTGGCTCATGCCCCGGTTCTCCCCTCAGGGTGCCCTGCACTTCGACAGGCACCGACAACTAGTTATAGCCCCCATTGACCCTGTGACACCGCTCATGTCCACCCCACAGTTCGGCATCATGATGGAGGCATCATCGTGGTAGCCACCACCAACACAGTGTCTCAAATCATAAAAACCATCCTGGCGATTATCGGTATCGTCTTTGGCGGCCTCCTCATCCTCGGTGGGCTCATCGACCGTGCCGCCTGGCCCTTCCTTGTGGGGTCAGCATTCCTTGGGCCAGCCGTGTGGTGGTTCGTGACAGAGCCGGGACAACGCCGGTGGAAGGCCGTTATCCCATTGGCCCTACTGTCGTTTTTCGTTGGAGCTGGCATGGCCCCGAGCACTAAACAGGAGCAGCCGGCGGCCGCGGTCATGGCCACACCTAGCAGCTCAAGCGCCCCAACCACGACAAAGAAAACCACCACCTCTCGGCCCACCACAACGAGTCGAACCACCACCGCCACAACAACATCGGCGTCGCCCACGACCAGCACCATCGTATCCCAGGAGCAAGTTGTGTCCGACAATCACACAGACCACTATGTGCGAGACCCCGAACCGGCACCCGTGATCGTGCCGGAACCGGAGTACCCACCCGCACCTGCGCCAGAGCCGGAAACCGCCCCAGCGCAAAATGTTTATTACCCAAACTGTAAGGCGGCAAAGGCCGCAGGTGCGGCACCACTCTATCAAGGTGAGCCAGGTTACCGAGCCGGATTGGATCGTGACCAAGACGGCGTCGCCTGCGAACGATAAGTTCTACTGATAGAAAACCACCCATCCCCTGGCTGTAATTTTGCTACATCCAGGGGATTTTTCTGTTACTGGTGTGACTGGATATTACTAATGGGGTCAGTTGGGCTGATGTTTCATGTACTTTCCCTGGGCTTTATCCAAAAATTTGGATAAAATTTAGAAAAGAAAATATCCCCCATTCATTTCTCATAATTTTAAGTATTTAATACAATGTCCAACGAGTGCCGTAGGTAAAATCGTCGTAAAGCAGCGGAAATAACCAAAAAAGCTCGCTGATAAATATTAAAATATTTTAATAATGCTACCGTGATAGACATTTAGATTATTTTTCCGGTTCCCGCCGAGAATCGACATTTTCCCAAAAAGGTCTAAACTCAAGGTTCAGGGTTTCGGTCACTCGGTCCATTTCTCGCGCTGAGCGACCTCTCATGAATCTTTTTTAATAGTAAATTCTAATTACTTTGACGTTGCCCCGTCGTTGGATTGAGCAGAAAGGAGCCGCGCCATGATACTGCCACTCTCACGGTTCACTATGACCGTTGCAGTGAGTGTCGCATTAGTTGTGATGCTCCCGTATTTCGCCTGGTTAACGTATACGTTGCAGTTGGTGGAGCCGGATATATCTGGGGCGGTCATGTCCGCAGCACGAAGGTCGACGACCGAATCCTCCCCCACCACAAGTAGGATGGTTACTCCGCTAGCAGATGGTTCGCTGGCGGAGATTTCTTACGATGACCCGAACGCGCAGCGACTTGCGGATGCCACAGCATCGCAGGGTGGGGTACCGATCTGCGAGTGTTTACCCGACTGGGGTTCAGGCGCCACGCTCATGTGCGATGGAACACTGCTCTATACCGCCCATTGCGTCGATTCGGTGTCGAACCCGGGCGATGACGCCACTCCTGCGCTTTCCAACCCCGATCACCCGGAGCTTATGGCTCCCCAAATAGAGCAACGGATAGAGCAGCGTGGGGAAGGGTCATCAGAGCCCCAACAATGATTGAGTTCGTCGGGTTTTCCGCGGTAGCTACACTATAGTGCCATGGTTACCGCAATGATGCCCGAATCACATGTTGTTTTAGCTGCGGGCAATGTCGAATCGAATCCCTTGGTGTCGTTTGCCTGGATCATGGCTGCCGCAGTGACGGCGCCGCTGATTTCCTGGGCGACGGGAAAACGCGTACCGGCTGTGGTACTGCTCATTGGGGCGGGCATTCTTATAGGCCCGCACTGGCTGGGGTTGGCGTCCACCGAGGGTGGTGTGGGGTTATTAAAACAGTTGGGGTTGGGGATGCTCTTTCTCTTGGCCGGCTATGAGATTAACCCTGCCATGATCCGCAGCAGAGAGGGCCGCACGAGCGCAACCACCTGGTTGGTGTGCATGGGGCTGAGTTTCGCGGGGGCGTGTGCGCTTCTGCACCCCCATAACACGTCAACGGCGGTGGTGCTGGCCATCGCATTTACGTCCACGGCCGTGGGCACGCTCATGCCCATCATGAAGCAGCAGCAGGTGCTGCACACTCCGGTGGGGCGATCGTTGTTGGTGCATGGTGCGATTGGCGAGATCTTCCCCATTTTTGCAATGGCGTTATTATTGTCGGCACGCAGCACGTGGGTAACGGCGATTGTTTTGGCTGCGTTCTTTGTGGTTGCCCTCGTGGTGGCAGCCATTCCGCGGACGGTACGGTTTCTCTTGCCGTGGACCGCGCGGGCCATGGTTCTCAATGCCGGGGCGACGAACCAAACGGTAATGCGGTTGGTGCTGTGGATGCTGGGTGTGCTCATGGCTGTCGCAGCGGTGTTCGAATTGGATGTGGTGTTGGGTGCGTTTGCGGCTGGGTTTATTTTGCGTCGTCTCGTCCCGGAGAAATTCGGCGAGGCCGTGGAGCAGCGGCTCGACATTGTTGGGTATTCGTTGCTGATTCCGGTGTTTTTTGTGTGTTCGGGAATGACGATCGACCCCCGGGCTGTGGTTGATAAACCCTGGTTGTTGTGCATTTTAGTGCCGTTAATTTATGTGGTTCGGGGGCTACCGGTGCTCATTCGGGAGTTGTTCTTTACCACTGGGTCCCAATTGACAAATGTGCGGGAGAAGATCCAGCTGAGCCTCTATGCGGCAACGGCGCTTCCGATCATTGCGGCGGTCACCGAAGTGGCGGTGGAATCGCAATTATTGTCGGAGGAGAATGCGTCACTGCTGGTAGCTGCCGGTTCGGTAACGGTACTCATCTTCCCGTTTATAGCGAATATGATTCAACCAGCGGAAACTCCTGCGACTTCGCTGAGGACTTCCTAAGATTCGAAACTAATGTTATTGTTGTTGACTAGTGTTACATAAGTGAAGATTTAATAGCTTTGTAAGCTTTGCGACGACGTTCCGCACCATCACCCGTCGCAATGCAACACAAGTAGGGAGACCCATGTCCATATTTTCCGCCCTGTCGCGCCGCCGATTTCTCCAAACCGCCGCACTGACCATCGCCAGCAGCTTTGCCTTCGCCGCCGCCGGTATTACCGCGCCACAAGCATTCGCTCTCGGGCCTGTCCTGGGAACCGTCATCGACTACGCTGCCGGTGTACCAGACGGCAGCACCATCAAAGAAGCCGGCCACCTCGGCTCTGTCCGATACGTATCCCAACGCCGCCCCGGCGCGGAATGGATGCTCGGCAAGCCCGTCACCATAGAGGAAACCAAAGACCAGGCCGCCAACGGCCTCAAGGTCGCCTCCATATACCAGTTCGGCAAGGACGAAACCGCCGACTGGAAACAAGGTGCCGCGGGTGCCGCAGTGCACGCCCCCCAGGCCATCCAGCTGCATGCTGCCGCCGGTGGTCCCAAGGGCCGGCCCATCTATGTGGCTATCGACGACAATCCGTCTCGGGAAGAATACGATAATCAGATCCGCCCTTATCTCAAGGCCTTCGATGAGATCCTCAAGAGTCAGGGCTACACCATGGGCGTGTATGCCAACTACGGCACTATTGATTGGGCAATCCAGGATGGCCTTGGCTCCTATTTCTGGCAGCATGACTGGGGTTCTAACGGGCAGATTCACCCGCGGGTTACGCTGCACCAGGTGGCTGGCGAAACCGAAAACCTCGATGGCATTGAGGTTGATGTCAACGATGTGTATGCGGAAGACTGGGGCCAGTGGACGCCCGGCCAAGCAGATACCCCCACCCCCAGTGGGCAGACCACTGCCAATAGTGGCAATGTGAAACTGCCTTCGGGTGCGAGCGGGAATGCGAAAAATAATCAGTCAAGTGCTACCCTTCCGCAAACGTTGGCCGGCAAGAACCTGGATGCTAAAACCATCCGGCAGCTAGGTAATTCGGTAAATAGTATTTCCAGCAAGCTACCGGTTGGGCAGCAAATCGTGATGCCTTCGGAAGAGCAGATCAAGGTGATTTTGCAGATCGCCAAGTCGTCGAGTTAACCGGCAGCCCGCCGACTAGTAATCGGTGGGCTCTTTCGTCGCCGTGGTTGTGGCTGTTTTGGTCACGGCCGCGGTTTTTGTGTTGGCGGTTCCAGAAGCCGCGCGGCTCGTCGAGGTGGCGGATGTTGAGGTTGCGGACGTGGTTTCCGACGCCGATGGTTTTTCGGTTTCGGTCGGGTATGGTTTGCCCTCACCCAAAACCTGGTATTTCATCATGTCGGTGAGCGTGGTTTTCGACGTATTCACCGCACCCACGGCCACGAAATCAGACCCGTAACCGGCCGAAAAGTATTCCTTGTTTTCGTCGCTTTCAGCGGTCTGGCTGCCGATAATGTTCGGCAATACGCCGCTGCCGTAGTTTTGTTGCGGGTTGAGGCTTTGTCGTTCCCGCATGACGGCCAACAGCGTGGCGTCGGGTTCCCGGTCAAGTAGTTGACCAAGGAAATACGCCACATCATACGAACTGGTTTGCGAATACGCCCAGTAGTTATTGGCGGTTGTGGCGTCTAACTGGTATTTGTCTGCCACCCACGAGATGGAATTGGGGAACACCGAATAGAGTTCGTCGGTGATGGCATTATCATCATGAAGCAGCATGCGCCGGGCTTGTTCCCGTTCTTTTTCTCCGCCCTTCGTGAACGCGTAGTGCCCAATAAATAGTCGAACTATGCCTTGGGCGCGGCGGGAATTGCGTTCATTGGTGGAGCCCACGTGTTTGCCCGTCCGCAAATTCACGTAGGTGTATTGGTACGGCAGGTGGTCGAAGGTGCGTTTCGCCTGTTTTTTGTATTCAAAGCCCTGAAGCGACAGGCCGGGTGTGCGGTCGACGTCGGCAAGCTCTTCGGGGGATTTCAGCACCACGTTCGTGATGTCGGTGGTGATCGATCTGCCACAGCCCGTGACCAGTAGTGCGCTACACACCACCGCGGTGGTGACGGCTCGGGAATAACTACTCGCAGATCTACTGGGCATGCGCTAAATTCTAGCGCCCCACCGTGAAAAAAGCGTGGTTATGTTTGAGTTATCTTTCTCTTCGGCATCATTTATCATGCAAGCATGAAGATAACCCCGGCCTCCCGCTCACTTGTCATGGTATATTGGCTGGTCCTCTCGGGTTACGCCTATGGTTTAGGACTGGGGTTGCGATTAGTCACACCATATTTGGATGCGCTTATTTTCATGCTCCTGGTGGTTGGGTCCATCATTATGGTGCCGATCCTCATGCTGCTTGGTGTGGTTCTTTACGTGTTTCCTAGTGCTTCGCCTACCATATGGCGGGATATTCGGGTTCCCTTCGGGTGTTTTTGGTTTGGTGTTGTCATGCAGGTGTGGTTTCTGCCGGACGCTAATTTTTATGAGGACTACACCCACCCAATGGTTGCCCCCTTGAGTGCGTTTTTTAGGATTAGCCCAACGGCGTGCCACTATGTGCTGGCCATAGTATTTTTCAGCCTTTGCGCCACGAGTTACGGCAGGATACTCATTGTTGGTCGACAGGCCCCACGTGTCGACGCCCCGGTGGCCCCGGATTATCGGGTTGGCCCTACCTGGTGGTGGGTGGGATTGTCGATAATCATTCCCATTGCCACTGTCTGCATATCCCCAATGCATCAGCTGTCGCGGGTGGTGTTTTGGGAGGTGGGAATCCTCATGCCTTTGGGCCTGGGGTTCCTCCTGTTTCCCGCCCATGAACCAGTGCTTTCCCGCATCAAGATGCCGCTTGCGTGTTTTTGGGCGGTGATTGTTGTAGCCAACCTTGCGTGGCCACAGCCGTGGGGCGTCACCGGATGTGCGGTCATGGCTGTGGCTTGCTGGGTTTGGGTCATCTGCCGTGGAAGATGGGGGCGCGCCGCTCGGCGCGGGCCTGTTTCGCTTCCTTGATGTCGGTGCTGGACCAACAGGCGTCGAAAAGCGCCTGGGCGTCAGCACTGAGCTGGTAGGTTGCGTCCTGCGCATTGAGCGCCGTCTTAAGCTGCTGCATAGCCAGCGGCGCCAAGCGGGACACCTCGTAGGCGAATTCCTCAGCCTGGGCGGGGTTTTTCACCAGGATGATAAACCCCACGGCGGCGGCCTGGCTGGCGGTCACCCGCTGGTTAGCGATCAGCATATTCCTGGCGAGCGCCCCACCCAACAGGTTTTGGGCTCGATGAATGGTCCACCCGTCGAGCGCGAAGCCCAGCGAGGCAACCGGCACTCTAAACCATGCTTTATCGCCGGCAACCCGCAGGTCACAGGCCAAAGCCAGTTGGGTTCCCGCACCAATCACCGGGCCGTGAATATCCGCAATAACCGGGACCGGGGCGGACACGATGGCCCGCAGCATGCCGAATAGTGCCTCGTGGAAATCGTCACTATACACGCCGGCGGAAATCGTGCCTCCGATCGTGTGTTCGGATGCGGCACCCAGGTCGGCGCCGGCACAAAACGCCGGCCCCTGGGCCCGGATCACAATGACCCGGGTGGTGGGCATGCCATTGAGTTCGTTGGCGGTATCGGTCACCGCCTGGATCTCCCGGGTGAGCAGCCGGCACATTTCGGCGGTCAATGCGTTGCGTTTTGCCGGACGGTTCAGGGTGAGAACGGTGATGTTATGTTCGGTTGTGCTCAATACCAAGGGTTCGGGGAGGGTCATAGTCATAGAAAATCGATTTTCCTTATGCGACTAGTTATTTCTGTGTGGTTGGGGTCCCGCCCACATCGTCACCGGGGAACACGTCAGGGTCGGCGTAGCGGCGGCCACTACCTGGCCCATCGTCGAGCTGCAGGATGCGGGACATTTCGGATTCGGATAGCTCAAAGTTGAAGATCTCAATGTTTTCCTCCTGGCGGGTGGCAGTCGCCGACTTCGGCACCGAGGATGCGCCCAGCTGGTAGATCCACCGCAACGCCACCTGCGCCGGGGTGACCCCGTACTTGTCAGCGATATCGACCAACAGGCCGGTGTGGTTCACGTCCCCCTGCGCCAACGGGGACCAGGCTTCCGTGAGCACCCCCAGTTGGGCGTGGGTTTCTCGCAGTTCAGCCTGGGAAAACCCTGGGTGCAGTTCCACCTGGTTGATGGTGGGCACAATGCCGGTTTTTTCCTGCACTTCCCGCAACTGGTCACCGTTGTAGTTCGCCACAGCAATGGACCGCACATCGCCCAAACCTTGAAGCGTGCTCAATGCCGCAAACCGTTCCACATGGCGGCCGGTACTGGGGCATGGCCAGTGCACCATGTAGCAGTCCAGATAGTCTAATCCTAGGTTGGTGAGTGACGCTCGGAAAGCTGCCTGCACCTCGTGGTCACTTTGCTGGTCATTCCATACTTTTGAGGTGATAAAGAGTTCTTCGCGGGTGACGTCCCCGGCGCTGATGGCGTCGTGAATAGCCCGGCCGATATCGGCTTCATTCTGATAGAACGCGGCGGTATCAATATGCCGGTAACCAGTGTCAATGGCGCTGCGGACCGCGGTAATAACCTCATCGCCCTGCATTTGCCAGGTGCCCAGGCCCACTGCCGGCACCTCTACACCATCATTGAGGGTAAACGTTGGAACATATTTTTCAGACATACCCTACTTTCTACCCCTTTTTGTGGTGGAAAGTCGGGATTATCGCCAAAATATCCCACCGGGGGTAACGTCCCCATTAGGGTTTAACCATGACCCATATCACTGCGCAACAACTTATCGACGAAGTCCTCGACCCCCACACCTTCCAGTCCTGGGATGAAACCCCACACTATGGCACCATCAGCGACGACTACCGGGCGGCCATCGACCGGGCTAAAACCAAATCCGGTGTCGACGAAGCCGTTATCACCGGCGAAGGCATGATCTCTGGCACCAGAGTCGCCTTTGTTCTCAGCGAATTCACCTTCTTGGGCGGCTCCATTGGGGCGGCCACCGCCCGGCGCATCATCACCGCAATCCACCGGGCCACCGCCGAACAACTACCACTGCTCATCTCCCCATCCTCCGGCGGCACCCGCATGCAAGAAGGCACCCCCGCATTCGCCCTCATGGTATCCATCACCACCGCCGTCTACCGGCACAAAGACGCCCACCTGCCCTTCATCGTATACCTGCGCAACCCCACCACCGGCGGGGTCATGGCATCCTGGGGATCCGCCGGACACATCACCTTCGCCGAACCCGGTGCCCTCCTCGGCTTCCTCGGGCCGCGCGTCGTCGAACTCACCACCGGCAAAACCATCCCCGCCGGCGTCCAACAAGGCGAGCACCTGGCGCAACACGGCGTTATCGACGGTGTTATTTCCCCCAAACAACTACGGGCGGCCGTCCAAAAACTCGCCGAGGTGCTTCTCGCCCCCGCCAGCCGCAATAGGCCCGCAACGCAACCCACATCGCAACAACTGCAACAGACTCAACCCGCCATCAGCGCCTGGGACGCCATCACTGCCACCCGCCGCGCCGACCGCCCCGGACTGCAGCATCTCCTCGTGGCACTGGGATCCGACAAGGTTATCGAACTCTCCGGCTCCGGTGACGGGCGGATCTCCCCCGCGGTTAAGGTAGCACTCACCCGTATCGCCAATCGGCCGGTGGTCATCATCGGCCAAGACCGTCACCACCAACCCCCACACGCCGAAACGGAACTTGGGCCCGCAGCCCTACGATTCGCCCGCCGCGGCATCACCCTGGCACACTCTCTCCAAATCCCCCTGGTGTCCATTATCGACACCCCCGGCGCGGAGCTATCCGCTGCTGCCGAGGAACAAGCCATGGCCGGCTCCATCGCCCGCACCCTCGGCGAGCTTGTCGACGTTGACGTGCCCACCGTGTCAGTCATCCTCGGCCAAGGCTGCGGCGGTGGTGCCCTGGCGATGCTGCCCGCGGACAAAGTATTGGCGGCCGCCCACGGTTGGCTCTCCCCACTGCCCCCGGAGGGAGCATCCGCTATTATTTACCGGGACACCGCCCATGCCCCAGCAATGATGGAAAACCAGGGGGTGTCCGCGCAGGCACTTGTATCGTCTGGAATCATCGACGGCATCATCCCGGAAATCCCCGACGCCAGCGACGAACCCGCAACGTTCATTAACCGGGTTATCGACCACATTGGCCAGGCACTGTGGGAATTAGAAACCCACCCCACCCGGGTCGGCCGGGAACAGCGTTTCCGGCACTACGAACAATTGGCCGACTCCCTCACCACGGCCTAAAACCCGCAACGGCCCCGACCCGGAAACCGGGGCGGGGCGCGTCGACAAGCTTCAACCTGCGGTTATACTGCCAGCAAGTCAATAACGAACACCAGTGTGCGGCCGGAAAGCGGATGCCCACCGCCTTCCGGACCATAGGCGGCCTCCGGTGGTATGACCAGCTGGCGGCGGCCCCCCACTCTCATACCAACAATGCCTTCCTGCCACCCGGCTATGAGATTAGACAAGGGAAACTCGATAGGCTCACCACGATCCCAGGAAGAGTCAAACTCCTGCCCGGAATCGAAATCAACACCAACGTAGTGCACTTTAACCATACCGTTAGCCTGGGCTTCGTCACCATCGCCAACAGTGATATCCGTAATCACAACATCGTCCGGCTTAGGGCCGGTTGGCCGTTCAATTACTGGCTTCTCCATGCGGGGTGAAACTCCTTTGGAATCATCGTGATGTGTAGATGTGACGTAACCGATACAGCGAACGGCTACGAAAGTCCCACACTATTGTAATGGGTTATTGCATAACCGACCTGATTATGCAGCTCACAGCTCACACAACCACCTAGATCATGCACCCATTACGGGGTATAACCGCGGGAATAGATCATCACCATTCACACCACGAATGCCCCGCACAGCCGGTTATCAGTCGCGCTCGGAACGGGGAATGACCACACGGTGAGTTTCGCCGGTGTAAATCTGCCGCGGCCGATTAATCTTCGTCGTGGTCGCCAGCTGCTCCCGATATTGGGCAATCCACCCGGGCAGCCGCCCAATAGCAAACAGCACCGTAAAGAAATCCGTGGGGAAGCCCATGGCCCGGTAGATCAAACCGGTGTAGAAATCCACATTTGGGTACAGCTTCCGGGAGATGAAGTACTCATCATGAAGCGCAATCTCCTCCAGCTTCATGGCCAAATCCAGCAAGTGGTCGCCACCCAAATGGTTCAGGATCTGGTGAGCGGTCTCCTTCACGATTGCGGCCCGCGGATCATAATTCTTGTACACGCGGTGGCCGAAGCCCATGAGCCGCACGCCCTTTTCCTTATTCTTCACCCGGTTCATGAAGTCGGTAGCATCACCACCATTTGCGGCAATTTTCTCCAGCATCTCCAACACCGCCTGGTTCGCCCCACCATGTAGCGGGCCCGACAACGCATTAATACCACCAGCAACGGCCACGAACATATTCGCCTGGGCGGAAGCAATCATGCGCACCGTCGACGTAGAACAGTTCTGCTCATGGTCGGCGTGCAAAATAAGCAACTTGTCCAGGGCTTTCGACACCACCGGATCCACCTCGTAAGGCTCGGTGGGATAGCCGAACATCATGCGCAGGAAATTCTTCCGAGCATTGAGCGAGTTATCGGGATACATGTACGGTGCACCCTTCGACGCCCGGTAAGCATAGGCGGCGAGCATCGGTACCTTCGCTAAAAGCCGCACCGACGCCTTATCCAATTGCGCCTCATCCAACGGGTCCAGCTGATCCTGGTAATAGGTAGAAAGAATATTCACCGACGACGCCAACACCGACATGGGGTGGGCATTTCGTGGAAAAATCTTAAACTGCGCCTTGAAATCCTCATCCAACAATGTGTGATGACGAATTTCACTATTGAAATGCTCCAACTCCTGCTGATTCGGCAGCTTCCCCTTAATCAGCAGATAGCACACTTCATTGAACGTGGCATTCTGTGCCAAATCCGCAATATCGTAACCACGGTGCCGAAGAATGCCCTGCTCACCATCAATATAAGTGATCTTCGACTCCGTAGAACCGGTGGAAACATAGCCCGGGTCGAAAGAAACAAGGTTGGTTTCGGCCAACATGTTTCCCAACACCACACCACTATAACCCTCGGTGGACCTAATGATGTCCATCTCATACTCGCCGCCAGGATAATGCAGCACGGCCTTCTCGTTATTGGCAGTCATAGCTTCCCTTTCTAAGAAACAATTTTCGGTTGTCTTCTCCCCGCGTCACACCGACATGCTTGACGACGAATCATTCCGCGGGAAATAACCGGATGGCGCCATACCGCCCCACCGATTATGAAATTATGCAATACCTCAGCCATCATCACTATCATTTTTCGGCGAAAACCCACGAAGCAACGGGCACAACAATATCCGGCAAAAATCATGGCAATTTCCAGCCGGATACCAGGCCTAAGTCACAGGAAATTCTACAACAAAGAACGATTTTCATCTGCAATGGTGCCTAGCATGAGATTACCCATTTTTAGCCCAGCGTGGGGAGCCACATAATGTATCAAAAGTTGTGACCCTTGCTACAAATACTATTTCCGCAGGACATTGGTGCAGCTCACCATTTTTTCCACCACCCCCACTACCCCCGTCTTCGTAAAGGCCAGACATTCACCAGTACGAAAAATCTCTACCCACCACTTACACAGCGAAGATTACCGGTAGAATTTGAGCCAGCGTATCCATAGCCACAACCCGGTATGCAACCATACGCAGTTATAAGTTAAGCAAACCGGACGTAACTATCACGCGACAAAATTTCCGCTCTGCCCAGAAAGCACACATATGACCGACCAGTTCCCCACCCTCCCCACCGGACTCCTCCCAGCCGACCCCCGATTCGGATGCGGCCCATCCAAAGTTCGACCAGGTCAAATCGACGCCATCGTCACTGGCAGCCACACCATCATCGGCACCTCCCACCGGCAGCCAGCCGTGAAAAATGTGGTGGGTAGCATTCGCGCCGGGTTGGCGGAGTTATTTGCATTACCGGCTGGGTACGAGATCGTTTGTTCGCTTGGTGGGGCCACAGCCTTTTGGGACGCTGCCACGTTCGGACTCATCACCAAGAAGTCGGGGCACTTGGCGTTCGGCGAGTTTTCGGCAAAATTTGCCGCAGCATCAGCAAAAGCCCCCTGGTTGGCTGAGCCTACGGTGATATCGGCAGAACCAGGGGACGCCCCCAGCCCGCAGGCCATGCCTGGCTGCGATGTGATTGCGTGGGCGCATAACGAAACCTCCACGGGGGCCATGGTGCCGGTAACCCGGCCGGCAGACTCGGCGGGATCGCTGGTGGTTATTGATGCAACGTCGGGTGCGGGTGGGCTACCAGTCGATATGTCACAGGCCGACGTGTATTACTTCTCACCGCAGAAGTGTTTCGCTTCAGATGGCGGTCTATGGTTTGCCGCTATGAGCCCGGCCGCATTAGAACGTATTGCCGAGATCAATACGAGTGATCGATTCATCCCGGAATTCCTCAACTTGCAAACGGCTGTGGATAATTCCCGCAAGAATCAAACGTATAACACGCCAGCGGTCGCCACCTTATTGATGCTAGAAGACCAGGTGAAGTGGATGAATGATAATGGTGGTCTGGCCGGGATGGTGGCGCGGTCTACCGCAAATTCGGACACTCTTTACCATTGGGCGGATCAACGCGAAGAGGTGTCATGCTTTGTGAGTGACCCGAATAAGCGTTCGCTGGTTGTTGGTACCATTGATTTTGTCGACTCCATTGATGCGGCGCTCTTGGCAAAAATCCTACGCACCAATGGCATTCTCGATGTGGAACCGTATCGGAAACTTGGCCGAAACCAATTGCGGATTGGCATGTTCCCAGCAATCGACCAATCGGATATCGCCTTGTTGACGCAGGCAATTGATTGGGTGCTGGATCATGGTTACGCATCGGCAAGCTAACGAAATTTCTCCCTGAAATTATGCCCACCATGCAACTAAAAAGTTTAACTTTAAAGTAGCACTTTAGAGATAGGTTTTATATTTAACCGCATGGAGTCGGGTTTTTAAACCAACGTGGGCATAGTTGTGAGTTAAGGTAGGTACGAAAGTATCTGCACATCTTCTGCCGTATTTTGTTCATAATCTTCATTGCATAAGGAGCTGGTGTCATATGAAGGAGCTCTTCCTGATCTCCGCCGAATCCACCAAGGAATCCTTGGTGTTACGCACTGAGGATGATGAACAATATTTCCTCGTCGTCACCGACGATTTACGCACCGCACTGGTGGGCGAATCGACACCATCGACCGACGGCACCGAAGCCAATCAGGAAACAGCAGATGCCACCAGCTCCGCAATCAGCTATCTTGCTCCCCTCCACCTCGCGGCCTCGGCCCGCGCAGGCACAGACAAGGAGGCAGATAGCGACACTGACAATGCCAAAGATGACACCGGCGCTACCACGCAATCGGATTCAAAAAAATCCACCACCTCTTCGCCCATCACCGCGGTTTATTCCTCCAGCATGAACCGCACCGCCACAGCGAGAGACGCCAAGCTCAGCAAGCTCGACCCCCGACTGTCGGCACCGCTGAAGATGACGCCCCGGGAGATCCAAAGCCGGATCCGTGGTGGGGCCAGTGTTGCCGAAATCGCCGCGGCGAATGATGTTCCCGAATCCCGGATCGAAAGCTACGCCCACCCGGTGCTGCTAGAGCGTTCCCAAAAGGCAGAAATGGCCAAACGCGCCCATCCGGTTCGTGATGATGGCCCGGCGCGGCTCACGCTGTGGGAGATCCTCGACACGGTTTTTACCGCCCGTGGCCTCGACGTTCGTAACTCCACCTGGGACTCTTACCGGGACACCACCGGCCAATGGGTGGTGACCGTCAGCTGGACGTCAGGGGCTGCGGAACACGTGGCTGAATGGTCGTACCACCAACAGGGCATGACAAGCGCTACCGCAGTGGCACGCAATGGTTTGGCGGCCAGCCTCATTGACCCAGATTTTGTGCCGCCGGTTCGTAACCTGTCGGCCATTACCTCCCCCATTCCGGTTGTCACCGATGACATGATCGACGACCCCCAAAAGGTGCAGCAGATTTCTGCACAGCAGCAACCGGTGGTAAGTGAAGAAACCACAGGTGAAGCCATTCATGATTCCCCGCAGGCCGCCCAAGCTCGACGGCGTCGTAAAGCAGTAACACCGCACTGGGAAGACGTATTGCTAGGGGTACGCAGCAACGCGAAACGCCCACGTAAGTAGGATGTTTTTATCACTTTTATCGTCGGGGAGTTAACTTCCCTTTTTGTTTTTACTAAGGTCTTAACCACAGCAATACTTGCTACTGTCTGCGTAGAAAAAGGATAGATGCAGTGGATCATTCATCCCACGACACGGTAATCACCCTGTGGTTTGTCACCGCCACCCACCCGGAAAAGGTGATAGCAACCATGCCACGGGCCGACCGGGGTTTCGGACGTAAGCTACTCTCGCAGCTCAATCCGCGGTGGCCAATCACTCCCATTGGGCAGTTCGCACTCAACCGCTCTGCTCAGCCTTCGCGTTCAGAATTTTATATTGCCGGTTTTCCGGGACTATCCATTATCCAAACGGTCGTGGATGATTTCACCATGATCTCCGGTATTGACCATGCCCTACGAACCGCTATCCCAGCCGAAAACGTATATGTTATTGCCACTAATGCAGGCACAAGTTATGGGGCGTTTGCGCACTGGTCGCACGGAAATCTCAAGCGAGCATTTGCCGCGGTCAACGAAAAAGTGTACGAAGACTTAGGCCTCGTGGAAACATTCGAAAGCTCCTATTGGGCGGGCTATCACACCACCGAAACATCCGGCCTCACGCTTCCATTCAGCCCCATCGATTTGGCCCTCCATGCCCAACGCTCCTGGCTTGGCTTCGACATGGCTACCTGCCCAGACATCAATATAGTTGCCTACGCTGTGGATGGCCGCCCCGAACCGAAAATCACCTACCGGCAGCCCATCGACGCTAGACCGCTCACGGAGCGCACCACCACAAAACTCAGCTTGGGCTCCACTAGAAGCACTGGCGAGTTTGACGACTATGAACTTCCCGACGAATTTGACGATGTCGACGGCGCCGGCACCAAATACGCGGAGGAAGCAGTCGCGCTCACCAAAAAATCGGTAACCAAAACCAAAGGCTTTGCGGCCCGATTCCGGGAGCGCCTGGCCGGCATAGGCCACGGCCTGAAGGAGCGGCTACGACACACTGACCGACCAAGCTCAAAGTCGAAGAAACCGGCCGCGCTCCCCCCTGCCGGAACCGCGAAGCCCGCAGCAACAAAGGAAGCCACTAAAGACAAGAAGAAGGCAGATCACACCAACGCTAAGACGGCCAAGACAGCGAAGACCGCGGCGAAGGCAACAGAAAGCAGTTCTACGAAGCAATCCACCCCGAAGGCTGTCAGCACCAAATCCATCGGTACAACCGATGCGATTGGAACCGATGCCATCACCAGCAAAACAACGGCTTCACAGGACGCCACACAGAGCAAAGACCAACAAAGCGCAGCAACGACAACGGCTCAACCGGCTACAACGGCAGCTACGAAAAAGCCATCCGACACTACCGAAACTATTGACTCTCAGGCAGTCAAGGCCGGCGTGAAGAAAGCGCAAACCACAGCCAGCACAAGCAAGCCGGCAGACAAGCCGAAGGAAGCAGCGGCACAAAAAACAGAGGACGTTGACGGCAAACCAACCGCCACGGCCACCGCCAAACCGACCACGGCGAAGACTAGCGCTGCCGCCACTGATTCGGCGAAGCCAAAGGCAACGAAGGCACCCGCCAAAACCACTGCTAAGGCGGCCAAAGCCACAAAGACCGCAGTAAAGGCAACCAAAGCGGTCAAGAAAACCACCGCAAAGGCAGTCAAACGGACTACCAAGGCCACGGCCAAGGCAACGACAAAAGCCCCCGAAACTGCGGCTTTCCCCTCCAGTGAATCGGCGACAGCTCCGAAAGCGACTTCGAAAGCGGGGATAAAAGTGCCGGCTAAGCGTACCGGAAGCACCGAAAATGCTAAGGACTCAGCCCCCGCGGAAAACCCCGAAACCAAGGCGTTTCCTGCCAAAACCTCCCCTGCGAAGGAGACCCCACAGAAGAAGCGCCGCACGCTCGGAACCCGCACCACCCGAAGCAAGAAAAGCTAGGAAACCATAGCGCTATTCACCATGGGGCATGCGGCCTCGCTGTCGCTCATAGAGTGCAATGGCGGCGGCGGTGGCCACGTTCAGCGAGTCCGTGCCAGCAGACATGGGAATGCGTGCCCGAATATCTGTTCGGCGCATGGTTCGTTCGGTCAATCCAGGCCCCTCTGCCCCCACCAGCAGCGCAATCTTCTCATATGGCACACCATTGCCATCATATAATGCCTGATCTAATGGGACCGCATCTTCGTGAGGGGTCAGTGATACTAACTGAAATCCAGATTCTTTCAGCTGGTCTAAGCCATAATGCCAGTTTGTGTGTTTTCCTTCAAAACTAGCATGGGGCAGGCGAAGCACATGCCCCATGGAGACCCGAACAGAGCGGCGATATAGCGGATCAGCGCATCCATTACCAAATAGAATCGCATCAACCCCTAGCCCCGCGGCATTACGGAATATCGAACCTATGTTCTCATGGTCGCCGACTCCTTCTAGCACCACCACGGTGGTGGCAGTCTTGATGACTTCACTGAGGCTGAGTTCAGGTGCCCGATTCGCCGCGGCCAACAGGCCACGATGCATATCGTAACCTGCGACCTGAGCCAGGGTTTCCCGATCGAGTGAATATGTGTCAATGCCCGCCGCAAGATCGGCGATATGCGGCTGGGAAAGGAATTTGTCCAGCTTTGCTGGAAACCCCACCAGGGTGCGCACCGGGTATCGAGATGCGAGTAATCGTTCAACGATCAAGGGACCTTCTGCGATCACTAATCCTTTGCCGCCGGGAAGATCTGGCCGATTATCGGAGTGTTTGAGGTCACGAAAGTCGTCGAGCCGAGGATCGGTGGGATCTGATATGTGGGTGATAATCATGGTGTTTAAGCGTATGCGATGGTCCCCGGCATTGTGAATATTGATTGCTGCTTGGTTATTACCAACCATTGCCAGAGATATCAGCAGCTCTGTAATTCGAGTAAGACATGCCAGCAGGTATCTTATGACGGTCCATGCCGCACCATCGTCGGTCTTTTTGGGCGAGGGAGCTATGGCCTGAGCTCTTCCTCGGAAAGGGAGCTTTGCTGCCCTCCGAAGCCATAACCACTGTCTTCAGCTACTGGCTGCTGTCTTGCCAAGATGGGCATCGCTGCGGGGTATCGCTAGTGATAAACCAGAACAAACACGCCACGAGCACGAATCAGGCAAGAACTACGAGCGCCAAGCCCCCTGCTGGCTTACGCAAAGCTCCACTTCCGCGCGTCATCGTAGCGTCCGGCTAGACGTTGAGTTAAAAGTGGAGCTTTCGAAAACCACCAGTATGGTCTTCTGACCTCAGCCCGCCATATCCAACCCTTTTCCGTACGGGTTCCCGGCCTAGATTCCAATTTCCGGGAGAACCATGAATTGGCAAAGCTCCACTTCCGCACCCACCACTCCCCTAG